>OFDA01000084.1_pt1 | contig 84057 bp, 60 predicted proteins | sample 1520921 | NCBI WGS metagenome assembly OFDA01 (sample SAMEA2699028, study PRJEB24076) | metagenome
GCCGCCGCCCTTTCACAGACTCGAGACTCCTCGCCGGGGAGAGTGAATCTTTAGAGCTGATCCTGGCGGGGGATAAACACCTCACGAATCAAAATCAGCATCGAAGCTGCCACGGGGATTGCGATGAGTGCACCCAACACGCCCCAGAGAGCGCCACCGGCAGCTACCGAAATAATGGCCACACCAGCAGGCACCGACACCGCGCGGGCCATAATGCGCGGGGAGATGAGGTACGACTCAACCTGCAGGTACAGGAAGTACACGATAGCGAACCACAGCGCCATGCTCCAGCCCTGGGTCAGTAGGACCAGCGAGGTCAGAATTAGTGCCGCCACGCCTCCAACGAGCGGGATGAAGGCCAGAATCAGAATGACGATGGCCATCAACTGCGGGAAATTGAACCCCAAGAAGAGCATGGTGAAGAAGGCGAAAAGGGCATTGCATACGGCTACCAGAGCCTGACCCATCACGTAGTTGCCCACCGAGTCGGTGATCTTGTCGGTGATGTACTTGACGCGGGTGCGCTTGGACCCCGGTGCCAGACGTACACCCCAGGCCTTGATGGTGTCCATCGAGGAGAGGAAATACAGGGACAGGAACAGAACAATAATCACACCGGTCACGCTCTGCGCCAGGGTAGAACCGGCTGACAGCAGGCTCGACATAAAGCCATTGACCTGTGAAGACGAGAAAGTCGACTCCAGGAACTTGGGAACGTTCTCATTCACCCAGGTGCTGATGTTGAACTGCTGGTCAAGCTCGTGGTACCAATCCGAATTGAGAACGTTCTGGTAAATATTCGGGGCGTACTGCACAAACTTGGTGGCCTGCTCATTGATAACCGGGCCGATAGTCATGACCAAGCCTGTGACAGCGCCGGCAAATCCGGCGAGCACAGCAATCACGCCGATGTTGCGCTTAATACCCCAGGACTCCAGGCGACGCACAATCGGATCCAAACCCAGAGCAATGAAAATAGCGCCGGTTACCCAGCCCACCAGGGCGCCCACGTTATTGAAGATGTAATAGGCCAACAACGCCAGACCCACGCCAACAGCCATGAGGAAACCGAACGCGACGGGGTTGTGCATCATGGAGGTTTTACCGTTGCCAACAACCTTCGGTGGGGGAGGAGTATCAGGGTCGGCAGTAGGCACCACGGGTAGGGTATCGGTCGGGGGCATAGACGCGCGTCGACGGTTGGACCGCACCTGGCTGATGCTCTCGGTCAAATCGGTGAGGGTGCCCGTCAGCTGATCGGCGAGGGATTCCTTCTTGTGGTGTTCCTCGGAATGTTGTTCCCCGCCATCACCGGAGGGGTGCTTCTGATTGCTCATACGAATCCTTTTCGAGGGAATCGGAGATTGATGCGTTGTGCGTTGCGACGTCGCGTATGTCTGCGGCGCTTCTCTACTGTGCCATTTTACCGGCTCGTAGTCGCGATGGGCGCGTCTGCCGTGACAGGAGTGCCGTGCGGGCGGCATGGCTGTACCAATCGCGCCCCCACTCGCTTGGATGTGCTGAGAGCTAAGGGGCGGGAGTTAGCGCCTCCCCGTGAGGTGAAACGGGGATAATGGAGGGGAGAGCCGCAATAGGTTGGGCTACCGCGCGGGAGCGCCGGGGCTCAAAACCGTCGATAGTGAATGGTGCGCGCGGCACGAGAGGTTGAATGGCGGGAAACGCCGAACAGCGAGAACGGAAGGAACGCAGGATGAGCATTATCTTTGACCCGGCAGACCGCGGGCAGAACGCAGGCGCGCAGAACAACGCCGCGCGGGGTGGGGCGCAGGCGGCGCAGGCCGAGGCGAATATCCCCGCCTCGGTGCGCAACGCCGTGGAGCTGAACCCCGCCTCCGGCACGCAGGGGTCCGCTGCATCCTCGGGCGCTCAGCCCGATGCGCCCGCCGCCCCCACTTGGCGCTATGACGTTAATACTCCTGAAGAGTTCCAGAAGTTTGTGCAGCTTTCCAGCCAGGGCGCTGTGATTTTTGCGCTCTATGCGCCGCATTCGCCGTCTTCCCTGCAGATGCTCGAGGGCGTACAGAAGCTCGTCGACTCCGCCGCAGGTAGTATGATCTGCGCCGCCGTGGATATTACCAAGCTGCCTGAGGCCGCGCAGGCCTTCGGCGTGAGCGGCGTACCCGCCGGCGTGGCCGTGCTGGGCGGCCGACCCGCCCCGATTTACACCGGTCCCGTTAGCGCCGAGGACCTGGCCGACGTTCTCTCACAGGTTCTGCAGCTTGCCGCCCAGTACCAGCTGCCTGGCGGTTTTGACCCCGCCGTGCCTGAGGACGAGAAGCCCCTGCCGCCCCTGCACGCTGAGGCTGTGGCCGCCCTGGATCGCGGCGACCTACCTGCCGCCCGCGAGGCCTACCGCAAGGCCATCAGCGAGAACCCCGGCGATAAGGAGGCGAAGCTCGGCCTCGAACAGGTGGAGCTGCTGGCCCGCGTGAAGGACCTGGATTTGGCCACCGAACGCGCGGCTGCCGCATCCGATCCGATGAATATTGAGGCGGCCTTCAACGTGGCTGACCTGGATCTGGTGGGCGGCCACGTGGAGGACGCCTACAACCGTCTGCTACGCCTGTTCAGCGCAGTGGGTGCCGACGATAAGAAGCGCGTGCGTGAGCGCCTCGTGCAGCTCTTCGACGTGGTGGGCGCCTCGGATCCGCGCACGGTGAAGGCACGTGCCGCCCTGACCATGGCTCTGTTCTAAAGACGCTCCCCGGTGTGGCTGGGGAAACTTCCACGAGAGATACCCTTCGGAAGACGTTCGCTCCGGTATATCCGGGATGATGTGTCACGGGCGGGCCGCCGCCTTGTTCGACCCACAGGGTCGGCGGGGTGGCGGCCCGTTTGCGTGCGTAGCGCGCCGGCAGGGTAGGGGAGCGGCATCTTCACGGGGGCGCCCTGAGAACGGCTTCTCTGCGAATGGTCTTGAATGCCCGGACTGTGAACAAATGACATTTTTGAGCATCTTTCAGGAAAAGGTATTTTGGCTGATGGGGGGGGGTGATAGGGTGAGAGCGTGACCCGTTACCCTCACGCATAAGGAGCAAACAATGCCCCAGGATCCGGTAAACAATCCACCCCACAATCCGCAGCACGGAATATTGCAGAACGGGGCAGCGCAGACTCCTGCCCAACAGAGCCCTGCTCAGCCCGAAAACCCGGTAGCCCCGCAGCCCAACCGGCCCGCCTACACCCAGCCGGGCCAGCAACCCCCGCAGTTCCAGCCGGCCCCCGCGCAACTTCCCGTGGCGCCTCCTCGGGTGCCGCCGCAGGCTGGGGCCGCCGTCGAGATTCGGGGCCTCACCAAGCTCTTTGACGACAAGGTCGCGGTGGACCGCATTAACCTGGCAATTCCCTCCGGCTCGTTCTACGGGCTGGTCGGCCGCAACGGTGCGGGTAAGACCACCACCATTTCCATGGTCACCGGCATGCTTCAACCCACCGAGGGCACCGCGCTGATCCGCGGCATCGACATGTGGGCCGAACCGCTCAAGGCTAAGGCGCACCTGGGCGTGCTACCCGACGGCGTGCATCTCTTCGATAAGCTCACCGGCGAGCAGCTCATTACCTACTCCGGCTACCTGCACGGAATCGATAAGGAAACCGTTGCCTCCCGCGTCAAGGACCTGCTGGCCGCCATGGATCTGACCGATGCGGCGGGCCGTGCTGTCGCCGACTACTCAGCCGGTATGACCAAGAAAATCGCGCTCGCCGCGGCGCTCATCCACGCACCCTCTGTGCTGATTCTGGACGAGCCCTTCGAGGCGGTCGACCCGGTTTCTGCCGCTAATATTCAGGACATCCTGCGAGGATTTGTCGCCTCTGGCGGCACCGTGATTCTTTCTTCACACGTCATGGACCTTGTGCAGCGTCTGTGCGATCATGTGGCGATTATGGACTCGGGTCGAATCCTTGCCGCCGGTACCGTGGACGAGGTACGCGCCGGCACGAGCCTGGAAGAACGATTCGTGCAGCTGGTTGGTGGCCGCACCTCCTCGGAAGGATTGTCATGGTTGGGCATCTCGTCTCACTAAAGTGGAAGTACGTGCAGGCCTCCTTCCGCCGGAGCATCTGGGCGGTTATCGGCCTGGTCATCGCTGCCGTCTACGCGGTCATCCTGCTGGCTGGCCTCGCCCTCGGGTACGTGGGTACCGCCCTCAATGCTCCCGAAACCGGCCCGCTCATTGCGCTTGTTGCCGGCTCGGTGTTTGCCCTCGGCTGGGCGGTTGTCCCCATTTTCTTCAGCGGCCTGGACGGCACCCTCGACGAGAGTCGCTTCGTGCTCTTCCCCATCAAGCCCGCTACCCTGCAGAAGGGCCAGTTCTTTGGCGGGTTTGTGGGGATTCCCGGCATCGCAACGGTTCTTGCGGTGTTGCTGGGCCTCATCGCCTACGGGTCGCAGCCGCTACTGTTTGTCGTGTACCTGGTCTGTGCGGTGCTGGGTCTGGCCACGCTCATGGTGTGGGCGCGCCTGGCGAACCGCGTGGGCATGGCGCTGAGTACCAACCCGCGCGTTGCTAACATGCTGATGATTGTGGCTGCGGTGCTCATGATGAGCTTGGGGTTTATCTTCGGCGGTACCGCAGTCTACTTGAGTAGGCATTGGGAGGCTCTACTCCCGTTCTTGCCGTGGCTGAGTGTGACGCCTTTCGGTTCGGCCTATGCCGTGCCCTACTGGCTCGCGGCGGGTAACGTTCCGGCGGCTCTTGGATGCCTGGTGCTCACGGTCGTCTACTTGGTTGGTGGTTGGTGGCTCTGGGGCCGGAGCTTGGCTCGCTCCATGGCGAACGTGGGCGGTAGCGCTCGTCACGTGAGTGCGGCTCAGGTGGCTGCGGGTGATTTGGGTCTGCTGGGCCGGTTTCCCGCAACCCCTCGTGGTGCGGTGGCGGCTCGTACTTTGCATTCGCTGTTGAAAGATAACCGCCTGCAGCTGCTGACGGTCAGCACCGTGATGCTCTACCTGATGATGACGGTCGGTTTTCCGTTGATTATGTCTGTGGCCGGAGGAAGCGTGACCGGTGAGGTGAGGTTCGGCCCCGACCCCGAGAGCGCTAACCGCATTATTAACAGCGGCGTGATGCAGCTTTTCGGCTTCTGGATGTACTTCGCGACTGTCTTCACCGGCTACTACATGTGCTACTTTGTTTCCTATGACAACACCGCCTTTAGCCTGCACGTGCTCTCTCCGCTGCGTGGTATCGACGACCGAATCGGTCGCCTGTGGGGTTACAGCGTTCTGGTTGTTCCGATTGTGGTGGTGATGCTGTTGGTGGCCTCGGTGGCAAACGGGCATCTGGAGCTCTTCCCTGTTGTGCTGTTGCACCAGTTGGGTGTGTTCGCGGCGGCGGCGGGTATGGGGTGTGTGCTGGATACCTTCATGAGTCCGCCTGTGGCCCCGCCGGGGGCTAACCCGTTTAAGAACCCGAAGAATAACGAGGGTGTGGGCAAGCAGCTGCTCCTCATGTTTTCTATGGTCGTGGTGATGCTCAGTGCCCTACCCGGCGGTATCTCCGTGATTGTGTATGTTCTCCTGACGCAGAATCTGCTGACTCTGGTCATCGGAGGCGTAGTGCAGCTGATGATTGGTGCGGGTTTGCTGGTTGGAGGCGTCGTCTGGGGCGGCCGCCGTTTCGACCGGTTGAGCCCCCGCATGCTGGAGCGTGTGGCTCGGTTTAAGGTGAACTAGCCTATCGCGTAACTCGTTTTGGGTTCTGCGGCCCGTGGGTGTAACAGCTCACGGGCCGCTGGTTTGCGATGAGCTACTAGAATGGAGGGAGGCATGCACGAGCGAGGAGCGGCGGTTTGACCGTGCTAGCAAGAATTTAAAACACCAAGGAGAGAAGAATGAGCTCGATTGAAGGTATTGAAGATCCGTTTGGCCCCGGAACGGCTGGCGGTACGGCACTGCTGGAGCGTGAGGAAACCCAGCTGTCTGAGCCGGGTGATCACGAGCGTTTCTCCCATTACGTGCGCAAGGAGAAGATTCTGGAGTCGGCGTTGACCGGTGAGCCGGTGCGCGCGCTGTGCGGCAAGATGTGGGTTCCGGGCCGTGACCCGCAGAAGTTCCCGGTGTGCCCGCAGTGCAAGGAGATTTACGAGGGCCTTGCACCGGGTAATGAGGGTGATAACGGCTCCGGGGAATAGTACGACTCAGACAATGCGCCTGAGCAAACCCGAGTGAATACATCTGAATAACACGCCTCAGCAGTAAAGTTAAGCGGCAAAACACCCCATGAGACTTTGCTGACGAGCATCAAATTCTTGCACCACAGCCCGGCCCAACCCGCGGATGTGGTGCTAGAATTTAACCTCGCTGTGCCCGGGGCCCGGTTTTATAACTGGCTCCGAACGGGTCGGCAGAGGCAGACGAGGAAGAAGGAGAGAATGAGCGCAGCACCAGAGGAACCCACGCTATTTGACAGCCTGGTGAAGCCGAAGCTCTCCCCGGCCTACCCCAACCGCGCCCCCTGGGGCACCTCGGTGCACCTGCGAGCCTGGCAGGCCGAGGCCATGCAGAAGTACTTCGAGACGAACCCCCGCGACTTCATGGCCGTGGCAACCCCCGGCGCGGGTAAAACCACCTTCGCGCTCACCCTCGCCAAGGAACTGTTCAACCGCGGTACGGTACGCCAGCTGATTGTTGTGGCGCCGACCGACCACCTGAAAAAGCAGTGGGCAGACGCCGCCGCGAAGGTCGGTATTCCCATTGACCCGAACTTCAAGAACGCGGACGTGACCATCAGCCGCCACTACAAGGGTGTGGCGCTCACCTACGCGCAGGTGGCAAATAAGCCGCAGCTGCACGCCCGCAATACCGAGGCGACGAAAACCCTCGTGATTTTTGACGAGATTCACCACGCCGGCGATTCCCTTTCCTGGGGTGACGGCCTGCGCGAAGCCTTTGACGAGGCCACCCGCCGCGTGGCGTTGACCGGTACCCCGTTCCGATCCGATACCTCACCGATTCCGTTCGTCACCTACGAGGTGGACAACGACGGTATCCGCCGTTCCAAAGCGGACTACTCCTACGGCTACGGCCCCGCCCTGAAGGACCACGTGGTGCGCCCGGTCATCTTCATGGCGTACTCGGGCCAGATGCGTTGGCGCACCTCCGCCGGTGAGGAAATGGCGGCAAACCTCGGCGAAGGCTTCACCAAGGACATCACCTCCCAGGCGTGGCGTACTGCACTGGACCCCAACGGCGAATGGATCCCGACCGTGCTCGCGGCCGCTGACAAGCGCCTGACCGAGGTGCGCCGTACCGTGCCCGATGCCGGCGCGCTCGTCATCGCCACCGACCACGCGGACGCCAAGGCATACGCCGAGCAGCTGCAGAAGATTACCGGTGAACGTCCCGCCGTAATCCTCTCTGATGATCGTGAAGCCTCCGCGAAAATCGACGAGTTCCGTGAAGGCATGCAGCGCTGGATGGTCGCGGTGCGCATGGTGTCTGAGGGCGTGGACGTGCCTCGCCTCGCCGTGGGCGTGTACGCTACCAGCACCAGCACTCCGCTGTTCTTCGCGCAGGCTATCGGCCGTTTTGTGCGTGCCCGTAAGCGCGGCGAGACCGCCTCCGTGTTCCTGCCGTCGGTGCCGCAGCTGATGATGCTGGCCAACGATATGGAGGTCGAGCGCGACCATGCCCTCGACCGCGGTGCGCCCCAGGAGATTGACCCTATGGTTGAGGGTCTGGATGACCATCTGATTGAGGAGGCGAACCGCGAGGAGCGCGCTTCGGAGCAGCTGGCGCGAGGCAAGTTTGAGGCGCTCGGTTCTGAGGCGTCCTTCCATGGTGTGCTGTTCGACGGTGCCGAGTTCGCATCTGGCGATTTGGCGGTTGGTAGCGAGGAGGAGCAGGACTTCCTGGGTATCCCGGGTCTGCTGGATGCTGAGCAGGTCGGCACGCTGTTGCGCGCGCATCAGCGTGAGCATGCGGCTCGCCGCCCGGCGACGGCGGCTCCGGCGGTGGTGGATCACCGTCAGCTGAAGGCGTTGCGTAATAAGTTGGCGAAGAATGTGGCGGCGTGGTCGATTCGTTCGGGTAAGCCGCACGGCGTGATTCACAATGAGTTACGTAAGATTTGTGGTGGGCCGGCGGTGGCGCAGGCTTCTGCTGAGCAGATTCAGGCGCGTCTTGATAAGCTGTCGGATTGGTTTGTGGGCCGACGCTAGAACATAGGTAGAACGTAAAAAGCCCCGCGAGTGTGTGCGCTCGCGGGGCTTTTGCGTGTTTTCAGTGGGGGGAGAGAGACGGTGTGTTGGGTGAGTTTCGCCTGAGGGTTTTCTCAGGTGTTTAAGAGCACAGCGGTGAAAAATTGTGCGGACTGGGTCGTGGGTTTGTGTGGTTCTTGAAGCATGAATATTGTTTTTCTGTGCATCTATTGGAGAAAAACATCGTCCGGAGGTTGTTTATGGGGTGCGTGTTGGAGGGGTTTGGGGGTTGGGGGTGTGTGATTAAAAGTTCAAGCATGGGTTGAATACCGCAGGTCAGGAGTGGGTTTGTGGAAGATTATGTGTGTTTTTCGCTTGAAAAATTAATACGGGGGGGGGTATGCTTTCTGCAGGTGTTGGGTTTGCCTGCGCTTTTGAAGATGAGCTTTGTGTTTCAGATCTTCTGGCGGTTTAGGGCCCGGTACCTGTTTTAGAAACATCATGTATTCACCCTCTTCTGTGCGCAATGTTCACTTTTGTGTTTGTGCTTTGTCTGGCGCGGATTTATCGACCGCGTTCTTTGGGAGGGTGGATGCCCAAGATATCGCTCTCGAAGGACATATATGTCTACTACTATTTCTCGCCGCAAGGTTGTTGCCGGCGCAGCGTGGGCTGCTCCGGTTGTCGCGGCATCTGCCGTTGTTCCGGCTTTCGCATCTTCTACCGAATGCGAGTGGGCTTCTACCCCCAACTACAGCATTTCGGGTACTTCTGCAGGTGCTAAGACCGTTCAGAAGTTCGTTGTTCCCGCCAAGGTCGACAAGATTAAGTTTGTTGTTAAGGGTGGCCCCGGTGGTACTCAGTACCCCGCAGTCCCCGGTGGTCGTGCGGCCATGCTGTCCGGCACTATCGCTGTGAAGGAAGGCCAGACCGTTGAGATTGTGGCTGCTGCCGGTGGTATCGGTAACTTCCCGCTGAACCCGGCTGAGGGTGGTGAGGGCTACGGTAACGGTGGTTCCTCTAAGGGCACCGATGCTATCCCCGCTAGCGTTGTCTCTAAGGTTGACGCAGTGTGGCCTAAGGGCTCTCAGCTGAAGCGTCGTCTCTTCTCCTCCTCCGGTGGTGGCTCTTCTGCCCTGGTTATCGATGGCACCGTGATTGCTGTTGCCGGTGGTGGCGGTGGCGTTGGCGCTATCAACGCTGGTGGCTCCAACAACGAGCGCTACGTTTACACTGGCGCAATTGACGCTGGTTGGTGGAAGTCAGATGGCGACCGTGCTTCGTACCCCTACCTTGCGTCTAAGGGTGGTAGCGTATCCGGTCTGACCGGCGGCGCTGGTGAGCAGGGCTACGGTTACTACACCGAGGACCACAGCCAGCAGATTACTGTTGAAGCAGGTAAGGGTGGCGCAGGCGGTATCGGCGGTACCGGTGGTACCAAGACCGCTCTGCCCACCGGTAAGTCCCCCAACGGTGTTATCGGCTTCGACAACACCAACAACCAGGAACTCTACGCTTCCTCTAACTCTGGTAAGGCAGGTGGCGACGGCTTCACCGGCGCAGGCGCAGACGGCGTGGCTTCCTACTCCTACCAGGTCGATAACAACGATCGCACCAAGAAGGAAGAGGGCGTCCTGAATGGTCGGGCCTGGGGCCTCACCTACGATGCTTGCGGTCACAACTTTAATGGCTACCAGTCCATTTACTCTGCAGGCGGTGGCGCAGGCTATGGTGGCGGTGGTTCCGGTGCTTCCACCTCCGCTGCTGCAATCATCCTGTCCCAGAAGTGGAACAACAACCCCAAGGGTCTGCGCCAGAACGTTGGTTTCGGCCAGCTCGGTGGTGCAGGTGGCGCGGGCGGTTCCTACGTCTCTCCCAACGTTACCGGTGCTGAGGTTGGTCTTTCCGACCAGATTACGACCGCTCGTGGTGAGCGTAAGAACGGCTCGGTTGAGGTTACCTTCTGCAAGCGCTCCTAATAGTGCACACACCCGAGTTCCTCTCACAGGCTACTCGGTGTGCTAAACACTAACCCCTCCGGTTCTCCCGCTCCTGAAAACTCATTAGGAGTGGGAGAACCGGCCCCTAAGTTTTAGTCCCTCAGAGGCGCATTCGCGTGTATCTGGCATGAGGGCTGTGTGCTTCTCTGGCGAGTGGTCTCTTGGTGTATTTTGGCCACTCTCAGAGAACGCCATTGAGTGATGTCTCGTTGAGTCTCAACGGTGAAACCAATGGCTTTGAGGAAAAGGTTGGCAGTAGTGCGCCAACCTGAAGGCCCGCAGACACTTCGGTGACTGCGGGCCTTCACTACACCCAAAACACCTTCATCACGGCCCCGGGCTACCAGCACATACCCCGATCGGTCAGCACATACAAAAAGGCGGGGAGCCCGGGATAGTACATCCCAGGCTCCCCGCCTCTATATATTCAGTGTCTCTGTGTATTTTAGTGCCCGCCTGAAATGGCGAGCTACCGAGCTACCTCAAGCGATAGCGGAGGCTACAGGACCTCCACGACCTCCACGCCGTCGGCTTCCAGTGCCTCGGCGGTTTCGTCGAGCTTGTCCTCGTGCACCGGCGCGGTCAGGTCAACCAGTACGCGAGTCTCGTAGCCAGCATCGACCGCATCGCGCGCGGTAGCCGCCACACAGTAATCGGTAGCGATACCGACAACATCAACGTACTCGATACCGCGCTCATCCAGCCACTCCGACAGGGGAGTCTGCGGGCCATCCTCAGAAGCATCCACGCCCGGCTCGTGCTCGCCCGTGGCCACCTCATCCTCAGGAGCCAGCAGACCCTCGAAGCCCGAGTATGCGGCCTCATAGCGGCCCTTACGGAAGTACGCCTCAATGTAGTCGGTGTCCAGGTTCTCGTGAATCTGCGCACCCTTGCTCTTGGCCACGCAGTGCACCGGCCAGGAGTCCACAAAATCCGGGGTGTCGGAGAAATGCGAACCCGGATCGATGTGCCAATCCTGAGTAGCCACAATAGCGTCATAGCGGTGGTGGTTGTTCTCCACGAACTCACTAATCAGCGAAGCCACCTCAGCGCCGCGTGCGGTCGCCAGGGAACCGCCCTCGCAGAAGTCGTTCTGCACGTCCACAATAATCAATGCCTTAGACATAGCCGTCCTTATCAAGCCGTTCCTATACGGTCACGGGTAGAAGTATGGCACACCGCCCCGCGTAATTGCGCCGGATACACCCCTTCCTCAAGGAAAGGGTATCGCGGCGGATCGCGGGGCGGGCACCGTAGGGAGTTTTAGATGAATTCGGTCGGAATAACCGGCTCGCCCTCGGAAAGGCGGCGAGCGGCCTCGGGCAGCTCGGCCAGGGATGCGGCGTGGCGGGCGGTCGCGCGGCGCACGCCCTCCTCGCCGGTGAAGCCGGGCAACAGCTCACCCTCGCGGACGAAGTCCACAATCAGGGGGCGGGTGTCCTCGTGCAGAGCCGGGTCTTCGTGGGTTCCCAGAACCTCCGCCGTCGCGATGCCCATGCTGTTCAGGCGGCGGGCCGCGAGCTTGGCGCCGCCCACCGAGACCTTACCGGCCGAAGCCTTGGCGACCGGCTGAATCTCGCCCGCGGAGTTCTCGCGAGCCACGACCTTGTACACCATGGAGGAGGTCGGCGCACCCGAACCGGTCACCAGGCGGGTGCCCACGCCGTAGGAATCCACGGGGGCGGCGGCCAGCGATGCGATGGCGTACTCGTCCAGGTCACTGGTCACGGTAATCTTCGTGTTGGTGTTACCCAGCGAATCGAGCAGCTCGCGCACGTGGGCGGCGGTGGTGACCAGGTCACCCGAGTCCAGGCGAACGCCGCCGAGCTCCTCACCGGCCAGTTCCACGCCCAGGCGCACGGCGTTGTCCACGTCGTAGGTGTCGACCAGCAGGGTCGTGCGGGCACCGAGGGAACGCAGCTGCGCCTCGAAGGCCTCACACTCGTTGTCGTGTAGCAGGGTGAAGGCGTGGGCGCTGGTACCGATGGTGTGCAGGCCGTAGGAGCGACCCGCCTCCAGGTTGGAGGTACCTGCGAAGCCAGCAATCACGGCGGAGCGGGCAGCGGAGACAGCGGCGCGCTCGTGGGCACGACGCGAACCCATCTCAAGGCAGGGGCGGTTACCGGCGGCGGCGGTCATGCGCGAGGCGGCGCTGGCCACAGCGGAGTCAAAGTTCAGGATGGACAGCAGGTAGGTTTCGAGGATGCACGCCTCGGCAAAGGTGGACTCAACCTGCAGAACGGGGGAGTGGGGGAAGAAGGCCTCACCCTCGGCGTAGCCGCGGATGTTACCGCTGAAGCGGAAGGATTCCAGGAAGGAGAGGGTCTCCTTGTTGACGACGTTGCGGGAGGAGAGGAACGAGAGTTCTTCATCGGTGAATCGGAATTCGGAGAGTCCCTCGAGGAAGCGGCCGGTGCCTGCGAGGACGCCGTAGCGGCGGCCCGCGGGGAGGCGGCGGGTGAAGACCTCGAAGGTGCACTTGCGCTGGGCGGCTCCGGAAGCGAGAGCTGCCTGGAGCATGGTCAGCTCGTAGTGATCGGTGAGAAGCGAAGTAGTAGTCATGTGTCCAATTGTAGAGGGGAAAGGGGGCGTTTTTCCTGTTGTGGCGGCGTGTCAATTACTACATAAAGTACTATTGACTATAAGTGGTGTAGTATGGAAAAGTACAGGTGCTCTGCCCGCCGCACGGCATACCCGGCCGTATAATCGAAAAGGGCCCGGACCCCGCACACACCACCCACAAGCCGCCGCCACGCTACACAAAACGGCGAGGCTTAGCACCCCCGTAGCCCGGCCCCACAAACTCCGGAATCCATCAATCCGGACCCCAAAGGACCCCCATGAACAACGTAGCCGTGACCCTCCCTACCGGAACCCTCTCAGCCGGAACCCTCGAAGATACCGACCTCGACGCCGCGCTAGATAATATCCTCGCCGCAGACACCCCCTGGAACGTCATCGTCTGGAACGACCCCGTCAACCTCATGACCTACGTGGCCTACGTCTTCCGCAGTCACTTCGGCTACTCCCGCGCCCGCGCCGAGGAGCTCATGCTCCAGGTGCACCACAACGGCAAGGCCATCGTCTTCACCGGGCCCCGCGAGGACGCCGAAAAGCACACCCAGGCCATGCACGCCTGGGGTCTGCTGGCCACCTTCGAGAAAGTGGAGAACTAATGGCACGCCCCTTCCGACGCACCCCCGGCGGCTACACCGCACGCTTTGAACAGCCCGAGCGCGAGCTCATCCGAGAACTCGCAGAAGACGTACGCGCACTACTACGCCCGGCAGATACCACCGCCGACGGTGGCACCGTCGACCCGCTCGAGGCGCTGGTCGGCATCACTGAAAACCCCACGATTCCCGAAGACAGCGCCGTGGCTCGCCTGCTCCCCGTCGCCAGCAGCGACGAGGAAAGCGCTGTCGAATACCGTCGCTACACCGAGCGCGACCTGCGCGAAACCAAGCGCGCCAACCTGGCGATGCTCGCCTTCGATATTGAGGCCAGCGACCTGCGCCTGAACGAAGAGCACGCCCGCGCCTGGGCTGCCGCCCTCGGTGATATCCGCCTGGTACTCGCCGACCGCCTGCACATTACCGATGAGGAGCGCGCCGACGAGATTGGCACCATCACCGATGCATCGCAGGTCACCAACCAGGAGGAATACATGGCCATGGTGTACAACTTCATCTCGTGGGTACAAGATTCGCTTATGCTCGCGATGATTGAGGGCCTGGACGAAGAAGAGTAGGGGAGTTTCGCGACCCGTAAGGTGCCCGCACGTGCAATAACATGGCCCGTCGACGTGCAACAGAACACCGCCCAGTGACCGGATTTTTCGTTTGACTCCTCGCTTCGTCGTCACAGACCGTCTCATAATGGTGGTTCTAGACTCATCTAACCCCATACCGGGCAGACACCACCCCAAACGCGGGTTAGAATAGAACGAGGAAACGACCGATAACGAAGTGTAAGTGACCCATGAGTGACAGCATTGACGCAACCAACCCCTACCGTGCACGCACCCCCTGGGGGAGCCCCGCACCCGTAGCCCCCACCGCCACGGCACCCATCGGCGTCTTCGACTCCGGCGTGGGCGGCCTCACCGTAGCTCGCGCCATCATGGACCAGTTGCCTCACGAACGCATCATCTACGTTGGCGACACCGCACACGGCCCCTACGGCCCCCTCAAAATTGCCGAGGTGCGCGCCAACGCTCTGCGCATCATGGACGAACTCGTCGACTCCGGCGTGAAGATGCTCGTTATCGCCTGCAACACCGCATCCGCCGCCGTGCTACGCGACGCCCGCGAACGCTACACCCGCCAGTACGGCATCCCCGTCATCGAGGTAATCCAACCCGCCGCCCGACGCGCGCTCGCAGCAACCCGCAACCGCAAAATCGGCGTGATTGCAACGGAAGCGACCGTCACCTCCCGCGCCTACGAAGACACCTTCGCGATTACCCCCAACCTTCAGGTATACTCGGTGGCCTGCCCGCGCTTCGTGGAGTTCGTAGAGAAAGGCATCACCTCCGGCCCCGAGCTGCTCGAGACCGCTCGCGAGTACCTGCAACCCCTCAAAGATGCCGGGGTCGATACGCTCGTGCTCGGATGCACCCACTACCCGCTCCTGGCCGGCGTGATTTCCTACATCATGGGCGAGGGCGTCACCCTCGTCTCCTCCGCGGACGAGACCGCCAAGGACGTATACCGCGAACTGCTCAACCACGCCATCGAGAGCCCCAACCCCGAGGAACACCCGCACCACGAATTCCTCGCCACCGGCGAATCTGAAACCTTCGAAAATCTCGCGCGCCGCTTCCTCGGCCCCGAAGTCACGAACGTACGCCACACCAGCTCCGTGGCCGAACGCTTCCCGACCGGCTCCTTCGCGGCCATCACCCCCGAAATGCTGGCCGCACACCGTAGCATCACCCTGGACGACAACGCCGCCGAAGCCGAAGAAGCCGCGGCGCCGAAGGGAGGACCCGCATGCGCCTAACGATTATCGGCTGTACCGGTTCCTTCCCCGGCCCCGTCTCGCCGGCCAGTTGCTACATGCTCACCGCCATGGACTTCGCCGGTCGCACCTGGCGCATCATCATGGACATGGGCAACGGCTCCCTTGGCATGCTCCAACGCCATATCGACCTGAGTGATATCGACGCGATTCTGATTTCGCACCTGCACCCGGACCACTGCATCGACCTGTCCGGTCTGCACGTGGCCGTCAAATGGGACCCGCGCGGATGGCCCAAGGGACGTATTCCGCTCTACGGCCCAGCCGCCATCAACGAGTACCTTTCAGCCACGCACGGCCTGGACCCCGACCCGGGCATGAGTACCGAGTTCGAGTACCACACCTGGACCGAAGGCGAGCCGGTACAGATTGGCCCGTTCCGCGTGGAACCCTTCCGTGTAGTGCACCCCTCAAAGGACCCGTACGCCCTACGCATTATCTGCAACGACCGCGAAGGCCACACCATCTTTGCCTACTCGGGCGATACCGACCTGTGCGACGGCCTGGTTAAGGCCGCGCGTGGTGCCGACCTGTTCCTGTGCGAAGCCGCCTACCAAGAGGGCCGCGACGACGCCCTACGCGGCATCCGCCTGACCGGCAAGCGTGCCGGTGAAGCAGCGCAGGAGGCGGGCGTGCGTAACCTACTCTTAACCCACCTTCCCGTATGGAACGACCCGGACATCGCCCGGGCCGAGGCTCGCAGCGCCTTCTCCGGCCCCGTGGGCGTTGCCGAGATGGCCGCAAGCTACCGCATCTACCCGCGCCCCACGCCGGCTCACCCGGTGACCTCCACGCTGAACGTGGTGGAGGTACTGGACCCGCCGCTGGCCGCGGCCCCTTTGCCCAAACCCGAGCTGGACTAGCACCTATATTCATCCCAACCGTGTTATAAGCCCAATAGACCAACCCAAGGAGAACCCATGACTGTAACCCGCGACGACGGCCGCGCCCTCAACGAACTGCGCCCCATTACCATCACCCGCGGCTGGTCCCGCAACGCCGAGGGTTCCGCCCTCATCGAGTTCGGCAACACCCGTGTGCTGTGCACCGCATCCTTCACCGAGGGCGTGCCGCGCTGGCTCAAGGGCGAAGGTAAGGGCTGGGTGACCGCTGAGTACGCGATGCTGCCGCGCGCCACGAACACCCGTTCTTCTCGTGAGTCGCTGAAGGGCCGCGTGGGCGGCCGCACCCACGAGATTTCTCGCCTGATTGGTCGCTCCCTGCGCGCTATCATCAACATGGATGAGCTGGGCGAGAACACCATCGTGCTCGACTGCGATGTGTTGCAGGCCGACGGCGGCACCCGCACCGCCTCGATTACCGGCGCGTACGTGGCCCTGGCCGATGCCATCACCTGGGCGAAGGAACAGAAGATCATCTCCGCCAAGGCGAACCCGCTGATCGATTCGGTGTCCGCGATTTCGGTGGGCATTATTGACGGTACCCCCATGCTTGACCTGCCCTACACCGAGGACGTGCGCGCCGAAACCGACATGAACGTGGTCGTCACCGGTAGCGGCAAGTTCGTGGAGGTTCAGGGCACCGCCGAGGGCGCCCCCTTCGACCGCGAAGAGCTCAACAGCCTGCTCGACCTGGCCCTGGAAGGCACCGCAGCGCTGGCCCAGATTCAGCGCGAGGCCCTGAAGAACGACTAGTAGGGTAGGGCCGCTCGTTTGCGGCCTGCCCCCATACCGTATCCCCGTAGCGCGCATTCCGACGGGTGCGCACCAGCAAAAGGAGAAACCATGGCAGAAGCAAAGATCGTTCTGGCCAGCCACAATGCAGGCAAGCTCAAGGAACTGCGCGAAATTCTGCGTGGCCGCATTGACGGCCTGGACGTTGACACCCAGGTGGTTGATGCTTCCAGCGTGAACGCGCCCGACGTTCCCGAGACCGGCGTGACCTTCGCCGAAAACTCCCTGCTCAAGGCTCGCGCGGTCGCCCAGGCAACCGGTCTGATTGCTATTGCTGACGACTCGGGCCTGTCCGTGGATGTGCTAGGAGGCGCCCCCGGCATCTTCTCGGCCCGCTGGGCCGGCCGCCACGGCGACGACACCGCAAACCTGAGCCTGCTACTGGCTCAGCTGAGCGATATTGCCCCCGAGCACCGCGGCGCGAAGTTCTGCTGCGCCGCATCGGTGGCCTCCCCGGACGGCTTCGAAGCGGTTGAGTACGGTGAGCTGCCAGGTGAGCTGCTGACCGCTCCGGCGGGGGAGGGCGGTTTCGGTTACGATCCGATTCTGCGCCCCGTGGAACTGAACGGTGAGAATGCCCTCTATGACGGTCAGTACGCCGGCCAGTCCTGCGCACAGATTCTCGCCGAGATTAAGAACTCAATTAGCCACCGTGCGCGTGCTTTTGAGGCGCTGATTCCGCAGATTGCTGCGGCGCTGGCTTCCTAAAACCGTCGTTAGTGGGAGCTACCGCTTCCTCACTGTGCAGGGCGCCTGCCTGGTGAGGGGAGCGCGCGATTTATGCGTACACCACCGCTAAAAATCCCCCACCCAGATGCCAATTAAAGGCACAATAGTGTGAGAAGCTTTACCTCAAGGTTAGTGGCACCAAAGAAACTCGTCTGCTGAAGGTACCTTCGGCAGACGAGTTTTGCCGTTGAAGAGCATTTCAGAGCATCTGCCCGATGCCTGCTGTCACCGACCGCGGTAGAAAAACCTGCAGCGAAAGAGACGCACCGATGCTTATACTTCTCCTGCTGATGGCTCTAATTCTTGCCGTCGCCCTCTGGTCCTACTCCTACGTGTGGCGCGGCCTCAACCGCCGTGTTATCGCCGCCGTCAAGGTGGTCGACCCCATGATTACGCTCGGCCCGTACGCCATGGTGGCCTGGGTGGGGCTGATGGGCGTCATCGCCACGAACATGTGGGCGACCGGTGTTCTTCACACGGTGCTGACCATCATTCTCTGGGTGATTGTTGCCGGCACCATTGGCTGGGCCGGCTTCTGGCTACTCATGCACTGCCTGGGTGGTCAAACCCCGGGCAAGCGCCCCATGTGGTGGCGTGAGGCCGTCGCAGCTAAGTTCGCGTGGCGTAACCTTTCCCGCATGCCTGCATACCTGGGTGGCCGCACGAGCATCCTGCCCGTGGAGCACCCGCACCTGACCAAGCCCTACTCCGGTTCCTGGACCCGACCCGTCGGCGCGACCATGCCCGGCTACCGCCCCGACGGCGAGTACACCGATGGCTTCGACGAGTATGGCCGCAAGATGCCGCGCATCTACCCGGTCGGCCCCGAACCGACAATCTTTGAGGTGGCCCGCTGGGGCAAATCGGTAAGCTCCGATACGCTACTGACTACTTTCCTCCCTACTGCCCCATTCGAACGTCTACGCCTGCCCGGCACCATCACCGGCCCCTTCACCTTTGCCGGTGAGGTTCCGCACGGCGCCATCACCAAGTGGCCCCGCCGCAGTGGTGCGAACCGCGCCTTCGGCTCCTACGCCCGTCTGGGAGAAATTACCGAGCGCAAGGTCGAGCTTCTCGTGGATCACCGCATCATTGCGGCGTTGCAGACCACCCGTGAAAGCTACGAACGCCGCCACAGCTGGATGCTGGCCTTCACCGACATCACACCCGGCGACTTCGTCATCGACGCCAACAAACAGGGCAAGCTACGCATCACCTTCGGTACCGCCACTGAAGGGTACAAAACCCCCTGGGTCTTCACGAGCACCCTGGACGACAGCCCCCGCCTGCGCCGCAAGATTCACCGCGCAATGCGCGAGCGTCGCTTACTCAAGCAGAGTAGCGGCGAGCTGATGGACTGGTACTTCGTACCGAAGCTCAGCGAGTTCCCCCACGGCCCGGTCATTAACGAGCTACCTGAAGCCTTCTACTTCAAATCCAATATCATGGTCACGAACCGCCACGAAAGCTCCTCGAAGGCCACGGGTGAAGCTCACTAGTGAGAGCGGTCTGGAGCCCTTCTGAGGAGCGACAAGTAGCGCTGTCGGCAACCGACCTGACCGCCCTTTCTCCCAAGCCACGCTAGAATAGAGTTCCGAACGTTGAACGCTCTGCGGGGCACGACACGCGTCGTGCCCCGCATCCGTTCTGCCCCCCCCGTAACATCCGAGCCGGGCTCACGCTCCGCCCGGCCGGTGGCACGCGTTCACCACCGCAGACATATTCACCCGAAAGGAATCCCGTGGCGTCCTCGAACTACACCGCTCGTAACCTCTCCGTTCTGGAAGGTCTTGAAGCAGTCCGTAAACGCCCGGGCATGTACATCGGCTCCACCGATTCTCGCGGTCTCATGCACTGCCTCTGGGAGATTATCGACAACTCGGTGGACGAGGCGCTCGCAGGCTTCGGCCAGTCCATTCAGGTGATTCTCTACCGCGACGGTTCGGTTGAGGTTCGCGACGATGGCCGAGGTATCCCCACCGACATTGAGCCGCGTACCGGCCTGTCCGGTGTGGAGGTCGTCTTCACTAAGCTTCACGCCGGCGGTAAGTTCGGCGGTGGTTCCTACACCGCCTCCGGCGGTCTGCACGGTGTGGGTGCCTCTGTGGTGAATGCGCTGTCTTCGCGCCTGGACGTGCAGGTAGATCGCGGTTCCAAGACCTACCAGATGTCGTTCCGTCACGGCATTCCCGGCCACTTCGAATCGGGCCGCACCCCCAAGCCGGACGACCCGTTTACCCCCGCATCCGAGGGCACCGACGCCCTGCAGATTGTGGGTAAGGCGAAGCGCGGCGTGACCGGCACCCGCGTGCGCTACTGGGCTGACCCGCAGATTTTTACCCCCGACGCCAAGTTCAGCTACGAGGACCTGGTGGCGCGCGCCCGCCAGACCGCGTTCCTCATTCCGGGTCTGCGCATCTGCATTCGCGATGAGCGCCGACTGCCCGGCACCCCCGGCGAGCTGGAGGCGCACGAAGAAGTCTTCCAGTACGACGGCGGCATCAGCGAGTTCGTGGAGTTCCTGGCGCACGACGAGCGCGTCACCGACATCTGGCGTTTCAGCGGTAGCGGAACCTTCACCGAGACCGTGCCCGTGCTGGGGGAGGACGGCCGCTCGCAGCTGACCGACGTGGAACGCGATTGCGAGGTGGACGTTGCCCTGCGCTGGGGCATCGGCTACGAGACCACGATCCGCAGCTTCGTGAACATTATTTCGACCCCCAAGGGCGGCACCCACACCGCGGGCTTTGAGCAGGGTCTGCTGCGCGTGATGCGCAAGCACCTGGCAGACAACGCCCGCAAGTACAAGGTGGGTAACGACAAGATTGAGAAGGACGATGTTCTCGCCGGCCTGACCGCGGTTCTGACCGTGCGCCTGGCCGAGCCGCAGTTTGAGGGTCAGACCAAGGAGATTCTGGGTACCCCGGCGGTTCGCCAGATTGTCTCCAAGGTGGTGGGTGATGCCCTGAAGGCTCGCCTGGAGTCGACCGCTCGCGCGGAGAAGGCGCAGGCGACTGCGCTGTGCGAGAAGGTTGTCTCTGAGATGAAGACCCGCGTCTCTGCACGTATTCACAAGGAGACTCAGCGCCGCAAGACCGCGCTGGAGTCTTCGTCGATGCCCACCAAGCTGGTGGATTGCCGCTCGACGAACGTCGAACACTCCGAGCTGTTCATCGTGGAGGGTGACTCGGCGCTGGGTACGGCGCGTCTGGCTCGTTCCTCCTCGTACCAGGCTCTGCTGCCGATTCGCGGTAAGATTCTGAACACTCAGCGTGCCTCTGTGACCGATGTGCTCGCGAACGCCGAGTGCGCGGCGCTGATTCAGGTGATTGGCGCCGGCTCGGGTCGCACCTTCGACCTGGAATCCGCCCGCTACGGCAAGGTCATCATGATGACCGATGCGGACGTGGACGGCGCCCACATCCGCACCCTGCTGCTGACTCTGTTCTACCGTTACATGCGTCCGCTGATTGAGGCCGGTCGCGTGTACGCGGCGGTTCCGCCGCTGCACCGCGTGGAGGTGGTGCGCCGCGGTAAGCCGAATGAGATGGTGTACACCTACTCGGAGAAGCAGCTGCACGAGCTGCTAGATTCCCTGCGGGAGCAGGGCGTGGCCTACAAAGAACCCATTCAGCGTTACAAGGGTCTGGGTGAGATGGACGCCGACCAGCTGGCTGAGACTACGATGGATCCGCGTCACCGCATGTTGCGTCGTGTCCGTATTGAGGATGCTGAGGCTGCTGAGCGCGCTTTCTCGTTGCTGATGGGTTCTGAGGTGGCTCCGCGTAAGGACTTCATTATTGCTGGTGCACATCAGCTGGATGCTGAGAATATCGATATGTAGTGGTTCTGCCCCCGTGTGGGTTTCCGTGTGTATCTTCTCTTGAGATTCGTGGAAAATATGCTGACGATTTGTCATAAAGTGAGAATTTCCTATGAGAATTGTCACAGTCAGTTTCACCACAGCGCAAAAAATCGGTATTTTTGATGCGAATTTAATAAATTGGCCCTGAGTAGCTATTGTGTCAGTTTCATGGAATCCGTCACTAAAATCTTGCAGTTATATGGTGTTACTGCAAGGTTTTAGGGAGGGGTGAGAAGGGGACTCAGTACCCCGAATAATGACAGGGCATCTTGCCTTCGTATTTGTCGATAACGTGCAATAAACCTTTATCCAAACGTCAAACATTTAACGCCCAGCCAGCATACAGGTACCTCACAGCATCCAATGAAAAGCCTGTACCTTAGATGAGTGAGAGACACTGTGTCAGTAACTCGTGAGCCTCCTTCACTGACGGGGGAGTGCACGAGTCTGGCGCACGCGCACATCAAGTACACACATAGTAAGGACCTATCAATGGATCCCCTTGATTTTGGTAGGTGGCAGTTCGGTATCACCACCGTCTACCACTTCTTCATGGTTCCGCTGACTCTGGGTCTGGGCCTTGTAGTGACATACCTGTACATTTGCTACGTTCGTACCAAGAAGGACGAATACAAGCGAATGACGAAGTTCTGGGGCAAGCTATACCTCATCAACTTCGCCATGGGTGTGGCCACCGGTCTGGTTCAGGAATTCCAGTTCGGCATGGCGTGGAGCGAATACTCCCGCTTCGTGGGCGACGTCTTCGGCGCGCCGCTGGCAATGGAAGGCCTTTTCGCCTTCTTCGTTGAGTCGACCTTCCTGGGTCTGTGGATTTTCGGTTGGGACCGTCTCAAGCCTGCCCTCCATGCATTCTGCCTGTTCATGGCTGTTCTCGGCTCCTGGATTTCCGCCTTCTTCATTCTGGTGGCAAACTCCTGGATGCAGCACCCCGTCGGCGTTGAGATGGTCGACGGCCGTCCCCGCATGAACGATATTGGCGCCGTGCTGATGAACCCCACCGCGTGGGTTACCTTCCCGCACGTTATCACCGCATCCATCCAGGTTGCCGGTGGCTTCCTGGTCGGTATCGCCTGGTACAAGCTGTGGCGCCGCCGCAAGGATGGTATTGACACCATCGTTGACGGCAAGGTCGTCGTTGGTGAGTCTGACAAGGGCGCACGCGACAAGAAGGACTTCCAGGTCTGGCTCAAGTCCCTGCGCCTGGGCGCAGTGGTGGGCCTCATCGGTTTCGCAGCCGTTGGTGCAACCGGCCACATGCAGGCACAGATGATGATTCACGAGCAGCCCCTGAAGATGGCTGCCGCCGAGGCAGCCTGCCACGACGGCACCTCCTTCTCCGTGCTGACCGTCGGTGAGCTTGGCGCTCAGAGCTGCGACAAGATCAACACCGTCATCGAGGTTCCTGGCGTGCTGTCCTTCCTGGCACACGACAACTTCACCACCCCGGTGAAGGGCATTAAGACCCTGGTTCCCGAGTACGAAGCTAAGTACGGCACCCACCTGCCCAACAACCCGCTCTACGGTGAGCGTGCAGGTCAGAAGATTGATTACCTGCCCTCCCTCGAGGTCTCCTACTGGGGCTTCCGCGGCATGATTGGTCTGGGCCTCATCGTGGTTCCCTTCTACCTCTACGCACTGTGGGTTACCCGCAAGAAGGGCGTGGGAACCGTTCCCGAGTCCAAGCTGCTGAAGCAGGTCGCCGTATGGTCCATCCTGGCTCCCTTCTTCGCCATCGCACTGGGCTGGATTTTCACCGAAATGGGTCGTCAGCCCTTCGTGGTTGTTCCCAACCTTGAAGGTGACCCCGCCATCCGCCTGTACACCGCGGCAGCTGTCTCCCCGGGTGTGAGCGGCGAAGAGATTCTCTTCTCGCTACTGACCCTGGGCCTGCTCTACGGCGTGCTGATGGTCGTCGAGGTCTACCTGCTCATTAAGTACGTCAAGTCCGGCGTGGTCGCTGCTATGCCCGAGCTGGTTCAGTCGCACCACGAGGACGAGTCCGCTGACAAGTCCAAGCGCGACGTGCTGGAGTTCGCCTACTAGGCGGGTAAGGATTGATTCATCATGAACTTTGATTTCAATATCTTTGCCGGTCAGCCCACTCTGCCGACCATCTGGTTTGTCGCCATTGGCGTCTTCTTCATCATGTACCTGATCCTGGACGGTTTCGACCTGGGTGTCGGCATGCTGATGGGTTCCAAGTTCACCAAGAACGAGAAGGAACGCCGTCTGCTGCTGAACATCATCGGCCCCGTCTGGGACGGTAACGAGGTGTGGATTGTGTCCGGTGGTGCTGCCCTGTTCGCAGCATTCCCCATCTGGTACGCAGCCCTCTTCTCGGCCCTGTACATCCCCCTGACTCTCGCACTGGTCTTCCTGATTCTGCGCGTGGTTGCAATCGAGTACCGCGGTAAGAAGAACGACGAGAAGTGGATTCGTAACTGGAACATTGCTCTGTCTCTCTCCTCCTTCTTCATCGCTCTGCTCGTGGGCGCGCTGCTGGGCCTGACCTCCTTGGGTCTGCCCATCAACGCAAATGGTGACCGCGTTGGCGGTGCCTTCGCCTGGATCTCCCTGCCCGTCCTGCTGGGCGGCCTGGGCTTCGTGGGCTTTGCTCTGGTTCAGGGTCTGGCCTTCGTCGCCCTGAAGACCGATGGCGAAATCCGTGACCGCGCCCGCACCCTGCTGGTGCGTTGGTCGCCGCTGCTGCTGCTGCCGATTGTTGCTTGGGTTCTGACCCTGGACTTCACCACCGGTAACGGCATCTCCTGGCTGTGCACCATCCTGGCTGTTGTTGCCGTTGTGATTGCATGGGCTTCCGCCAAGGGCGGTCGCGAGGGTCGTGCCTTCGCGGGTCTGTCCGTGTTTGTCGCATTCGGCGCACTGGCAATCTTCACCGCAATGTTCCCGAACGTGCTGCCCTCCACCCTGGATCCGGCATACTCGCTCACCATTGCGAACGCCTCCAGCTCTGAGTACACCCTGGGCGTGATGACCTTCGTGACCTGCCTTGGTCTGCCCGTCGTGTTCGTCTACCAGGCATGGACCTACTGGGTCTTCCGTAAGCGTCTGCACGTGGACCACATCCCCGATGCACACGACGCTACCGAGTTGGCTGAACTGCCGACCAAGTAGCCTGTAGCTAACGGGCCATTCTAAGAATCCCCCGGATTTCTCTTCTGAGAAGTTCGGGGGATTCTTGCGTCTGTGGGGAGGGTGCGGCTCCGGGTAGCTGAGAAGAGGAGTCATAAAAATTTTTGGGTGCACACCCCCCCAGATTTTGAGCGCGACAAGGCGCAAAAAGTGTAATGTGGTGAGCAACTCACTCCTACGAAAGGTGTTCAACGATGAAGTCCCTCAACCGTAGCTCCACCGCATCCGCCCCACGCACCGGAACTAGCCCTCGCACCGGCATGAGCCGCCGCCTGCTCGCCACGGGTGCCCTGTTCTGTATCGGCATCATGCCCCTGAGTGCCTGCTCGCTCTTCAACCCGCCGCTGGAACGCGACGAAAGCGTCCACGCCATCTTCGACGCGGAACAGGACATCGTGAAGATGCCCCTGGACGATTACCTCTACTACGAGCGCACTCACTACGAATACACGGCCTTTCAGATTGCCATGAAGCAGTGCTACGCCGAACACGGGCAGAACTACACCGACCAAGCTCCCTACTCTGAGAGCGAACCGCGCGGCGAGATGGGGCGAAAGTACGGTCCCTGGAACGTCGAGTACGCCCAGAAGTACGGTTTTCAGAAGCGAGACCCCAACGCCGCCCCCATCTCCTTTAACTCGGGGGAGAGTATGAGCCCTGAGGAGAGGCTCAGTATCGAATGTCATGACAAGGCCCGCGAGACCCTGGACGCCGCGGTGCCCGAAGGTAAGAGGCCCGAAAAGGAAGAGCAGGCCACGTACATTCGTATCTCCACCGAAGCTGGTAACGCCGTTTACGGCAGCAAAGTGCACCGCGAGCTCGAAGAGAAGTGGAAGCAGTGCGTCTCGGATCGCGGGCTCACCCCGCGCTCGGCCGGCTCCGTCGCCGAGGAAACCCCGCTGGCTGAGCAGCTGAGCAAGAACGACGGATTCAACAAGCCCGCCTCCGAAGAAGAGATTCGCATCGCCACCATCCAGGCCGAATGTAACCAGCAGGTCGGCATGAGCAAGCAGCTCTACGACCTGGAGGCACAGTATCAGATGCCGCTCATCCGCAAGCACCAGTCGCAGCTTGAACAGGAACGCCAAGCCGACCGTGACCGCGACGAGAAGTTCAAGCAGTACGTTCTGGAGCACCAGTAATCCGGGGCGCTCATGACCGGGTTTTGACACTAGGTTTTGATACCGGGGAAGGTGCGGGCCGCCCGAGAGGCAGAGCTCAGCGGGCGGCCCGCCCCCGTACACACTCAGAAAGACACCGCCATGACCGATCACTCACACACCAGCCAGCAACGTAGCGGGCACCGCTTCATCGAGCGCATCGCCCGACCCCGTGTGCTCCTCCTTCTCGCGATCCTCGCCGTCGGCTCGCTCATGCTGTCCTTCTACCTGGGCACCCGCTACGCCGCCACCGGCCCCGACCCGACTGTGCAGGCGAAAACCGTGATTCCGGTCTGGGCGAAGGTCGAAGAACGCACCGTCAGCGAGGGGCTCGCTATTGCCGGAACCACCAAGGCCGGGGAGACCGCCCCGATTAGCGCGCGTACCAATGGCGAGCCGGTGCTCGTCTACCAGAACCAGAAGCCCGGCAACGTGCTCAAGGCCGGTGACTTCATCGGCATTATTGGCGCCGACCCGGTCTTCGTGCTGGAGGGGCCGCTACCGCTGTACCGCGACCTCAATCTGGGCGATAACGGCGACGACGTGCTTGCCTTCCAGAAGGCTCTGAACTCCGCCGGGTACGCCACCGCGCAGAGCGGCACCGTCACCGAAGACACCCTCGACGCCGTCACGCGCCTGCACCGCGCGCACCTGACCGGCGTGCCCAGCGAGGGGGTCACCACCATTGCCCGAAGCAACTACGCGATTCTGCCCGGCGGCAGCCACACCGTCACCGCGGTTGCCGCGGTCGGCCAGCTCATCAGCGACGGCAACCCCATCGCGAGTGTAGAAACCAGCGAACCCTACGTGGAATCCAGCGTTGAACTCGCCGTCGCCAACAAGCTCAAGGTCGGCGACCGCATCAGCCTGCGCACCTCCACCGGCAGCGTGGAGGGCACCATCACCAGCATTGGTGAGCTGCAGAACGACCCCTCCAAGGGTGCGGCAAAGAGCGTGCGATTCAGCGCCGACGACCCGAGCAAGCTCACTCCGGGGCAGAGCGCATCCATCACCAGTAAGGGCAACACCTCAACCACCCTCGCCGTGCCGACTACCGCGGTACGCCAGGACTCCCAGGGCACCTATGTGCTTGTTGAAAAGGGCGGAAGCTCCACCTCGACCAGCAAGGATGCGCCCGCCACCGAACGAGTCAACGTTGAGGTTCTACGCACCGCCGGCGGATACGCCGCAATCAACGCGAACCTCAGCACGGGACAGAAGGTGCTTGTCTCATGAGCCGCCGTAAGAGAACCCCAGACGCAAGCCCGGGACGTGCGCCTACAGTTGCGCCCAACGTAGCGTCCGCCGCTACACCTGCCGCCGGGCTCGGTACCGCGCCCGCTATTGAAATGCACGGCATTACCCGTGTTTTCGAGGGGAGCGAACGAGCAGTCCTCGACCATCTCGACCTGGTGGTGGAACGCGGCGAATTCCTCGCCATTATTGGTCCGTCGGGCTCCGGTAAATCAACCCTGCTCAACGCCATTGGCCTGCTCGACACTCCCACCAGCGGAACCTACAGCCTCTTCGGCAAAAATACGGAAGGACTCAGCGACAGAGAACGCGACGAAATGCGCCGAGACCACCTCGGCTTCATCTTCCAATCCTCAAACATGCTGCTGGACGAAACCAGCACAACCAACGCCTCCATGGGCCTGCGCGTGCAGGGCGTACCCTACGGCGAGCGCCTGCAACGCACCGAAGAAACCCTAGAATTTCTGGGGTTGAGCGACCGCGCCAGCATCCGTACCCGCTACCTTTCCGGTGGCGAGAAGCAGCGCTGCGCCATTGCTCGTGCCCTCGCCACGCGCCCGCCGCTGATTCTTGCCGACGAGCCCACCGGCAACCTGGACAGCCACAATAGCGCGAAGGTCATTGAGATTCTTCAGCGTATTAACGCGACCGGCTGTACCGTGCTAGTGATTACCCACGACCCGGAGGTTGCCGCCGCCGCCCGCCGCGTGATCCGCATTGAGGATGGGCGGCTGCACGAGCAGAGCCGCGCCGACTCGGCTACGGTGCCGGTCGCTGAGGCGCCGGTTGCCGAGGCTGTGCCGGCTGCAACGAACACCCCGGCGGAAACCACGGTAGGTGCCCCGGTAGACGCGTCCGCCAGCCTCGCACCGGGGGAGAGACCCGCCGCGCACCGCCGCGGAAGCTTCCTCACCGACGACAGCATCGAGGCAATCTCGGCGCTCACCTCACGACCACTACGCACCCTGCTATTGGGCCTGTCCTTCGCCCTGGGCGTAGGCGGACTCATCAGCGCCTCCGGCATGAGCGAATCTGCCAGCTACCAGGTGAACCAACGCCTGCTCGGATCCGAACAGTCCACGCTCTACATCAGCGACAGGGACAATGACCAGAACATGCTCGGAACCTACCGGCAGGGCGAATCTGCGCAGAACGTTGCCGACCGCATCAGCGCGCTGGACTACGTGAAGAACACCGGGTTCGTCAGCAGCGTGGCGCCCGCCGACGTGCGAATCACCCGGTTTAGCCCCAACGAGGACGAACCTAAAACGGCGATTGGCCTCAGCTCGGTCTCAAAGACCAGGCTTGAGCAAATCGGCGCCCGCATGAACCCCGAAACCCTGCGTGCGCTTGAACAGATGAACGCGACCCTCACCCAGCAGAACGTTGCCGACCGTGAACGCGCCGAGCAGCTCTCGGGCGCTATCGTCTCGGTTTCCGCTGCCCGCGCCCTCGGCATTATCCCCGAAGATAAGGCGGCAGATAACGCCACAACCGAGCCCAGACCCGGCGAGATGCCCGTCGTCGACTACGGTATTAAACTCGGTGGGCTGCCTCAGGTGGCACCCGGCGTGAGCATCTGGGTGGACGGTCAGCTGATGCCGGTCATCGGCCTCTTCGACCCCGGCAACAGCGGCTACGAATTCAGGAACACGGTCATCGTCTCGCCGGGCAAACTACAGCGCACCGGACGCGGCCAGGTGACCTACATAACCGAAACCGAGCGGGGCTACGGCAAGGCGGTCGCCAAGGCGATTCCGCTGACCCTTAAGCCTGCTGAACCCAGCCAGATCAACGTGGAAACCCCCTCCGATCTGCAGAGCCTACGCGCGTCCATCGCCTCGGACCTGGGCCTGTACGTGGGTGTGCTCTCCGGGATTCTGCTGGTGCTTGCCTCGCTCTCGGCGGCAACCGCCATGTACCTGTCCGTGCAATCGCGCACCGCAGAAATTGCGCTACGACGCGCCATTGGATCCAGCAAATGGCTGATCGCCCGCATCTTCCTCATGGAGGGCGTCATACTCGGCGTGCTCGGCGGATCCATCGGCGCCTGTGCCGGCATGATTGCGACCATCGTCCTTTCGCTCGTGCAGGGCTGGCAGGCGGTTCTCTCGCCGGGATTCGTAGTGCTAGGCGTGGGGGTCGGTGCCCTCACCGGCCTGGTGTCCTCGGCGTACCCGGCGTGGGTGGCTTCACGCAAGAACCCAGCCGATGCGATGCGCGGCTAGAGCCCGCGCCAGGGGAGTGCAGACCTGCCAAATCCCCGAAGTATGACCGGTCAAATAGGTAATAGATACCCCAAACCTTAAAATAATGGGAGGTAAAAATAGCAGAAGACTAAGGACAACGCCGTGAGCCGAACGCACACACCGCGTCACGCTGACAAACATCAAAACACCGAGGCGACCCCAGAAACAACGCCGGAGGGTAAGCGCACCGACCGCGCTGACCGCCGTCCGCCGCTGGGCCCCAACGCCCGCAAAAATCTGAGCACCTTCGGCATTATTACCGTCGTGCACACCCTGGCCACCGTGCTTTTTAGCGCGGCGCTCGCGGTCGTTATTGCCCGCGCGGCCCACGCGGGGTTTGCCGCAGTCGCCGCCGAACACGAACGTCTCAGGGAGACGAGCGCACCGGACGTGTACCGCGCCTACATCGAGTTCGCCGGTTCCGCCCAGGCGCACCTCGAGGCGCACGGCGGCTGGCTGCTCGGACTCGGCGGCATCTTCGGCGACGGCGACGCCATCACTCCCGGACTGCTCATCGTGGCGGTCCTGGCCCTCGCGGTGCGTTCGGGCGCGGACTACCTGCTGGCGGTGAGCGCGCAGCGTGCCGCCTCCGGCGCGAAGTCTCAGATTCGCCGCAGCCTGCTACGCCGAGTGCTCGCCACCGGTGGCGCAGACACCCCCGAAGGTACCGGTGCGACCGCGGTGTTGCTTTCGCGCGGTCTGAACGCCCTGGACGACTACTACACCAAGACCCTGACCGCGTTTGTTTCCACCGCGGTGGTGCCGGTCCTGCTGTGGATTGTGGTTGCCTCCTTGGACATGATGAGCGCCCTCGTGCTGCTCTGCACCCTGCCGCTCATTCCCGTGTTCATGGTGCTGATCGGTAAGAATACCCGCACCGAAACCGCAGAAGCTCAGGCTGAACTGCACCGCCTCTCCGACCATATTCTGGAGCTCGTGCGCGGTCTGCCCGTCATCATCGGCCTGGGCCGTGAACGTGCACAGACCCGCGCCATGAACGCCCTCGGCCAGCGTTACCGCGAACGCACCATGCAGACCCTGCGTAGCGCCTTCATGTCTTCGCTGGCTCTCGAGCTGATTACCACCATCTCCGTGGCGCTGATTGCCGTGCTGATTGGTGTGCGCCTGGTCAACGGCACCCTGGGCCTGGACACCGCAATTCTCGTGCTGTTGCTTGCCCCCGAGTGCTACCAGCCGCTGCGCGATGTGGGCGCCGCCTTCCACCAGTCCGAGGACGGCGTGGCCGCCCTGCGTAGCGCCCAGAAGATTATCGATGCGCCCCTGCCCGAGGAGACCGCCGAGGACGACTCGGCTAATCCCGCAGCGATTGAGGTGCGCAGCCTGGACGTGAACTACCCCGATCGCCCCGAGGTGCTGACCGACCTGTCCCTGAGCCTGCCTCGCCGCGTGGCGCGGGCGGCGGAGCCCGGTTCGGAACGCGGCACCGTTATCGGCGTCATGGGTCCCTCCGGTTGCGGCAAGTCCACCCTGCTGAACGTGTTCTCCGGCGCGGTCCGCAACGGTCTGGTGCCCACCGGCTCGCAGGAACCGATGCGGGTCACCGGTAGCGTCACCGGCCTGGGTACGACCCTGATGATTCCGCAATCGCCGGTCTTCACCGCACCCACCGTGCGCGCCGAAATGGCGCTGTATGCCCTGAGCGCCGACGACTCCGAACGCGAGCGTGCCGCGGCCCTGGTGACCGGCGTGCTGGAGCGTGGTGAGTTCCCCGTGAGCCCCGCCGATAACGATCTGATGATGCGCCCGCTGGCGCAGCTGGGCCTTGAAAGCGTGAACGTACTGGAACCGGGTGCCCTGAGTGCCGGTCAGGCCCGCCGCCTGGCTGTGGCCCGCACCCTGGCCCGCGCCGAGGCCATCTACCGCGCCGGCGGCGAGCAGACCGTGCTGACGGTACTGGTGGATGAGCCCACCGCTCACTTGGACGCCTACTCGGCCTACCTGGTCACCCGTGCCCTGCACCGCCTGGCGGAGCTGGGCGCCACCGTGCTGATTGTGACTCACGAGGGCGAGCTGGCCGCGCACTGCGACCACCTCGTGCGAGCCGAGCAGGGCGCATCCGGCTACACCTGGAGCACCTCGCTCAACGCGACCCGCGTGCCCGTGCCCGCCGAAGCCCCCGCGCACCTGCTGGAGCTGAAGACCGAGCACGAGGCCGAAATCCGCGCCCTCGTGGAGGCCGCCCCCGCCGCAGACGAGAACCTGCAGGAGGAAAAGCCCGCGGGCCTGTTCGCCACCCTGCGCACCCTCAAGGAGCTGACCGGAATCGGTGCGAGCGCTTTCTCCGGCCCCGTGCTGATGGCGGCGACCACCTCCCTGATGGCCGCGGCCCTGACCGCGCTGTCCGGCTGGCTTATCGTGCGCGCGGGCGAGGGCCCCGCCATGATGTACCTGATGGTCGCCATCGTGGGCGTGCGATTCTTCGGCCTGGGCCGCGCGTGCGCCCGCTACGCCGAGCGTCTGATGACCCACTCGAAGGTGCTGGCCGCCGCGAATATCCTGCGTCTGCGCGCCTGGGTTGGCGCCTGGCAGAGCGTGAGTAGCGTGCGTGCCCTGCTGCGCGGTGACGCCCTGCTGGAGCGCCTCGTGGGAGGTATTGACGAGCTTCGAGACGGTATTCCGCGCGTGATTATTCCACCGGCTGCGCACGTGTTGGTCATGATTGCCGCGCTGGTGACGACCGCGTGCATCCTGCCGCAGGCCCTGATTCCCGTGCTGGCGGCGGTGCTGGTGAGCACCTTTGTGGCTCCCTGGGCTGTGCTTCGTGCCGACGCCCGTGCGGAGGCGCTGGCCCGCCAGTCCACCGCGTACATGCTACGCCTGGGCACCGGTATGCTTTCCGCCGCTGAGGACCTACGCGCCAACGGTGTGGCGAACACCGCCGAACGCGCCAACAACGATCTGGATGCGCAGAACCTCTCCGCCTTGCAGAAGGGATCGACCGCTCAGGGCCTGGGCCGAACCCTCGTGGCGCTGAGCTGGTTCGGTGCCGCGTTGGCGAGCGCCGTGATTGCCTACCCGCTGGCCGTGAACGGCACTGTGGGCGCCCCCGAGTCGGCGATTGTGGTGCTGCTGTGCACCGGCATGCTGGAGAGCTCCCTGGGTCACATCGAGGCGGTTCGCTCCTGGCCCGAGTTCGCTCGCCTGCTCGCCTCGATTGCCCCGAGCGTTCGTGACGTATCCCTGGAGGGTGTTGTCGCCACCTCGACCCTGAAGCGTTCCGTGCCTACCGAGGCTGAGGTGGACACCCACGTTCTGCCGCGCCGTGCTGAGCGTCTGCGTGCCCGCGCGGAAGCCGAGATGGAGGAGCTGCTGGAGGCTGACCGCCAGCGTGCCCGCCGCTTCGCACGCCCCGACTCTGCGGCTGAATCCCCGCGCCCGCCTAAGCCCGGCGAGCCCAAGCTGGTCGGATGCGGCACCCCGCAGCAGCTCGGTGTGAAGGTCACCGATGCGGCTCCCGCCCTCACCATGCAGGATGGTTCCGCCCGCTGGCCCGGCATGGACCATCCGGTCTTTGCGCGCCTGAATCTGACGGCGTGCGAGGGCTCCTGGACTGCGGTGACCGGCCCCTCCGGATCCGGCAAGTCCACCGTTTTGGCCACTCTGCTGGGCTTCCTGCCCCTGGAGTCGGGCCGCATCGAGGCCGCCGGCGAGGCGCTGGACCCCGAAGAGTTGCGCGGCTACGCGGCCTGGTGCCCGCAGGCGGCGCACATCTTTGAGTCGACCCTCGAGGGTAACCTGCTGCTGGCCCGTGACCGCTCCGACCGACCCAGCGAGGAGGAGCTCATCGAGGTTCTGCGCCGCGTGGGTCTGGGCGAGTGGTTTGACGCCCTGCCGAAGGGCCTACGCACCCCCGTGGGCGCCGGCGGTTCCTTCCTGTCGGGTGGTCAGCGTCAGCGCCTGGCGGTGGCTCGTGCCCTGCTGGTGAACTCGCCGGTGCTGCTGCTGGACGAGCCGACCGCGCATCTGGACGTCGAGTCCGCCCGCGCGCTCATGGCCGACCTGGATGCGGCAACCCGCGCCAGCTCGGTGGCCACGGTTCTGGTGTCGCACCGTCCTGAGGATATTGCCCGCTGCGATGAGGTGGTTCGCCTCTAAACGTGCCTGAGTACAGGCACCGTTTGCGAGACTGAACGCAAGAAACTGCGCAGAAAGGCCCCGGTACATCAGTACCGGGGCCTTTCTGCGCGTTTATATCTCCGCGCGAATAGGTTCGGGGATTTAGACCCAACCTTTTAGACCCAACCGAGTATCTGTGCGGTGAGCCGAAGTAGTATCAGCGTCACAATAATGATGAGCAGTCTACGAATGAATTGTTCGCCGAGGTGAATAGCTGTTCGAGCACCAACCCAGTTGCCGGCCATATTGGCGCATCCCATGAGTATTCCCAAGAGCCAGTGAATAGATCCGAGGGGAATGAAATATATGAGCGCCCCGAGGTTTGTCGCGGAGTTGAGTACTTTTGCGGCGGCGGTAGCATGCAGAAAGTTGTAACCCAGCAATACTTGAAAAGCGACGAGCATCATGGAACCAACACCAACTCCAAGAACACCGTCGTAGCCGCCTAGAATCATGCCGATGGCGAGTGCCCGCCCTAGAAGCGACAAGGTTGAGGGCACCCGAGACGCTTTGCGGGGGATGCGTGACTCGAACGCGGTAAAGATGAGGATAGCGACGAGAACAACAACGATAACGGGGCGAAAAATATGCGCCGGCAGCAGGGTGGCGCAGTGCGCCCCTAAAGCTGAGGCACAAAAAGCGATACCCGTTGCCGGAATAATAATTTTCCATTGAAGCGCCACTGAACGAATATATGTGACGGTACCGGCGAGGGTTCCCATGCAACTTGCGACTTTGTTCGTGCTTAACGCGGCGATGGGTGAAAAACCGGGTGCCATGAGCAGGGCTGGGAGCTGAATCATCCCGCCTCCACCGACGACTGAGTCGATACATCCGGCGCAGAATGCGGCCAACAGGAGCACAACGAGTAGTCCCGGGGTGGCGGAGAGAGAATCAAACATGCAAGGAAATCCTCTCATCAAGAGCGTATTAGAGTGTCCTATTTCTCTATTTACCGTACACCGGGTTAAAGTCAGGGGTGAAGACACCGGTGTAGTGTCTTCACCCCTGGACGGTACCTATGAACTGCTATAGGCAATATGTTGAATCGTTGAAAAGAGAACCGCGGGTCTTCTGACACCGCCTCTGGGAACGGCGGGTTTTAGAAGCACCTAGAAGAGCTTTTCACCCTCCGGGCTGACCGCCATCGCAGCAGAAACCACCGCGTAGTTCGGGCCAATCACGCCGATGCTCTGAGTGAGCATCACGCCGGAACCGTCGCGGGCACCGTGCTCGGTCGGCAGGGAACGAGCCACACCGCCGGAGGATGCCGCCTTCGCCGGGCCCACGCCCACCCACGCCAGAGCCAGCTGGTTCTCACCGGTGAGGAAGCGGTGCGCACGCACGCCGCCGGTCGCGCGGCCCTTCTGCGGGTACTCGCTCAGAGCGGTCACCTTGGCGCTCGCCAGGCCGTCCTTGCCGTTGGTGACGGTCACGACCTCCGCCGCGTCGCCGGGGGTGGTCACGCCCAGGGCAATCACGCGGTCGCCCTCGGCGAGCTTAATGCCGGCGATACCGCCGCCGGTGCGTCCCTGAGGGCGGACCTTCGCAGCGTCGAAGGTTAACAGCTTCGCGTCGCGGGTCACGAAGGTGAGTACCGCATCGTCGGCGGGGCAGGGGGTGGCGGCCACGATTTCGTCGCCGTCCTTGAGCTTCATGATGTCCCACTCGGTTTGATTCAGCGGGTAGTCGGGGTTCACGCGCTTGATGACGCCGCCCGCGGTGGCCATCGCCAGTACCGTGTTGAGCGGTACGAGGGAGACCAGATTCTCACCCTTGGCGAGCTGAACCAGCTCGGCGGCCTTCACCGCCGATGCCATGGAGGGGGTGCCGCCGTTCTCGTCCAGTACCGCAATGTCCATGACGGACAGGCGCGCCATGCGTCCTGCGGAGGTCACGGCACCGATCTCGCCGCGCGCGGTGGTGGGCACAATCGAGGTGAACACGTCGTGCTTGAAACGCTTGCCGGGATCCACGAGGGCTTCGCGGATGGGCTTGCCGGGGGTGCGTCCCATCACGCCGGAGGCGGAGAGCAACACCCAGCACGGCTCGTCAGCAATCTCGAGGGCCAGGCCCAGGCTCTTCTTCGCCTTGGACTGCGCGGTGACCGCCTCGATAGCGACCTGCATGTCGTCCTTGGTCTTGAGCTGGGTGCGACGGTCGGTACCGTAACGTTCGGCGACCTCGGCGAGCTCGTCAGAAACCAGTTCGCGCAGCGCCGCATCGGAACCGAGGATGCGCTGCAACTCGGCGATTTCCTGCTGCAGGGTGTCGCGTTCGGCCTCGAGCTCCAGACGGGAGTACTTGGTGAGCTGGCGCAGGCGCAACTCCAGGATGTGGTTGGCCTGGGTGTCGGTCAGATCGAAGACGACCTTCAGCTTCTCGCGTGCCTGGGCGGTCTCATCGGACTCGCGAATAATCTGGATAACCTCGTCAATGTCGAGGATGGCCACGAGCAGGCCCTCCACCAGGTGCAGGCGGTCGGTGCGCTTGCCCAGGCGGAATTCGGTGCGGCGGCGGACCACGTTCAGGCGGTGGTCGATGTACACGCGCATCAGGTCGAGCAGGCCGAGGGTCTGCGGCTGACCGTCCACGAGCGCCACGTTGTTGATGCCGAAGGAGTCCTCAAGCGGGGTGTGCTTGTAGAGCGCGGCGAGCACCGCCTCCGGGTTGAAGCCGTTCTTGACCTCGATGATGAGGCGCAGGCCGTGGGTGCGGTCGGTCAGGTCGACCACGTCCGAGATGCCGGTGAGCTTCTTGGAGTTGACGCCGTCCTTGATCTTTTCGATGACCTTTTCGGGGCCGACCATGTACGGCAGTTCGGTGACGACGATGCCCTGCTTGCGGGGGCTGACCTGCTCAATGGAGACCTTCGCGCGGGTTTTGAAGGTGCCGCGGCCGGTTTCGTAGGCGTCACGGATTCCGTTTAAGCCCACGATAGTGCCGCCGGTGGGCAGATCGGGGCCGGGGATGAACTTCATGATGTCTTTGAGGCTTGCCTCGGGGTGCGCGATGAGGTGGCGGGTACCGGCGATGACCTCGCGCAGGTTGTGCGGCGCCATGTTGGTGGCCATGCCGACCGCGATGCCGGTGGTGCCGTTGACGAGCAGGTTCGGGAACGCGGCGGGTAGCACGGCGGGCTGCATGAACTGGTTGTCGTAGTTGGGCACGAAGTCGACGACGTCTTCGTCGAGGTCGGCGGTCAGCGCTTGCGCGGCCGGTGCCATGCGCGCTTCGGTGTAGCGGGCGGCTGCCGGGCCGTCGTCAAGGGAGCCGAAGTTACCGTGGCCGTCAACGAGGGGCAGACGCAGCGCGAAGGGCTGGGCCAGGCGCACCATGGCGTCGTAGATGGCGGCGTCGCCGTGCGGGTGGAGCTTACCCATGACCTCGCCGGTCACACGGGCGCTCTTGACGTGTCCCTTATCGGGGCGCAGACCCATCTGCTGCATCATGTAGAGGATGCGGCGCTGCACGGGCTTGAGGCCGTCGCGGGCATCGGGGAGGGCACGCGAATAAATCACCGAGTAGGAGTATTCCAGGAAGCTGGATTCCATCTCGGCGGATACGTCGATGTCGACGATATTCTCTACCACATCCACCGGGTAGTCACTGGCGGTGGATTTGGATCGGCGAGCCATATATCTCCTCGTGTCGGTGTGTTTTTCGTACTTCTATTCTAGCGGGTGGTAGCGGATGAGACGGGCTGTCTTGTCGGCGTCATCTGTGGGGTGCGCCAAGACGGTTGCGGGGCAGTAACTGAAGCGTACCGGGGGAGCGCACGCCGTCATATGCGCCTGCATTAGCGTGGTCAAGTAGCACAGCCCGGCTGGAACCCTCTAAGGTAGAGGGTAGTAATGCCTGATCGCCTTCATCGTGTGCGCCGACCGACGTCGCCTCATGAGGGCACCGCACGAAAGAGGTACGATGTACGCCACCACCCCCGAACGCGAGCAACTGGTCGCAGATATTAAGCATGCCGGTTTCTACCCCGACCTCGTGCTGGAAGTGGTGGATGACGCACTCGCGGGCATGAACCCGGACGCTCACTTCGTACAGCATGAAACCCACTTCTCGCGCGACGATTTTCACCGCCACATCACCGTGATGGTGCTCTGCGGCGAGCACGTCATCTTTGCGCACCTGGACGACCAGCACCTTGAGGGTGACGCGCAGGGCACCGTGGCGCATGTGAGCGTGGAGGCGGTACATCTGAGTGCGTTGAACGCAGTCACTATCAGCTATGGCTTCAGCCAGCCGCAGGCATACAACCCCGGTAATACGGCCCCGACCGAGATTTCCTTCCAGATTGCCTGGACCGGCTCCCTGCACATGGAGCTCGCCCCGGCCGGTTGCCAGGACCCGCAGTGCAATGCCGACCACGGCTACACCGGTGACGCCCGCCGCGAGGACATCGCGGTGCGTGTTTCCGCGACCGCTGATGGCCCCGAGTCGGTTCAGCGTGCCCACGATTTTGCGCGTGCCCTGCACCGTGCCCGCATGCGCGCCGCCCGCCGCTAACCAATCACCACCGACCCTCTACGCCGAACCCCCTTCGGCACGCCGTAAGCCGCGCTACGTACGACACTGTCCCGCCGAGAGGAACCACCATGACGGCCCCGTCCCGCACCGCTCAGCCCACCCTGCACGATGTTTTGGGTGCGCCGCTGCCCCCGGCGCCCGCCTACGGTAGCAATAGCATCGCCGACGTGCTGGAGTCCGCCTCCTCTCTGGTGGCTCAGCAAAGCCTGGCACGCCCCGCACACGCTCTGGATGCCGACCCGGCCTTCCACTCCTCCGCCGACCCACTGAACCTGGCGGCCCGCCTGACGGAGCATGACGTTGACCCGGCATCCTTCCGCCACGCCTGCGTGATCATGGTGGACGGCCTGGGCGAGCAGCTACTCAACAGCTATGGTGGCTACGCGCCCGCCCTGCGTAAGACCCTGAACCTGGGCCCGCTGGACGCCGCGTTCCCCACCACGACCGCCGCCTCCCTGACCTCGCTGGGTACCGGTACGGCACCCGGTGCGCACGGCATTGCCGGCTACGAGGTGCGCAACCCGGCAGGTAATGGGGGAGCGGGCTCGGTTATGAACCACCTATCCGGTTGGGATCAGTCGGTGGATCCGCACGCCTGGCAGCCGTTGCCGACCGTGTTGGAACGCCACCATACGAACCGCCGTGTGCTCACCATTTCGCTGGGCAAGTACCGCGGTACCGGCCTGACGGAGGCGGCGCTGCGCGGCGGCGACTTCGTGGATGCTGTCGGCTATAACGCCCGCGTCACCTATGCCCTGGAGGCGCTCTCCAGCCGCACCCCGACCACCGTGTACCTGTACTGGGGCGAGATTGACGCGGCGGGCCACCGCTACGGTGTGGGCAGCGACGAATGGCTGCAGCAGCTGGAGGAACTGAACTCGGCGCTGAAGCGTCTGGCGGAGCGCGCCCCGGCGTGGGCGGCGCTCTTCGTCACCGCCGATCACGGCATGGTGAACGTGCCCGAGCATCAGCGCATCGACTACTCGGGCGTGGAGGAGCTGACCCGCAACATCGCAATGACCGCCGGTGAACCGCGTGCCGTGCACCTGTACCTGGAAGACACCTCGGAGGCGGCACGTACCGCTACCGCTCAGCGTTGGGCGCAGTACTGGGGCGAGCGCGCCTGGGTGATTGACTCTCGTGAGCTGATGCGTGCCGGCTACTTCGGCCCGGTCATCACGGATGCCGCGCGCGGCCGCATTGGCGACCTGATGGTGTGCGCTCGCGACGATTGGGCGCTGTACGATATGCGCCACTATCAGGAGCGTGCCCTGCACATGGTGGGCCAGCACGGTTCGCTGACGGACGCTGAGCGTTTGGTGCCGTTGCGCATGCTCAAGACTTCCTAAAGCGCTGGAGGATAAACGAAAACCGCTGGTTATTCGGGTGAATAACCAGCGGTTTTCGTATGTCGGGTATTCGGATTTTATGGTGGAAAAGGGCTTATAAATCACCCTTCTCCAAATTCTTATGGTCCGACTGCTTCAACTTTAAACATAATATCGGTTTCATTTTCTTGTGGCGGTTCTATTGTTTTAATGTCTGGTAGGGATAATAAGTCTGACATATTATTCATCCTTTATTACTCTGCGGTGTTAAGGTATCAATTATAGATTTGATGTCGAAATCATCAGTGTTAAATTATTTTTGTGACCACAAATGCACTTAGAAAATCCCTTAAAGCATTAGCTGGTTCACTTGAATAGGGAGTTGTAAAAAAGTTCCCTTAGCCTGCACAACAAGATAATTTCGAAATATCTTTATCGAACGTAAGTGCAACTAATTTTAGCCCTTCAGCCATTGTTAAATATGGTGCTAGGGTTTCTGTTAAATCTTCTATCGTTAAGCCAAATTTAACAGCTAATGATGCTGCATAGATGACATCTCCTGCATTTTCAGATACAACATGAACCCCTAATACTTTTAGTGTTTCTGCATCTGCTACTAGTTTAAATACACCGGTTGTTTCACGGTTTACAATTGCTCTTGGAACAGCATCTAAAGGTAATACAGATGTCTTCACATCATACCCTTTCTCTTTTGCTTGTTCTTCTGTTAAACCAACCGTTGCAACCGTCGGATTCGTAAACGTAACAGCAGGAACTACCGATAAATCTATTTTTTTTGTTTAATCCACCAATAGCATTATCAGTAATAATTCCACCTTCATAGGCTGCTACATATACAAATTGTGGTCCTAAAGTCACATCTCCTGCTGCATAAATCTTTTCATTACTTTTGTGTCGATTTGCTTGAAGGACGTGCCGAGTTCGTTGACGCTCATACAGTCAGTGTTAATGGTGAGTTGATTCGTGCTAAGCATATCGTGATTGCAACTGGTGCTCACCCGAATATCCCTACTATTTTTTCCAGTTTCAACACCTGCTGCACTTAAATTTAAAGAATCCGTATTTGGTTTTCTTCCAGTGGCAACAAGTAACTGATCTGATTCAATGACTTCTCTACTGCCATTTACTGTTACGTAAACCCTTTTTATCTCTCCACTTTGTTCAACACGCTCAAAAGTTGCCCCTTTGACAAGGTTTATACCCTGTTCAATTAACGCTTTTTCAACTGACTCTGAAATCTCAGGATCATACTCCTTTAAAAGTCGCTCACTTCTTTGCATAAGCGTTATTTCTGAACCTAAATGATGAAATAGTTGTCCAAGCTCCATTCCAATGTATCCTGAACCAATTACAGTTAATCGTTTTGGTATTTTCTTTAACTCAAGAAGTGTTGTACTAGTTAAATAGTCCATTTTTTCAAGTCCTGAAATTTGGGGCAACGAAGGCGATGCACCTGTTGCAATTAAAAAGCGTTTTGCAGATAACTTTGTCCCATTGACCTCAACCGTACTAGCATCAACGAATTTTGCTTCACCTTTAATTAAATCAAAATTATATTCATCAATTAAATCCATATATTTTTGATTCCGAAGTTCGCTCACCAATTTATCCTTTTGCGTGATTAAACTAGCTAAATCCACTTCTCCAGCGGATGTTTGTAAACCTATAAACGGATTGTCTTTTGATAAATGATTGATTTCCCCTGCCCTAAGAAGAGTTTTTGACGGAACACAGCCAATATTCACACAGGTTCCCCCAACCGTTCCACGCTCAATCATTCCAACTTTTGCACCGTATTCTATAGCTTTAATTGCCGAAGAAAAGGCAGCAGCACCAGAACCAATAATAAGAAGGTCATAATTGTCTTCATTAATTAACGCCACGTTTTCTAGTGATGATACTTCTTCAATTTCTCCGGCTTGGTAATTTGCTTCATCAATCGCCTTTATTGCACTTTCAACCTCAATATCATCGGGCAGTTCAAATACTGCTTCACCACGACGATAACTAGACTCAATATTTTTAGCACCTATCTTTTCAAGTGCTGATTCTACGTGTTTTTCACAACCCGTACAAGTCATTCCTGAAATGTTTACCTTAAATTTATTCATAAAAAAGCTCCTTTCGTTAATTAATCTCTCATGTTAATGTTTCTATTATTGGACACGAATGTAATTTCTTTTCATCTGGACATCGTTGTTTTAAGTCGTCTAACATAGTTTCAGATCGCTTACTTGCGGCCGCCGAAGATGATGTCGTCCCAGGCGGGAACGCTCACGCGCTGCTTCTTCGAGGAAGACTTGGGTTTCTCTGCTGCGGGAGTCTCTGCGGGTGCCTGAGCTGCTTCTGCGGGCTCAGCCTGGGCCTCGGGTACCTCAGCGGCTTCAGCAGACTCAGCGGTGGGGGAGTGCTTGCCGTACTCCTCCGGTGCCGGATGCGCGGCGGGGGTGTGTGCGGCGGGTGCGCCGGTCAGCGGGCCTCGAGCATCGGTTGCGGTCTGGGCAGTCTGCGCGGGCTGTTCCTCATCCGCGTGGGTGGCCGCCTCAGCGGGGGCTTCTGCCTGCGGAGCCTCAGCGGACTCGCGGTGTACAAACACCTCGGGCTCCTCAACCTGGGCGGGGCGCACCGAACGGGCGCGCTCCAAAAGCTCCTTGAGCTTGCGCTCATCGGCGCTCTCAGAGGACGAAACGGGTACCGGTGCGGGCTCCGGAGCCTTCGGCAGGCGGGCCTGCGGAACCTCCACAGGGGCCTTCTTCGCGGCGGCGGCCACAGCGTCCTCGCTATTGCCCATCAGGAAGTACGCGGCCTCGTTCGAGGCGTACAGGCCCTGGTTTGCGGGGTTGTACACCCAGCGGGCGGGGAACATCACCTGCGAAGGCAGGTTCTGACGTACCGAATCCTTCAGCGCAATGTCCACCTCCACACGCCACTGGCCGTTCTCCTGCTGGCGGGTCGTCCAATCCTGGGTGGCCTCCTCGAAACCGTAACGCTCCGAAACCTCCTCGATGCGGGCGCTGAGCGTCACCGGAATCTGTGCGCTACCCGAAGCCGAATTGCGGCGACCAATCTTCACGCTCTGAGCGGCACGAATAATGTGGGCGCGCTCGGCCACAATCGGCCACTCGTAGCGGCGCACGCGCTCCGGCTCCCACCCGGATTCTTCCGCGATTTCCTCAACAGAGGCACCCTGACGGAAGCGGGTCTGAATATCGCGCGGACCGTACGTGCCCTTAGCACCCAGACCGCGGGCAGGCTGAATACGGCGAGCCTTGGTGATGCTCGTGCGCAGGTTAGCGTCAATGGGCAGCAAGAAGCGGGTGCCGTCGGCAGACTCAAGCACCAGATTTTCGCCGTCATCGTGCACGCCAATTAGACGTAGCTCAAGCATGAGAACCTCCATAGGTGAACCGGGCGCCTTCCGTGAAATGTGGTGCACGGAACGCAAACTACCTTCCAGGGTACAGTGAAAGCGCGCAAAATCAGTAGCGCGGGGGCTTGTTTGAGCCAAAAAATATGCTTCGTACCATCTTTATTGCACAGAATATGACGTCGTATATGCCCAAAGCTCATGTTGGATTAGACAAAAGGGTGTTCAATGGTGAACAATACCTGGCATGTCGTCACGGGCGTAGCGGCGGCATGGAGAACGTGAAAACCAGCGTGGCGCGACGACCGTAGCCACAAAATCAATAGATTCAACGGAGCGTGAAAGTTTGGCAACTGATTACGATGCACCTCGCAAGCAGGACGAAGAGCAGGGCGAAGAGTCCTATGAGGAGCTTAACGCGCGCCGTTCCGACATGCAGTCCGGCGCGGTAGATGAGGACGAAAACAGCGCCGCCGAAAGCTTCGAGCTTCCCGGTGCTGACCTCTCCAACGAGGAGCTGAACGTCGTGGTTCTGCCTGCTCAGGACGACGAGTTCACCTGCGCATCCTGCTTCTTGGTTCGCCACCGCTCGCAGATTGCACGCGAGGACGGCGGCCTGTACTACTGCGTCGAGTGCGAAGGCTAATATTTCAAGGATGGGTAACCCCCACCCCATAGACACCTGAACGGGGCGAGTGCCACACGGCACCGCCCCGTTGAGTATGCCTCCGCACTCGTCATGCGGATACGAGCACACACATCCCGAAAGGACCCCGATGGACCCCCTCAACGTTCACATCAAGCTGCTCGACCCCGAGCTACCCGCCCCCTCCTACGCCAAGCCCGGTGACGCAGGCGCAGACCTGCGCTCGCGCATCGAATTTGAGCTGGAGCCGGGCGAACGCGCACTGGTTCCCACCGGCGTGGCCATCGCCCTACCCGAGGGCTACGTGGGTCTGGTGCACCCGCGTTCGGGCCTGGCCACTAAGCACGGTATTACCATTGTTAATGCGCCCGGAACCGTTGACTCCGGCTACCGCGGTGAGCTGATGGTCACCCTGCTCAACACCGATAAGACGAAGACCTTCCACGTGAGCCGCGGCGATCGCATTGCTCAGCTGGTGATTCAGAAGTACGAGCACGCGACTTTCACCGTCGTGGAGGAACTGGACGAGACGGAGCGCGGCTCCAGCGGCTTCGGCTCCAGCGGCGTGCACTAGGGCCCGCACGGGCCCGTTGCGTTGCGGCTCGCGCGCAGAAACGTACCTCCCCTCAACGGATTCTGACGGATTCCCGGGCGGAGAGAACACAACCCGCACCCGGGGTGCGGCGAAAGGTGGAACACCATGTTCGGATTTGGTAAGAAGAAGAAAGCCGAGGAGGCCGAGAAGGCCGCCATCGACAAGGCTATCAACGAAGAAATTGAGGAAACCAGCGTCGAGGTCGAGGAGCTGAAGGAGGAAGAAAATTCCGCCGAAGTCATCCAGTACGATCGCGTAAACGGCCCCCACGACATTGAGGAGGTCAGCGAAGAGGACCTCGAAGACTACGTCAACCTGGGGGCCCTGCGCATCAAGATGCATGAAGGTATGAACCTGCGCATCGAGACCGATGACGCGACCGGTTCGGTGATTGCCGCCACCATCACCCGCGACGGCGCAACCCTGCAGGTGCAGGCTTTCGCCGCTCCTCGTACCACCGGCATTTGGGATGATATCCGCCACGACCTGACCGAATCCGTTGCCTCCCAGGGCGGCAAGGTCGAGGTGTATGCCGGCGTGTTCGGCGCTGAGATGCTGACCCGTCTACCCGCCGTCACCCCGGATGGCAAGCGTGGCGAGCGCATTGCCCGCTTTGTGGGTGTGGACGGCCCCCGCTGGTTCCTGCGCGGCGTCATCTCCGGTGCCGCGGTGCTGGGTGATGAGGCGGCCGCCGCCTCCGTGGAAGAAGTCTTCCGCGACGTTGTGGTGGACCGTGGCGACGACCCTCGCCCACCCCGCGAGCTACTGCCCATGGCCCTACCGGCCGACCTGACCATCTCCGAAGACGACGCTGAGGCTGAAGAGCCGAAGGAAGACCACCAGGAGCTCCGTCCGATGCCTCGTCGAGGCCCTGAGATTACCGAGATCGGCTAATGTCTGGCTTTACACGTCATCCGAGCGCGCTCGTGGTTCCCGAGGAACACCCGATTGCTCCCGGCTACCCCGAGCGCTTTCGCGTGCGTCTCGCCGGTCGCGTGGAGCAGGTGTGGTTGCCGACGGCCGATAGCAAGCCGATGTACCGCGCTGAGCTGCTGGTTGCCAAGTCGAAGCCGCTGCAGTGGGCGAACCCGCGTGCGCTCATCGGCATGCCCATTGTGGAGCCGCCGGGCGAAGATTTTGACGAAGAGGCGGAGGCTCACGCAGACACCGGGCAGCATTTGAACACGGCATCGCTGGCTACGGTCACGTCGCAGCTGGAAACCGTGGATGTGGCTTTTCCCGCCTACCCGCCGTTCAACTACGGCGACCGGGTGATGCTCAAATGGCAGGGCCAGCAGGTGGTGCCGGGAATCCTTGCCGGTGCGCTTCTGCGCTGTTCGGGCGTGGTGTCGATTCGCGCGAACCAGCCGATTATTTACAATCCGCGCTACGAGATTGTGCCGCAATTCTTTGTGGAGAAGGGATAACATGAGCTCCGAGCCGAACACCCCCGACCGGAAGGCTGAGACGGCCGCGCACGAGAGCGTGGCCGACGCCTCCGCCGCGAAACCGAGTCAGGTGAGCGAGCGGAGCGAGTCGTCTGTGTCGTCGCACCAGTTCGCGCAGGCGGTGAGTGCATCCATGGGCGCAAATATGCGCCGCACCGCCAACGGTGATGTGGATGTTCTGCACGCTATCGGCGGTTGGCGCGGCCTCGTAGAATCCTCCCTGCCCGCGGTGGCGTTCCTGGTGCTGTTTACCGTGACCAAGGAACTGAACCTTTCGCTGATTGCCGCGCTGGTTGCGGCCGCAGCCTTCACCCTGATTCGTCTGGTGCAGGGTTCCAAACTGGTGAGTGCCCTGACCGGCCTGGTGGGCGTGGCAATTTACGCCTTCGCGGCCTACCGTACGGGTAATGCGAGCGATTACTTTGTGGTGGGTTTCTGGACGAACGGCTTGTACTCGCTGGCTTACCTGGTGTCTATGGCGGTGCGTTGGCCGATTACGGGCCTGATTTTCGGTTTTATCCGCGGAGAGGGCCTGGCGTGGAGGCAGAATCCGGTGCGCGTACGCCAGTACATGCTGGCCACCTGGATTATTACGATTCTGATGCTTCTTCGCCTGGTGGTGCAGATGCCCCTGTACTTCGCCAACGCGGTGGAGGCGCTGGGCGCCACCCGTCTGATTATGGGCCTGCCACTGTACGCTTTGGGTGTGTGGTTGGCCTGGCGTGTTTCGGCCCCCGGCGAGGTGCAGTCGGGCGAGGCTTCTGATGCTTGTGAGGCTGAAGAATCTGAATCACCCGAGACTGCCGAGGAAGGCCGTAGCGCCGACTGCTAAAACCTCGAAGTATGTGCACCCCGCCCACAAACATGCACGAGGTGAAACTTTTAGAAACAGGTAAAAGCCCCGGAACCCGCAATGGGGTTCCGGGGCTTTCACTGTCTCACAATCGGGGGAGGGCTACGGTACCTGGCATACGAGCCAGTTTCCCGGGCAAAACCTCCGGCCTGAAGGCTGAAGAGATTTACGCGAAGAGAGCTCGAATCTGATCCTCACCGGCAATCGTTGTGATGAAGAATAGCTCATCGCCGCCCTCAAGCGCGACGTCGGGGCTCGGCGGAATCGGGGCGCCATCGCGCAGAATTGCGGTGAGTACCGTATCTGCCGGCCACTGCACGTGATCCACACGGTAACCGATGACGGGGTGGCCATCAGGCACCGTGTACTCAGCCAGGGTCGCGCCACCGGCCTGCAATGTCAGCAGACGCACGACGTCGCCAACCTCCACGGCCTCCTCGACCAGCGCGGTCATCAGGCGCGGGGTCGACACGGCCACATCCACACCCCACGAATCGTCGAAGAGCCACTCGTTGCGGGGGTTGTTCACGCGGGCTACGGTGCGTGGCACACCGAACTCGCTACGGACCAGGAGCGATACCATGACGTTAGCCTTGTCGTCGCCGGTTGCGGCGACCACCACATCCGCCTTATTGGGGTGAATCTGACGCAGTACGGACAGCTCGCACGCATCGCCGATGTGCCAGCGTACACCCGGCAGGTCGGCGCGCTTCTTCGCCTCGGGCTTGGAATCGATGATGGTCACGTCGTGGCCGTTCATCATGAGCTCCTTGGCGATTGAGGCACCCACGGAACCAGCACCTACGATAAGTACCTTCATTACTTCTCCTTAGGGGTCTGGCGTGGGCGGCCGAAAAGCTGGCGAGGACTGGGCAGGGAGGAGGAGGTCCCGGATTCGCGGGGGGCCCTAGTGGAGGGGGTGGAACGCAACCAGTCCATGCTTGCGTCAGCGCGGTACTCCACTTCGTCGTCTTCGGTGCGCGGCGGGCGTGAGAGAATACGCGTCACGTCGGCAACGTCATCGGTGCGCATCATGATGTGTACGCTATCGCCTTGCTGGTAGGCGCTATCGGGGCGGGGGAGCATGCCCTCACCAAAGCGGGTAATGTAGGCGATGCGCACCCCGGCGGCGCGTTCAATGTCGACGAGCGCGTGACCGGCCCATCCGTCGTCCAGCGGAATCTCGGTGAGCATGAGGCGACCCGAAGGCTCACGAAAATCACCCTTTAGAGCCTGTTCGGGTAGCAGGCGACGCAACACCTGGTCGGTGGACCAACGCACCGAGGCCACCGTCGGGATGCCCATGCGTTGGAAAAACTCGGCGCGGTTGGGGTCGTACACGCGAGCTACCACGTTCTTTACTTTGAACAGCTCGCGGGCCACACGTGCGGCAATGATATTCGAGTTATCACCCGATGAGACAGCTGCGAAGGCGTAGGCCTCGGTAATTCCGGCACGTTTGAGGGTTTCCTGGTCGAAACCTACACCGGTCACTAGCCGACCGCTAAAGCCCTTACGTAGCGGCTGGAAGGCGCGCTCATCCTGATCGATGACGGCCACCGTATGCCCGGAAGCCTCCAGCGTGCGGGCCAGCATGACGCCCACGCGTCCGGCGCCCATGATGACAAAGTGAGGCATGCTTCTCTCCAAATGTTGATAACGCGCTTGAACGCATACTCTTCCAGTGTAATTGAACCGCTCATTGAATTGAGCTTTGGGGCCCGGGAAGATAGCCTTAATGGGTGAGAAATCGTTGGGACAGGATGCGCATCGCCTTGATCGGTCGGCCGGTCAGCACGCGGAACTTTTCGGCAGTGACCCTGCCGAAGCGGTACGCCCTGCCCCTTTTTGGTGCCGACGGTATCTCCTCGGTGGCTTACGCTGCCGACCAGACGATTTTGACTCTGGCTGCGGCGGGCGCTTCGGCGCTCGCATTCTCCCCGTGGGTCGGCTTGGCGGTCGCCCTGGTGGGGTTGGTGGTCATCGGCACGTACCGCTACAACATCAGCCAGATTGCTGCTGAAGGCGATATTCAGCTGGTGCATAAGAAGCTGGGCGCTTTGCCGGCGGTTATGATGGGCGCTTCCTCGCTCATGGACTACATGCTGACGGTATCGGTGTCTATGTCTTCGGCGGCTACATTCCTTGTGGCGCTGTACCCTGAGATTCAGGATTGGCGCACAACGATTGCGGTATTGCTCATTCTGGGCCTGACTCTTGCGGCTCTGCGCGGCCTGCAGCTCATGGGCAAGATTGCTCACTGGCCTTTGTACATCTTCTTGGCACTACTGGGGATTACCCTGATCATTGGATGGGTGCGTGCCTCCATGGGGGCCCTACCCGTGGCTGAATCCGCCGGTTACGCTAGTGTGCCGGAGCAGGGTAATAACCCCACGGAGGGTGTGGCGCTCACACTGTTGCTGGCTCGTTCTTTCTCTGGTGGTGCGGTCGCTTTCTCCGGCGTATCGACGATTTCCAATTCGGTCCGCTACTTCCGCCCGCCTAAGAAGTACAACGCGGCTCTGACCATGATGATGATGGGTGTCATCACCTCCGTTTTGTTGGTGGGTCTGCTGAGCCTGGCTTACCTCACGCATGTGCACATGGTGCATGATACGACTCAGTTCCTCTTCATTGATGGGCATACGCCGGGGGAGTACTTCCACCAGAAGCCGGCTCTCTACCAGGTGGCTCTCGCGGTGTATCGTGACACCCCGATTTACGCTCAGCTACTGGCATTTGCGACCGTGGGCGTGCTGATTATCGCTTCGATTACCGCGTTTACCGGCTTTCCTATGATTGCCTCGTCTCTGGCGGACTATCAGTACGTGCCTGTCTTTTTCCGAAGCGTGGATTCGCGTGGCTTGTACACCAACGGCGTGCTGACCCTCGCGGGCTTCTCGACCGTGCTTACCATGCTCTTCGGATCGGACGTTTACTCTTTGATTCAGCTGTACATCGTGGGTATGTGTATCTCCATGGTCATGGTGCAGCTGGCCGTGGTGCGTTACCGCACGCGCCTGTTGCGCGTAACCCTGGCCCAGATGCCTCGCCGCGCCCTCCTGCGCGACATCGCGGTTTCCGCCCTGGGTATGACCGTCACCGCCGCCGTGCTCGTCGTGGTGATCGCCACGAAGCTCGGTGCCGGTGCCTGGCTCTCCCTTGGAATGATTGCCCTTATGGTTGGAGGTATGATGCTCACTCACCGCCACTACGCCACGGTTGACGAAGCCATGGACATACCGCTGAACGCCGAGTCCGTGGCGGATGTGGCGGCCTTGCCCTCGCGCGTGCATGCCATCGTGTACGTGGAACGTGTGCGCAGGCCCGCTGTGCGTGCCCTCTCGTACGCACGTGCCTCGCGCCCATCAACGATTGAGGCGCTCACCGTCAATAACGACCGTGTGGCTCTCGACGCTGTGAAGAACCGCTGGTATGCCCTCAACATTCCCGTGCCGCTGTCGGTTATCAATTCGCCCTACCGTGATACCGTGCAGGCCGTGGTTTCGTATATTCGTCGGCGCCGCAAGAAGTCGCCGCGCGACATCCTGGTTGTGTATCTGCCCGAGTTCGTGGTGGATCACTGGTGGCAGCGTATTCTGCATCGCCGCACGGTACGCCGCCTCAAGAAGGCGCTATTGCACGAGCCGGGCGTGATGACCGCGACCGTGCCGTGGGCCATGCATGAGGATGAAGTGTACGATGAAATCTTCGATCAGCGTCTGCAGACCGAAGATACCTCTGAAGAGGGAAACACCACGGGTGAGAACCCCACCCTGGCCCCGAATGTTACCCGGCCTGCGGGTGGCGGTCGAGAGCTCACCCAGAGCAACCGTCACGCGGTGTACCGTGGCCGGTTGCATGAGGACTCCGCGTCGTAAACTCGCGGGGCTTCCTGAGAAGGAGGCAGTCTCGAATGAGCACGTGCTGAAAGGCTCATCCTACTTACCACGCTCTAAGCATTCTTGCCCGGCATGGTGAGGGCTTCGCCGCGCTTCACTGCGGGGGAGCGTTGAAACCCGAGAGCCAGAATATTTCAGTGTAAAATGGTTCACATTAAGTGATGATTAGGAGACAATGTCGTGACTCAACACACCACTGGCCCCGTAGTCGCCTCCGCAGAAGCAGGCGGTTACAGCGTTGGCCAAATCCTCACCGTCACCTGTGAAGCACCCGCCCATGGAGGCTCCTTCGTCGCCCGCACCGCGGAGGGCGTTATTTTCGTTCGCCACGGCGTAGTCGGCGAGCAGGCTCTCGTACGTATCACCTCCATCGGTCCCAAGCGCCGCTACTACTTCGCGGACGTCATCGACGTTCCCGTGCCTTCCCTTGCCCGCCGCCCCCACCCCTGGATACAGGCCGATGCGCTCGCTAGCGCCGAGGAGCGCGCCGCTGCCACCGGTGTGCCGGAGCTACTGGGTGGCATGGAGTATGGCCACCTTGCGCTGGACGAGCAGCGCCGCTACAAGACCGAGATTGTGCGCACCCAGATTCACCGTCTGGGTGGTCTGCCGCTGACCTCTCCGCTGCTGACGAACCTCACCGTTGAGGAGTTGCCCCTGCGCGATAACTCCGAGGGGCTGTCCTGGCGAACCCGCGTGCGCTACGCTGTGGCCCGCGTGCGTGAGGAAAACGCTGAGGGCCGTCCCATCGTGACCTGGCGTGTTGCTATGCACCCCTACCATGCCTCCTCACCGGTCCCGGTCGTTGATTTTCCGCTCGCGGCCAGGGAGCTACGCAACCTGCACCTGGAGCAGCTGAACCTGCGCGGTGTGCGCGAGGTGGAGGCGACCGTCTCCTCCCGCGGCAGGGTACTATTGCAATTTATTGTGGACCCGCGCTTCTCAATTGACGAGATTGCGCGTGCGGTAGAGGAGCAGGCCACTGAAGCGTGGGGACAGCTTGCTAAGCGTAGGGTGTCTCTCTACTTCACGCCGCAGTCAACCTCGAACGGTAAGCCTAAGCGTCGCCGCCCCGGCGCATCCCATACCCCTTACCGTCGGGTGGAGGAAAGCGACCGTCTGCTTGGTGCCGGCCTGCGTTCGGTGACCGAGGAGGTGACCTTCGGCCCCCGTCGCTTCAGCTATCAGGTTTCGGCTGGCGGATTCTGGCAGATTCACCGTTCGGCTCCTTCGACCATGATTGCGGCGATGCTGACCATGTTGCGTCCGCAGGAGGGTGAGTGTGCTCTCGACCTGTACGCCGGCGCGGGCCTGTTCACCGCGGCCTTAGCCGATGCTGTGGGCGCCACTGGAACGGTCATCAGTATTGAGGGTTCCCCCGTGACCCACAAGGACGCCCGCTCTAACTTTGCGCCCGACGGATGCTCCCGCACCGATAACTCGGCGCAGACCCGTATCGAGGTGATTCGCGGTGACGTGGCGCGCCACCTCGTTGATTTGAAGACCGCCCGCGATTTCGAGCAGATTCCGCCGGTTGATGCCGTGGTTCTGGATCCCTCGCGTGAGGGCGCGAACCGCACCACCTTGGAGCGTCTGAATGCTCTGGATCCTGGCCGCATCCTGTATGTGGCCTGTGACCCGGCGGCTTTGGGACGCGACACCGGTATTCTGCGTGAGCTCGGCTGGGATATGGTGCAGTTGCGGGCCTTCGATATGTACCCGAATACGCACCATGTTGAGAGTGTGGCGCTCTTTGAGCGTGCGCCGGCCAAGCCGCGCCCTCGTCGTCGTCGCAAATAGGTATTTAGTTGGTTGCGGCTCGTTCATCGGTAGAAGGTGGATGGGCCGCGGACCGACGTTGAGATGGTGGCTGATTGGTCCTGGGACGCCACCGAAAGCGGGGAAGATTCGTCTCACATGACGGTGACACGAACCTGCTTTTTAGCTCCTTAAAAGGTAAAATCATTGGAGAGCCAACGCACGGGATGAGCCGTGCCCTGAACCCTTGAGGAGTGTGGGTGTATGTCCGCTGAAAATGCGTCGCCGCAGGAGAATGACCCGAAGGCCACCACCCCCGAAGCACCCACCGTAGATTACAGCCTCGGCGATGGTCACACGGCCCGTCTGCTACCCGGTATCAAGGATCCCTCTGATCTGCGCAACCTGAGCTATGAGCAGCTGGAGGAGCTCTCCAATGAGATTCGCCAGTTCATCGTGACGAACGTGTCGGCAACCGGTGGCCACCTGGGCCCGAACCTGGGCGTCGTGGAGCTAACTCTTGGCATTCACCGCATCTTTGATTCCCCGAAGGACAACATCCTCTTTGACACTGGCCACCAGTCTTACGTGCATAAGCTCGTGACCGGCCGTCATGCGTTTAAGACTCTGCGGCAGAAGGGCGGCCTCTCCGGATACCCCGACCGCAATGAGTCTAAGCATGACATTATCGCCTCTTCGCACGCCTCTAGCTCTATCTCCTGGGCTGACGGTATTTCGCGTGCTAACCGCATCAATGGTGAGGATGACCGTTACACCGTTGTGCTCATTGGTGATGGTGCGCTTACCGGTGGCATGGCTTGGGAGGCTGTGAATAATATCGCTGCTGATCGTAGCCGCAAGGTCGTGATTGTCGTGAATGATAACGGCCGCTCCTACGCGCCTACCATCGGTGGTTTCGCTAACCAGCTTTCCGAGCTCAAGCACGGTGTGCAGCAGCAGGTGGACCGCGTTCGTTTGGATCACCGTTATGACCGTGCTCTCGATGCGGTGCGTGTGGGCCTGCAGCGAGGCGGCCCCGTGGGCCAGATGATTTACCGTGGCCTGCACGGCATGAAGGCCGGCATTAAGGACGTGGTGGTACCCAAGGGCATTTTTGAGGACCTTGGCATGAAGTATGTGGGCCCCATCGATGGTCACGATCAGCAGGCGGTGGAGAACGCCCTGACCGCCGCAAAGAACTACGCCGGCCCGGTCATCGTGCATGCCATCACCGAGAAGGGTCACGGTTACGCCCCCGCTCGCGCCAACAAGGACGACCAGTTCCACGCGGTCGGCCCGATTGATCCGCTGACCGGTCAGGCTGTTTCTAAGAGCACCGCTGAGTCCTGGACCAGTGTCTTCGGTCGTGAGATTGCCGATATTGCCGATGAGCAGAGCAACGTCGTCGGTATCACCGGCGCGATGCTGATTCCCGTGGGCCTGCGCGAATTCCAGAAGCGCCACCCCGACCGTGTGATTGACGTAGGCATCGCCGAACAGCATGCCGTCGCCATGAGTGCCGGCCTCGCCTACGGCGGCATGCACCCGGTCGTCGCCCTCTATGCGACCTTCCTGAACCGCGGCTTCGACCAGCTACTCATGGATGTGGCCCTGCACAAGGCCGGTGTGACCGTGGTCTTGGACCGCTCCGGCATTACCGGTCCCGACGGCGCAAGCCACCACGGCATGTGGGACTTGGCGATGCTGCAGTTCATCCCCGGCCTGCATCTGGCCGCTCCGCGTGACGGTGCAACTCTGCGCGAGGAGTTGCGCGAAGCCGTAGCCATCAACGACGCCCCCACCGTGATTCGCTACCCCAAGGGGTCCGTGGGTGAGGACATCCCTTCCATTGAACGCCGCGCTGACGGCGTGGACGTTCTGGCCCGTACCGGTGAACCGCATCCGGAGACCGGCCAGCGCGACGTTCTCTTCGTTGCCGTGGGTGCTATGGCCCGTGTGGCCCTGGAAGTTTCCAAGATTCTGGCTGCCGAGGGTATCCAATCCACTGTGATTGACCCGCGCTGGATCATTCCCGTTCCCTCCTCCGTTGTGGAGCTGGCCCGCGACCACCGCATCGTAGTGACTATTGAGGACGGCGTGCGTGCCGGTGGTGTAGGTGCGCGCATCCGGCAGGAGATGCGCGAGGCCGGCGTTGATACGGCTCTGAGCGAGCTGGGTCTGCCTGCTGAGTTCATCCCGCACGCATCGCGCGAGCAGATTCTGGAAGAGGTCGGTTTGACCCCTGAGCGAATCGCCGCGGATGTGCGGGCCCAGCTGGCCGGCGACAAGGTGCCTTTCGCCCGCGAAGAGGGGCAGAAGCCCCGCCACACCGCGTAGCCGTACCGCATAAAGGCTAGAGACACGAAAGCCCAGCTACCCCGACCGGGTAGCTGGGCTTTCTGCGTTTTTCATTTTCTGCGCTCTTCAACGATGCACGGCATGAAAACGGGGTGGAAGCGGAACCTATCCGTCACTTCCCACAAAAATACGGCCGTCCTTCACCTGCACCTGGTAGGTCTTCAATGGGGTCTCCGCCGGGCCGTGCACCACCGAACCGTCGGCGGGCGCGAACTCCGAACCGTGGCAGGGGCATACGATGCGAGTCGAATCCTGTACCTGCAGCTGGCATCCCTGATGCGTGCACACGGGGCTGTACGCCTTGTACTGGCCCTCGGACGGCTGAGCCACAATCACGGTTGTGGTACCGTGAGTCAGCTTAGCAGCTTTACCCACGCCCACCGAAGATGCGGCGGCCATATCCACGGTCCCGTCGGGCGCGGTGACCTTCGTGCCGCCACCCTCAGCACAGGAAGCCAGCGCCGCGGTGGAGGCCAGGGCCCCGGTCACCAGGGTCGCTCGGCGTGAAAACAGACGGGACGAGGCCGACTTTGCATCCGACGCAAGGCCGGTTTCGGCAGCTGCCGTGGGCTTGACCGAAGCGGATTGCTCCTGAACGCTCGCCTGCCGACAGCAGGAACAATTCTGAGAAGTAGACATAAATCCTCTTTCGTTGAGCGAAAGCTAACCCAAATGCTTTGCGAATACCGGTGCGATTGCGGGGGCGACCAGGCCGGTCTGCCAGGCGCGTGCGCCGTAAGCGGCCAGCGCATCCCTCAGGGACTGCTCGTCGTGACGGGCCGGAGGTTCCCAGCACAATCGGCGCACATAATCGGTCGTTATCAGGTTCTGCGCCGGAATCGTCAGACGCTCGGAGAGGTCGTCAATCACCTGGCGAACCTCGGTGAACAGCGCAAGATTCTCGGGGCGCTTCGACTCCCATGCCTTCAACGGGGGAGGAGCGGTCGAGGGCAGTGTGTAGGGAACCGCATTCTCACCGCGGGCCGCGGATGCGATAGCGCGCACCCAGCGGGGACCCTCACGGCGCAGGCCGCGCGTCTGAAAACCGGGGATGGCCATCACGGCCGGCACGTTGCGGGGCATGGTGCGGGCCGCCTCAATCAACGCGGAATCGGGTAGCAGGCGCTTCGAATCGATGTCCTTCTTGCGGGCCAGCGAATCACGTTCAACCCACAGGTTACGTAGTGCCGTCAGCTGCTTGACCGACCGCAGGGTCGTGCGACCCTTCGTCTTGCGCCAACGCTCCGGCTGATCCGTGGGATTCTTTACCGGTGACGCACACAGGTACGCAAACTCTTCCTGCGCGTACTGCAGCTTGCCCTGTTTGCGGAGTAGCTCCTCCAGGGCGTCGCGCAGGTCAATGAGCACGTCAACGTCCAACAGTGCGTAGTTCAGCCACGATTCCGGCAGAGGACGGCGCGACCAGTCTTCCTTCGAGTGTTTCTTCTCCAGCCTGTAGCCCAGAAGCTCCTCAACCGTCGCGCCCAGATTCACGCGCTTCAGGCCAGCCAGACGCGCGCCCAGCTCGGTATCGAATAGGCGCTTGGGGCGCATACCCAGCATGTCGAGGCTCGGGAAGTCCTGAATCGCCGCGTGAATCACCCATTCGGCGTCGGCCAGCGCATCATTAATGATTCGCAGGTCAGAGAAAGCCTCCGGATCAATGAGGTACAGCTTGTCCTCACGTTTGAGCTGCACCAGGAATGCACGCGAACCGTAACGGATGCCCTGCGCACGCTCGGTATCAACCGCCACCGGGCCTGAGGCCGCCGCCAGCGATTCGGCCGCACGGCGCAACCCGCTTTCGGTGTTAACCAGCGTGGGAATCGGCGTTGAGGGGGTGTCCAGCGGAACAACCTTGGGAACCTCAATCTCCTGAAGGGTCAGCGAATCGTTCGCTTTAGCTGCGCTACTCATGGAACCATCCTATTCTGACGCTCAGGTTTGTGCACGGAATCGCCCCGGGCACACCACACCTGCGGCCCCCAAAGGCACTAAGCCATTCTACCCGCCCCAGCTGAGAGGCTCGAATTAGGGGAAATCGAGTGGCTTCGGGGCTATTCCTCTTCGGCCTTTTCGTTCTCGGCCGGGATGAGGGTCAGGCACACCGAGTTGATGCAGTAGCGCAGGTCAGTGGGGGTAGGGTAGCCTTCACCCTCGAATACGTGACCCAGGTGCGAGTCGCAAGCGGCGCATCGCACTTCGACGCGGCGCATGCCGAACGTCGTGTCTTCCAGGTAACGCACGCGGTCCTCAGCCAGGGGAGCGAAGAATGACGGCCAACCGCAGTGCGAGTCGAACTTCTGATCTGAACGGAACAGCTCCGTGCCGCAGGCCCGGCAGGAGTAGATACCTTCAGCGTGCGTGTTCCAGTACTCGCCCGTAAAGGGACGCTCCGTGCCGCCCTCGCGCAGCACCGCGTATTCTTCGGGGTTGAGGACTTCACGCCAATTCTTTGCGATGGCGCCGACACCCGGCAGTGAGTTACCCATGGGATTCTCCTTTAAATCGTTAATCTGTACACATGCATAACGCGGCGGTGGAGGAGTATATTTCCTCAACCGCCGCGGTGTGACCTGTTCCGATATGTTCTTTCGCGGTGTAGCACGAGGCCGTTAGGCGCGGATATCGGCGTACTTTCCGTTGGTGAGCTTTAGCAGGTCGTCGGGGGCGAGCTCGACGTCCAGGCCACGCTTGCCTCCGGACACCATGATGGTGTCGAAAAGCTGGGCGCTTTCGTCCAGGAGGGTGGGGGAGGGGGTCTTCTGGCCCAGCGGGGAGATGCCTCCAACCACGTAGCCGGTGCGGCGTTCGGCGACCTTCGGGTCACACATGGAGGCGTTCTTCCAGCCGAGGGCCGCCGCGGCGGCCTTCACGTTGAGCTTGCCGGAGACGGGGACGATTGCGACGGCGAATTCCTTTTCGTGCACGATGAGCAGGGTCTTGAAGACCTGTTCTTCGGACGCGCCGAGGTTCTTCGCGGCCTCTTCGCCGAAGGAGGTCACGCCCTCGGTGTGTTCGTATTCGCGCATCTGGAAGGGGGTGTTCGTCTCGGTCAGCAGTGCCACGGCGGCGGTTGCTGCGCCGCTCTTCTTACCTTTAGTTTTCTTAGCCATACAACCATTTTACGGAAGTCACCATGCGCCGATACCTACGCGCCGAGAAGCCACATGTGTTTCGAAAAGCCACAACGATGGTGGCTTCTCGAAACCCGTGTGGCTTCTCAATGGTTATGAGGTTATTTCAGTTGCCCTTTTTCCTTCAGCTGCTCTTGAGAAAGCGAGCCAACGACAGTCCAAAATCTATCTGATTTGTATACGTTCTGAGGTAGCCTTTAGGCTCCCTTTTTTCTTAGAAAATACCGATGAGTAATTGCATGCCAAGACTAGTCAGGATGATAGCAATCCAGCAAAGGGCTCCAAGAAGAATGGATTTTCCACTGGATTTGATCATAGCAATGAGGTTGGTTTTGAGACCAATAGCACTCATAGCCATGATGATGAGGAATATGGAGAGTTGTTTGAGAGGTGAAAAGAAGCTATTGCTGACACCGAAAGATGTGAGAAGAGTAGTTAGCAGAGAAGCTAGAATAAAGTAGAGAATGAAAACGGGGAAGATTTTTTTAAGCTTCACTCCTTGGTTGTTGCCTTGTTGACGGCTTTGCCAATAGGAGAGGAAGAGAGTGATAGGGATAATAGCTAGAGTACGTGTCAGCTTGACAATAGTTGCAGACTCAAGAGTGTTTGCATTGTAAAGACTATCCCAGGCACTAGCAGTAGCTGTCACAGAGGAAGTATCGTTGACCGCAGTACCCGCAAAGAGAGCAAAACCTTCGTTGGAAAGATGGAGCCAAGAACCTAGAGTTGGAAAGATAAGAACTGCCAAGACATTGAAGAAAAAGATAACAGAAATGGCTTGGGCTACTTCTTTTTCCTTGGCGTGAATAACAGGAGCAGTCGCTGCAATGGCAGAACCGCCACAGATAGAAGATCCAACTCCAATCAAGGTAGCTAGCTTTGTATCAAGGTTAAAAAGGCGTTGGAAAAAGAAAGCTATAATCAAAGCAATTGAAATAGTTGAAAGGATAACAGGAAGGGAAGATTTTCCAACTGCGAAAACTTGTGAGATATTGAGTCCAAACCCAAGCAAAATAACAGCATACTGAAGCAGTTTTTTGGAGCTATAAGTCAAACCGGCATCCAGTTGTGTATAGGAAGTGAGAAAGGGATGGAGAATCATTCCGATAAAAATGGCGAAAACAGGTGCTCCCACAACAGGCAGAAATCCTCCTAAAACCCAAGAGATGATAGAAATGATCAGACAGACTAACAGTCCTGTCCAATTTTTTGATAGAAATGACATAAAAACCTCCGAAAATAAATGCTCCTTATTATAATTTTATTTGTCAGAAAAGTAAAATAGAAAGTAGGAATACAGACCTATCCCAAAACACACTCCACCTCAGCCTCCGCACCCGAACGCCCATGCCCTCGCATTCCCGCCCTCCGTGTCCCAGCCCATCAACCCCTCCCGCATATCCCTCCCCACTCCCTCCTCATACCCGTAATGTGGCGGGCAACTCACCGGCCTCACGAGTGCGTGCTGACAGTACTACACTTAAGGCGAGTAGTAACACGTTCACGAAGATGAAGAGCACGGACACCATGAACACGTGCTGACAGTACTACACTTAAGGCGAGTAGTAACACCGCCGTCACTGAAGAAAGAGTTCCCGTGCCTACAACGACTGTGCACCTGACCGACCGCATCCCGCGCGTATCTGCCGATGAGCTGCTGGCAGGTTTCCGCCCGTCAGAGCGTTTTGGGGAGGTTTCGTTCGATACCTATATCCCTGACCCGAATCAGCCTTCGCAGGCTGAGGCTGTGCAGAAGCTCAAGGATTTTGGTGACAAGATTAACGGCGGAGGTTCCGGCGGCGGTTTCTTTGGTCGCCTCTTTGGCGGCAAGAAGAAGGACACTTCGAAGGCTGGCCTGTACCTTGACGGCGGTTTTGGTGTGGGCAAGACGCACCTGCTGGCGTCGCTGTGGCATTACGTGGACGGCCCGAAGGCGTTTGGTACGTTCGTAGAGTACACGAACCTGGTGGGTGCACTGACGTTCCGCAAGACGGTTGAGGCGCTGAGCGGCTACAAGCTGGTGTGCATCGACGAATTTGAGCTGGACGATCCGGGTGATACGGTGCTCATGTCCCGCTTGATGCGTGAGCTGGCCGATGCCGGCGTGAAGCTTGTGGCAACCTCGAACACGTTGCCGGGTGCCCTGGGTGAGGGCCGTTTCGCGGCGGAGGATTTTAAGCGTGAGATTCAGGTGCTGTCCTCTCAGTTTGAGGTGCACCGTGTGGACGGTGAGGACTTCCGTCACCGTGGCCTGCCCGATGCTCCGGAGCCGGTGTCTGACGCCGAGTTTGACGCAAAAGTTGAGGAGGTGTTCGCCGGTAAGACGGTGGGCGTCGATAACTTCGCGGACCTGGTGGATCACCTGGCGAAGGTGCATCCCTCGCGTTACCGTCAGCTGATTGACGGCCTGCAGGGTGTTGCGTGGCGTGATGTGCAGCCGATTACGGAGCAGTCGGTGGCGTTGCGTTTTGTGGTGCTGGCTGACCGCCTGTATGACAAGGATTTGCCGATTGTGTCTTCGGGTGTGCCTTTTGACAAGGTGTTTACCCCGGAGATGCTGGCTGGTGGTTACCAGAAGAAGTATTTCCGTGCGGTGTCTCGTTTGACTGCGCTGGCTCGTGAGGGCCTGCTGGGTGAGGATGCGGAGCGCTAGTTCCGCTGTTCGCCTGGGCTGAGCTTTGGCCGGCTCGGGTTTTGGCGCGCTGTTTGTGCAGAGCTCCAGAGTCTCGAGGCTCACCCGGTTCGCCTGGTTTACCTGAACCGTGCTACATGTCGTATATGAAGACCCCCCCACCGGGTTGCCTTTGAAAGCACCCGGCGGGGGTCTTTGTTTGTGCGAGAACCTGGTACGTGACGTAAATATGGCGTGTCGCTCGCATGGTTTCTTCCCTTGTCAGAGGATTTTATGGGGGTAGATGTGGTTGGGGTGTATAATTCTGCGTGTAGCCTCCGCGAGGTTCTCGCAAAGCACCCGTTTCTGCCGCATGGTTGCGGGCTAGTTTCGGGTAGCTATTTCCCTACTTTTTCGTAGGGACTTTCATTGAGGCTAGCGTGTAATGAAGACGATCTTTTGCGCCTCGCTAACATTTCCCTACTTTTTCGTAGGGACTTTCATTGAGGCACCGTGGCAGTCACCGACCTACGCCAGGCATACCACAATTTTGGGAGTGCATTTCCCTACTTTTTCGTGGGACTTTCATTGAGGCGTCAGTTCGAGTGAGTTTGGTCTTGGCGAGTGCGAGCGATTTCCCTACTTTTTCGTAGGGACTTTCATTGAGGCTATAATATAAATAGGGGTAATTCAACCCCTGCAAATTTCCCTACTTTTTCGTAGGGACTTTCATTGAGGCTACCAGGCAACCCAGACCACCCCCGGCGCACCCACATTTCCCTACTTTTTCGTAGGGACTTTCATTGAGGCCCACAACTCGGCTATCGTCCCGCCACACCCCCGCATTTCCCTACTTTTTCGTAGGGACTTTCATTGAGGCATTAGTCATTTTTTCTCTCCATCAGTCAAAAATTATTTCCCTACTTTTTCGTAGGGACTTTCATTGAGGCCTGTGAAAGATTTTACCGCACATAACAGTGCACAGTATTTCCCTACTTTTTCGTAGGGACTTTCATTGAGGCTGCCTGACTTCACCCTCTACAATGCCTCCGACTTTCAATTTCCCTACTTTTTCGTAGGGACTTTCATTGAGGCATTACGCACTACCGCATAACGACGAATGGGGTAGATTTCCCTACTTTTTCGTAGGGACTTTCATCGAGGCAGCCGGGGCGCGGGCTTGCTCAAATCAAGCATTCAGCATTTCCCTACTTTTTCGTAGGGACTTTCATTGAGGCTATGAGTACGTGGAGACCGCGCCCGCTAGCCCTGTTATTTCCCTACTTTTTCGTAGGGACTTTCATTGAGGCTGACGCTGCCATCATCGAGGGTAACCTCGGGAAAAAATTTCCCTACTTTTTCGTAGGGACTTTCATTGAGGCGCGGCGCAGGTCTCGGCCATGACTGGCATCCCCGCGTATTTCCCTACTTTTTCGTAGGGACTTTCATTGAGGCCGCATTATCCGCGTGGTAGAACCCGGCGGCAAAGCATTTCCCTACTTTTTCGTAGGGACTTTCATTGAGGCGATTGGCGGCAGCTCCGCGTTTGAGGACGCGGTAGAATTTCCCTACTTTTTCGTAGGGACTTTCATTGAGGCCGGGGTCGTTGGGGTGGGGCGAAGCGGAAGTCGAGATTTCCCTACTTTTTCGTAGGGACTTTCATTGAGGCAAGCGCAAGATGTCCACGTAATCGGCGGTGGTCTTGGCATTTCCCTACTTTTTCGTAGGGACTTTCATTGAGGCCGGTGGCTGTGGTAGTTTTCCTCGAGCACCATGCGGAGGGTGATTTCCCTACTTTTTCGTAGGGACTTTCATTGAGGCGAATTTTCGGGCGCCACAGAGCCGCCTACGGCTTCTAGGATTTCCCTACTTTTTCGTAGGGACTTTCATTGAGGCGCGACGGTGAACCCGTCCCCGTGACATTCGGTGGCATTTCCCTACTTTTTCGTAGGGACTTTCATTGAGGCTTAGTGAGGAGCGTTCCATCATGTGCGACTGGAAGCATTTCCCTACTTTTTCGTAGGGACTTTCATTGAGGTCTTTCTGCTGCACTCTACTGGCTGGGTATTTCTTCGCTTTCTAGCGGAGACTTTCATTGAGGTACTGAGATCAGTGATTCTTGGGGTGCTTACGGCTCTTCATTTCCCTTCCCTTTTGGCGGGGCTCTTAATAAGACAGATCAATATCCCCTCAAGGTGACCGCGGAACCTCTTGTTCTGTACCTTGAGGTGTAGACTTTCATTGAGACTGGGCTATGGAAGCTCGCTAGGCGGATGCTGCCGACTACTTTTCTCCACCCTGAGTGGAGACTTTCATTGAGGCAAGGAGAGTCCGAGTAGCGCGCGCAAGATTGATGCGGCATTTCCCTTCCTTTTTGGAAAGGCTTTCATTGAGGTCCGCCTTCGCCGCGGGTTTCTGTGAGGACTTCACCAGTTTTCTCTGCTTTACAGCGGAGATTTTCATTGAGGCGCCATAGTGCCGAAGGGCTGTGTCTTAGGGTCGGGGATTTTCCTACAGTTTTGTGGGGACTTTCATTGAGGCATTGGCTGAGTGGAGAGTATGGTTGCCGGCTAGGATAGGCATTTCCCTTACCTTTTGGGAAGGGCTTTCATTGAGGCACGACCATTAACACTGGCGCGACGCAGGTCAGCCTATTTCCCTTCCTTTTTGGAAGGGCTTTCATTGAGGCCCACTCGACCCCTGGCAGATTGACGTTGGCAAGCTCTTATCCCACCCTCTTTGGAGGGACTTTCATTGAGGCTTCAATATCGGCGCAGTGTATGAGAACCGTCCGCTCATTTCCCTACCTTTTCGTAGGGACATTCATTAAGGCATTGAGGCCAAGGCGAATAATGAAAGATTCTCAACTCAGCGATTTCCCTACAGCCTTTGTAGGGACTTTCCCTGACATATTTCTGCTCCGTTCCTGGATCCATCACAGTCCAGGAACGGAGCTTTTCCTTTTTGCCGCGCAGGAAGCAACCAGGCCAAAACACCGACCGCAAACCCCACCCGCCAGCTGCTACCCGCCTCCTCCACACCTCCAAGCCGAAAACTCAACACGCCGGAATAGCGTCATAAACTCGCTGATAAGCCAAAACACCCCACCGTGGTGCTACCCTCAAAACCAAGCAGTCAAAGCTGACTGCCCACCATATTCACTCACACCCAGGAGACACCGATGTCTACCCCCTACAGTGCAGGCGATGAACTTCCTATCTCACTCGTCATGCACACCGTGTACTGCCCCCGCCGCGCATGGATCGAATCCAACGGCGAAAAGACCGACACCTCGCAAATGCAAGAAGGGCAATCCGCCCACAAGCGAGTCGACGACCCCAAAACATCCCGCGGCACACAACAGCACGCAGTCACCATCTCATCAAAACGCCTCGGGCTCACCGGACGATGCGACGCTATCGAACCCCAAGAAGACGGCACCACCCGCATCATCGAATACAAGGCAACACCCGTACGCCGTAATGCATCCGTCACGCCTGCCCACAGGGTGCAGCTCGCCCTTCAGAAAATCTGCCTCGAAGAAGCCGGCGAAACAGTCAGTGAATGCGCGGTGCACTTCACCAACCACAACAAAACCGTCCCCGTTGATATTTCAGATGAAGACATCCGCACCGCAGAAGAATACGTACACGCCACCCGCGCACTCATCGACAACCCGACAGCACCGCAACCCCTCGAAGACTCACCCCGCTGCAGCTGGTGCTCCCATATCTCCGTGTGCCTACCCGACGAATCCCGCGGAAAAGAAAACATTACACGCGTCGTCGCCAGCAACCCCGACAGTCAAGTAGCGCACCTCACCACGCAAGGATCAAGAGCGACCGTCCAGCAAGGACGTCTCATCGTGCAACACCTCGGCGAAACAATCAGCAGCGTACCCCTCGAACGTGTGCACAGCCTCGTTGTCCACGGAAACATCGACGTTTCCTCCGCGCTTCTACGAGAACTCATGTGGCGCAACTGCACCATCATCTGGTGCTCCAGTACCGGCCGAGTCTACGGCTGGTCGCAACCCGGCACCGGACCGAATGGACTGGCCCGCGTGCAACAGCATGTCCTCTCAGCGCAGGGGCACCTGCCCATAGCGAGTGCCATGATTGCCAGCAAAATCTCAAACCAAGCGACCCTGCTGCGCCGCAACGGCCACGCCGCAGATGTATGCCGCACCATGCGAGACATTCAGAAGCACACGCCCCAGGCTACCTCAATCCCGGAACTGCTCGGCATCGAAGGTGAAGCCGCCTCGCTCTACTTCGGTAACTTCGCGACCATGCTCAAAGAAGACGTGCTCACCGAACTCGGCTGGACCTGGGCCGGGCGGCAGGGGAGAGGGGCCAACGACCCCATCAACATTCTGCTGAACTACGTCTACGGGCTGCTCAGCTCAGAATGTATTCGAGCAATCCTCACCTGCGGGCTTGACCCTCATGCCGGGTTCCTGCACAGCAGCTCTCGCAATAAGCCGGCGCTCGCGCTTGACCTCATGGAAGAGTTCCGTGCCGTCATCGCGGATTCTGTGGTGGTGTCTCTTATCAATAGGAAGCAGGTCAAAGCGGCACACTTCACGGTGGTCGGTGGTAGCTACCGGCTCACACCCGAAGGGCGGAAGACTATCATCGCCGCGTTCGAGAAGCGAATGGCCACGGAAATCACCCACCCCATCTACGGGTACTCGGTGACGTGGCGCCGCGCTGTTGAGGTGCAGGCCCGCATGCTCCTGGGCGTAATTAACGGAACCACCCGCGACTACACGGGGGTGACCGTACGATAATGCGTGACGACGCCCGACGAACACTTATCGCTTACGACGTTCCTGATGACCGGCGGCGCGCCAAACTGGCCAAGCTCATTCTGAGTTATGGGGACCGTATTCAGTACAGTGTCTTCATTGTGGATGCGGCCCCGGCTAAGGTGCGGCGTATCAAAGACGAGGTTCAAGAACTCATCGATCCGGACGAGGACTCGGTGCTCTTCTGTGACCTGGGGCTGCTGGCCCGGCTTGATGAGCCGACCTTCAGCTACATTGGCCGGGCGCGCGAGGTGACCGAATCGGATGCGCTCATCCTCTAGCTGCGTGCTGCTCATTCGCTAGCGACGCGCGGCAGGGGAGCGGAGGAATGACGAGTTCGATTGCGGACTGGTAGTAGAGGTGGGGATAATGACCTTTGGAGGCTTTGTCTGTCTCCGCGAGAACCTGGCACATGACGTAATGTTGGCGTGTCATTCGCGTGATGTTTTGGCTTGTCAATAGTGTTTGAATGCCTGAATGGCTGCTTGGGTATGCTTTTATTTTCCCGCCTTTGGGCGGGGGCTTTCGTTGTGGTTCTGAACGCGAATCGGAAAATCCCACGCGGGTTACGCAGCCCCGTTCTGGAAACCACCCTGGTTTCTAGAACGAGGCTCTTCTCTTTAAAACCTGAAGATGGGCTAGACGCGGTACCCACTGTAGATTCCTCTTGCCAGCTATCTGAGTCTGAAATGACCAAATCGGATGCGCATAATCTGTAACAGAGCTATGGTGAAGCCATGAGCCGAGAAGAGAGCCGATTGCGTCGTAGAGGAGAGGTAGGGATAATGGAGGAACAGCTGATATCCCAGAGGCTTCTCATGCTTCTTCCCCGAACAAATCTCTACCGTACTGTATAGTCTGAGCTTTCATTGAGGGATTAAAGTTTCTTCTGGAAGCCTTTATCGCTGTTATCTCTCCTGTGATGGAAATCGCTGGAGCTTTCTTTAACGAAAATTGGCCCTTCGCTGGTGATTTTACTGGCGGAGGGCCAAATATTTATATATTAAAGTTTCTTTTGGGAGATCGAGGGTGTTTGTGTATGTGTAATCTTAATGCTATGGTTGATGCATCAACTGGTATGAAGATCACTTCAGTAGTCCGCAGGAGTGACTCTAACCCCGACCTTGGAGGTGAAGGATAATGACCCAGCTCATGGCGTAGACAAAAAGCCGCCCGCTACGCGAGGCGCAACGGGCGGCTTTTATTTGTAAAAAGTATTACCGCATCAAGCGGTGGTCACGTTTTGCGCCAACAAAACATGACCGACTCAGTATACCGGGGCCACGGAAAAGAATCCTAATCCTAGCCCGATACTGACCGCTTGTGTGGCTACACCATACCTTCTATACCCTGTGCTGTCACCATCCAAAATATGGGTCGTGACAGCACAGGAGGAGAAGGGAACGGCACACCGAATCAGCAGCGTGACGAAAACACGCGCACCATTCGGGAAAGCAAGGTAGCTTAAAGCTATACAAGTAAACGTGCACGTCCAACGCGTTGAAGCAAATGTGCACCCAACATATAAGGAGACAACCATGTCCCAGAACATGATCACCCTCGCCGACCTCATCGAAAACGTCAAGCTCGGCGGTGGCTCCGTCATCACCTCCATCACCGAACTCGAACCCGCAGCAGGCCCCCACGCATCCGTAGCACCCGCCAAGTTTGTTGATGACAAGAAGTCCGTCTTCGCCTACGAAACCCGCTACATTGTGGAAGAGGTTCAGAACCCGGAAGAATCCGAAGACGCCGAAAAGGTCGTCAAGGGTAAGCCTCAGAAGGTCGTCCTCATCGACAGCAAGCAGTCCGAACTCAACCGCGCAGAAGCCGCCATCGAACAGGGCCGCCAGTACGGCGACGAAGCAGTCGTCAAGATTCCTCACGCCGTCGTCACCTACCAGACCGAAAACGGCCCCGTAGAATACACCGACATGGAGCTCTCCCACCGTATCTTTGACGGCCACTTCCGTGCCGGCACCATCGACGGTAAGCCCATCACCGAAAACGACCAGTACCGCGCACTGCGCAACTGCACCCCCGCAGACATGAGCGCACTGCTCAACACCGCCCCCGCAGCGCTCCTCTTCGGTGCATGGGACTCCACCCGCAAGAGCAACCAGGTGCGCCTGCGCAGTGCCCTCGTTGGTGAAATCATCGGCATCCTCGCAGACCAGGATCCTGGTGCCGAACACCGACAGGCACGCCGTGGCGGCGCCCGCGTCGACGCCGTAGCCGCCAGCGTGAAGCTTGCGCCTAAGGACATGGAATCTTTGGTTAACGACCAGGCTAATGAACTGAGCCCCGGTAACCTCAAGAAGAACCGTGATGCAATCGCGGCTGCTTCCAAGGCAAAGAACAAGGATACCGCTCACGTATCGGCCTCTGGTATCGGCCTGGGTAGCATCCCGCCCTCGCTCGAAGAAACCGGTGCCGTTGCATGCCGTCGTATCATCCGTTCCTGGGTACTGAGCCTCGCCACCCTGCGTCAGCTGCGCTTCGGTCAGGACGAGACCAAGAATGTTGCCGCGCGTGCACTTCTTGCCGCACTCGGCCTCAACGCTATTGCCCGTGCGGAGCGTGAACTCTACATCCGTGCTAACTGCGATCTGATCGAATCCTCCGCACCCGTTGTCACCCTCGACCAGCGTTTCGGTGAGAAGAAGCCCTTCGCACCCCTGACCGTTGAACACACCGACCAGCTGCTCCTCGAGGCCATCGAGAACGCAAAGAAGGCTGGCGTGGCTGACTGGAATGGCCAGACTTTCAACGTCGACGGCAACTCCAGCATCATCGCGAACGCCACCGCGGAGGACGCTGAATAATATGACGAACCTCGGAATTCTCGCGAGGTTCCCGCTCGGCGTATACCAGGGTCACAAGGCGGACGGAAGCCCCGACGCCTTCCCTGACCCTGCCCGCTTGCAGGCCGCGCTCCTCAGCGCGGCCGCGCAGGGACCTCACGCAATTATCGAAAACGGGCAGCTCGCCCCCTCGGAAGAATCTCTCAAGGCCCTCAAATGGCTTGAGGAGAACCCCCCGAGCGGGCTACAGCTTCCCGACATGTGCCCCGTGTACCGCTCACGCAGCAAGATGAGCCGATTCATGTACCGCGAGGTAGCGCGCTCCACCAAGGGACGGCAGACTGAGCCTCGTGCAGTATCCGACGGCTGGGCTGTATCCGACACCATCGGCTGGCAGTACGATAAGGTGCCCGCAGACATCGCGGAAACCATCACCCAGCTCTGCGGAGAAGTACCCTCCCTCGGAGAAGCCAGCAGCTTCACCGCCCTCTACACCGGAGACGTGGAACCCACCCACACCATCGACACTAAGTCGGGCCCCTTCGAAGCAGGCGGCATGCCCGTCCGCGTACCCGTACCCGGTCGAATCAACGCCCTCATGCGTGCTCATGCAGAAGCGTACCCCGCCAAGGTTCCCACCAAGGCAGGCGACAAGACCAACCAAGAAGACACCTTGCGTCCTTCCCCGGTACCCACCGCAGGTCTCGGATCCATTAAGTACCAGCCTGTGGGGGCTGAAACCTCCACTAGCCCCTGGGAATACTTGTGGATCCTCGAAGTAGATGGTGAAGAGCTGAAGCCTGCACAGTACGTCAAGGCATGCTCCCTGCTGCACAAGGCTCTCGTAGCTGCCGCAGGATTCGGCGCGCCCAGCCTCATCACCGGCAGGTACCCCAAGGGTCACAAGCCGGCCAACAGCCTGGCGCTGCAGTACCTGCCTGCCCGCTACCTGCCCGACTATCTTCGTCGTGAGGTGAAGTCTCAGGGAGTCCTGTTCGTCTTGGTCCCGGCCAACGCCCCGACCGATGAAGCAGTAGAACTCGGCATCGCACTCAGGAGCGTAGAAACCCTCTACGCTCAGGACTTCCCCCGACTGACCGTGAAGCTTCGCCAGAAGCGCCTGCCCGCGCAGGGCTTCTGGGATTCTCCCGAGACCGGGTACAAGCGTCTGTGGCGTACCCTCAGTGCAGCCGTTCCCGAATCGCGTGTTTTCAACCGCCCGAAGAAGACCGAGACGAAGGCATGGACCTTCGCTGACGCCGCTCTGCTCTCCATGGCTTACGTGTGGCGTGATAACTTCGAGGCGCCCGAGGCTGAAACCTCACGCGAACGAATTCGTAGCTTGAGGGATCAGGTCGAGGAAACGGCTGAAGCCAAGGTTCTGGAAGCCCATCGTGTAACCCAGAACCCCGCCGCCTACGCCTACAAGTTGCCCCGCACTCTGCCCGCAGAACCGTGGCGCGGCGTCGTAGACCTCGGCAACCTGGCAACCGACACGACCCTCGTAGCCATCGGCCAGTCCCGCCACATGGGCGGCGGCCTGCTGGTTCCGTTCGACGTTCCCACCGAAGAATATGACCGCCACGAGAAGGAGGAAAAGGATGACTAGCCCCGCTACCACGTTGCCCTCCATCACTCGTGACGAGTTCGGTGCCTTCTTTGCTGCACTTAACACTGCACCCAAGGAAAAGCAAAAGCACTACCCCTTCAGCTGGCAGGAAGAAGTGCTCGACCACATTTGCGAGCACGGCGTATGGCCGGACCGTATTAACGCACCGACCGGCTCCGGTAAGTCATCCGTGGTTGATATCCACCTCTTCGCGAATGCGCTCGCAGCGGTTGGCGCCGCGCCGCGCGTTCCCCGTCGCCTCTGCGTGACCGTGGGACGCCGCGCGCTGGTCGACAGCCAGGCAGACCGCGCCCACAAGATTCTCGGCGATCTGAAGGGTGCGCTGGCAGATGAGTCCAGCGAGTCCGATATTCTGCGTAGGGTGGCTGAAGCTCTCCAGAGCTTCCAGACCCGCAACGATGAGCAGAGGAGCGCCCCCTTCGAAGTTGGCCTTATCCGTGGCGAACTCTCGAACCGCAACCTGCCGGTCACCGACATTTCGGCCTGCGCAATCATCGCCGCAACCCCCGATATGTACGGTTCGCGAGCGCTCTTCCGCGGTTACGGCAGCACCAAGGCCGCTCGCCCGCGTGAGACTGCCCTGTTGACCATGGACACCGTCATGGTGCTCGACGAGGCTCACATGAACCGTCAGCTGCTGCACACCACTCAGCGTATTGCCGAGTTGCAGAAGCGCGAGGTCAATCTGAGTGTTCCCACCCTGCAGGTGGTTGAGACGACCGCTACCCCCTCAACTGAGGACAGCGGATCGACCACCCTGGGCGTTGACATTGAGGCTCTCGATAGCCCGAATGATGAAAAGTTGCGCGACCGTGTCTACTCGTATAAGGAACTGATGCTCCACCCCATTGATAAGTGGGACGGCAAGCCCGGTAACCCTGCGACCGTGAATGCCGCTGTGGACGCTATTATGGAGCGCCTTGCTCACCGTGAGGCGAGCGAAGGTTCCGAAGAAGCCCACACTGTCGGTTGTATTGTCAACCATGTGCGGACGGCTATCGCCATCAAGGAGGCGCTAGTTAAGAACAAGGTGCTTGAAAAGGAGGAAGAGGTTCAGCTTCTCGTCGGACGCATGCGCCCGTACGACCTGCAAAAGTTGCAGAAGAAGCACCGCAAGCTCTTCACTACCGAAGGCGATAAGTCCGTGAAGGTTGTTGTGGCCACCCAGACTCTCGAAGTCGGTATTGACGTTGACTTTGCTGACCTGGTGACTGAGCTAGCGCCGGCTTCCTCCTTGGCACAGCGCTTCGGACGTGTTAACCGTCTGGGCCACCGTACGGATTCCAAGGTCGTCGTTATTGAGCCTGCGAACGGTGACTTGGTAAAGAAGGACGCGCCTCCGTACAAGGCGGTCGACCTGAGCAATGCGTATGGTTGGCTCGAAGCGCTCAACGGTGCTGAGAACCCGTCGGTGAACCCCGCCGCAATGGTCAAGAACCCGCCGGTACAGTCCTCCCCGGAGCGCCTGCTCTACCAGCGCCCGGAATGGTCTGACCTGCTGGAATTCTCGCGTACCGACGAGAATCCCTATGATGAGCCGGACCTTGACCTGTGGCTGCACGACTCCCTGGATGCAGAAACCGCAATGGGTGGTGTTATTGTGCGCGATAACCTGCCGAGCAACACTTCTGCCGCCATGGAGATTCTCAAGACCAGCTACTTTGCACCGAGCGACTGGGAAACCTTCCCCGCGAATCTGAAGATTCTCCAGGAGATTCTGGACTACCAGGATGAGCACGGCGTGAAGCCGCGTAAATTCCTTTACCGTCAGGGTGAAATTTCCCTGTGGCAGGATGCTGACCACGGTGATGAGAGCAACCAGTCGTTGGCCCCCGGTGACGTCCTGCTTCTTGACACGGGCAGTGTTCCGTTCACGAACCAGGGTATTGCTGTGACTCAGCGTGAGATGCCTTCTAAGAAGGACGAGCTGAAGGCTGCGCCCTTCCTCGATGATGCCGAGCTCTACGTGTACGAGAAGTGCGCGGACCGTGAGGCACGCTTCAGGGAATACCTGGGTCTCTCGCCCGAAGAGGTAGCGGAGCTGCTCGACGCTCAGAGCGCGGACGGTAAGAAGAAGAGGATTGCTTCTGAACTTACTACCGAGGCTGAGGACGGTCAGGAAGTTATCTCCTGGTACGCCGAAGTGACCGGCAAAGAGTCTGTTGAAGGTTCCGATATCGCTCAGGAACTGGCTCTGACTGGCCCCGTTCTTCTGGACGACCACCAGAACGATGTTGCTGAGCGTACCCGCCAGCTTGCCGAGAACCTCGGCCTGGCGCCGGAATTCTCGGAGGCACTGGAACTGGCTGCAAAGTACCACGACGAGGGCAAACGCGACCTGCGCTTCCAGCAGATGCTAGGTGCAGACCCGGATGCGGAGGCGCTTGCAAAGAGCGGCCACCGTTCCGTGATTGAGGCGTACCGCGCCCGTAGCCGTAGCGCCCTGCCGAAGGGGTGGCGTCACGAGCAGCTGTCTGCACTCATGGTTGCGGCATCCCCTGAAAAGGTGGAGGAGCACCGCGACCTGGTATTGCGCATCATTGGTTGCAGTCACGGTCACGGCCGGTTCTCCTTCGCCCATGACGCAGGCTTCCTGCTCAAGGAAGGCTACCTGCCCGAAGGAACGGACTACGAAGCGCTCAAGGAACAGGCGACCCGACTCTTCAACGTCGGCTACTGGGACAACCTCATGGAGCATACGAGCCGCACCTACGGCCCGTACGCTACCGCCTACCTTGAGGCCGTTGAACGCGCGGCAGATGCCCAGATTTCACGGGAGGGACACTAATGGCAACGTTGACTATTGCCGGTGACTACACCTCGGCGCTGACCCATTTTGCCCTCTACGGGCTGTCCCTGATGGTTGAGCAGAAGCACCCCGGAGCCGTCACTGTCGGTTGGTCTCAGGAAGGTCAGCCGCGCGCCCAGATGCATGCTGAAGGCATGTCAGAAGAAGAAATTGCCGAGTGCGTTCACTCCTACGTTTCTTCCCTGGCTGCCGATGGTAGCTGGGTGAACGTCGACCAGTCCTATGGTGCGGGTAAAGAATCAGCTGTGTTCTCCCCGTTCTCACCGCGTATTCGAGGAATCGATGTGGAGAAGTATCCGGACAACTGGGCCTCGCACCAGAAGACCCGACAGGCTCATCTGGACGCGCTGATGGAACGTGATGACCAGCTGTCTCTGCTCTGGATTGCCGGTCTGGGAGAATCTGCCTACTGGCGTTTTGAATCTAAGGCCCCTCGCCCCGACCACGGCGCGTCCCGCTGGGAGATGAAGACCCGCAACAGGGGACAGGAGTTCGTCAAGGACCGCTTGCGCCCGATGTGCGCGGACCTGGCCACCTGGGAACCTTCCGCGATGCTCAGCGGTATTACCGGTCAGACCCTGTACGACTCGCTGGATGATAAGCCGGAATCCCGAACCGGAACCGGTTTCACCGTCCCGCAGCCGACCGATACCGCGCTCGCCTTCTGCGCGCTGGTGGGTATTGCGAACTTCCCGGTGATTCACCAGATCCACCGGATTGGCGTGACCCCCGGTGCCTACCCGTACAACGCTTTGCACCCGCGGCTCATGGTGCTTCCGGTATCCTCCTCCGGAAGGGTTACGCCCGCGCGGCTACGAACCGTGTTGCGTAGCCACGCCTATCGTAGGGTGGTTGACGAGGTCGGAAAGGCAGCAGACGGCGGCTTTTTGGGAGCAGACATTTTCATGTCCGAACTGGCGGATGAGAAGGCGATTCTTCGCGAGAAGGGCGTTCAGGCGTTCGTTGTGTTCCCCATCGCGAAGGTGGGTAGCGATTCGGCGCCCGAACGTCAGGTTCTGAAGGGTAGTGCCCTACCGTTGGGCTAACTTAGCCGCCTGCCGAAGTCAGCAAAAGTGCCCACAAACGCTGAGGGAGGGGCCCTCCGGTTGAATCACCGGAGGGCCCCTCCCTCAGCGTATCGTTCAGCGGATGCGCGGTAGCTATTGGACTAGTAGGGAACTCCCTACGCCACCACCGCCTCCTTAGCGGCGGTGCCGCTGCGGGTCCACAGTAGGAGTGCTGCCACGCTGTTGATGATGTAGAAGACGTACTTACCGACGTTCGCGAAGTTGCCCTGGGTTAGCGCCTTCACGCACTGCACCAGGTTGTAGAACAGCCAGAACTGCCACTGCATCGACAGCTTCAGCGCGTTCAGAATGTTCGCTGACAGGGAGAGACCGAACACCACGGTCGTAATCCAGAACAGGAACGTCGTCTTGCCGCCGTAGCCGATGTAGTTTGCGATGAGGGAGAACGCGAACGATCCCACCACGATGCCGGCGATGATTGCCCGGCCTTTCGCGCCGGTCGGCGGTTCTATGGCTTTGCCGCGTTCAGAGTTCTGCCACCTGCGAATTGCGAAGGTGTACACGATGAAAGTTACCGGGTAGGTGATGATTGCGGCCTTGTTGCCCAGAATATAGTCGATGGTGCCGGATAGTGCCGTGTTGATGATGCCCAGTACATTACCGACGTTTGAGAGGCGGCCGGTGAGGCGGGTGGACATCATGGAGATACCCACGTTGATGACGGAGATGAGGCCGAGCGGAATAATGCTTGTCCAGGGGCCCCAATCGACGTACTTGGCGAGGTTCGTGCTTAGATAGCCGGACCCGATTGCGATGGCAACGACCAGCGCAACACCGAAGAGGTCAGCGTAGCGCGACTTGGCAAAAAAGATAAGTGCCTTATCCACAAAAGCTCCTTTGATGTGGGGTTGTTAGCTCGCCGTTGAGCATCAGCACAACGGTGATAAGGTTGTAATAACAATAACTCCTAAATCTGAAGATACATAGGAGACACACCCACCCTGTGTTATTTGTAGCGCTAGACACTATGAAGTTCACATACTGGACCTCTTCCTCTTCTCATAACGTCACATAACCCATCAGACCCTCGAACAAACCCGAACCTTAAGGTATTCTTGATAGCTGAATCAGGAGCCACGCCGGTCTCACTCACCGCGCATCCACTCGGCACTCACCCCACAGCGCCTCACTCACGCTCACCGGGGAACCGCGTATCGGCCTCACTCACCGCACACGCAATCGCCACGCCTCCTGCATTCGGGTATCACTCAACTCAAACGACAAGTGAATAGGACAACCATGCCCTTCCTTAACCATCGACTCTCACGACGATTTTTCCTAAAGGGTGCCTCCGCTGCCACCGCAGCAGGTGCCCTCACTCTGCAGGCGCAGGTCGCTAATGCAGATGAAACCCCCAAAACCACCGAGTCCCCGGCCCCCGCCGAGGAGACCAAGGGACCGCGCCTCACCATCCAGCGCGCCACCATCACTGAAGACGGAATGACCGTCAGCTACACCGCACACGGCCTGCGTGAACTCCTCGCCGAAGGTACCACCCTGACCGTGCGCCACGGTTGCGTGCGCGATAATTCCTTCGAAACCCTGCGCTCCTGGCCGCTCACTCCCGAATTCAACGGTGACGAAGACACCTTCAGCGGAACCGACCTGTTCCCCATCGAACTCATTCAGCCCGAAGGCGTGGACCACGCCCTGCAGCTGGATATCTGCACCGACCCCTGGGGCCAGGAGATTGCGCACCAGGTTGCGGCTCGTATTCCCGTGGTTGAAACGAAGATTCTGAAGACCTCTTTCGAAGACGTGCCCGGTAACTACCCCTACGCCGACGATATCCGTGTGGCCAACCAGAAGAAGTGGCTGTTCCCCAACCCGCAGACCGGTGCCTTCGAGCCGAACCGCGCAGTCACCCGCGAAGAGGCCATCGCCCTGCTTAACCGCGCTGCAGGTCGCCCCGGCGTAAGCGAAAACTCAGAGGTTGCACCCTATGCGGATGCAGTTGGCCGCCCCGCCGCGAACGCCCTGCACTGGGCGCGCGACCGCAAGATTACCGAGCCGATTGCCAGTGGTGAGCGCATCGACCCGACCGCCCCGATTTCGCATGAAGAGTTGATGGCGGTGCTGTATCAGTACAATGCTGAGGTGCAGCTCTCTGAGCTGGAGGAGGGGGCGGGCTCTCGTTTCCGTGACGTGCTGGGTGCGGGTCCGCTGCATCGCTATGTTGCGTGGGCTGGTGCGAACGACATCGTGCTGGATTCTTCAGGAGAGTTCAAGCCGACCGCCCCGACGACCCGCGCGGAGCTGGCTCGCTTTATTCGCCGTTACAAGTTGCAGAACTTGCTGTTCACTGACTTCTCATATATTTCCTAATATTGGGACTGCTTTTACCGTTGCCTACGTGGGTGACGGTGCTCTGATTGGCGTTTTTGCTGGTTGGGGTGGGGAGCATAAGAAACCCTCGCCTCTGGTTTCAGACCAGGGCGGGGGTTTCTTGTGTTCGAGGTTTGATATTCGGGTTCGGGTGTTGGGGGGACAGAGAAGAGAAGGGGCGAAATATTTTTGTCATATACGTGCCTCGTCTTGAAAAAAATTTGTTAGTAAGTAAGTATTGCCTAGTAGGTAAATTAATGGTTACCTTACTTAATAATGTGTGAGCACTGTTCATCGCATCTTGCAAGGAGAGCGACCGGCCCGCAAGCAGCCTTGAAGCTGGTCAACTCGCAATCACCGAGAGCTCGAGCAGGGAGCTCTTCCCCACGATGGGGGAGAGACACTCCGTTCACACACCACCCACACGATAGGACATACACATGAACCTCGCATCGAGCAAGGTATTCAAGGGCCTCGCCGTTGGCTCGCTTGCACTGGCAATCTCGGGTGTTGCCACCATCCCCGCATCGTTCGCTGCGGACCCCACCCCGGCAGCAAGCCAGAGCAGTGACGCTCGCACCATCACGGACAAGGCGATGGCAAAGATTACCCAGGGTTTGCCCGGCCAGTTCCAGGTCGCCTACTCCAAGAAAACCAACAAGATTTGGATTGCGGGTACTGCTGACCGCGACAAGCAGGTCTCTACCATTGCACGTATTGACGCCAACTCCCTGAAGATTGAGGCAGTGGCTGAACTGCCCATCATCAAGAATGACAAGGGCTACCAGTACGATGCAGCCTACGGTATCACCGTTGATGACGTAGACGGCACCGTCTGGGTCACTAACACGACTGGCAACTCCCTGGCCGTGTATGATCAGGCAACGATGCAGCAGGTCTGGACCACTGCAGGTATCGCAAAGACTGATCCGAACTGGATTGAGCACCCTCGCTCTGTTTTGGTTGACCACGAGTCCGGTAAGGCCTTCGTGACCGGCCGTTACTTTGTCTCCGCTATTGACCTGAAGACTAAGCAGGTTCAGAAGATTCAGCTTGAGGGTGCGCCCGACGGCGGCACCCGCTACATCAGCATGAATATCCTGGTCGATGGCGGCAAGCTGTATGTGCCCGAGCGTACCGGCGGCAAGATTTTCGTCATCGACACCAAGACCTTCAAGGTGGAGAGCAGCTTCGACACCAAGGGCAACGCTGAGGGCGAGGTGCGCCCCTCTGACATTGCGATTGACCACTCTCAGAACGAAATTTACGTCTCCTCCCAGGGCGTGAACGGTGTGAACTCCGGCGTGTCCATCTATGATGCGACCACCCACGAGTTCAAGAAGTTCATCCCGGTCGGCACTCAGGCACTCTCCCTGGATAATGATGAAGCAAACGACCTGGTATACGTTTCTGACTTCGGCACCGGCAAGGTTGGCGTGATTGACGGCGGCGCAGCAGACAAGCTGATCGCCGAGGTTGCAATGAACGGCGGCAAGGCAAACGACCTGGTCGTGCTGCCCAACGGCTCCGTTATTGCTGTGGACAAGCAGGCTGGCGCAACCGCAACCGTACCCTACGTGCTCGATGGCACCACCGGCACCGTCAGCACCTCGGACAAGGTCACCAGCAAGCCCAGTAAGGACCGCCAGGGCAACGATGTACCTGCAAAGACCACTGAAATTCAGGCGAACTCCATCCTGAAGTTCAAGGTCACCGCAACTGCGGGCGACAACTCCCAGGTCAAGCAGGTCACCCCCGAAACCCGCGAATTCCAGGGCTACCCGGCAACCGCTACCAAGACCAAGGCGAGCGACAACAATGCTACTACCCCCGTCGCTCAGGCACACCGCACCGTGGACGCTTCTAAGAGCGTGGCAAACATTATTCAGGGCCTGCCCGGCCAGTACCAGGTTGGCTACTCTGCGAAGACCCACAAGCTCTTTGTGCCCACCGTGGGTGCGCGAGGCGACTTGGCTTCTTCCCTGGCACGTCTGGACGCTGACACCCTCAAGACTGAGGCATTTGCTCAGCTGCCCGTCAAGAAGAACGACAAGGGCCAGTATGGCTACACCTCTGCATACGGTGTGACTGTTGATGACGTGGACGGTACCGTCTGGGTGACCAACACCATCGATAACTCCATCGCAGTGTACGACCAGGCTACTCTTAAACTCGTCTGGACCAACGAGGGCCTGAAGAAAGGCGACCCGAACTGGATTGAGCACCCTCGCTCCGTTCTGGTTGACCACGAGTCTGGTAAGGCCTTCGTGACCGGTCGTTACTTTGTCTCTGCTATTGACCTGAAGACTAAGCAGGTTCAGAAGATTCAGCTTGAGGGTGCGCCCGACGGTGGTACCCGCTACATCGGTATGAACATGGCCATCGATGGCGATAAGCTGTATGTGCCCGAGCGTACCGGCGGCAAGATTTTTGTTGTGGATACCAAGACCTTCAAGGTTGAGAAGACTATCCAGACTCAGGGCGAGGACTCTACCGTTGAGGTTCGCCCCTCCGACGTGGCTGTTGATCACTCGCTGAATGAGATTTACGTTTCTTCCCAGGGTGTGAAGGGCGTTAACTCCGGTATTTCGGTGTATGACTTGCAGACCGGTGCGTTCAAGAAGTTCGTCAAGTACGGCACCCAGGCGCTCGCACTCGAGCACGATGAGGACAGTGACCTGGTGTACGTGACCGACTTCGGCACCGGTAAGGTGGCTGTCTTTGACGGCCGCGCTGACGAGGTGATTGGTGAGGTCGAGATGAACGGTGCCGCAGCGAACGACGTGACCCTGCTCAAGGATGGCTCTGTGCTGGTTCTCGATAAGAAGGACCGCGACGAAAAGGTTACCCTGCCCTACGTGCTCAACGGCACCACCGGCGAGATTAGCACCGCTAGCGAGTACACCACCCTGCCCACCAAGGACCGCCAGGGCAACGATGTTCCTGCATCGGTGCAGCCGCTGAAGGCTAACTCGATTCTGAAGTTCAAGGTTGGCCTGAAGGACACCGACGCGAGCGCAGCTCCGGTGACCCTCACCCCGACTGCCCTGCAGTTCGCGGGTTACCCTGAGGTGACCGGTGTGAAGGCTGAGGAGCCGAAGTCGGAGGATGTGAAGAAGGATAATTCTTCGATTCCTGCGCCCTCGCAGCCGTCTGAACCGGCACCTGACGCGAAGTCGGATGCGAAGACCGACGCGAAGTCGGAAGCAAAGCCTGACGCGAAGTCTGACATGAAGGCTGACGCAAAGGTTGACGCAAAGGCTGACATGAAGGCTGACGCAAAGGCTGACATGAAGGCTGACGCAAAGACCGAGGGTAAGAGTGATTCTCGAGATGGGATGAACCCCTCCAAGGACAACCCCTCCAAGGACGGCGTGAAGGCTGATTCCTCCGGCTCTTCGCAGGCTCACCGTGAGAGTGGTTCTTCGAAGGGCGCCCTGGCTAACACCGGTGCGACCGGTGTGGCTGGCCTGCTGGTCGTGGGTTCGATTGCCCTGCTCGGTGGTGCGGCTATCCTGGTTCGCCGCCGCAAGGCCTAAGGCAAACAACCGTCGACTATTTGTCGTGCGGGAGCGATGAATAGTTGCGGTGAGTAGCCGCGCTAAGTCGCTGTGTGAGGCGGGCTCGGCTCCCGATGTAATCGTTGGATTGCGTCGGGGGACGGGTCCGCTTTTTGTGTAGCATTGGGGTATTTGTGTGAGCGGAAAATTAGTGGTGCCGGGGGGAGCCATGATACACCACGTGAAGTAAATTTTTACATTGGTGTGTAAATATAAGATGGAGTGAATACTTGGATTGACCAGGGTTTTTACCTTTTAAGGAATGTAAATCTCCCGTGAGAAGGTTCAACATTCACGTGATGCTCAAGGTAAATTCGCGGAATACGTCCAAAAACATTGAACACACCCTCGAGGTAGCTTGTATTTTCCTGGGAAAACGATGAGGATAAAGGAGTAGGTAAATTTATGCATTACTTGCGCTTCTACTCCCTCTGCTGTTGAGCGTGTCACCGCACGTTCACGGAGTGTCTCGTTAGCACGTCGATGAGGCAGGGGAGTACTTCCGTTACATCTCTCCAAGGACACACATTGAATCTCACTCCTTCTTCGGGTAGGGCGCTGAAGGGTATCGCTGCTGGCTCCCTCGCGCTCGCCATTTCTGGCGCAGCTATGATCCCGGCTTCCTTTGCGGCGCCGAGCACTGCCCAACCGACCACAACCCAGTCCAGCAATGCGCACCCCGCTTCCTCCTTTGCTTCGGAAAGCACTGAAAGCCGTGTTGTGGATGTCTCTGCATCCAGCGCGCAGATTACCCAGGGCCTGCCCGGTCAGTACCAGGTGGCCTATTCGCAGGCGCACCACAAGATTTGGATGGTCGGCGTGGGTGGCAGTAGCGACTTGGCCTCCACTATCGCGCGTGTCGATGCAGACACCATGAAGATTGAAGAAGTGGCGGTCCTTCCCTTCGAATATGACGCGAACGGCCAGTTCGGCTATGTCTCCGCGTACGGTATTACCGTTGATGACGCCAACGGCACCGTGTGGGTCACTAACACGACGGACAACTCCCTCTCCGTGTTTGATCAGGAGACTATGGAGCAGATTTGGACCAGCCACGGCATGGCTCAGACTGACCCGAACTGGATTGAGCACCCTCGCGAAGTCCGCGTGGATAACGCATCTGGCAAGGTGTTCGTGACCGGTCGCTACTATATCTCAGCCATCGACATGAATACCTTCAATGTCACCAAGATTCAGCTGCAGGGTGCGCCCGATGGCGGTACCCGCTACATCGGTATGAACATGGCCATCGATGGCGATAAGCTGTACGTGCCCGAGCGTACCAGCGGCAAGCTCTTCGTGATTAACACTAAGACCCTGAAGACTGAGCAGGTCATCCAGACCCGTGGAGAGGATTCCTCGGTTGAGGTTCGCCCCTCCGACGTATCTATTGACCACTCTCAGAACGAGATTTACGTGTCGTCTCAGGGTGTGAAGGGTGTTAACTCCGGTATTTCGGTGTATGACCTGAAGACCGGTGCCTTCAAGAAGTTCGTGAAGTTCGGTACCCAGGCGCTGGCCATGGTTAATGATGAAGAGCGTGACCTCGTGTACGTCTCCGATTTCGGTACCGGTAAGATTGCTGTTTTTGATGCCAAGACCGATCGTGTGATTGGTGAGGTTCAGATGAACGGCGGCAAGGCTAATGACCTGACTCTTGCTGATGATGGCTCCGTTGTGGCCGTGGATAAGCAGGATATTGAGGGTGCAACCGCCTCTGTGCCTTACGTTCTCGACCCGAAGACCGGTGACGGTTCGACTACCGACAACTACATGTCTAAGGCCAGGGTTGGTCGCGATGGCAAGACTATCCCCTCCACACGTGAGACTCTGAAGCCGAACTCCATCATGAAGTTCCATGTTGAGCTTGCCGATGGTGAGTTCACCTCGCCCGCAACGATTGTTCCTTCTAAGGTGGCGTTCCAGGGTTACCCGAAGGAAGCGTTGCCTGTGATTATCGGTCCTGTTCTGAACTTTGCTGAGGGCACGGTTGATATTACTCGCCCCTACACCTTCCACGTCTCCGGTGATGATTTCGATAAGCCCCCGGCTGAGGGTATTCGCCTCTTCCTGGTTAAGGACGGCGAGTGGGCTCCTGGTAATGACAAGCTGACCGACAGCGAGATGCAGAACATTCAGAAGGTCTCTACGATTATTCCGGCCAGCGCCTTCGTATACAACGAGCAGACGGGCAAGTATTCCTTCCATGGTACCCTGCGTGTACCGGAAAATACCATGACGTACGGCCAGGGTTACCTGCTCGGCACCGTGACCGCTGGTCCTGATGTCGCGTTGAACCGCGACTACGATTCGGCTCGCCCGCTGATTGTTAATGATGTTCAGGAAGACGCTGATAAGGCTGACAACCGCGCCGCTTCGAATGACTCGAGCATGCCGGGCCAGCCTGCTGAATCCTCGGCTACCCAGCATCAGGGTAGTGTTCAGTCTAAGACTGCCGACTCGAACGCTTCTGTCGCTCAGGAGCAGAAGGGCTCCACTGTGAAGACCCCGGCGAAGAAGAGCTCTTCGTCGCAGCCTGCTTCTGGTTCTTCCTCTGACTCTCAGTCGAAGGGTTCTAAGGCTCATGCAGATGCTGCGGCCACGAAGTCTTCGACTCGGAGCGGTTCGCTGGCTAAGACCGGTGCGCAGAGCGTTCTGAGCCTGGTAGCCGTGGGCGCCTTCGTCCTGATTGCTGGCGCCACCCTGATGGTGTTGCGTCGCCGCCAGTCCTAGCATGTAACAGTATTTGATTGGTTCTAGCTGATCCTTTCGGATGCGCCCCGTACCGAGTGTGCGGGGCGCATCTGCGTTGTGGGGGAGTGTCTGATGGGGGTTTCTGTGACCGCCGAAACCAGTACTAGATAATGTGTTCCATTTCACTGGATTTGAATTTGGCTGTTTCGTCGAATCTCTGTATAGTAGTATGTGTTGTCAGGGAGACCTGATGAAAGAGATGTAAATCTCACGGCCCCATCGTATAGCGGCCTAGTACTCCGCCCTCTCACGGCGGCAACACCGGTTCAAATCCGGTTGGGGTCACCATTAGGAAAGAAGCTCTCCAGTCGAAAGGCTGGGGAGCTTCTTTGTTTATATCTTTGTTTGTTAGAAGTCTTCCTGTTTTGCGGTGCCGCCGTGAGCCCCTCACGGCGCCGCTCCTGGCGTCGTGGCATTCGGACGCATAATGAAATCCCTCGCGCGCTCGGCATTATGCGCCGCCACTTCTTACGGCGCGGCATTCGGACGCATAATGAAATCCCTCGCGCGCTCGGCATTATGCGCCCTCATCACCGTGTCACATCCGGTTGGGGTCACCACTAGAAAAAGCCTTGGTTCTTTGAAATCAAAGCTTTTTCGTTTATGCCCAGTACAGTGCTGAGCACAGCAAAAAGCCACATGCTCATCAATCAGCCGCCAACGGCAACATCTCGACAAACATGTGGCTTCCCAAACCAAAAGACGAGGCTACTTAGTCTCAGCCGTCGGCGACTCCGAAGCTGCGTTACTAGCAGCGGAGCTCACCGACGCAACCGGCGAAGGCGAAGCGGTACCGGGGGTACGGCGCACCATACGCCAAGTACCATCCTGGTAGTGAGCCACCACCTGACCAGTCACCGGCTTGCCCTGATACTTGAACACATCAGCCAAAGGCTGGGTACGGTCGTTGGTCTTGCTGTACACGCTAGCACCCTCAGCGGTATCAACCGTCATCTCGGTAGCCCAGGTGTAGTAACCGGTGCGGGTATCCTTCGTGGGACGATCCGCGGTCAGCGAGAAGACCAACGGACGCTCAGAACCAACCACCCAGCCGCTATCAGAAGCGTACATGCTCTGGAACAGCTCAGCCACCGTGGTGTAATCACCCGTGTGATCAATGTTGGTGAAGCGTGCACCCTCACCGGTGAGCAACAGGTAGTTCAGGGTGGCCTGCCAGTAAGCAATAAAGGCATGCAGACCCTCAACGCTGTTCTCACGCAACTTCGCGGGCTCCAGAGGAACCGGAACGTTCTGGGCCTTGTGGTCCTTCGTACCGGCCTCAAAAGTACCGGTCGAGGAGTAATCACCCAGAACGACCTCGCCCTTCAGGCTAGGGCCGGCCTCAACGGTGGTCGTCGCCTCCGGAGTAGGGGTGGCGGAAGCAGAAGGAGTCGTGCTTGCGTTCGAAGAAGCAGTCGTCGCACTCGGCGAGGACGACGACTCAGAGGAGTGAGACGAACAAGCAGCCAGCAGGGTAGCGGCGCCCATACCCAGCGCAGTCAGCGCGGTACGACGGGTGTACAGAGTAGACATAAGAATCTTTCTGAGTAATGTACGTGCATGAACAGTTAAAACCAGAATATCGCAGGCTTGTACTCATCCCAATATAAAGCCGTCCACTAGCGCAAAAATGCGGCGAATGCTCACACACTAGGTGCGAAGCATTCGCCGCATACGACTGTTCAGCCTAGGGGCTCTCTGCTAGACGCTAAGGCCGCCGCTCTTCCCGCTATCGCTCTTCGGGCTCTTAGAACTAGGGGAGGGGGAAGTACCGGAACTTCCGCTGTCGTCGTCGCTCGTATCTTTGGTGATAACGGTCCAACCGCCGTCCTTGTAGGTCATATCAATGTAGATGTCATGGCTCTTCGCGGTAAAGGCAGAGGCGGAGCCCTTGCCCTCCACATAAATTTTCAGATTCTGATCAAGATTTAGGCGGCCATTCCAACGATACCGCGGCCTAGAACTTGAACTCGAAGACGTCTGGGTAGGAGCATCGGTATAAAGCGAGATACTCATCGGGGCATCAGAACCGTACATCCAGCCGGACTTGTCCTCGTACATGTCGGAGAAACGCTTGAAAATCTCCACGTAATCTTGATCGGACTTGCTCAGCGGTTCGGAATCACCGGTGAGTAGCACGTAATTAATCGACGAAATCCAGTAACCGAGGAACGAATAGATACCATCGATCGACCGATCATTCATATGAGTTGGGGGAAGCGGCTTCGGAACGTTCTTAGCCTTCTCTGTCTCGGTAGCGGGAACGT
>OFDA01000089.1_pt1 | contig 81089 bp, 92 predicted proteins | sample 1520921 | NCBI WGS metagenome assembly OFDA01 (sample SAMEA2699028, study PRJEB24076) | metagenome
GGTGGGACGACGAAATCGAATTCTAACGAATGACCGATTTCTGTCCCACTCTCTTGATTGATTCTTAGTCAACGTTTACGTATTCTTTTGAAAGTTCAAGAACTTCTTCCATTGTTGAACATTCAGTCAGAGCACGGTTAGCGTATTCTTTCATCTTAGCTGTGTCCAATTTCTTCATCAAGCTACGTGTACGAAGTACTGAAGTAGCTGACATTGAGAACTCATCCAAGCCCATTCCGACAAGAAGCGGAACAGCAGTTTGGTCACCAGCCATTTCACCACACATACCGGCCCATTTACCTTCAGCGTGTGCCGCTTTGATCACGTTGTTGATCAAACGAAGGATTGATGGGTTATATGGTTGGTAAAGGTATGAAACTTGTTCATTCATACGGTCAGCAGCCATTGTGTATTGGATAAGATCGTTTGTACCAATTGAGAAGAAATCAACTTCTTTTGCAAATTGATCTGCAAGCATCGCAGCAGCAGGGATTTCAATCATGATACCAACTTGGATATCATCTGCAACTGCAACACCTTCCGCAAGCAATTTAGCCTTTTCTTCTTCAAGGATACCTTTTGCAGTACGGAACTCTTTCAACAAAGCAACCATTGGGAACATGATCCGCAATTTACCGTGAACAGATGCACGAAGCAATGCACGCAATTGTGTACGGAACATTTGGTTACCCGTTTCAGAGATAGAGATACGCAAAGCACGGTAACCCAAGAATGGGTTCATTTCTTTAGGAAGATCGAAGTAAGGAAGTTCTTTATCCCCACCGATATCCATTGTACGAACGACAACAGGTTTACCGTTCATACCTTCAAGAACTGCTTTGTATGCTTCGTATTGATCATCTTCAGTTGGGAAGTCTTGAGAGTCCATGTACAAAAATTCTGTCCGGTAAAGGCCAACAGCTTCTGCACCATTTGCGTTGACCCCTTCAACATCTTTAGGAGTACCAATGTTAGCAGCCAACTCGAAGTGTTTGCCATCAGCTGTCACTGTTTGAGCATCTTTGAGGAGAGCCCATTCAGCTTTTTGTTTCGCATAAGCTTCACCAGCTGCTTTAAATGCTGCAATTTGTTCTTCAGTTGGGTTGATGACCACTTCGCCAGTGATTCCAGATACAGCCAACACATCACCGTCTTGTACCAAATCAGTAATATTGTTTGTACCAAGAACCGCTGCGATTTCGAGTGTACGAGCCATGATAGCTGAGTGACTTGTACGTCCACCGATGTTTGTCACAAAGGCTTTGACATACTTTTTGTTCAACTGAGCCGTATCAGATGGAGTTAAATCGTGTGCCACAACAATAGATTCTTCATCGATTGTTGCAGGATTCGGCATTTTTTTACCTAGCAAGCTAGCAAGGACACGTTTGGTAACGTCACGAATATCTGCCGCACGTTCTTGCATGTATGGATTGTCTTCCATTCCTTCAAAAATGGCGATAAACATATCAGTGACTTCTTTCAAGCCAGCTTCTGCGTTGATTTTTTTCGTACGAATGGTTTCTTTGATTTGGCCAACCATTTCAGGGTCAGCAAGAACCATCATATGCGCATCAAAAACTTGCGCTGCTTCTTCACCAAGGCTTGCTACTGCATTCTCCCGAATAAGAGAAAGCTCGTTTTGTGAAGCTTCAAGAGCTGCATCCAAACGAGCTTCTTCTGCACTTGTATCTTCGACTGAAACAGTCTCGAATGATAAGTCTGGTTGAATGAGCAAATATGCCTTAGCAACGGCAACACCATCAGATGCTGCGATTCCCTTAAGCATTTTTGTCATATTTAAGCCAATCCTTCTTTTGTCATTGTTTCTGAGATAGCAGCGATCGCATCATCTGCGTCTGCACCTTCAGCTGAGATCACAACATCTGCACCTTGACCAACACCAAGGCTCATAACACCCATGATTGATTTCAAGTTTACTGATTTACCTTTGTATTCAAGAGTGATATCTGAAGCGAATTTGCTAGCAGTTTGAACCAACAAAGTTGCTGGACGTGCGTGGATACCTGTTTCTGCCACAATGTGGAAATCTTTAGAAGCCATAATTGGACTCTCCTTTTTAAAAATAGTTTTGAGTTACCTTTTGATAACCCTTACAGTTTGGTATTATATCATCTTTTGAAATTTTTTTCAAGATTTTTATCACTCACTTACAGAAAAAGCCTGCCAAAAATCGCAAGCCAGATACATTTTGCTGAAATGAGCTTCAATGAATGAAAAAGTCATTGAATTTTCTACTATATTATAATCCAGTTATTTTCACTCTTTTCAAATAGTAAAAAGCTAGAAAACCACAGGATATTGATTCATCAAAAAATTATTCCTAATTAAAGATGCTTTAAAGCCTATTCCTATCCCTCTTTCAAGATTTTCCTACTTTTATCATACCACAATATATTGTGTTTTAAAAAGCCCTTTTTAGATCTTTGCACAATATTTAGTTAAAATTATTGACAAGTTGCTAGAATTTGTTTATACTGTTTACAGATTTATATTTCGATAGGAGAACGGAAAAAGAAATGGTAACCATTTACTCAAAAAATAATTGCGTACAATGCAAAATGACAAAGCGGTTTCTCGATAGCAACCATGTGGAATACCGTGAAATCAACTTGGATGAACAACCTGAATTCGTAGAGCACGTTAAGAGCCTTGGCTTCAATGCTGCTCCTGTTGTCCAAACACCAGATGATGTATTTTCAGGCTTTCAACCAGCTAAGCTGAAGAAACTTTCTTAATAAACACAGGATTTTGCTGAAATAGGGTCTAGCGTTAGCAACCTAACACTAGACTTTTTACTTGTAATTTAGGAATTAGAAAAGGATTATTATGGGATTAAAATCTCTTGAAGACGTGACGTATTTTCGTCTAAATAATGAAATCAACCGTCCGGTCAATGGCCAAATCATGCTTCATAAAGATAAGGAAGCCTTGGATGCCTTCTTTAAAGAAAATGTAGTGCCAAATACTTTGGCCTTTGATTCAATCACTGACAAGATTCAGTACCTTCTAGAGCATAATTACATTGAAAGAGCTTTTATCGAGAAGTACCGTCCAGAATTTTTGGAAGAATTGGCCCAATTCATCAAAGACCAACACTTCCAATTTAAGTCTTTCATGGCGGCTTATAAATTTTATAATCAGTACGCTTTGAAAACCAACGATGGAGATGCTTACCTTGAAAGCATGGAAGACCGGGTCTTCTTTAATGCTCTCTACTTCGCTGATGGAAATGAAGCCATTGCCAAAGATATCGCAAATGAAATCATCCACCAACGCTACCAGCCTGCTACACCTTCTTTCTTAAATGCAGGTCGTGCTCGTCGTGGTGAATTGGTTTCTTGTTTCTTAATTCAAGTAACAGATGATATGAACTCGATCGGACGTTCCATCAACTCTGCCCTGCAACTTTCTCGTATCGGCGGGGGTGTTGGGATTTCCCTTAGCAACCTTCGTGAAGGTGGTGCACCCATCAAGGGCTATGAAGGTGCTGCTTCCGGTGTCGTTCCAGTTATGAAGTTGTTCGAAGATAGCTTCTCATACTCTAACCAATTGGGTCAACGTCAAGGTGCCGGAGTTGTTTACCTCAATGTCTTCCACCCAGACATCATCGCTTTCCTTTCAACTAAGAAAGAAAATGCCGATGAAAAAGTTCGTGTCAAGACGCTCTCACTTGGTGTCGTCGTACCAGACAAATTTTATGAATTAGCGCGTAAAAATGAAGAGATGTACCTCTTTAGCCCATACTCTGTCGAACGCGAATACGGTGTGCCGTTCAACTACATCGACATTACTGAAAAATATGACGAATTAGTAGCAAATCCGAATATCCGCAAGACAAAGATCAAGGCGCGTGATTTGGAAACTGAAATTTCTAAATTGCAACAAGAATCCGGTTATCCATATGTCGTCAATATTGATACAGCCAACCGTGCAAATCCTGTTGATGGAAAAATCATCATGAGTAACTTGTGTTCTGAAATTCTCCAAGTTCAAGAGCCAAGTTTGATTAACGATGCTCAAGAATTCCTTCAAATGGGGACAGACGTTTCTTGTAACCTTGGTTCAACCAACGTGGTCAACATGATGACGTCACCTGACTTTGGCCGTTCGATTCGTGCCATGGTGCGTGCTTTAACCTTCGTTACAGATAGCTCCCATATCGTCGCGGTCCCTACGATTGATCATGGTAATAAACAAGCCCACACCTTTGGCCTTGGAGCCATGGGGCTTCACAGCTACCTTGCGCAACAATTGATTGAATATGGATCACCTGAGTCTGTTGAATTCACCAGCATCTACTTCATGCTCATGAATTACTGGACTCTCGTGGAATCAAACAACATCGCGCGTGAACGGGGCCTTACCTTCCACAACTTTGAAAAATCAGACTATGCTAACGGCACTTACTTTGATAAGTATGTGACTGGAGAGTTTGTTCCAAAATCCAATCGTGTCAAAGAATTGTTCAAAGATATCTTTATTCCTAGCGCTGCTGACTGGGCTGAACTTCGTGATAAAGTAAAAGCAGATGGTCTTTACCACCAAAACCGCTTGGCAGTCGCACCAAATGGCTCTATCAGCTACATCAACGATGTGTCTGCTTCTATCCACCCCATCACACAACGGATCGAAGAACGCCAAGAAAAGAAAATTGGGAAGATCTACTACCCTGCAGCTGGTTTATCAACTGAAACCATTCCTTACTACACTTCTGCTTATGACATGGATATGCGTAAGGTGATTGATGTTTATGCGGCTGCAACTGAGCACGTAGACCAAGGACTTTCCCTCACACTCTTTATGCGCAGTGACATTCCAAAAGGTCTCTACGAATGGAAGAAAGAAAATAAACAAACGACACGTGACTTGTCCATCCTTCGCAACTACGCCTTTAACAAAGGAATCAAGTCCATCTACTACGTCCGTACCTTTACAGATGATGGTGGAGAAGTTGGTGCTAACCAATGTGAAAGCTGTGTCATCTAATCTGCTATCCTAGATAGCTCTCAAAAGTCGGTTCGCCGACTTTTTGTGCGATATTCTATCCATTTAGGGTAGAATCGTTACGATTGAACTAATTGAAAAAGAAAGTGATATCAAATGGAAACTTACTACAAAGCCATTAACTGGAATGCCATCGAAGATGTCATCGACAAATCCACTTGGGAAAAGCTGACGGAGCAATTTTGGCTCGATACTCGTATTCCGTTGTCAAACGACTTGGACGACTGGAGAAAGTTATCTCACAAAGAAAAAGACTTAGTTGGAAAAGTCTTTGGTGGATTGACTCTTCTAGATACCATGCAGTCTGAAACAGGTGTCAACGCCCTTCGCGCAGATATCCGTACCCCTCATGAAGAAGCGGTCTTTAATAACATCCAATTTATGGAATCTGTCCACGCTAAATCCTACTCCTCTATCTTTTCTACCTTGAACACCAAGGCTGAAATTGAGGACATCTTTGAGTGGACCAACACCAATCCATATCTTCAGAAAAAAGCTGAGATCGTCAACGAAATCTATCTCCATGGTACGCCACTTGAAAAAAAAGTAGCCAGCGTCTTTCTTGAAACCTTCCTCTTCTACTCTGGTTTCTTCACACCGCTCTACTATCTTGGAAACAACAAGTTAGCTAACGTAGCTGAGATTATCAAGTTGATCATTCGAGACGAATCTGTCCACGGAACCTATATCGGCTACAAGTTCCAACTTGGATTTAACGAATTACCAGAAGATGAGCAAGAAAAACTCAAAGAGTGGATGTACGACCTGCTCTACACCCTCTATGAGAATGAAGAAGGCTACACAGAGAGCCTCTATGACGGTGTGGGTTGGACAGAGGAGGTCAAGACCTTCCTTCGTTACAACGCCAATAAAGCCCTCATGAACCTGGGCCAAGATCCGCTTTTCCCTGACTCAGCAGATGATGTCAACCCAATCGTCATGAACGGAATCTCAACCGGAACATCCAACCACGACTTCTTCTCTCAAGTCGGAAATGGTTACCTTCTCGGTGAAGTAGAAGCCATGCAGGATGACGATTACAACTACGGATTATAAGAAGAAAAACCTTTCCAGACGGAGAGGTTTTTTTGTTGCAATCTTATTCTGATTGGAGCTACTTCGTTTTGGAAAAAAGAGGTTGGACCAACATCCAACCTCTCTGATTCTTACAATTTACCTGCTACGGCATCCAACAATTCTTGGATTTTCGCTTGGTTGCTTCCTCCTGCCATGGCCATGTCTGGTTTACCACCACCACGTCCGTCGACGATTGGAGCTAATTCTTTAACCAAGTTACCTGCATGTACCTCTTTTGTCTTGCTGGCTACAAGGACATTGACCTTGTCACCAATGGCCGCGACAAGAACAAGGACATCAGAGTAATCTTTTTGCTTCCAGTTATCCGCGAAGGTACGAAGGGCACCTGCATCAGATACAGAAACTTGACTTGCAATAAAGCGGTATCCGTTTGCTTCTTGAACATTCTTGAAGACATCACCTGCTGCCGCTGCTGCTGCTTTTTCCTTCAATTCTGCATTTTCTTTTTGAAGTTGTTTTACTTGTTCTTGGAGAGCTTCCACTTTATGAGGAACTTCCTTGAGTTGAGGTGCTTTAAGAGTTGCTGCAACTTCTTTCAACGCATCTTCCTGTTCACGGTAGGCCTCAAAGGCTTCTTTACCAGTTACTGCCAAGATACGACGAGTTCCTGAACCGATCCCTTCTTCTTTGACAATCTTGAAGAGACCAATCTCAGAAGTATTGCCAACGTGAGTACCACCACAAAGCTCAATAGAATAGTCACCGATGGTTACGACACGGACATTTTTACCGTATTTTTCACCAAAGAGGGCCATTGCTCCCATTTCCTTAGCTGTATCAATATCGGTTTCAATTGTCTTGATTGCAATAGCTTCCCAGATTTTTTCATTGACTTGTTGTTCAATAGCACGTAATTCTTCGGGAGTTACGGCTTGGAAGTGGGTAAAGTCAAAGCGGAGGAATTCTACTTCGTTGAGAGATCCTGCTTGAGTCGCATGATTTCCGAGAATGTTATGAAGAGCTGCATGAAGCAAGTGAGTTGCTGTATGGTTCTTCATGACGCGGTGACGACGATTGGTATCAATAGCCAAGGTATATTCTTGGTTCAAGGAAAGTGGTGCCAATACTTCAACGGTATGGAGTGGTTGACCATTTGGTGCTTTTTGAACGTCTGTAACATTTGCTACGACATTCCCTGCAGCATCTAAGATTTGACCATGGTCCGCTACTTGTCCACCCATTTCAGCGTAGAAAGGAGTTTCAGCAAAGATGAGAGATGCAGTTCCTTCGGATACAGCTTCTACTTCTGTATTGTCCGCTACGATAGCTACCAACTTAGAAGACAATTGGCTAGCATTATAGTTAAAGTGACTTTCAACTGTAATGTTTTGAAGAGTTTCATTTTGCATGCCCATAGATCCACCTTTGACAGCTGATGCACGCGCACGTTCTTGTTGTTCCTTCATAGCTGCTTCAAAACCGTTACGATCGATAGTCATACCAGCTTCTTCAGCAATTTCTTCTGTCAATTCAACTGGGAATCCATAAGTATCATAGAGTTTGAAGACATCTTGTCCATCGATAACTGATTGACCTTTGGCCTTCAAGTCAGCTACGATACCTTGAGCAAAGTGTTGACCTGAGTGAAGGGTACGAGCAAATGACTCTTCTTCGCTCTTAACAATTTTTTCAATAAAGTCACGTTTTTCAAGCACTTCTGGGTAATAGCTTTCCATGATTTTTCCAACGGTTGGAACCAATTTGTATAGGAAAGGTTCGTTGATCCCCAATTTTTGGCCATGCATAGAAGCACGACGGAGGAGACGACGAAGGACATAGCCACGTCCTTCATTTCCTGGAAGAGCCCCATCACCAATCGCAAATGAAAGAGAACGGATGTGGTCGGCAATGACCTTGAAGCTCATATTGTCGCCATCTGGATCGTAGGTTTTACCAGACATCTTTTCCACTTCTCGGATAATTGGCATGAAGAGGTCTGTTTCAAAGTTGGTCTTCGCTCCTTGAATAACGGCTACCAAACGTTCCAAACCTGCGCCCGTATCAATATTCTTGTGTGGCAATTCCTTGTATTCACTACGAGGTACAGCAGGATCTGCGTTAAATTGGGACAAAACAATGTTCCAGATTTCGATGTAACGGTCATTTTCGATATCTTCTGCAAGAAGACGAATACCGATATGATCTGGGTCAAAAGCTTCTCCACGGTCAAAGAAGATTTCTGTATCTGGTCCTGAAGGTCCAGCACCGATTTCCCAGAAGTTGTCTTCGATTGGGATCAAGTGACTTGGATCTACTCCAACAGCGATCCAACGGTTATATGAATCCTTGTCATCTGGATAATAAGTCATATAGAGTTTGTCTTTAGGGAAATCAAACCATTCTGGACTTGTCAAGAGTTCAAAAGCCCAAGTGATGGCTTCATCACGGAAATAATCACCGATAGAGAAGTTCCCCAACATTTCAAACATGGTATGGTGACGCGCAGTCTTCCCTACGTTTTCGATATCGTTGGTACGGATGGCTTTTTGAGCATTGGTAATCCGTGGATTCTCAGGTTTAATGGTTCCATCAAAGTATTTCTTGAGGGTTGCAACCCCTGAGTTGATCCATAAAAGGGTTGGATCGTTTACTGGAACCAAGCTAACAGATGGCTCTACAGAATGTCCCTTGCTTGCCCAGAAATCAAGCCACATTTGGCGAATTTGTGCACTAGATAGTTGTTTCATATTTTTCTCCTAATTCTAATTGGGTTAATTTGCGCCTGCTTCTAACATTTCGACATAATCGATGGCGACACAAAGTGAGATAACTAAATCAGCGTATTCATCCTCATAAACCGATACTTGGTAAGTTGAGGTAAGGTGAAAGAGTTCTTTGCTAATCTCAGCAACAATTTGATCCCGATCATCCAACAATTTGAAATCCAGGTCCCAGATATTTCCTTGAACCCGCAGTCCCAAATCTTCAATATCGTATTTGTCTCTCAAGATCGTAAACTTTTTAGTGATAAAAAAGCGATCCCCATTTTTCAAGCAAACCTCAAATTTTGAAAGAAGGGTGAATGGCTTTTTCGTGATCTGGCTGACTTCTTGCCCCTCCTTATCATAGATGGTAAAGGTTTTAGGAACTTTAAAAAAGGATCCCTCAACCTGGTATTCGACATTTCCTAACTCATCTTTGATATCGAAGCGTTCGCCACCCAATCGAAATTTTTGTTTCACTTGATAGGTTCTCATTTTCTATCTCCTTTGAAAAGGCGCTAACAGGCATGCATAAACAAAAGACAAGCCACCAAACGAAGGGCGAAAAACCGCGGTACCACCTTCATTCAATGAACTTGTCATTCTTCATTTTTTATTTCAATTGTATCAGTTGAGTAGCAAAATCATTTCTCTTCCATGGCTCGCACCCCCGCCACTTCTCTGTTTCCGAAAACCAATGATTTATTCTCAACTATTTATTATACAGGTTCAATAAAGAACCGTCAACTATTTTTTAGAGGATGAAGAGCTACTATCGCTCGTTTGGACACCGATATTTTGCAAATATTGGTTAAAGGTTGACTTGAAGGCATCATCTTTGACCTTGATATTGGCATCGGTCATCGCTTTGGCAATAATGCTACGGATGAAGTTAGTATCTTGCTTACGACCTTCGACAATGATTTCTTTCAAGCGTTTTTCGTATTTCTTCCAATCAGAACCTTTTTCAGTCTTCTTGTTTAATTTCACAATATAGTAGCTAGCAGAATAGTTTTGGCCTGCTGAAACTGTGATCACATCTGAAATGCCGTTTTCATCCAACTTAAAGGCTGCTTCTTTGACTTGAGATGGGATATCTGCTGTTCCTGAATCAAACTTGACTTCGCCACCTTTGTCTTTTGTAGCAGTATCTGTTGAATTTTCTTTGGCAATTTGAGCAAAGTCTGCACCTTCAGCTTTAGCCGCTTCCAATACTTCTTTTGCTTTGTCTTCTGAATCCAATTTGATAACTTGTGCTGTTACTTCAGGTGTGTAAGATTCAAAGGCTGTCTTGTAGTCTGAATCCTTGAGATCCTTCTTCGCAGCTTGGTTGACTGCGTATTCCAACAACATATTGCTACGGATTTGTTTCTTAGCTGTTTCTTCCGTCAAGCCTTGTTGCGCCAAGTAAGCATCAAATTGGTTGCCCAATTGTTTCTTTTGCTTGTCAAATTCTTTATTGACATCTTTATCAGAAACTTTTGATCCATATTCTTTTTCAAAGACCTTATTGATGGTCATTTGGAAAAGGACTTGTTGGGCTCCTTGATTTGATTTCATTTCATCATAGAAATCAGAAACTGTAATCGTGTCCCCTTTCATGGTCACGATATCTTTGTTTGTGCCATTGGCACATGCTGCTAGTGTTACGACTGATAGCAAGGTCACAGCACCTGCTACAAGTTTTTTCTTCATGAAATTTCTCCGTTCCTTTTTTAAACTTCTTCTATTTTACCACAAATTAGAGAGAATACCTTAAATTTACCTAAAATGAGCCAGGCTCTGGCAAGGTAACTGTCTCTGCATTTTTTCGGATCATTAAGATGCCGTCACCAAGCGGCACCAAGCTAGCGGTCAAATCTGGATGATTGAGAGTTGCATCAAAGAGGTTCTGCAGACCTCGATAGATGGTTCGTTGTCCACGACGGACTTCCATGATGTCTTTGGCAACATCTCCCCCTTGGAAAATATCATCTAGCACCACGATACCTCCAACTTCTAGAAGCTCTAGGATCCGTGGCAAAAAGACGATGTATTTAGACTTGGCTGAGTCCATAAAGACAAAGTCATAAGTCTCGGTTAAATCCTGTAAGACATCCACCGCATCTCCCTCCAGCAAAGTGATTTGCTTTCTTTGATCGAATTTAGCCAGATTTTCCTTGGCAAAACCGATCATTTCCTCGTTTCGATCAATGGTGGTAATTTGCGCATTGGGGGCATTTTCCGCCATCAAGAGGGCCGAAAACCCAATGGCCGTCCCAATTTCAAGGATTTTCTTTGGTTGTAGGCTTTGCAGAAGTAATCGAAAGTAAGCGACCGTCTCCTGCGGAATGATGGGAATATTTTCCTTGCGCGCAAACTCTTCTAATTCCTTGAGGGCACCAGCTACCGGCTTTTGACGCGTCCGCATAAAGTTGACAACCTCATCCTTGACCACTGGCCGGCGCATATTGTGGTTGGCATTTTTACTATAAGACTCCACCATCTTATGCAAGTCCTAATTTTTCTACAAGGGCTTCAAATTCATTTAGGCGACGTTCAAAAACTGCAAAAGCTGCATCCAAGTAGTCTTCTTTTTCCATATCCACACCTGCTTTACGGATGACATTAAGTGGATAATCAGAGTTCCCAGCTTTCAGGTAATTGATATATTTATCACGGTCTTCTTGGGTTCCATGAACAATTTTTTCAGCTAGAGCTGAAGCTGCCGCAAAACCAGTTGAATATTGGAAAACGTAGTAGTTATAGTAGAAATGAGGAATGCGAGCCCATTCATATTGGATCTCAGGGTTGTCTTCTTTTGAAAGACCATAGTATTTCTCATTGAGATCTGCATAAAGGTTGTTCAAGAACTCACTCGTCAAAACAGTCCCTTCTTGGTCAGCCTTATGAATCGCATGCTCAAATTCAGCAAACTGAGTTTGACGGAAGACAGTTCCACGGAAGCCATCTAAGAAATGGTTGAGAATGGCAAAGCGGGTTTGATCATCTTCTACTTCTTCCAAGAGACGTTCTGTCAAGATATTTTCATTAGTCGTAGAGGCAATTTCAGCAAGGAAAATAGAGTAGTCCCCATAGACATAGGGTTGATTTTCACGGGTATAGCTCGAATGCATACTGTGCCCAGTTTCATGAACCAAGGTGAAGAGATTATCCAGAGTATCTTGCCAGTTCAACAACATGAAGGCATTGGTATCATAAGAACCACCTGAGTAGGCACCTGAGCGTTTTCCTTGGTTAACATGGACATCAATCCATCGTTCACTAAAGGCCCGTTTGACACGAGACAAATAATCCTCACCTAAAACAGCCAAGACTTCTTCTGCTTTTGCCAAGGATTCTTCATAGCTAAACTTGTAGTCTGTATCTGATAATGGGGTATACATATCGTACATTTTCAAGTCAGAGATACCAAGAATTTTAGAACGCAACTGAATATAACGTTGTAAGAGTGGCAAATGTTTGTTGACAGCGACTACCAAGCGTTCATAAACGCTTTCTGGCACAAAGTTTTCAGAAAGGGCTGCTTCACGAGCAGAAGAGAATTTGCGCACTTTGGCATTGAAGTTATGAACTTTTACATTGGTTTGTAAGGTCTTGGCATACGTGTGTTGGTATTGTTCATAGACCTTATAGAGTCCTTCATAGGCTTCTTTACGGACCGCACGATCTTTTGATTCAACCAAAGAAATGTAATTGCCATGGGTCAATTGCACTTCTTCACCCTTGTCATTATGCACAGTTGGAAAAACAATATCTGCATTGTCCAAGATTTCAAAAGTTTCGCCACCAGATGCAAAGATTTCTCCCGCTCCAGCAAGCAGCTCTTCTTCTTTGTGAGACAAGACATGTTCTTTTTTCTCAAGCAGACAATCAAAATAATGACCATATTGTTCCAAGGCTGGAACTTCCTTCACAAAAGCCTTGTACTGCTCATCAGTAATAGCCATGAATTCAGGCTCATAAAAGGCAAATGTTTCCCCCAATAAACTATAGAGTGCCATCCCTTTTGATTGGTATTCTTGGTATTTGGCAACCCGTGTATCTTGGTCATTTTTCATATGGGCATAGACATAGACCTTCTCCAACCGGCGACTCAATTCCAAATAAGCTTCAGTGGTGTCTAACAAGCTTTGTGCCGAATCCAATAAATGACCAGCATAGTGGCTGGCTGCTTTCATATCCGCAGCTAAGCTGGCTGCTTCATCTTCCCAAGCTTGATCTGTCACAAAAATCGTCGACAAATCCCATTGGTATTTTTCATCAATTTCATTACGTTGTTTTACCATTTCAATTCATCCTCCAAAGTACTATTTTAGCATATTTGAAAAATGCTTTCTATTAATTTCTATTAATACTTGAAAAGCTTTTAAAATAAGGCTTTCTGATTTTAATAGTTATCTATTAATTTTCAATAGCTTATAAAAACCGTATTCAAAACCGTATTCATTTTTTTGCCCGTATAGTTAAAAAAGCGAACTGAAAAACAGTTCTTTTTTTATTGTCTATTCTAATAGACATTCTTAAAAAATTCCGTTATAACGGCAACAAAAAAAGCCCCTTCCATTTGGAAGGGGTTAACCGTTATTGGTTTTTATTTTCTAGGGCTTCGATCCGGGAGATTAAACTTGTTAATTCTTCCTTTGTAGCAAAGGTTTCCTTTGCCTTGCTCAAAGTTTGAAACGGATCCCCGCCATTCGCTAGCTTGGTATCTATTAAAGCGTCCAAGCCTAGTTCTAAATGTTTTGTCTTAATGGTTTCCGTCATTTGGCTTTGAAGTGCCGTATAGTTGACAAAAGTTTGATAAGCAAAATCTGAAGTTAGGTAGGTACTTAGATCCACCGCTTGCCCTGCCGGTCTAGCTTCCAGCGCTTCAATTCGCTGGACTAGGGCGCTATCATTATAAGACTGAATAGGGTGAGTTTCTAAATAACGTTTAACGTTTTCAGAAATATCCACGGGGTGAATGGTCAAGTATTCAGAAATTTCGTGTTGAATATTGACTTTTCCAAGCTCCACTACTTCAGGCGCTTGATAGTTTTCAACCGACTGAATAACGTCAATTTTGGCGCTTTGATCGCTTGGAAAAACGTAGTCCCCGGATTCAATTTCTAATTGATAAACTCCCACCGGTAAGATCTTCAAGATCTTAAAACTCAATTTTGAGCCTTCTACTGTGGTTTCAAATACTAGCTTACCTTTTGACCCAGCTAGTTTTACCTTAGCATTTTGACCGTCTAGGCCTTCAATAGGCTTTCCAGCATAATCAAGTAATTCAAATTCAAAGACTGAACCAAAATCACCCTGTTTTATGACTTCCCCGCCTTTGGTTTGTTTTAGGTTTGTAGAATTAATTCCCATCATTCCAGCATACCCCATAAGTCGGTACGGTTTCCGGCTTCATCTGTCGGACCGATAGCCATATAATTGCGGTTTCCTGAAGCTCCCACGTAAGAGATCCAGCGATAACCTGCATTTGATCCCTTGGAATCGTAGCGAACCTTTTCGCCCGGTTGGTAAGTTGCTACAATTTCACCGGTTAAATCCGGATAACGGCGGACATTGATAGGGCTATCACCCACTGTAAAAGTAGCTTCTTCAGGGAAAAACGGTACTTCATGGCTTTCCATGACTTCAGTAACGATCTCTTTGAGTTCTTCTTTTGGAAGTGGTTCGCCTTTAGGTCGGAAGGCTGTAGGGTACAAAGCAGAATAAGGGAAGGCCACAAGGTTGAAAGCACCCCCACCATTTGGCCCAGCTTCACCGCCTTGGTTTTGACCAAGGAACCAGCCTTGGTTTCCGTCAATGTCACTTACAAAGATAGCGACGTGAGAAACCGGGGTCCATTCGTTTTCTGTAAAGATACAAACTTCACCGCCTTCCATGCTTTCTACTTCATCAAAATAGTCAAGAATACCGTTACTATAACGCTGTTCCCAAATATCTTTCACATAGCCGGAATTAGTACAGTTTGCAAAGGGAACACCTAGCCAAATACAATATTTAGCGTAACCGTCCCAGCATTGCCACCCGTAAGATCCATCAATATCAAAGCCGTAGCCTAGCACTTCATTTTGAAATAGTTGAATTTTATCCATTTTTAAAGCCCCTGTTATTTCTTCCAAGCGTCATTAGCTGTTTTTACAGCCGATTCAATAAATGTATTTAACTGATCATTAGTTAAATAAATGTTATAAGCTTCAAGGCCTTCAATAAGGCTTGTTTTAGCGTGTTCTAGCTTATCAGCGCCGTGAATATCCAATTTATCGGCTACTTGTTCCGTAGCCTGTACGGCGTTCTTAGCTAGGATTTCAGCGGTTTCAAGTGCTTTCTTCCCGCCACGGGTTAAAAGGTACTGTTTAACGGAATTAACTACAATACCAACTAACACTACTAAAATACTCATAGCCCCGCTTACAACAATATCAGTAATTTGATTCATCTTTTTTCTCCTTTTTTCTTTTTAATTAATTTACTAGGTTCTTCTAGTCCTTCTTTTAGTTGAAACTTTTCGTGATCTATGTTTTGTTTTACAAAACGATCAAGGCCCGGAATTTCTACGCCCAGCGCTGACAAACTAGCCAAAATGCTGGATCCATAGGCCGCCATCATGGCCATTATAAAAGCGTCCACAATGGGCGCTAGATTCATATATAACGCGAACGGGTACCCAATCGCCGTTATCAGGATCATGGCCGTGTGACTGACTAAACCTTTCCGCCATTTACGGCTAGAAAAGTCATGGTAAGCCCACGCCCTTGATACTCCTAAAACAATATCAAGGGCCACGATCAGCATTAAAGCAAAAACTATAAAATGTTCATCAATCCCGTGGGCGTAGAAGTCCTTAACCACCTCAAAAATTCCAAAAATTCCATCCGGTTCAATTACTTCCACAAGTTACCTTATTCCTTCCCAACAAAAGGCCATGCTGTCGCTGTTCCTAGTTCCAGCTTACCGCCTTTCATAAATTCGCTGATTGGTTCGCCATTATAGGTAAAAGCTTTTTGGGCCTGAATTAAAATCTTAATTCCTTCCCCGTCCACTTCTTCATGGCTAGGATTTTCCAATACAAATAAATCATCTGTTTGGAAAGTATCGCCGGTTTTAGCAATAGGCAAAAGGTCCATATACTGTTTATAGATTGTTCCATAAGTGATATTTTTGGACATTACAGCGTTTAAGATTGAAACGTGTGTCAATTTAGCGTTGTTTTCAACTAGCTTATTAATGGTTTCAAGCTGTTCTTTTTGCGCTTGTACTTTCAAATCCCGTTCTTTGGCCTTGATCTTCAAGTTATCAATTTCCTGAACGCTTTCAGACATTGCTTTTTCAGCGTATTCGGATTTAAAGTAAGCGTCTTTAGCAAGTTCAATCGCTTCAGTGTCCGGCTTGTTCCGGTGATCCCCGGCCACTCGCTGGGTGAAGCTATCGAAGCCCCCACTTGTTGCATTTAAAGAAATGTCTGTGTGTGTGATTTTTCCATCTTCATCATATACCGGGTATTTCCCTACTACTGCATAAGTTCGCATTATTCTGCTCCTTCTACTTTTAATTCATTGAGTTGGTTTTGAAGTTCTTCTTTTTCTTTTTGAAGGGTTTCAAAATCTGCCTGTAATTCATCTTTAGCTTTCTGAAGGTCTTGTTTTTCCCCTTCCAGTTTTTGGGTGTATTCACGGCAATTTTTTAATTGCGCTTGAAGTGTCGCAATAATTACCGCTTTCTGCCCAATTTCTGAAGCTAGTTCAAAATGTACACTATTATAAAAATCTTCGTTCATTTTTTCACCTCTATTATTTAATATGATCCCGATCGTAAGAAAAGTTATCTAACATTGCTTGGACTTTCGCTTTCATTGCACCGGTCATGTTTATCTGCCCAAGGGCGTGGGCCCACAATTTCCACAAAGCGGCTACACTTTCGTCTAAACGTATAAACTCAGTTGGTGCGTCTGTATCTGATTTTGTTTTCTTTGGAATAACAAAATGCCTACACCAAATTTCTGAGTTTTTATTCCAAATGCCCGGAGTTAACGTTTGAGTTACTACACTAAAATTCCAACCTTCATCAGACGAAGCATGACGCATTTGGTTGTAGTCGCCATATTGAAAAATCTTATCAACTGTCTTATTAGAATTGTTATCAATTACAATACCTGCAAATGATACGGATTTCCAATTTTCTGAACCGTTTCGATTACTACCGATTATTGTTCTCGCATGGTTCTGCCCGTTCTCTATTGATGATTCGTATTTAATGAATTGTGTTGGATAGCCTGCGTCTTCCCGAATGATACCTACATTATTCCCACCTAAACGGATCTTCTGCCGGTTCAAGTCGATTGATAAAGTTTCATCAAGCGATTCAATTCGTCCACCTTTGTATGTCAAACCAACAAACGTTCCGGAATTAACGCTAGAAGCGTTAAGATTTACTATTTTAGCTTGTGAAGCGTCTATTTCCCTAATATGGGCCGTGTCAATTTGGGCGTTACCAATCATTGATTTTTTAATAACGCCATCTTTAATATAGGTTTTTTCCCCGATAGAAAGCAAACCTTCATTAATTTTTATTGAGCCGTCCGGGTTCAAATTTAATTGCCCCAGCACGTCCCCAGCGCTGTTTAGGTTCCGGATTGAATAGCTATTATTTAGCTGTGTTACTTGCGTCCGAACTGCTTCCACACCTTGCGCAATTTGAATTGCTTTAGCCTGTGCATTGCTAGCTAGTTCTTTAGCTTCCCCGCTTGACTTATAGGCGTCATCAAATTGACTAGGTTTGTAAGGCCCTGTTTTGCTTCCTCTCACCAAAATAGGTTCCTTAAATTCTACCCAGCCGTTTTTGGCCATATAGATATAAAAAGGATAATTCAGATCCTCACCGAAAAGGAAATCTTCCTTGACTGTAAAAGTCCTTTGAAACTCTCTCCATTCGTCCGAAGCGGGTGTATTAGGATCTACTAGGTCAGCGGATAAAAGCCCTTTATTTAGTTTGTGGTTTTTAACTACAAAAACAAAGTTAGTATCTACTTTTTCCCTTATCCTATATTTAAAACCTAATGTATAGGTTTCACCGCGGTATATCTTTTTGACGTAAATAGGAAGCGTAAACCCGCTAAAATTATAGCTGGTTAGCCCACGCGCTTTAATGCTAAACACTCCATCATTTAGGGTAATTTCTACGCCGTTTCTGTTAGCGTTAACTAGCGTATTAGTGGACATAGTCATAGAATTGACAATTAAGTTGTTATCATCCGTTACATATTTTCCGACTTCCGTTTGAAAAATTTGATCATTCAAAACCATCCGGGAAATATTGCTAGCTATTTCACTCCCTACGGTACCAAAGGCCTGTACAAATACATCCGACGTCCGGGCGAAATCACTATAAGCCCGTCTGTTGTCTGAAAGTTCTTTGGTAATTGTCGCATACTGACCATCCAAGCCGTTCTTATAAGTCGCAAATTGTGATAATTGCCCATCTGTTTGATTGAATTTCTGTTCAATCTCACTAATTTTCTCATTATAAGTATTTTTCGCGACGTAGTTTTTCCCAAATTCAGCACGTTCCCGGCTGATACCTTCAGCGGTTTTAGTTTCCAAAAAGCGGTTAAACTTTTCTGAAGTGGTTCCGTCCGGGTTGAAGTTTGTAGAAATCGTGTCTAATTTAGTCTTCAGGCCTTGCGCTGTTTTTTCAAATTCAGCTTGTGCCTGTGTTACTAAATATTCTTGATCTTCAGGGGCCGGGACCCAATCGGTTTCATTCGTTCCAGCGGAAACAATCAAATTTTTAATCTGTACATTCCCGCTACCTTCATCAAGGTTTAAATAAAATTCAATGCTTTCAATATCTTCAGGGTTCCCCTTGGTGTAACCTTTCCAAATAAACGGCTCCGAATACTTCCCGGATTTTTCGCTAGAAACATCAATGAAAGCTTTCCCCGTTGTAAGGTTATTCATTGCGTAATTCCATTGCGCCTGACCGTTTTTGTATCTAACTACCCGATTAATACGGAATTTCTTTACAGCGTCTTCCGCCTGATAATCAAAAGAAAGTCTTAGCTTTTGATCAGTTCCCCAGCCGTGGGAATCTTTTGAAAACGTGTAAAGTTTGGTATTATTCCCGACGTCTGCCGGCTTCCCTGTGCCTAAAACGTAGTTTCTTAAACCGATATTTGTTGTAAATTGTTCCTTCACCCCGTCAATCAGTTCGGTTACTTTTGAAAGGCTTGGTTTCCCGTCCAAATCAGCCCGGACTTTCTCTTTGAAAGTAGTTAATTCATTTTTGGCTGTTTGGTTTTGCTGTTTGATCGTTTCAAGTTCGCCTTTTGTTTGTTCAGCGATCTTTTTTGCGTCGTCCGCAAGTTTTCCAAGCCCGGATTTACTCAAAGCGTCATTGATCTGTTGTTCAGTCTTTATGCTTTGTTGATCCATAGCTTGTTTCAGCTCATTGAATTTCTGATCAATTTTTTCCCTTAGGCTCACTTCGTTGTAAGTCCTTAGAATTTCTTCCCAAACTTCCCCGGTCCAGCGTAGCATGATTTTATGGCCTTCATGTTCCGGGTCCGGTTTGTACCAAATATCATTAATCAATACTTTCTTAGGGTATTTTTTTGTAGGGTCTTCAGCACCGTACCAATTTGTGTTAAAGCCGTCTGCCGTCTTGATAAAATCTGGTAAGTTTTCAATAAAGCTATTAAATTCATTGTTAATAAATTCTTCTACCGCTTTATCTGCCACGGCCTGAGCCTTGGAAGATGAACTTTCACCGATCTGATCCCCTAATTTGATATCACTAGACTGATCATTTAAACGGTTGAAAGTAATTTCAAAAATCCGTGTATCATAATCTAGCTTCTTATCATGTCGGACTACCCGGATAGTGTCCCCGATTTTTACGCCCCGCAAGTAAACACTTGAAGTTTTCAAGGTTAATTGTGGGCGGGCTGAATTAATCAAGGTTTGGTAAGTCAACTTAATCAATTCATTCGGGTCTTCTTCCTCACTAAATTCCGTAAATCCAATCTTAGGCCTCATTGTACCATCTGAATTTTTAATCCCGTATGTTCTAGTCATTTCGGGAATTTCTAGGTATTTTTGGCCTTTAGGCTTATCCAGCGGGTCCCCTTTAGCTTTGGACCAGACCACATCTTCAAAGGTAATTTTTCGGCCGTAACCGTCCCCACCTTTTCCGCTTTCTTCAGCGCTTGAAACCTGTTCACCTTTACCGCGTCCGATCAAGGCCGTAAAAATGTTGGTTCTTTCTACTTCCTTCAGAATCTCTAGCGCATTATGGCCATAGACTACCCGTTTCCCTACGGCTTCACCAATTTTCTTTTTGAAATCAATGTACCGGGCGCCTAGGCCGTTGCTGTTCATTTCAACAAAGAACTGCATTTCCAAGCCCCAAACCTTACAGATTTTTTTCAGGGCGTCAAAAACTGAAGTATAGTAGAAATTGGTACTGTGGTTTGTGGTATCAGCAATAAAACGGGCTTGCCAATTCGTACCCTGTAAGAGTTCATTAATCACCGGTTTAGCCGGTGTATTTTTAGGGCGTTTATCAAATACCGGGGTTTTTCTCAATTCTTCTATACCGGATTGAACACCGGTAAAAGTAGAAATTTCCCCTTTGGTTGATTTTTGGGCAATATAGAAATAATGAAAAAGGTGTGTATTTTCCATTGATTGAATGGCCATATACTCCACCTTTTCAAATTCATCATCATTTAACGCCTTCATCTCAACCGTCAAGCGATCAGAAACGTAGTTATCAGTAGTAAGCGCGTATTTTTGAAGTGCTGACTTGATAGCGTTTCTTCTTACGACTTTTAAAAGCCGTTCTTCATTATCAAATAAATAAATCACGCTCTTTCATCCCTCCAAACTACTTTCTTCACTGTCGCATTAACCGCGGTGATTGTGTCACCGTTCCGAACTTTAAACAATTCCAGCGGACTGAATCTGTCTAATTCGCTCAAAATATTCCGGCCCCCGTAGGTTGCCTTGACTTCATCCGGATCGAAAGAAATTACAATATCTTGACCGGGCGCATAGCTACCCGAAAAAGAAATAATTTTAGACCCGTTCACAATCTGCACCCGGTCAGTGGTTTTTGACGGTGTGACTGTGATTGATTCCGGCAAGACTTCCACGGCGTCAATAAGGGAAATAGGCCCTGTTGAAGTTTGGGTCTGTTTCTTCTTATATCCGTCCGGAATTAGTAAACTAAACTTACTAACTATACTTAGTTTTGTTTCTTCAAAGCTATCTGCCCCGTTGAAATAACCATAGTAAATATATTCCGGTTCATCCCGGAACGAAATTTCAAGGAAACCGCTTGGGGCGTGTGTCCTTAAAATTTTATTTAGTTTAGCGAACTTGTCCCGCATTTGTGCGCTGGTGTCCGCTGTAAGCTGGTATTTGATTTCTAGGGTGCGCTCTTCATCCTCATAATCATCCACCCAAACACCGCGCCGGCCTGTAACCTTGGTAGTGGAAACATTCCGGCCCAATAGGCCACGGCCTGAAACTGTTAAATGGCGGTACCCCTCAATTAAATTATTGAGGGGCTGACCGTTAATAATTAGATTGTCGCTAGGTTCCAAAACTGTAACGGCTTGATCTAATTTCTTCAGATTAGCGTAATTGTACATACTTTTTCCCCTTCCTAGTAACTATCTAAAATTAATTCCATTTCTTGTTCATTTGTAATATCGTTTGTAAAGGCTCTATAAGCCGTATTACCTAGTTTCAAGGTAATATCTGCCGGCTGTTGTCCGACTGTCAGACTACCATCTTCAAAGTTAACGTTTGGATCATAAGCGGTAAGGCTTCCTAATGCTCCATCTACGGAACTTAATTCATCTTGGAATGTTCCTGATAGGTCCTTATCAGTAAAAGCATTAATAGCGCCTTGCGCCATGTTTCCTACTGATTTTGCTACCTGTTCGGCCTTACTGTCTACCCCAATAATGAAACCTTGGTCAGTGTATACCCCGAATTGACGGAATACCCGTGAAGGTGATTTAATACCAAGTAAACCTTTGGCCCAATTTATGGCGCCTTTAACAGCACCGCCCACGGCGTCAATAAGCTTACCAGCGAACCCGGTTACACCTTTAACAAATCCTAGGATCAAATCCTTACCGACGTTAATAGCTCCACTAATGAAGTTTTTAGCGCCGTTAACGGCGTTTGTAAAGGCTGTTTTAACCGCTGAAACCAAACGGGACCCAGCACTAGTAACCGTACTTACTACAGTATTCCAGCCATTGGAAATAGTGCTTCCAATATTAGACATGAAACTACTAATAGAAGAAACGATACCACTCCAAATACTTGAAACGGTTGAAGAAATACCGCTTAAAATTCCGGAAATGAATGAACTTATACTATTCCAAATACTTGAAATAGTTGAAAAGATAGCGTTCATTACATTTGAGATAAGCGAACTTATTCCATTCCAAATTGCTGTTGCTGTTGAAGTAATACCATTCCAAATTGAACCCAAAAAGGAAACGATAGTATTCCAAATCGCTTGCGTACTTTGTACGATAACATTCCAAGCACCTGTAATAGCTTGTTTGATAAGATCAAAGTTACCTGTAACAAGTCCCACAATAGTGAGCAAGATTCCAGCAAATACCGCCTTAATGCTGTTCCAAATATTGGACCAAATTTCTGAAATGGTGTTAAGGATTGTTTGAATAGTATTCCAAATTGCTGTAAATACCGTTGTAACTGTTTGAGAAATAGCGTCCCAAACAGTTGAAACTACTGTAGAAAGTGTGTTCCAAATAGTATTCCAAACATCTGAAATTGTAGTCATGATTGTTTGAATTACGTTCCAAACCGCTGTAACTGCCGTAGTAACTAAATTAACAATCACATCCCAAATAGGACCAACAACCGCTACAATAGTATTCCAAATAGCTGTCCAAATTTGGTTCAACAATTCAAGGCCTGCTTGAATGACTTGAGTAAGGCCCTGAATAGCGATTCCTACCGCTGTTTTGATACCTTCCCAAATACTCAAGGCGATCCCTTTGAGCGTTTCCCACGCCCCGGACCAATCGCCATTAATGATCTGCATGATCATTTTGATAATTCCTAGAATTACATTTAAGCCGGTTTCAACTACATTCTTGATCAGGTCCCAAACAGTTTTAACCATTGGAACTATAGCGTTCCATCCGGCTTCAATAATTGGGGCGATTGCGTTTACAATCGTTTCTACTACTGATTTAATAGCGTTCCAAACTGTTTCAGCCGTCTGAAGAATAAGCTGGTGATTTTCATTCCACCAAGAAATAAGGCTTCCAAATATCTGTTTTACAAAGGACACTACTTCATTAATGGCGCTTGATACAGCCTTATAAACAGCCTGAAAGGCTGAATTAACCTTGTCCCTAAATTCCTCACTAGATTTATAAAGACCCACTAAACCGGCCACAAATAGCCCAATAAGACCAATTACAGCCCAAACCGGGGCGGAAATGGAACCTATAGCGGTACCGATTGAACCAAACACGCCGGAAATAGCTGAACCCCCAGCCGTTGCACTTTGGAAACCAGCGATCAGGCTTGAAATAGCGCCTGAAACCTTACTTACAATTCCAACAATGGTACCTACTACCTTTGTTACCGTTCCTACTACCGTAAGGATTGGACCAGCGGAAACTACAATAGCGCCGATCCACTTTTGAAGCGGTGATAATGGTAAGTTGTCCCAAATTGTGCCTAAAACCCGTACAATATTATTTTTAAAGTTGATAATTGTATCCTTTAGGTTTTGCATTAGGCCTTTTATATCAGCGTTTTTCTGACCAAGGCCGGCCACAAGGTTTTGAGCTGAAGCCTTCATAGCTTCAAAGGATCCGGAAACTGTTTCACTTGCTTCTTTTGCTGTGGTTCCGGTCACTCCTAGGCGCTCTTGTGTAACGTGGATAGCTTGAATTAACTTATCAAACGGAATGTCTTTCACGTTCTTAGCCGTAGCCTTGAAGCTGTCGCCCATTACGCCCGATTCATTGACCAAGCGGGCCATTTCTTCCTGCGTACCACCGTAACCAAGTTTCAAGTTATCAAGCATTGTATAGTTGTCTTTAGCAAAACCTTGGTAAGCGTTTTGAATGTCTGAAATGTTAGTACCGAACTTGTTCGCATTATCAGACATATCCACTATTGCCATGTCCGCATATTTGGCGGCCTGTGCTGTGTCACCACCAAGCCCCTGAAGCAAACTAGCACTGAATGACGTGACTTGCTCCATGTATTTCACACCGGAAACGCCGGCCCGCTTGTATGCTGTTTCTGAGTTTTTGATAACAGTATCAGCGGAACCCTTAAACATGGTTTCAATACCACCTACGGCCTGTTCCAAACTTGCAAAGGACTTGACAACTCCACCGATAGCACCAACCACCGGTAAAGTGAAACCGGCTGTCATTCCGGCCCCTACCTTGATCATGGAATCACCGACGCCATGAAGTGAACCGCTTAATTTTTCAAGACTTGACCCGGTTTGATTTCGTAAGCTTTCTAAAGAGCTTTGGGCTTCCTTTAAACCGCTTCTAAAGTCTGAAACGTTCGCCTTCAGTATGGCCGTTACGTCAAAATCTGCTCCCATTAATTACCCCCTTTCCTTGCTTGATTTATTAATCTGTTCCGTTCCGCCATGTCTAGTTTTCTAGGCGGTACGGTTTCTTTTGTAGGTTGATTTTTTTGGAAAATCCTGTCAAATTCTTCTTTATGGTTATAAAATTCTTCAAAATTCTTAAACGCTGGACGGGCTGACTTGCCCCGGCCTTTTTGCGCTTTAACAGATTGATTAAACCAAGCTTGGATAGCTGAGTTTAGGCGTTTATCTTCTTGCTGAATAGCGTAGGCCATATTATAAATTTCAAATTCTTCTAGCGTGGTCCGCATTGCTTCCCGGAAGGTCATACCGTGCCGGGCAATAAGGAGCGCTAGGGCTTCATCATAGCCAAAATTAGAACTTGACTGTTCGGAGTTCCCTACTCTACTAGGTTCATTGCCTTTTTGAGTAGGGGCGACGCTTTTAACTCATTAACCAAGTCTTCAATAACTTTGTCATACTGATCATTTAAGATTAGTTCTTCAAGGTATTTTTCAATAGCTTCATTAGACGGCTTTTGTGCTTCCGTTACTGTCCCGGCCTTGATCACGTCAATGAAGGCCAAAGGGTCATTTAAGGCTTTTCCGGCGTTGAATAGTGTCATAGCACCGTAACCGGTTTTCATTCCTTCTAATTCCGCTGAATGAAGCTTGTTCATCTCACGCAAGAATCCAATCCCAAAATGTAAAGTATATTCTTTTCCACCGATAGTTAAAATCATGTCTTATTTCTCCTTTAAATCCAAAAAAATAAGGGGCTTTTAAAGCCCCTGAAAAATTAGGCTGGTAACCCTGTACCTTCGCCCTCTTTAGCCAAAGTGTGGTATTCGTATTGCGCCTTGTTAATGGCTGATTTTTGGCTTTCTGTGAGTGTGTCGGTACTGATCACACCGTTTCCATCAATAGCCATTTCATAAGTAAGTTCTACTTTATCATCAGCGGGCGCGGAAATTTCAAAGTTTTTGAAAAATCCTTGGTAATATTCCACATCATATTTTTCCTTTCCGCCTTCTTCAAACTTGCTTGCTAGGTCCACAATCCAAACTTCAATTTTATCCGTATTGCGGAACCATGTGCGCATTTCTTTCCACATATTGACCGTATCTTTATCTTCACGGTAAGCGAGTGAAGTAAATTCGCCTGAAGTTTCACCGTCTGAAACTGAGTTAACAACTCCGTCTTTTGTTTTCGTGGTTTCTACTTCTTTTTCAGCGTTCAAAGTTAATTCCGTTTGGAATCTTACTTTTCCGGCGTCTTGTTTCTTTTGATCTTTAACACGTCGGAAAAACGCGATAAAGTCTTTTCCTTGAATTAATTCTGCCATTTGTTATTTTTTCTCCTTTTTCGTATAGGTAAAAGAAAAGTCCAAAACCACATGAAGCAATGGCTGGACATCTGTATTATCGGGTATGATCTGTTTGTTTGTAGTAGTGTGGTTTAAATTATATTCCCACTTCCCGGAAATATTTTTGACAAGCGTTTCTAAATAGGCTGAAATATCGTCCAAAATGGCCCGTTGTGCCCTTGTAGCGTAAATGTGGACCGTTTGGCCCACCGTCCCCCAAAGGTCGTTATTTTGGGTTTCCTGTGCCGTATTTTCACCAATATAGATAAAGGGGTACTTTGTCCCAGCTTCCGGCAAAAAGTCAAAAGTTGGTGCTTTTGCTTCAGCCAACTGATAAATTAATCTAAATAATTCGTGGTTTGGCGTCATTTAAACACCCCTTTCATTACGTTTGTCATGTCTTCCTGAAATTGCGGTTGAATTTCCTGAACCGCCGGGCGCATGAATGGCGTCCCCGGCTGAAACCGGGTCCCATATTCCTGATATCCGGAATACCCGGCTTGTGCGTGAATATGTGCTTCCATACCGGGGTAAGAAGTAGTAATATGATTTTTTAAAAAGCCCGTGTCTTCAGGGGCTTTCTTCTTTGCTACTGCCTTAGTGCGCTCACCGTTGTTTTTCAAGACCGCTATAGAAAGCTTTACGGCGTTTGGGTGTGCGTTTGAAATGGTCATGGTCAATTTCTCCAAGCCGTGCCATTTAACACTAACCATTGTTAGGCCCTACCTTTTTCAAGCGTACAGCCCCTTTTATAGGGGCGTCAATCGCTTCAATAGGTTCATAGGTATCGCCATTAAAAACAGCTTGATCAAAAGGCGCTTGCTCTTTTTGGAACCGGCAAGAAATCACTGTATCTGTCCGGTTCCCGTAGCTTTCAAACACCTTTGATTGAGTGACTTTATTAACCAAGCAAGGGACTATTACAGTCTTTCTTGCTTCCGTTTCATACTTATCCGTTTCCGGATTGTATTTCTTACGCCCCCCACAAATTAAGGTAATTCGGTTCGGTGTCTTCATAGGAAAAACACCTTTCCACGCTCACGCTGTGAACCGTCTAGGCCAAAATCTTTATTAAGAATGGCCATGTATGGTTTGAATAGGTTATCCCATTCCTGATAGGTAACAGAATAACCATCAACCGTTTCAGACGTTACGCCCTCGGAACCTTTCCGGCCGTATAGCTTATACACCACATTTTCGATCATGAAATTATACTTACTAGCTATTTCCGCCGTGCCTGTCAGGCCTTTGAAATAACTTTCAGCGTCTTCCACTAGATCGCTCAACAAATCATTTTCTAAATTGTCAGTCGGATCAATACCCAACCGACGTTTAATTTTTGCAAGTTGGGTCGCTTCCATCTGCTCTATTCCCCTTCGATAGTTTGGGCAAGTGCTACTAGATCCGCTTTTTTGGCGTCTGCTTCATATTCTACGCCTGCTTTCTCTAGTAACTCTTTCAATTCTGCCACTTTCAATTTTTCAAGTGGTTTTTCTTCAGTTCCTTCAGCTTCTTCGGCTGGTGCCACTTCTTCAGTCGGTGCTGGTGCTTCCGCTTTACCTTCAGCAACAATCACACCTTTACCAACTAATTCAGCGATTCGGGCGCCTGATACGGTAAAGTCAGGGCGCGGGTAAAAATCACCGACTTCATAAAAGCGGTTATTATCTTTTGTGTCGATAATATTTCGGGTTACAATATAGGCCATTGACTACCCCTTTCTAATTGATTAGACGTTTTCAGCGCTAGCGGTCAACTTAGCAAACGCGTTTGCCTTAGTAACCATTACGGCAATATCCATAGTAACGCGAATTGCTACCATTTCTTGTTCGAATAGGTTGATTGGTGTACCGTCTGAGTTTTTCATGGTTGAAATTTGGCCTTCTTCAGAAATCTTGAAGTTAATGTTGTAAGGTACACCATAGATCAAGCTGTTAAAGTCACCGGCCAAAAGGTCGCCTTTCTTGAATTGTTTAGATTTCAAATCTACGGTAGTAATACCATCAATGGTATTAGTTGCTTTGTCGTAAATTGTTTTCTTGTCGCCGTCACGGCTTTCACGCAATGCAGAACGGTTTTGGATTTTAGAAACAAAGGCGTTAGGGTTAATGTCTGCTTCATAAAGTTTGTCTTCCAATTTAAGAAGGTTTTCATAGTTGATAGGACCAACTACAACTTGGCTTGAATCTTTAGCAGATTTTGCCACTGAGTTTGCAAAAGGCGTTTCATGTCCCAAAAGTCCAGCTTCATCAATTTTAGTATAGAAGGCTTCCACGATCTGCGGTTTCATGTCTTCAAAGAATTTTTCCCAAGTATAGTTCAAAGCTTCACGGGAAGCAACTAGGATAATACCCAACTTGTGAGCTTTAAGGGTAACCGGTACGACTTCAGGTTTATCAGTCTTGATTTTTTCAGTTTCATTCACCCAATAAGCTGAAACCCCGTCGGTTTGGACATAAACGGTTTTTTCTTGCAAACCGTCCATTTCATGATATTGACCAAGTTGCATTACTACGGAATTTTCTGCTACGTCCTTCATGATAATGTCGGTCATTTTCTTAGTAAAAGTTCCGTCTTTCTTTTCTGAAACTAGGACTTTATCAGGGTTAAAAGTTTGTACTGTCATATTTTAAAGTTCTCCTTTAAGGTGTCTTATTTAATGATTCGGGAATTTCGGAAGATATCCCCTTTGTCTTTGCTTTCTGCCCCGTTGAGTTCGGATGAAACTTTAGGGGGTTCCGATTGCGAATATTCAGCCTTGATTTCACTAATAATGCTTTCAAGGTCTGAAATAGCTTGTAAAGTACCTTCAGCGGTATCTTTAACAACAAAAGAAATCACTTTATCATTGACCGGAAGTTTCCGGCTAGAAAGTGTTTTAATAGCTTCATCTGTCAATTCTCGCTTGGTTTGTTCTTTCTCTAAACCTGCGATCTTATCTAGTAAAGCTTGTTTTTCTGCTTCAGCTTCCTTACGGCGGTATTCTTCCAATTCCTTGCCTGTAAGTTCGCTTTCTGCCTTGTATTTTTCCAAGGCTTTAGAAATTGCGTCCGCTGTATCTTTGGAATGTTTTTCTTCCAAGGATTTTAAACGGCGTTGCATTTCGGCCACTGATACCATCTTTTCGGCTTCTTGTGTCGGATTGCTAGCTTTTTCCTCAACTGTTTCCGGTGCTTGTGGTTCAACAACCTGTGTATTTTGTTCTTCTGCCATTAGTAGGCTCCTTTCTACGCTTTTACGGGCAACCCCCCCGAACTCATGCAACTTTTAACGTCTTCAGCACGGTTTGGACAAAAATAAAAAACCGTATAAAGATATACAGTTTATTTTTTTAGGCCTTCTTCAAGGCCTTTTAAAAATGATTTTGAAATTTTATCGTGTGTTATCAATAAAGGGTGTTTAGGTAAAAAGAAACTTTTTATCTTTTGAAACAACTTCATTATTCATCCTCATCATTTAGTTTAAAATCGTTTAAGGTGCTACCACCTTTTTTATATTTTAGTTCGATATGTCCATAACCTGAGCACCTACAATTTGGGTGCATAGGGTACATATTCACGCCTTTTTCCAATTCATCAACCGGGAAAGCCTTGCCGTCTAAAGGTGCGCATATTTCACACGCTCCCGGTTCAGCCACAAAAATAAAATGTGTGAACTCACCAGCCACTAGCATTTCTTTTTGTGTGTCCGCATTGATTCGGGCTATTTCTGTCTTGATTAATCGTTCAGCACTTGACCGGCTAGCGCCGTATTTCTTGGCTAGTCGGTCCCGTTCCTGTTTATAACCCATCATATCCGTATAAATACGGTTCAGGGAAGCAAAAACATCCTTTTGTAAGGTTTGCTGTAAGCCTGTCTTTCCCCAAACACGGTTAGAAAAAGATTCACCGTAAAAATCAGCGTCTAAAATCGCTTCTAGGCGTTTTTTCACCCCCTTGGATGAATTACCCAAAATCCCCGCTTGACGCTCAAATTCGCTTAGTATTTCGCTTCTACGGGCCTGATCAAACATTTCATAGGTTTCCGCTGTCAGGTTTTGAATTTCCAAGTCTAATTCAGCCTTTAAGAGTTCCAGCCGGCTTACTTTCATCTTCAGGTTATAAACTCTTAACCATTCATTAGTAGCCGGGCTGAAATCTTTTTCTTTTACAGCTTTATAGGCTTTCTTATTGAACTTTGTAACGTCCATTCTGTCAGCCCGTTTCATGGCTTCTTGCTTTGTTAAACCCTCACGGCCTGCATAGTTGATATAAAAGCGATCTATTTGAGCCTGAAGGCGGTTATAAGATTCCTGATAGATTTCAACCAAGATCCTTTCACGGTCTAAATCCCGCTTCATTAAAGCGGTTTGGGCCTTACGTTCGGCGTTGTATCTCTTATTGTCCGCTATCTTCAGATTCATCCGTAATACCTACGCTTTTAGTTCTTTCAAAATCGCTTGCGCCTTCTTCTTTCTTGATCCGGTCAATTTCCGTTTCATAGTCGGTAAAGCTTGCGTTATTAAGTAGGGTTTCTTGCGATACTTCCCCACCTGCTTCAATGTAAGCCTTGATTTCAGTCCAAACATCTTGCGGAATGTTAGGGTGAAAAGTAAAGGTTAGCTTGTTTGCTTCAATCACTGGACCATTTACAGCCTTATGAATGTTACTGATCAATTCATAACGACGGCGCAAAGCCTTTGTAAAGTAGGTTTCTTTGTCTTTGCGTACCTGTTCCAGCCCAATCATCTTATAAAGTAAGGCAATTCCGGACTGTGTGGAATTGAAGCGATCATCATCTAGGTTAGGAATACGGCTGAAGCGGTGAATGTCATTCGCCAAACGGTTTTTATAAGCTTCCGTTCCGCTTACGTCATATTGTTTGTAAATATAGCCGGCGTCCGCTGTCGTTTGCTGACCCGTTGCGCTGATACCTGTTTGAAGTAGTAGAGTATTTGCGTCCTTCATCTTGGCCACGTTGTCAGCCGTTGCCCCGATAGCTTCCAAGTCCCCCTTAATCAATAACATGGCGTCATTGAGATCACTCATATAGTTAGCGGTGTCTGATTCGCTAGCGTCGTAAGCGTCAATCAGGGAGATCTCACTCTCATAGTCGCCCATTCTATAGCGATTGTTCCACCATTCCACAACCGGAATATCGTTGTAGTTGTGTTTGGTGATTTCATCAACTGTAAGACTAGGTGAGTAATGGACAAACGGTTTATAGGTGATTACCTGATCTTTGGTGTACACCGTCATGTTTACCATTCCGTTATAAATAGGCAAGTGAACGGCCCCAATTATGTTTTGCTCTACCGTTAAATCACGAATAACAAACATTTCAAGCGGACTAATTAAAACAACCCGATCCATATTATCCCGGTCACGGAAGTGATATTCATAAGCCCGGCCATAGACTGAAGCGTCAAAGGCTAGATCATTATTCAGGGCGTTAATATCATTATTCCATTCAATTTCTTTAATGTCTTGAAGCTGGTCTTTATTCCCACCTTCCAGCACTCCGACGGTTACGGGGTTACCGATAACGTAAGAAGTAGCAAAGCTGGAAATATAACCGCCCCAGCGGTGCCTTACCCGGTAATCGGCTTTCTCTTTATCCAGCCGGCGTTTCCCGTATAAAATACTGTGGTTTTCTCCTTTGGCATAAGAAGCCAAAATACGCAAGCGCTTTTTTTGACTGTCAAAGAACACGCCTAACATATTCTTCAAGGCTTTCTTTCCTTCAGGGGTTTCTAGTAGTGCTTCACTAGAGGAATATCTAAACGGTTCATTTGAAGCACTATCAAAGCGCAAAGAATCGCTTCTAGTTCCTACCTCAATATCTAAACCGTGTTCAAATTCATTTACATGATCCATTTTCTACCTACCTTCTAAATAATCGGTTAACTTTTGAAATCGTCTTATTAACGTCCAATTCTTTCTTAGCTTGGAAAATTCTGTCTTGGATAGCGTAGCGCATAGCGTCTAAACAATGGTTATAGCTGTCCACCGGTTCATTAATGTATTCATTAGTTGCCCGGTCCTTCTTCCAAGTGTAATTCTCTAATTCCTCAATAGTCTTTACACATCTTTCATCCACGATAATTTCATATTGTAGAATGTATTGGATCCCCTGCATGACTGAGCCGGGGCCTTTTAGTACATCAATCACCCGTGGAATGTCTAGGTTTCTTAATTCCTGATTAGATTTCTTTTCAGCACTATCAGCCCTAATAATCTCTTTAGCATATCCAAGGGTTTTAATTGCTTCCGCTATCTTGTCATTAGTCAGGCCCTTTCTTACATATTCTTCCACAATGTACAAGTGTCTATTTTCATCATCAATTTTAATGTGCATAAAGGCGGACGGGTCATTAATGAAACCATAGTCAAGGCCAAAATAGGACGGGAATTGTTTTAATTCTTCCTTGTTTAAGAGTTGCTTTTTGTATTTCGGAAATACAAGCTTGTCTAGCGTTGCGAACTCGCCCAGCGCGTATATTTTGTAATAGGCTTCATTTCTGTTAGCTAGTTCCTCAATGTTTTCCTTTGTGAGATCATCAAGAAACCTGTTATCCCTATATGTGGTTTGATAGATAACGGTATTTTTGGGCTTCTTAACAAAGAAGGCGTTATATACCCAATTCACTTTAGAAACGGGGTTAAACATCAAATAGATCTGCTTGTTAGGGTGTTTCTTATCCCGCAAACGCAAGGTAAGTTGTGTATAATCATCTAAAGTAAATTCAGACGCTTCTTCCATGATTACATCTGAGATCCCCTTGATAGACTTGATCTTTTCCGGGTTATCCAAACCTTTGAAAATAAACTGGGCGCCGTTTGGTAGCTCTATCCGGTAAGCGGAATTATTAACTTTACAAGCACCAAGCAGGCCCCAGGTTTCCAAACATTGCTTGACATCTTCAAAGATTGAATCATAAACACTTGATCCAACTTTACGCAAAAAAAGAACCTTCCTTGGGTGCTTCCAAGGCTGAAGGCTCTTAAATACTATCTTTTGAATTACTCCATGACTTTTCCCGCTAGAAGCACCGCCGTAGTGTATTTCTGTGAAAGTGTCATAGTCGGTTAAGTGGTCGTATATGTGCTTATTAAAAACACGGCTGGGGTTTTTGATCTTTATTTTAATCTGTGGTTTCTTCATCATCCCAGCTTCCCAGCTCAATTTCTACCACCCGTTGAGTGATTTCTTGCCTATCCACAAACAAGCCGTAACGCTTACCAAGGTCAACCGCTGAAGCCCGTCTAGTTGCTACTGATGGTTTTGCTTCCACAACTTTCTGATAACCTTCACCATCTAGGACCAAAAGCGGTTCAGTGACTTCACCACGCATTACAGCGGTAAGAAATTCTAACACTTCTTGTTGATCTGCGATACGTTCGGACTTTAGTTTTTCAAGCTGTTCATCTATATAGGCTTTTACCTTATCATTTGATAGCAACCGGCTTCCATTCGCTTGTGCTGATCTTTCATTCTTAGTTTTTGGATAAGCTTTAAAATAAGCTTCCGTAGCATTTAATGAAATGATATAATGATCTGCAAAAATCTTTTGCCTTTCCGTCATTCCCAAATTCTTTTGGCTCCTTTCTGATAAAAATACAATAAAAAAAAGGATAAAACGCCGTTGTTTTATCCCCATTACTTGACAAATACCATTCTATCACATTGTCCAAATCGTGCCTTAACAGTGAATGTCATTTGTTATCATTCAAGATTTTTTCTAATTCACTAATTGCGGACCGCTTCAAGCGGTAGTAAGTAGGTAGTGAAATACCGTCCAAATCGTTGCAGATATCCAAAACGTGTTTCTTGACTATGTAAGTAAGCCTTAGTACGGTCCTTTGCTTAGGGTCTTTTAATTTATTGATCATTCTACCAAGTTCTAGTTTTCTGTCAATAATTTCGGCCGTGTCTTGTTCTATAGCTTCCTTCATAACAATCAACTGTGTATAGACATCATCAACTTTCCGGCCCTTACCCCCTGAAACTTTATCGGCCTGAAATTTAGGGCTTGATAGTAGCCCAGCTTCTAGTTCATTAATTTCATCCATTCGGCTTTTTATGTCAATGTCTAATTTTTGCAATTCATCAAGTAATTCTTGTGCCTTGATACTCAAACCCCGTAACTCCTTTTGAAAAATGATATAATAAGTTTACTCCTTATTTTTTAATACATTTTTGTTTCATGAGAGAAAGTCGGTTTTTGCAGTACGCCGGCTTTTTTTATTTTGGGCGCGTGTATCAGACGCCCGGATAGATTTATATTTGTTTAGGAGTTTTCAACCCCCTTTCTTAATAAAATTTTCGATACACTAACCACCCGGAAGCCTTCTACAACTTGCGGGCGTAAAAATCAAACTTCAAGCAGTAAGCACCTTTCTTTGATCAGGTTTCTATAGGCTTCTTTTCGGGCCTTTCTTCGATCTTTGACTATTTTAGTTTCTGCCTTGCGATATTTATCAATATATTCCATAGCCATATTATCGAATTTCCCGCAATTTTGAGTTTCATTTTCATTCAGATAGTCAGCCATGCAATTAGTAATTAACACCGGATCCATGACTAATTCAAAAAGTTGAAGCACGGAAGGGGGCGGAACTAGCTTATTCCTTTTATAAGCGTTTAACCTACAAGCCAAAGTAGCCGGATTTTCCACCCCTAGAAACGTGAGGAAATCTTCCGTAGAACGGTATTCAAAGCGCAAGCGGTCATATTCTTCAAAGAAGTCTGTAAAATTACTCATAGTAATTTAACCCCTTCACGGTTTACAGTCAATTCTACGGTATGACTTCTTTTCAGGCTTTTAATGTCTGCAAGAAAAAGAGTAACGTAGGCCAATTCAATTTCATCACTTGCGTGAAGCTTCCAAGATTCGTATTTTTTAATTAATTCATCCAATTCCATTTTTTTAATTCCCCCTTATTTTAAGATAATCAGGTATAGGATCCCCTACTTTTAGACTATCGTATTGCTTCTTAGTAACTAGGAAATTCCCATAACCTTTTATAGTCACCGTATAACGCCCCTCTAGGACGTTTTTAGCGCTTATCTTCCCGGCTTGGTCAATTATACCCCCGGCATTATCAACCTTGTAAATGATCGTTTTAGGCTGGTTTTCAAGCCTTTTAATTTTGCTTCTTTGTTCGATAACTTCCCAATTAAGCATTACAATTTGAAAGACCGCAAGGAAAGCAAGGAAGAAAATAAAACCTTCTCTTTTATTCATCTTTCCCCTTTCTGTTAGCCCGGAAGGCCACAATACAAGCCCACGAAAGACCCAGCGCCCAAACTAGAATAAATAACAAGCATAAGAAATTATGAAGATCCATCTTGAATTACCCCGCTATCTAGTTTAGTTAAAAGGCTGTAAAGCTGATCCATAGTGCGGACATATATAAAATTGCCTTGGTAGTGAATTTGGTTAAAGTTAAAAACTGTACCACTCATTAGATATACTTCGAAACCTGAGTTATTCACGCAGAGCTATGCACAATATGCATTAATATTATTAGTATTGATAATAAAATTATTTTTAATTCGATCATTTTCTAACATTCTCAAGTACACAAGCGCCATGATTATTCCCCCTTAATTTGGAAGCCTACAAAGTTTTGATCATATTCAGGATTTTCGTAAATGTTCCCGATAATTTCAGCTTTATCAAGGATATCCGTTTCATAAGGAGAAATACAGTCCGGATCCATGACGTTTAGACATTCCAAATAGAAGCCGTTACCTGTCAGAACATCTTTCCCGGCATTGTCATAATAGCGGTACTGTCCAAAACGTACAATAGCTTTAATGAAATCAATCTGAAGAACGTCCCCTTCAAAGATTTCATCACTGTTTTTGTCCACTGTATTTGTGGAAAGCATAAGTTTCACTTCTTCAGCCCCACGGTAGAAGGTTATAGCGTCCCCAATAAAATCAAATTTCCCATTATCCCAATTAATTTCATCCACTAAATAAACTTCTTTATCTCGCTTGTCCCAAGCTCTAAATTTTGGAATCATTCTCCCACCCCCCCTCAAAATAACTATGAAATTTACTTAGGTTCACAATAGCGACTTCTTCAACGGAATGTTTTTCGATATCAAAGTCTGGATCATTTTTCCCAAACTCTTTCTTTATGGCTTTTTCCGCTAGAAAAGGTAAGGCGAATATACTTGCTCCGTTTTTTAAGGCAAGCGCTTGACCGTGTTTATTTACTATTCGATACCCTATATCAAACGGTCTAATTTCCCTTGGGATTTTTATGCATTTACTTTGATTCTTCATTCCTTCTTCAAGTGTTTGTATCATCACTCCACCTCCTTAATTTCAATTCCTGGGCAATCAAACACCCAGCCAAAGTTAGCACTTTCTAGTTCTTTGCGGGTGTGTTTTCTTCTATTTGTATAAATGTTGTTATAAAAACGATAGTCGTCATTGTTTGTTTTTACAAGGTAATCATCTGTGTTTTTTAATTTAACTTCATACCGCTTTTCTTTATCAACTTCGTAACCGAATTGGTGCATATTGACTAGCGTTTGAAATGCTTTATTCGAATGATTAAACCAGTTTCTAAATTCATCTTCTTCTTGATTTTCCCATTCGTAGACATAATTCCAGATATTATAATCTAAATTATTCTTTTTTTCTTCATACCAATCCGCCACAAACTGCGGTACTGTGACTTTCTGCGGTTCGTCTAGTTGTTTCAGATCTTTCAAAACTTCCTCATAAGCCTCCGTTTTGTAGTAATCTCCATAGACTTTATGGACTTTATTCAGAGCGCTTTTATATTTTTCAATCAGCTTTTGTTTATTCATCTTCCAAATCCTGCTCTTTCACAAAACTACCATTCACCCAGCGCCCTTTTCTGTCTTTAATTTCGTTATAAGCGCCTTCAAAGCACTCCACAAAGTCATAGCCTAACTCTTTAGAAATCAAATTTAGGTAAAGGATAATATTTGAAAGGTTGTATTTAATAGTGTTCTCAATCCCCAAATCTTGCGCAACTTTAGCCTGAAAGGCGCTATCTGCCATCATCCAAATCCAAGACTGAACCCCGCCAAAATCAGGTAGGTAATCTTCTTTACGGTCAAAGAAAATAAATTCAGGGCTTACACCGGCCATCATTGCATAACCAATCACCACTACGGCCACATCCCCGATTGAATCCTTAATAACGTCTTCTTTGTTTTTAAGGTAGCCTGAAACCAGCTCCCCCATTTCTTCAATCAATTTCAAGCCTTGCTTGTTTACGTCCCCTTGTTCGATACCACGGGCAATAAACCACATCTTAGTAGCAAACAATAGATCACTTACTTTCTTACTCATCCGCATTTTTTAAATCCTCTTTTAAAGTTTTAATTCTTTTTCTGATCCATTCTTTCCGTTGTTGAATGGCCGTCCTAGGGAAGAAATTTCTTAACCGTTGAAAATGTTCTTCATCATCTAGTAAATCTTGATATTTCTGAATACTATCTTCAATTAGTTCCCGTTTCATTCTTCCCCTGCTCCAAATACTCAATTAACCAACCCAAATATTTTTGGGCTTTTTTTAGATCTTCCAAGCCATTCTTTTTTGAATGTCGTAAAACATATTTAACGACATTTCCGAAAAAGAACCCTTCAGCATATTCCGGGCAAGGTGCAAAATTTTTGATCACGTCGATCACTTCCATTCCGTTTTTACCCTTATAGTGGTCCGGCTCATTAATCAAATCTTTCTCCACAAGTTCAGTCAAAACTTGCTCAAAACTCTTTTCTTTTTCCATATTTATCCTTTCAAAAAGTTTGTGAAATTTTAGGTGTTACCGTGTTACCGTATTTTTAAAACTTTTTTAATTTTATTTTTAACAAACGTTGATATAATAGGCTTTCTTATTATTTATAAATATTTTTATACTTTTTTTATAAAATACGGTAACACGGTAACTTTTATATAATTAGTACTAATAAAGTCAGTAATACCAAGGGTTTACAAAGTTACCGTAAAGTTACCGATCTCCCAAAAAGTTACCGATCTCCACCCCAAAAGTTACCGAAAGTTACCGTAAGTTACCGATCTGTTACCGTAACTTTTTTTCACAAAGTCATAAAATTTTATTTAATTTTGACAAAGCCTTTTACTACTTTTTTGCCTACCCTGTAAGTCTTTTTCTCCCAATTCGGGAGATGGTCAATAATCAAATTAATCTTTGCGGAAAGTTTCCGATCATTTGAATTTTTCATGAATAAGTTATACATGATTTCACGGGTTGAAACTCTTTTGAGTTCTTCCGTCCCAAATTCAACATCTGAGGAATTATCGAACCAAGACGCTGTATATTGATGTTGACGTTGTGCCGGCATACGTTCCCAATGTGAAGGAATAGGCATTTCAAGATAGTCCATTACTTGAATTTCGACTTCATCCCGGTACATGAATGTTTCACGGTACGTTTCAAGTTCCGCTTCCGTTTCCGCGTCAAATTTCAATTCAAAGCCTTCTTTGAAGATTGAAACAGCTTCCCCCCATATTTGATCTATGGTATTTTGTTCAATCTCCATAGGGTGTTTTTTTTGTTTAGAACCATCCACCAGCACGGGGAGAAAGCGACGCTCGCCGGTTTTGTCTTTCAAATACTCCCGCTGGTTAGTGGTCCGGGCCAAAATAAAGTTTTTGGCAAATTCTTCCGTCTTGGACATATAAGGACGGCGGTAACGTAAGCTAGTTTTTGAAATAAAAGCTTTGGTTTCGGCGAATGACATCCGGTTACTTGCCACCATTTCGTCATCATTGACGATCAGGCTTTTTAACATAATGTCAAAATTATCTTTATTGTTGAAGTCAGTCACGGCGTCGGTATACCAAGGGCCACCAATTTTCTGAAGTAGGGACGTTTTACCCACGCCCTGACCGCCTACCAAGTCCAAAACATAATCAAACTTGGTATAGGGTTCATAGACTTTCGCCACGGCTCCGACTAGCCACATTTCCGCTATTTTTGAAATTAGTTCGGTATCTTCAGCACCTAGATAATGCTGAAACATTTTCCCGATTCGTTCCCGGCCGTCCCACTCTTTGGCCACGCGCTCCATGTATTCCATTACCGGATTGTAGGACCGTTCAGAAAAGAAGGTTTCAAGGCCGGCTTTCATGGCGTTGGGCGAATAAACAACCCCTAAATTATTTTCAAAATAAACTGTAAGAACACTTACAAAACTAGCGGGCAATTCACCGGCCTGAAATGTGGTATTTCCTAACCGAATTTCTTGCGTAAGTTCATATTCTTGGGAGAAATCATTGCGCCTTAGATATTGCCCTAGCTGTTCATCTGCTTTAAGGGACATTACGACGTTAGCCGGGCTAGTGCTTTTTATATCCCCACTAGCCGTTAAAACTAATTTAGGGTTTTTGTCTATGCTTATTACATTACCAATCTCTCTCACCCCCTTCTATCTTTCTTGATCATACTTTCAACCGTCCGCCTTACCTCAATATCAGGTAAAGGGTTTAAACTATTCCCGTTTGCGATTTCTGCAAGTTTTAAAACGTGTTCTTCATCCACGGCGCGGAATAGTAAACCGCCTACAAACTTAGCTAGTTTGTCATTGCGTCCGCCTTCATCTCCAAAACCTACCGCGATAGTTTCAAATAAATCCGTTGTTTGGTTTTTCTCCCGGTATAGGCTTCTTTCTTTCAGGTCCTTCAAACCTTCAGATCTGTACCCGTGTGTTTCTTGGTAGGTCTTCTTCAGGGCTTGGATCAACTCCTTAGAAGGTGTTACCATTGTCCCGCCTTCACTTGACTTTTCTAGGTCCCATTCATACTGACCCTTTTCAGTCGCGGAAGGTGCTACCAAAACATAATTATTTTCATGTGCTTTTATATCCACTCCCGGAAGAAAACCGATCATTTGAGTTATTGGGCTATCTTCCCTTTTGAAGTAGAATAAATGCTTCCCACCGCTTGCGGTTTTGGCTTGCAAGGTCGGTTCAATTAGGTTTAAATACTTCCAGCGTTTGAGAGATTCAAACCCGTTTTCTTTGCCGTGCTTGTCAATATCAATCACAAAGAAATTAGTAGTTTTTAAGGCTATGTTAGCATTTGGGTGCTGGTCCCAAAAACTTTCTATTTCTTCCGCTGTCATTTTGGGCTTGTCCGCAAACTCTATCATGGGCCTTTTGTTTTTAGGGTTGATAGGAATGACGGCAAAGCCTAACTTTTGATATTGTAAAGCGTAGTGCTTCATGCTAGCCATTCCTATTTACTCCTAAAAATTAGAATGGTAGATCATCATCATTCACTTCTACGGCGCTTGTATTTGGTAGGCCTTCGGCTTCATTAAGATCATAATTTCGGTAAGTTTTACCCTTGCTTTCTGATTCAATGATTACCAAAGTATAGTACGTTCCTACCGCTTTACGGTTAAGGGCTTCTTCAAGGGCCTTACCATCATCAAAATCAGCTTTTAGGGGTGCGTCTTCTGCAAAGGCCAAGGCTTTTTGGAAGAACTTGATTGTACGTTGTACTGACCAGCCAATATCTTTTTCGTTCCAAGTGTCAAGCGTACCGAATGAAACATATTCCGTCCGGCCATCATAATCACCCCCGCGAATTTCAAAACGGTATTGAAGGCTTTCCCATCCGCTTTCTGCTACGTTAAATTGTACGGATTTTAGAATAGCTTGGTACTCACCGGCTGGAATTGGTGCCGGGCCGTTTGCGCTGTCTTTGCGTGGGTCAAAACCTTCTTTTTTGATTGATTGTGCAATTTCTAGTAAACTCATTGTTTAATTCTCCTTTTGTTTTTAAATTATTTGTTTAAATTATTTGTATAAAACTGTTGCGAACATACAGAAACCGAAACTTGTTTCAATTATTTCCGTTTTAATATCAATGATTTCTACCGCTAGTGAAAAATCGTTGATTTTATCTTCTAAAACTTCAAGATTTTCATGGGTTAGATCATGTTCAAAGAGTGCTACCTTCATAAAATCCCCCTTAGAAAAGATCATCTTCAGAAACGGTTTCTTGTTTCTGTGGTTTAGTCGCCTTTGGTTTTTCTTCCTTGGTTTCTTCCTTCTTAGTTGGTGCCGGCTTGCTTGGTGCTTTTGCTGGTTCCAAGGCCCCGCGGATTGTTGACAAGATTTTCAATATAGCCTTATCATCAACCTGATCCATGTAGTATTTCTTGCGCTTGCGTTCCACTTCCCTATTATAGTTATTACCTACTTTTTCAGTGTGGATCATCAAATCAGAATTACCATTAATTAGATTTACATACTTATCCTTTAGGCTTGGTTTATCCTTGGTAGCATTGCCATTATCATCATATTCCGATACTTGCCGGCTGATATAAATGACGTTCATAGGCAAGGCCTTTAGATCAATTACCATTTCAGTTATCGCCTGATTGAAGAAGTCATAGCCTTTACCGTAAGGAATTTCTGACAAGGATTTCAAGCGGGGCTTTCCGGGCGGTGTTAATTCATCACAAACGGCAATTTTGATCATTTCTATTACATCATCAATTACATCCACTACCACGGTTTGGTAAGTGTGTTTTTGAGTTTGTAAGGCCAAAAGAATTTCACCAGTCTGAGAAATGACACTTTTAGTAATTCGCCCTTGTTCATCCTTTTCATTCACAAGCTGGATTGAAGGGACGGTGTTAGCTTCAGCGTTACCATCTGTATTTAAGACGATAGGCGCCGGGAACTCATTCGCCAAATAGCTTTTCCCTGACATGGTTTCACCATAGAAGAAGAAGTTCCGGGGCGTGTCCTTTGGGATCTGTGGTTTATTTTCAGGTAGTTTAAAGGCCATTTTATTCACCTTCCCCAAAAATTGCTTCAGCTAAACGGCGTTTTAGAAATTCGCCAAAGTCACCAAGGCCATCTAAATCATCTTTTTCGATTTCACGAATTTCATCCCCGTTAGGGTAAGTGAGTTCAAAGGTTGCGTTAACTTCAATGATTTCAGCGCCTAGCGTTTTAGCAAGCAATTTCATTTGTTTCTTTTGCGCTTCATAAGCTTCCGGAATCATTGTTAAAGCCTTGTGAACTTCATCCGTATATTCTGCATGGTATGCTAGTGTGCCTTTACTTTGGTATTTTGCTAGAAATTCGCCTGCTTCTTTGTCACGGAATACATAATATTTAGTTGTTACTTTAGTCATTGTTTTGTTCCTCATTATCTTTCTTTTCTTCTTTTGTTGCGCGTTCTCCTAGTAAGAAACCTACTAGGAAAATAAGTGTACTGAATACGATTGTTTCAATATTCATCTGTTATCCTTCCTTAAAATAAAACTCTATCACGTTCACATCATGCTGTTGCCTGCTTCCCGTGATCCGCCAAAGTAATTGCCTATAATCGTCATACTCCCCGGATTCTTCACTTACCGGGTCCAGCACTACAATAGTCTTGTATTTGTGTTGTAAGCCATCCACTCCGACGCCTAGGACTTGACTAGTAGCAACTACTACCTTGTTTTCTAGTCCTTCCTGTCGGTCCCCGGTCCATATTCCTATTTTCGGGTGTCGTTCATGGATCACGTTTACAATCTGTTTGGACTTGCTGACTATAAGCATATCTTCAGGGGTTCGCTTTATTAAACCGTCAAGCGTGGTCAGTAGCGGGGTATCTTGGTTTGTTGGTTTCAGCTTTGGAAAGTCAACTTCTACCCCTGTTTGTTGTAAGTACCGTTCAAAGGTAGCCCGGCCAAAGGATTGTTTTGCTATGGCCGTTTTTCCGTCAACCGTTACTAGATTCAACTTTCTGAACTTCTTCAAAAGTTCCGCATTTCCGACTTTCAAACTATTCTTATAAAAGCGGATCTTGTAGCCGTTGTTTTCCGTTGCCTGTTCAATCTTTTCAATTTCTTCCCAGCGGAAGAAGTTAGGGAGATTATTAACATAGCTTTCATAGTTTTTAAAGTCTTTCCATTTTTCTTTAGAGTAAGAAAACGGATCGTAAACCATTTGGCCATGTGTTTTCTGCCAATCAAATTTATTATTTGGATCAGCACGCCCAAAGATTGTTTTTTCAAGCGGGTAGAAATTCAAGCCTTTTTTTCGTATTGGGGTAGCGGATAGCCCTATAGTGTATTTACGCTTTATTTTGCGATATAAGCCCCTTAATTTGTCACTGCTCATATTCTGCCATTCGTCTATTATTAAGACATCACAAGCGATTTTAAGACCCTTTTTAACCCTATTCTGTAAAGTTCTATCCGTGATAATTTCAAAATCGCAATTATCCGAATAGTTAAACTTTTGAACCGTGTCTTTCCACCCCTCAAGAATGGATAAGCGGTTATTTAAGATTAAGACTTTCTTAGCTTTCTTGTGTTTGCAGATTTCAAGGGCGCAAATTGTTTTTCCACGGCCCCCAAGGGCTTCTAAAAAGATACCGTTTGTTAGTCTATCGCTACGCTTTACGGCTTCTTCTTGCCATTTTTTAAGCTGTATCGCTATTTTCTATCACCGCCTTTCCAATGTCTGAAACAACTTCTTCAATGTCATTTCTTACGGCCCAAAATAAGCCCAGCCGGACCGACGCCCTCACGTCTTGGTGATGGCTTTTGCTAAACTTCCAAAGGTTCAGGGCCTTTAGTAGTTCATTTGGTATATCTGATTGATACCCGGCGTTACGTTGTAAAATAGCGTCCGGGAAAAATAACTGAAAGTAAGCGATAGTTTCCATTACTGAATTATCTTTAGATAAGTCATTGTCACGCGCTTCAAATTTTTCAATTATTACCACGTCTGGGGCTAGTTCATAGCCTATTTCATCAAACCACTGTTTAATATGTGGTAGCCCTTTAGGTACTACCCAATGATTTATTAAACGGGCATTATTAAGGTAGGCGATCCCTGAAGTGCTGTCTTTGGCCTTATTTGAAGAAGGGTCAATAGTTAAAATTTTCATTTTATCGAATCCTTAAACTACGATTTTCCTGAAGGCTTGCGCCTTTCACTTTTTTACCTTCTTTCAAAAGGTCATACAGTCCCTTTTTGTCAGGGGCTTCAGTAACCTTTTTCACCCAATATTTTTTAGGTAGGCTTGCTTCATCCACAATAACGCTTTCTTTTGAGTTTTGGACCGATAGAGTGAACAGCTTACCTTTGATCTTGGTTTTTCCTGTTACTTCCATAGCGCCCTGAAGGTTACGTTTCAACCAATCAATTTTTTTAGTATTGGTTTCACGTTTCTTTTTAAGGCGTTCTTCTTCAGCCTTGTAAGCTGTATTTTCTGCTTCAAGGTTCCGGATCACCATAGCGTAGTTTTCCGCCTTGGCTTCTATTTCTTCATCCAGCCCCAGCGCTTCAATAGTGTCCAGCTTGGTTTCTTCATCAATATCCATATTATAGATATCTAGGTATTGCCCTACTAATTCATAAAGCATAGTTAATACCTCACATTTCTTTCTTTATCTTGGTATTCTTTAATCATTAATTTATATTTCAAAATTAATTCTTTTTGATTTCTGATAAGGACGTCTTGTTTATTTTTGATCCTTGTTAGCTTTCTTTCCTGTTCAAGCGTTACCCGTAGAAGGTCCCCTTGTTCAAGTATTCGGCTGTCTTGGATCTCAATAATATTTTCAAGTTTCTTAATCTTTCTAGCTTTTTTAAAGAACATTGTCTAGGCTCCAATCATTGTCAGAAATAGATTGTTTTCTTAAAATCGCCATTTGGTTATTATGTTCTTCAATAACTTTCCGATCATGTTCAGCTATTTCCTGATCCCAAAACGCTTGTAATTCTGCAATCTTTTGGGCTTTCTTTTCGCGCTTCTTTGCTATTCTGTGGTCAATCACGGAAGCAAGGAAACCAGCACTAAAGAATAATGTCCCGGCCATTACCGTGCCTAAAAGTTGGCTTGTTTGGCTTGGTTCTAACATTGTTCAATCTCCTTTAATTGTTCAAAAATTTCGTATACGTCCTTTAAGTCGTACATATTATCCCGGCCTTGCTTTCGGTATTTCAGGCCTTTCCGTCTTAAATATTTAATATAGCTGTGGTCAAATCCAAACTTTTTACATAAAGTTTTTTGATTTATCGGGAGCTGTTCGGCTTCCATTTCTTTTTTAACTTCTTCTTTAGCAAACTGAAGAAGCTCTTGTATAGCCATCTTTGCTATTTCATCATTTATTAAAGGCGGTAAACTTATATTTTCCATTTCCACCCCCTCAACTATGCGGGCAAGCTAGTTTGTGTTATAATGTAAGTAGTTAAAATTTCTGAAGCGCTCAATTCTTTGGGTGCTTCTTTTTTCTTTTAGTCAATGTTGTAATCAGCAATGACTTGCAAAATGAATTTGTTTGCTTTTGGCCCACGGGTTGAACCGCTTAGAATGTTAGTTACTTCTTGACGGTCCCGGCCGTACACTGAAGCCAAATCGCTTTTTTTAATGTTGTTCTTTTCCAAGAAAGCAACTACTTTTTTTCGTCCTACGTCAATATCCGGCATATACGTTTCCTCCTTTTTAAAATTTGTAAGGAGAAAGCAACTAAAAAATTAAACATATTTCCAAATTATTATTGACAATTTTAAATAGATAATTTAAAATGAATACATAAAGAAAACATTGATAACTTAATAAAACCGGTTCGCCAAAACTTAATTTTATTGTTTATCTTTTTAGTTGTTCTTTTAGTTGCTTATCACTTACAAAAATCATTTTAAATCAATTATTTAAAATTGTCAATAGTTTTTAATAAAATAATTTAAAATATTTTTGTCAATCTCTCAGAAAGGTTGATAAATCAATGCTTTACACGTTTGAAAAAATTAAAGAATTATCGAAAAAACGGGGTCTTTCTTTAAATCAGCTAGAAGAAAAGCTGGGTTATAGTAGAAATACTTTGTATTCTTTAAAGCGTCAAAATGTCAGCACCAAACGCCTGCAAGAAATTGCGGACTATTTAGAAGTGTCTGTTGATTATTTACTAGGGAAGTCGGAAACCCCTACTATTGCTTCTAATGATCAATCAGGCCAAACCGCCCTTAATGTTGAAGACATGGCCCAAAATGTCATGATGTTCGGCGGGCGTGAATTAACTGAAGAAAAGAAGAAAGTAATTCAATCCATTATAGAAGCATATCTAAAGGGGACTGAAGAATAGGTATAACGCCTTGACTGAACAAGAAATTTTAAAGGGTTATGATATTACTGTACACACTTTTAACGGCGATCTGTTGCCGGATGAAGTCGGTTTTTACGATCCTAAAACCCGGACCGCTTTCATTTCCGATAAGCTAAACAAGCGGGAAAGAATGAAAGTGTTACTTCACGAATTGGGCCACCTTGACCATACCACGGCGGAATATACTAACGCAAGGGTACGCTGTGAGAATGAAGCGAATAGGAACATGATTCATCATTTATTAAAAGACGCCCTTTCTCAATTAGAAAATAAGGCGGATTTTAATTATATGAAATTCATGGAGTATTACCAGCTTACTACTGTCACGGATGAAATCATGATCAAGGAAGAATATAAGGCCTTGATTTAGGGAAAGGAATTTTAAAAATGAAAATTGGAGTTAGAACACCCAGCCTTAAAAAGAGTTTTAAGGCTAGGACAACCGGAAGAATAAATAGAACTTTAAAAAAATCAGTAAACCCTTTATACGGAAAGAAAGGAATGGGGTATATCAAAAACCCTGAAAAGGCGATTTATAACAAGGTTTATCACAAGGTAACAGTTGACCCGTTAGAACCATTGAAGAGTGGAAGCCGTAATAATACCAAGCGAACAGCGTCGGAACCTGAATTGGTAGGGTATAGCTTTTATAGAATTGAAACTAAAGAATATATTTGTAATAAAGTAATGTATATTCTTTTAGCTGTATTCTTAGGAATTTTTGGGGCGCAATACTTTTATTCAGGCCAAAAGAAAAAAGGCTTCCTGTCCCTGTGCTTCTTTTGGACTACTGTGCCTTTCTTTGTTGGTTTATATTGTGCCTTAGTAGCTTTGTTTTTAAAAGCTGATACAAGCGGGAATATAAAGATAATTGATAAAGAAAAAATAAAAACGGATCAACTTGCCGGGGCAAGTGAAGCCATGAAAGAAATAGAGAAGTATTCTATTCCATTAATGACTACTTCAGATCTTGAAATCTATTCAGATTCGTTAAAAAATACCTTAGACAATCTTTCTAAACTAGCGCCATTGTGCGAAGCTTTTCCGGAAAATAAGGAAGTTAGGGCTTTTGCTGAATCCGTTGAAGGAATGTATAAAGGTTTAGAAGGTGAAGAAAGTAATTTCATTAAACGTTATTATTACGAACAGTTAGAAGTTTCTAAAAGGTCAGATAATCCGGAATATTTGGAAGTTAGCAAACAGAAATTAATTGATTCAGGGATCTTTTCAGATTCAGGAATAGAACTAATCGAACTTTTATACAAATAAAAAAACCTTCCCGGCTTTGGCAAGCTGGAAAGGAAAAGATAAAGAAATACTATGTACAAGGGTAGTATAACAAATTCATTTCACTTTTTCAACTATGCGGGCAAGCAAGAAAGGAAAAGACAATGATAAAGAAATATACTACTACAAGCGGGGAAACTCGCTATTTATTCCAAGCATATTTAGGCGTTGACCCTTTGACCGGTAAGGAAAGAAGGACCACGCGCCGGGGGTTTAAGACCCAAAAGGAAGCTAAACAAGCTGAAAGAAACCTACTTTTAGATATTGAAGAAAACGGCCTTCCAAGTGCCGGTGCTTCCCAAATTCCAAACCCGACATTTGAAGAACTAGCTTCCCTGTGGTTGGAGAATTACAAAACCACGGTGAAACCTACTACTTTTGAAAATGTCCGGTCCAAGGTTGAAAAAATGACTGAGGAACATTTTAAAGGGCTGAAGCTAAAACAAATTACAGTCACATACTGCCAAAGAGTGGTTATTGAATTAAGTAAAAGCTACGTCCTATATAATCACTATCTTTCTGTCATTAATCGAATTTTTAAATACGCCGTTTTAATGGATGTACTCAATTCAAACCCTTTCGATAAGGTGATCAAACCGAAAAGCCGGCAAACTCAAAGGAAGGGGAATTTCTTAACCAAGGAAGAATTAAAAGAATTTCTAAAACTAGCGCAAAATGCCACGCTATCTTATTTCTTCCCGCTGGTTCATTTAATGGCTTATACCGGGTTACGTCAAGGCGAAGCCCTAGCCCTGAAATGGTCTGATATTAACTTTGAAAATAAAAAAATCACTGTCAATAAAACAGCGGTCAGGATCAAAGAAAAACAAAGTCTTCAAACGCCAAAAACAAAAAATAGTAAGCGTGTAATTTCTATTGATCCTACCACTCTTTCAATTTTGAAGAATTGGAAAAAGGACCAAATAAAGATTTACTTCAAAAACGGTAAACACTTTGAAGGTGATGATAATTTCATTTTTACAAATCAGCGGGGCGATTGGGTACACATTCACAATTTTATACCATACTTCAAACGCTTCGTAACTGACCACAAACTAAAACCAATCACACCCCACGGCTTACGACATACACACGCTTCATTGTTATTTAGCGCTGGTGTGAACCCCAAAAACATTTCCGATAGACTAGGACATAGCACTATTAAAATCACACTAGATTTATACACCCACATAACGGAAGAACAGCGGACTGATACCGTGGAAAAACTACTCGAATATATGGTAATATAAATATGTCGTATTCAATCCCGTATTCAGTCGTTCCCAGCACCTCAGAAAGTCAGTGTTATCAAGGGGTTAGGGGGTGGATATCACTATTTTAGCATAAAAATAGTGTTTGGTGGGGAATTCCAACACATAAAATTATCTTTTCTGCCACCTATAAAAGCAAGGAGAATAAAGAGTTTGAACCGGCTTTATTCCTTGCTCCTTGTAATAAGCGAGAAATTGCTGGTAATAATCTTTGAGATCGCCCTCAATCTGAATCATATGGTCTGAAACAATGGGACGACACATAGGATAAAAATAGTCTAGATCTTTCTCAAGTAAATGGTGTCCCTGCAAATAGAGCTGCTCCTGTAGCTTCATCCACCTTGGCTGACGATAGAATAGTTGCTGCCTTACGTAAGATAAAAATTGTCGATCCAGGTTTACTGGCAGTTGTTGCAAGGGTTGCTTTAGATAAGGTGTCCGTAGCATTTCAAGCAAGGGCCCTTTCCCAAAAGGAAATACTTCTGTTTTATAATGCAGTCGTCCCCTTAGATCCTCATGAATGAGGTACTGTAACCGCACTTCTCTCTTTGCAAGATCCAGTTCCCAAAGATGAAATCCACGATTTTGGCTAAAATAAAGAAAGCCAGCTTGTAAGTTGCTCATTCTTTCCTTGAGCCACAGCTTTTTTCCCAGCAACCAATAAACCTGATAACCGTGGGCTCGATATGCATCACTTCTCTCTTTTAATCGTTCCAAAGATAAGGGACTGCACTGCACCTCCAAAGCCAACTTCTTGTCCACAACCAAAAGATCCGCAATTTGCTGAAACTCTGGCAAATAATATTCGACTTCTGTTCTTGCTTCCTTGGATCCCCAGTCATAAAGACTGGCTTTTAATTCCAGGTGTTCCATGCTCTCAGCTTCATGATGGTAGGGACACTGTTGTAATTCTACATGGGCAAAATGAGCCCGTAACACTGAGCCGTTTTTCAACCGCACTTCACTCTGACAAGCTAAGCAATAAAAGGGCCCTGCTGCCACAGGTGGAATCTCCTCCATACAATTCCACCGCTCTTGATGTTTATCCATCGCTATAAACATTTCTTCACCTCCTCACTTATACCATTCGAAAAAAATAAGAAAAAGGCTGGAAATTTCCAACCTTTCTTCACATTATTCGTCAGAATCTGAGTCTGAATCGTCACTAGAATCATCTGCAACAGGAGATTTGCTTAATTCTTTTTTCAAATCTTCCATTTGTTTTTGAGAATCTTCCAACTGTTTTTTCGCATCTATTATGATATCGATCAAATCTTCACGGTCTTCTTTGGGAACGACAGTACTATCTGAACCAATGTTTTCCAATGCTTCGTTCAAGACTTCTTTTTGATTTTTCCATTTCTTGTTTCAAAGCGCTAACTGTTGCATCATAGCTCTCTTTATCAGTACCTGTCACAGAAATACCTGCTTCTTCCGTAATGGAAACCGTTTGATCCATTAATTTTGCAAACAACTTTTTGAAGTCGCCAACTGTCTTTGCCTTACTGATATTATCATCTGTTACAACACTTGAAGCAGATTTTTCTTTAGAATCTGTTGCCGTATTCTTACTTTTTGAAGTGCCAGAAGATTTACTGGTGACTTTTGAAGTTGTTTGACTATTGGAAGTTTCCTTCTTTGTTTCTTGCTTGTTTGAACAAGCAGCAAGTGTGACAAGAGTCAAAAGTGCGGCAGTCGATAAGATCATTTTTTCATAAAATGGTCTCCTTTAATTTTGATATTTATTATTGTAACAAGAAATACTTTGACTGTCAAATTAATCACTAGTTCTTACTAATAGGAAAAAAGTTGGACCAAACACTGTAGCATCCGCCATTCTGTCCAACTGCTAGTTGAATCCGAATCCTCCTCTATCGTGTTTTATTCAGCATTCCCATTAAATAGACTAGGAACCTTCCCTTGGGGCATTTTTAAGGCAAAACTCAGAAGAAAGGCAAGGCCAACAACCCCTGCTAAAAAGAAGCTCATGAGTTGGTAGCCACCTACTTCAATAAAGTGGGCTGCTATCGGTTGTAAGAGGATCGTTCCCAGATACCTGACCCCTTGCACAATAGCCATAGCAAGAACCAAATCTTTCCCATTTACTTGTTGGGCAATAAAACGCAAGGATACCATAATCAAAACCATACCCGTCGTATGCTTGGCTAAAAGAGTTACCAGGACCTTTAAAAGAATAGGGCTTGGGAGAGCATAGATCGTATATTGAGCACATAAAATTCCCATCGGAAGAGCAATTAAAACGCGTAGGGGCCAGTGATCCATAAACCGATCAGAGAAAAAGATCAAAGGGGCTTCAACGACAACCGAGATAGCTACGACTGTTGCAGCTGTCTGTACAGAGAGCCCATTATCCATCAAGAGGTTTTGAATATAGGTATGACCAATGTTTCCAACTCCTGAAGCAAGACCAATCAAAATAATAAAGAAGAGGTAAGGTCTATTGTGCAACAGGGGACGAAGTGAAACGGGTTCTTTTACTTTTTCCTTTCTTTTCTCACTATTCCCCATACGGACTGCACTTAAACAGAAAATACTCAAAACAATGGTCAGCAACACCGTATAATAGACTGCTTGGGGACTAAACTGATGATAAACCCAGCCAGCGATTTGTACACCAAGGGAGTAACCAATCGTGCCCCATACACGTATCTTTCCAAAAGCGTAGGCACTTTGCGTCGCAAAGACTTCCATCATAGGGGCAGTCCCATTTAAACAGACCAGAACGATCCCATAAAAGGCGGTCAGCCAAAAGAGATTGGGAGCCCAAAGAAAGCCTAAAACTCCGCAAAGGATAGCACTTAAACTAAGGGTCGACATTTTTACGATTCCAAACCTCTCATTGATATAGCCAAAGAAAGGTTGAGCGATCATGGATAAGAAAAAGGCAACCGAAACCAAGGTAGAGACTTGACTGGCATTATAGTGTTTTCCCATCAAGTAGACCGAAATCAAGGTCGTAAAAAGGGAGGTAGACATGAAATAAAAACTATAGAGCAACAAATAAGCTACATAGGAATTACGAAATTTTTTCATTAAAATCCTTTTCTCCATCAGCATGGATGAGGCAATGACAAAACCCAACTGAGTAGCAGTTGAGTTTCTATCTATTCTTTATTGTAGCGCCTTTGGGCATCTCTTGTGCGTTTCTCACAACTTTGTTTTTCAATGAGGAGAATGACTACCAGAATCACAATGGGGATCAAAATCAGGAAGTGGTCCAACGAAAACCATTTTGTTTTTTTAGAGGCCGAATTCTTCCCACTGGCTGTTTCTTTGACCAGTTCTGGCTTCGCACCTTCCACTACCTTCATATCATCTCGGATACTATCAGACAAGGTATAGAGATCATTATCCACCGTCAAATACCCATCTTTTACTGCAAGTGTTGGCTCCTTGGCTCCTTTTTTTACGGTCGCATAAAATGGTTTTTCCAGTGTATAGGTCTTGCCATCAATCTGATGGACACCTGCATCTAACAGTTTTTTATAGCCAAAATCTTTATAGACTTTTTCGATCAAGGCATTCCCAAATGGGTGACGGTAGTATTCCCCATCTTGGTCTGCCCAATCCCCTACTCCCATAATCACAGCAATTAAACGTTGATCACCCCGTTTAATCGTTGCGATGTAGTTAAAGGCTCCACGAGGGCTCGATCCGGTTTTTAAACCATCCACCCCTTTCAGGGCATACTTCGCCCCTGGTAAGGAATAATTATAGGTATCAAAGGTCTCCTCATAAGGAGTCCCTTTTTTAACCGTGACCTGGGCTTGATTAGTATAAGTTAAAATATCTGGGTATTCATGAATAAAATGATAGACCAAAATTCCCAAATCACGCGCCGTTGTTTGGTTGGCCGCATCATTCGGATAAGTGTCTACCTGATAGTATCCTTGCAAGGTTGAAATAGCTGCCCCGCTTGGGTTATTCCAGACCGTATTGGTCATCCCTAATTCCTTGGCTTTGGCATTCATACGATCGATGAAAGCATCCGGATCGTTATTGGATAGGAGATTGGCCAACATAAGCGTCGACACGTTAGACGATGGAACCACCGTCATCGTGATCAATTCAGGAATCGTATAATAAACTCCAGCAACAATATTATTGTTGGAGATTTCATAAATCTTTCCAATAGCTTGGTCTGATGCTGTTGCTGTGACCACCGTGTCCTTACTGATCTTGCCCTTGGCCATATCTTCAAACAAGAGATAAAGCGTCATAAGCTTACTCATGCTGGCAGGGTCTCTGACTTCGTCGATATTGTCTTTCCAGAGAACATTTCCCGTATTACCGTCAATAATAAGGGAGGAATGCGGACGATTGATCGCTTGGACATGGTCATTTGGATACATTTTTTGCGCCAAATCGACCAATTCATCCGCACTCACTAGTACTGGCTGGCATACCATACACAGAAGGAGGCAAATAGGGATTAAATATTTCTTGATCATAAACTTTTCCTTCTCTCAGACTCATCAGCATAAGCTCCTTCACCTTGTCTCCCAGTAGCTGAAAAGAGCACGCTTCAATCAATTCTTACTTGTATTGTATCATACTTTGAAGTATTAAAAAACCTATCACCCCTGAAAAATCGGCGATAGGTCCCGTCATTTAACGACTTAACAAGCTCAAGGCTTCCTTATCTGCAATAATCGTCACATCAGGATGGCCTTGAAGGGCACTAGCTGGCACTTCTTCAGACTTTTCTCCTTCTACCGTACCTTTGATCGCTCGTGCTTTTGATTCCCCATAGGCAAATAGGATAATCGATTTTGCGGCTAAGATATTGGCTATCCCCATCGAGATCGCCTGGGTTGGCACATCTTCGATCTTATCAAAAAAGCGAGAATTGGCTTCAATCGTAGAGGCATCTAACTGAACGAGATGAGTCTGACTATCAAAAGGAGTCCCAGGCTCGTTAAAACCGATATGCCCATTGCGTCCGATTCCTAAAATCTGAAGATCTACTGGATGTTCTTGCAGGATTTGATTATAGCGTTGAACCTCCTGATCAGCTGTTTCTTCTACACCTGATGGAAGATAGCTTTCTTTGAACGGTTTGGCATCAAAAAGATTTTTTTCCATGAAATAACGATACGATTGGGGATCATCTCCTGTTAGACCTACATATTCATCGAGATTGACACTGGTTAGATTGGAAAGGTTCAAATCACTCTCACGAATTTGTTTATAAAATTCAAGGGGACTACTTCCAGTCGCAAGGCCCAGTGTTTTCGCACCCTTCTGTATGGTTTCTTTTAAGATGTCAAAGGCAACTTTTCCACCTTCGATTTGGTCTGTAACTTCTATAATTTTCATCAGAGAGACCTCCTGTTTTTCTTTACTTTCATTATATGGTATAGACCAATTTTTGTCAAGTGAAACCGCTATCTTTTCTAGTCATTTTTTTATTTTCAACTCAATTCGTGTTATAATGAAGAGTATGATTGTAGACGTATTATTGATTATTTTTTTGATCGGACTGCTTGTTTTTCTTTTATCTTTTTTGATTCATGAAAGAAAGATTCTCAAGACGCTGGTCTTTTTGATTGGAAGTTGCCTCATGCTTTTATCTTTGGGAACTGCCATTTACCTACTCACAGCATTATTATAAAAGGAGCGCAAATGAACACAAACGACTTTGATTTTGATTTGCCTGAAGAACTCATTGCCCAAACCCCACTTGAAAAACGTGATGCCTCAAGACTTTTGATTCTAGATCGAAAAACAGGTCAATTTCAAGATCGGCATTTCGATGCGATTTTGGATGAATTAGAACCAGGAGATGCCCTCGTCATGAACAATACACGTGTGCTTCCAGCTCGTCTTCATGGAGTCAAACCGGAAACAGGTGGTCACGTTGAATTCCTTCTCTTGAAAAATACACAAGATGATTTTTGGGAAGTTTTGGCAAAACCGGCCAAACGATTAAAAGTGGGTGCGACCGTAAACTTTGGAGATGGTCGCTTAACGGCAACTGTAGAAGAAGAATTGGAGCACGGAGGCCGCATTGTTCGCTTCCACTACCAAGGGATCTTCTTAGAAGTCTTGGAAAGCCTTGGCGAAATGCCACTTCCTCCTTATATTCACGAAAAGTTGGCCGACCGCGAACGCTACCAAACAGTTTACGCCAAAGAAAATGGTTCAGCTGCTGCCCCAACAGCAGGGCTTCATTTCACTAAGGAATTGCTCCAAAAAATAGAAGCCAAAGGCGTTCATCTGGTCTACTTGACTCTTCACGTTGGACTAGGGACCTTCCGTCCAGTGTCAGTGGACAATCTCGAAGACCATGAAATGCACTCAGAATTTTACCAACTTTCAGAAGAGGCTGCCGCTACGCTTCGTCAAGTAAAAGCTGCCGGAAAACGCATTGTAGCTGTCGGGACGACTTCTATCCGAACACTTGAAACGATTGGGAATAAATTTAATGGAGATATTCAAGCTGATTCAGGATGGACCAATATCTTCATTAAGCCGGGTTATGAATGGAAAGTGGTCGATGCGTTTTCAACCAACTTCCACCTTCCAAAATCAACTCTGGTTATGTTGGTCTCTGCCTTTGCTGGACGTGAATTAACCCTGGAAGCCTATCACCATGCCATTCAAGAACGTTACCGTTTCTTCAGCTTTGGGGACGCCATGTTTATTAAGTAAAGGAGATCGTATGAATAAAATTGAAAGTCGCCACCGATTGATTCGTTCCATCATTTCTGAGCGTAGAATTCATACCCAGCAAGAACTTCAAGAAGCTCTTGAAGCCAACGGCATTATCGTAACCCAATCAACCCTTTCACGAGATGTCAAATCTCTCAACTTGTTAAAAATCAATGAAGGAAATACTTCCTACTATACCATGAACACCATTGCACCTTCCCGTTGGGAAAAACGCCTGCGGATGTACATGGAAGATGCCTTGATTATGCTGAGGACTGTACAAAATCAAGTTGTGGTAAAAACATTGCCCGGACTTGCCCAATCATTCGGAGCAATCTTAGATGCCTTGGAATTGTCCCAAATCGTAGCCACCATCTGTGGGGATGACGTCTGTTTGGTCATTTGCGAAGACAACCAAGGAGCTTTGGATTGCTTTGAAAAATTAAAAGAATTCACTCCCCCCTTCTTCTTTAGTAAATAAAAAGAGAGTGGGACAGAAATCGGTCATTCGTTAGAATTCGATTTCGTCGTCCCACCTCCGCACAGTTGAGTAGGGCTGTAAAAGCTGATGAAATCAGCGTAGTAGAGTCCACTCAACCACTGCGTCTTGCTCGACAATCCAAAGACAATTGAGAGGCTAGGACTTTTGTCCCGGCCTCTTTTTTATGTTGTCGCTAAACGCTGAATAGCTTCTCGATAGATTTCCATTGCATCGTAGAGATCTTCAATTTTTGCTCGTTCATTGGCCTGGTGCTCGGTCTGTTCTGCACCTGGGAAAAGAGCGCCGAAAGCTACACAGTTTTCCATAGTCCGCGCAAATGTCGCACCGCCTGAAGACATGGCTGGTGTCCTATCCCCGGTTTCTTCCTGGTAGACGGCCATCAAAGAGCTGACTAAAGGACTATCTAGCGGTACATATAAAGGAGCCAAATAGTCAAATTCTTCATACTCCAACTGATAGCTAGCCGCAATTTCTTGCAGACGAGCCACTAAATTCTCCTTATCTGCTAGGACTGGAATTCGAATATCAATTCCGATTTCCGATTGCTCTTGATCGATCACAAGAGTCGCAAGATTGAAGGAAAGATCCCCACTTGGTTCATCTGTAATTTTTCCAAATAGGGCTTCTCCAGTTGCATCCTCACCAACAGCATCTGCAATAAAGAGCAAGGCTGGGTGGGGTTGGATGAGGGACAGACTTTCCGCTAAACCGACAATGGCATTCACTCCTTCGGCTGCATCTTTGGAGTGCTTGGAAACGCCCATAACCGTTACAGAATCTTCTGTTTGGCTATACTGAACCTCACTTTGATCCAAAACGGGAAGCAATTCTTCTAAACGATGACCTGCATAGGTCGCTTTATCTGGAACAACATTGAGGGCCTGACCAGCCTGTAAAGGAAGATCATCCCAACCTGGGCCATGCAATTTCACTTGTAACAAGCCTTTTTCAGCATAGGTTAATGGGAAAGAAGAATCCGGTGCAAACCCAAGATCCGCTTGTTCTTCAATTTGATTGTAGCGGTTCATACACCGCCACAAGGTTTCTTCATCCGTCCCAAAGATAAAGCGGATTCGTTTGGTAAACTGGACGCCATCATCCAGCAAACTCTTAACTGCATAGAGGGCAGCGAGTGACGGCCCCTTATCATCCTGTACACCACGACCTACTAGATAGTCACAGACAACAGTCGCTTCAAAGGGTGGCGTTTGCCAATCTTTTAGATCACCGGCTGGAACAACATCCAAGTGACAAAGAACGGCCAGGAGTTCCTCCCCCTGACCGATCTCTGCATATCCATAGTATCCTTCAGGATCTATATATGTTTGAAAACCTAATTCTTGAGCAAGCTCTAAGGTTTTTTCTAGGACATCTTGGATAGCTTGTCCAAACGGTGTTCCATTTTCCCCTTCATTTAATACAGAAGGGTAAGAAATGATGGTTAGAAGAGAGTTTAAAAACTGCTCTTTCACATCGTCCTTAATTCTTTTTTTCATGAAACACCTACTTTATTCTATTGCAAGAATGGAACCACAGTTCCGAGTAGAAGAAGGGCAATAGTAATCACAACAATCGCTACGACCAATTTACCCATGAATTTCCACCATGTACTGATTTCAACACGTCCAAGAGCAAGAGCTCCCATTACGATACCTGAAGTTGGTGCGATCAAATTCAAGACACCAGATGCAGATTGGTAAGCTGTGACAATCAAGCTACCTGGTACGTTGACGAATTTACCAAGAGGTGCCATGATTCCCATTGTCGCGCTAGCAAGTCCAGATGATGATGGAATCAAGAATGACATTGGCAAGTAGAAAATGTAGGTCAAGACAATGAACAATTGAGATGAAAGACCTTTCAGTCCTTCTTCACCCCAGTGAAGGATTGTCGCAGTGATCATACCATCGTTCATGATGACTTGGATACCACGTGCTACTGCTACGATAAGAGCAACACTCAAGAGGTCAGCTGCACCATTCATGAAGGATGAAATAATTTTATCTTCTTTCAAGCCATAAATGATACCAACAAGGATTCCCATGAAGGCAAAGAGCATAGCTGTTTGAGGGAAGTACCATGTACCAAGAGCGTCAGTATTACCAATCAATTGACCAAGGTATGGAATCTTATGAAGGAAATCATTGAATTTAGCAAAGAAATCAATTTTCAATGCTTCAAATGGAATAAATCCTGCAACCATAATAACGAATGTCGAAATAAAAGCAATTAAAACATGTTTTTGCTTCTTGTTCATTTGTGAAGAGATTTCTTCGCCACTATCTACGTTGAAGTGTTTCAAATCTTCTTCACGAGTTGCATAAGTTAAGGACTTGCTTGGATCTTTTTGGATTTTATCAGCATAACGATATACATAGTATGTGCTAAGTGCAGTCAAGACTACCCAGAAGATCACACGAAGTAAGAGACCAGAAGCACTTGAGATTTTAGCAGTATCAGATGCGATAACTGTCGCAAATGGGTTTAAAGTAGATGCCAAACATCCAATCTGTGAACCAAGCAAGATAATGGCTACCCCAGTCAAGCTATCAAATCCAACAGACATCATAACCGGCACAAGGAGAGGATAGAAGGCCATGGTTTCTTCACCCATACCATATGTTGTTCCACCAAGGGCAAACAATGGCATCAAGATCAAGATCAACATTTTTTCGCGACCTTTATATTTCTTCACGATGGAAGCAATCCCTACATCAAGGGTACCTGTTTCGTTCACAACTCCAAGGAAACCACCGACCATCAAGATAAAGAAGGCAACGTCAATGGCTGCACTAGTTGGTGCTTTACCAAGCATGGCATTAATTGGGGCCATCAAGACATCCCAAATCCCTTGAGGATTTTGTTTCACAGCCTCATAGGTACCTGAGATGATCGCTCCTTCATCGTCAACCTTGTATTGACCAGCTGGAATGATCCAAGTTAACACTGCCATAATAGCAATGATAATCAACAATACGGAAAAAGATGAAGGCATCTTAAATCCTTTTTTCGTTTTTTCACTCATTTGTCTTCCTCCTAACGCAACAAAGTGTGAGTGATGTTTTACAAGAGTCTCTTGTAAAACGCTTACCTATAGACTTATTCTATCACAATAAGCTTTAAAATACTAGTTTTTTCCTAATCTTTCATTAGTCTTTTTGGATAATAGTTCCGCTTTCAGACTCAATCAAAGCGCCAAGGTTTTCAAGTGAGGTAATAACTGCTTTTCCTTCTGGGCGACCATTTACAAAGGCAATGGCAGCTTCCACCTTAGGAAGCATACTTCCAGGTGCAAATTGGTCTTGTTTGATATATTCTTCCAATTGAGCGACATTGACATGTTCCAATTTTTCTTGATCTGGTTTGTTGTAGTTCACAAAGACATAGTCTACACCCGTCAAAACGATGAAGAGGTCTGCTTCTACCAATTCGGCTAAACGTTCTGAAGCAAAGTCTTTATCAATGACCGCTTCTACACCAGACAACCGTCCATCTTCTTCTTGTACAACTGGGATACCGCCACCTCCAGCTGCTACTACGATTTGTCCATTATCGATGAGTGCACGAATCGTATTAATTTCTTTAATTCCAACTGGTTTTGGTGATGCAACTACTTTGCGCCATCCGCGACCTGAATCCTCTTTGAAAGTTGCTCCAGTTTTTTCAGCTTCAGCTTTTGCTTCTTCTTCAGTGTAAAACGGACCGATTGGTTTTGTGAGGTTCTCAAAAGCTGGATCCTGTTTATCAACTAAAACTTGCGTTACAACAGAAGCTACATCTTTTTTTATTCCTTCTTCAAGAAGAGCATTTTGAAGGGCATTTTGAAGCCAGTAACCAATACTTCCTTCTGTCATCGCTACCAATGAATCTAGCGGAAAGGCAGGGTTCTTTTCAGAATCTGCTGCTAACTGTTGCAACAAGAGATTCCCTACTTGAGGACCATTCCCGTGTGTGATGATTAACCCATCTCCATTTTTAATGAGTTTTACTAAGTGTTTTGCTGTTTCCGCTAATGCTTCTTGTTGAGCCTTCGCAGAGGGATCAGATGATAAAATTGCATTGCCACCCAAAGCGACTACGATTTTTCTTGACATAGGATTACCCTTTCTAAAAAATAGGGGCTGGACTGTAGCTATCAGTCCAGCCCCTATTACTGTTTATTATATTTTTTTAAACTTTTGGAATGTACAAGTTACCAAGAGTAGCTGCCATAACTGCTTTGATGGTGTGCATCCGGTTTTCAGCTTGGTCAAAGTGACGAGCATATTTGCTGCGGAACACTTCATCAGTAACTTCCATTTCTTCTACGCCGAATTTTTCAGCAACATCTTTACCATAAACTGTATTTGTATCATGGAAAGCTGGCAAGCAATGCAAGAAGATCAAGTTTTCATTGTTAGCTTTCTTAACCAATTCCATATTGACTTGGTATGGTTTCAAAAGGGCAACGCGTTCTGCAAATTTGTCTTCTTCACCCATAGATACCCAAACGTCAGTGTAAAGTACGTCAGCACCTTTCACAGCTTCGTCAGCATCTTCAGTGATCAAGATATGAGCGCCACTTTCTTTTGCAAATCCTTCTGCCAATTCAACAATTTCTTTTTCTGGGAAGAGTTCTTTTGGTGAGAAGATGTGTACGTTCACACCAAGGATAGCACCTGTTACAAGAAGGCTGTTTGCAACGTTATTACGTCCGTCACCACAGTATACAAGTGTCAAACCTTCAAGGCGTCCAAAGTTTTCTTGAACAGTCAAGTAGTCTGCAAGCATTTGAGTTGGGTGCCATTCGTCAGTCAAACCATTCCATACAGGAACACCTGAGAATTCTGCCAATTCTTCAACCATGCGTTGGCTGAATCCACGGAATTCAATCCCATCAAACATACGTCCAAGAACTTTTGCAGTATCTTCTGTAGATTCTTTTTTACCAAGTTGGATGTCGTTTGCACCAAGGTATTCTGGGTGAGCACCAAGGTCGATGGCTGCAGTAGTGAAGGCTGCACGAGTACGAGTTGAAGTTTTTTCAAACAAAAGCGCAATATTTTTACCAGCAAGATAGTGGTGTTGGATGTTGCGTTTTTTAAGATCTTTCAAGTGAGCTGAAAGTCCGATAAGGTATTCTAACTCTGCGCGTGTAAAGTCTTTTTCTGCCAAGAAGCTACGTCCTTGGAATACTGAAGTTGTCATTTATGATCTCCTTTTTTACTTTTAATATTGAAATCCTAGTTACCCTCAGAGCAAGCTAGTCAGGAAACGAACCTGCTATCAGGTAAAAGGATAATTAAATTTCTTCACGTTCAAATGGCATAGACATACAACGAGGCCCACCACGACCACGAACCAATTCACTTCCGCGGATCTTGATCAAACGAAGTCCGTATTCTTCTAATTTCTTGTTCGTAACAGTGTTACGGTCGTATACGACTACTACACCAGGTGCGATTGTAAGAGTATTGGATCCGTCGTTCCATTGTTCACGAGCAGCTGCAACAGCATTGCCATTTCCACATGGAATAAGAGTTACTTTTTCCACACCAAGGTTTGCAGCTAACAATTCTGCCAGATCACCTTTTTCTTCAACAATCTTCAATTGTTCATTTTCAAAAGTTACTGAAAAGACGCGAAGATCACCTTGAATTTCTGGGTGGATAGTGAATTTATCGTAGTCCACCATAGTGAATACTGTATCCAAGTGCATGAATTTACGGTTGTTCGCAAATTCGAAGGCCAATACTTTCTTGAAGCCAACGTTCTTCTTGAAGATGTTTACCAACAATTTTTCAATAGATGCAGCATCTGTCCGTTGTGAGATACCAACTGCCAATACATCTTTAGAAAGAACCAACTCATCTCCACCTTCGATACGAGTATCTTCTTCACGGTTGTAGACAAGTTCTACATTTCCACCGTAAACTGGGTGGTATTTGAAGATATATTTACCATACAACGTTTCACGGTTACGTGTATCAGCATACATGTGGTTCAATGATACAGCATTGCCCATAGTAGCAAATGGGTCGCGCGTGAAGTAGAGGTTAGGCATTGGATCGATAGCAAATGGGTAGTCAGATTCGACCAAGTCTGTCAAGCCTTTATCAGCTTCTGGAATTTCTGGAAGTTCAGCTTTTTGGAAACCTGCCATTGTTTTTTCAACCAATTCAAGATTGTCCTCAATGCTATGAAGTAATTTACGAATAGCATTTTTAGTTTGGCGTCCACGTATATTTGCTTCATCCAGATATTCTTCGATGAATTGTTCCCGAATTTCTGGAGAAATTAAAGATTCAGCTGCCAAGCGTTCCAAATAAAGTACTTCAACACCTTCATTACGAAGTGCTTGAGCAAAATTGTCGTGTTCTTTTTGTGCATCTTCCAAGAATGGAATATCATCAAAAAGAAGACGTTCAAGATAGTCCGGCATCAAGTTTTCCAACTCTTTACCTGGACGGTGCAACATTACTTTTTTCAGTTTTCCAATTTCTGAAAAAACATGAATCGGTTTAGTTGACATCTGTCATCCTCCTTTTTTCTGTGTGCTTATTCTAAAGCTTATTTCATTTGTAATTATAACTACTTTTGGTAACGCTTTCATGAAGAATTCTACTTTTTGAAAGCCAAGGATTTTGCTTTTATATGAATAATATCCGTTTTTTAGTTAATATGAAGCGTTTTCTTTGGATATTTTATCTTTAATATTGTTTTTATGAATATTTATTTTTTTGAAAAATAAAAAAGAGCCAGACAAGATTTCTTTTTCTTGTCTCACTCTCCTTCAAAACTCCTTAAGAAATAGTCTGGGTCTATGAAAGTCAATTGTTTCCGTTCATAATGGATCTTCTTGTTTTCAACTAAGTTTTTTAATACCTGATTTACAGTTTCCCGTGTCGTTGCTGCCAACTTTGCTATTTCCTTCATACTGATTGGAAATGGGATTTTATCTCCTAGCTCTTCATAATCCTTACAAAGAATCGCTAAGGACTGAATAACTCTCTCCTTTGCACTCGCAGTGACAACATTTCGAAGGCGCAATTCTTGAAATTCTATAATAGATGAAAGTTTTCTTGTAATATACAGTAATTGCTCCTTGCTCTCTTGTACACAAGCTTCATATAAATTCACAGGAATAACAAAACATCTTAAATCTGTCACCGCACTCGCCGTATAATGATACCGCTCATCCTGAAAAATTCCACCAAATGGAAGTAAGGCACCTTTTTTTATGTAATCCATATAAGAAAATTGATCCGACGAGTCAAACTGTTCGATCCGAGCATATCCCTCTACTAATAGAAAAAAACGGTCACGTCTATCCCCAGAATAAAACAGGACCTGTCCTTTAGAGATTGTTCGACTAGAGATTTCAATCGCTAATTTATCAAAGAACTCCACTGGGATATTAGCAAACGCTGGATGCAAGCGAAGTAATTGGTAATCGTCTTTAGTAATCATATCTACTCACTTTTTTCATTTCTATTGTTAGTATAGCATACTTTTGAGTTCAAGGGGTAAAAACCCTCTTTAATTCTGAAAAATGATTTTGGTTTTCAAAGTTCAAGTCACCAAATAGTGCTTAATCTAAAGAAAAGGGCTGGGACAAGCATTCCCAGCCTTTAATAAGTAGTAGTCGATTTCACCAAAATAAGTTCCTATGGCCTGCAAATCAATCCATTTACCAGATTTATTACACGGGCTAAACGTTGAAAAACTGAAAATCTTTGAGGACTTTTTAATTCTTCGAATAGGGTAGGAGCTCTATCCCGCTACATTCTTATCTTTCGAAAAGCATTATTCATTCATATTGACCCGATGCCATTCGTTAATCACATAGGCTAAGGAACCCAATTGATACAGTCCAACACCACTAATCTCTGAACTTTCTGGAGTGGTTCCTCCAAGTCCTGCAGTATAAATAGCAACAAGATAGGGAGTTGACTCACGAACGATGGCATCCACATTCAAGGCCTCAGCGACATAACCAGGCTTTTGCTGGATCACCAAATCTGGTAAGAATTTCTTATAGTATTCACCTGGGAAGGACTCTCCAATCAATTCGAGCAAATCTGCATATTTTTCTTGATGGTTCCAAAGATATTCTAACACATGGATGTAATAATCCGTTGTTGTTTTATTGTCTTCACTAAAGGTCTTTACTTCTGGAGATCGTGATTGGCCATAACGGCTAAATAATTTGCGTGCTTGATCCATACCACCCAAACGATCTGCTAAGGCATAGGCTGGGGTATTTTCTGAATAAACCAATGAATACCGCTGCATATCAGGGATAGACATGGCACCATCAAAAGCGGCTACATAATTGTCATGTTCCCCTACATATTCATAATAGGTATTGGTAATGTCAAACCGATCCGTTAAATTAAGCTTGCCTTTTGCAACCTCATCTACGACCAACATGTTCAAGGGAAGTTTATAGGTACTTCCTGCAGTCATTGGTTGAAGATCATTCATCGCAAACTGCTCGCCTGTAATGGCATTGCGATAAGTAAACGCGACTTGCGAAGGATCAATCCCATTTTCAGCTAGATAATCTTGAACCACCTCTACCAAACCTTTATGAGCATAATCATAAACCAGGCCATAAGCACTCATGGTTTCCATGTCAGCATCCACAACTGCTTGCTTGGCCTCGGGGGATTTGACACGTGGTTTTTGGGTTTCTGGTGTTGAGGGCTCCACATCTGGCTTCTTTCTTTTCTTTTCTTTTTTTTCAATTGCTGATGCTGTGGGTTCCGTCACATGCAAATAAGCCAGTACTCCAGACCCTCCTAAGCACAAGAGGATACTGATCCCAGTCATGATCGAGCGTAGATTTACGTATTTTTTCATATAAAATTAATTATAAAAGATTCTACTGAAAATAACAAGGACAATCACAAGGAGAAAACGATTTCTTTTTAAAAAGTTTTTTAGGCTACAATTGTTGTTATTTTCGTTTAAAGGAGCCCATAATTAGCTTGGCAATCTCACGCGCAATCGTCCGGAACAAGGAACTCAAGAAGGAATCCTTGGCCTTTTCAAGACTTGATTTCCGAGGGCGACCTGGACTGCGTTTTTGCTCTGCTTTTTCCGCCGCAGCTCGTTCTTTTTCTGCTTCTTTTTTCTCCTCTTCTTGTACTTCCTTACTTGCCTTAGCTGCCAATTTTTCGTAGGCAGATTCCCGATCAATCCTTGTCGCATACTTTTGATGGAAAGGCGACGTTGTGATCAAGGCTAATTGTTCACTTTCATTTAAAAGGTCAAAACTCGATTGAGGAGAGAGAATATAAGCACGCTCCACAACGCTAGGTTGCCCCTTCTCATTCAGGAAAGAAACCAAAGCTTCCCCTGTCCCTAATTCTGTGATCACTGTTTCTGTATCAAAGTCTGGATTCGGACGAAAACTTTGAGCAGCTACCTTAATGGCTTTCATTTCTTTTGGAGTGTAGGCCCGAAGCGCATGCTGGACACGATTTCCAAGCTGTGCCAAAACAGATTCTGGAATGTCTTGAGGATTTTGGGTAATAAAGTAGATCCCTACCCCTTTTGAACGAATCAAGCGAACCACTTGCTCAACTTTCTCAAGAAAAAGCTTGCTTGCATCTTTAAAAAGGAGATGGGCCTCGTCAAAGAAGAAGACCAATTTTGGCTTTTCAGGATCCCCGACTTCAGGAAGGGTTTCAAAGAGACAGGACAACATCCAAATTAAAAAGGTCGAATACAATTTTGGTGAATGAAAGAGCTTTGTAGCCGAAAGAATATTGATATAACCACGACCAGAAGCATCTAGTTGCATAAAGTCATTTAAATCAAGTGCTGGCTCTCCAAAGAACTGATCTGCTCCCTCTTCTTCCAGAACCAAGAGACTTCTTTGGATAGCCCCAACAGATTGCTTGGTGATATTTCCATATTGAGCCGAATAGTCTGAGCTGTGTTCATAGACTTCCTTTAACAGGCTCTGTAGGTCTTTCAAATCAATCAAGGGCCAATTTTTCTCTTGCGCCACTTTAAAGACAATGGCTAAAATTCCTGATTGGGTTTCATTCAAATCAAGCAAACGAGAAAGGAGTAAGGAACCCATTCCTTCAACAGTGGAACGAACAGGGTGACCTGCTTGTCCAAAGACATCCCATAATCGTACTGGGAAAGCTTGTGGCTCAAAAGTATCTGTGATACCAAGAAGCTTAAAACGTTCTTCCAATTTTGGCGTCCATTGACCCGCTTTTGCTAAGCCTGATAAATCTCCCTTGATATCGGCTAGAAAGACCGGAATGCCTTCTTTACTTAATTTCTCTGTTAAAACTTTGAGGGTAACGGTTTTCCCTGTCCCTGTCGCTCCTGCAATCAATCCATGGCGATTCAGCATCCGTAAGTAGATGGGCATCTCAACCGCTCCTTTGGTAATGGTGATAGTCGTCATTTTATTTCTCCCTAGACTTTTCTTTTGTCTTCCTTTTCTTAGCCCCAAAACAGCATCAGACAAGCAAGACACACACTTCTTCTAGTGTATCATTTTCCTGCCTAAACGCAAGAAATTCTACTTAGATTTTAGGATACAGGTACAAAAAAATCTATAAGAGCGATTCCTCACTCCTATAGATTTGTTCGCTTCATTATTTAGCTGCCGCAAATAATGCATCTACCTTATTCCAGTTAATGACTGAGAAGAAGGCTTTGATGTAGTCAGGGCGTACGTTGCGGTATTTCACGTAGTAGGCATGTTCCCAAACGTCCAAGCCCAAGATTGGTGTTTTACCTTCTGAGATTGGGGTATCTTGGTTTGCAGTTGAAGTTACTTCGAGTTGACCTTCTTTGTTGACAACCAACCATGCCCATCCAGAACCAAAACGTGTTGTTGCTGCTGCTGTGAAGGCTGCTTTAAAGTCTTCAAACGAACCAAAGGCTGCATCAATAGCTGCTGCAAGTTCTGCTGAAGGAGCTGTTTCTTCTGGAGTCATCAATTCCCAGAATAGAGCGTGGTTCAAGTGTCCACCACCATTGTTGATCACAGCTTGGCGAATGTCAGCTGGAATGGCTTCAACATTTGCCAACAAGCTTTCAAGGTCTTCTCCAATTTCAGGATGTTTTTCAAGAGCCGCATTGACATTGTTTACATATGTTTGATGATGTTTATCATGGTGCAAATGCATAGTTTCTTCATCGATATATGGTTCCAATGCATCGTAAGCATATGGTAATTCTGGTAAAATGATTGCCATTTTAAGGTCCTCTTTTCTTTATTACTGTCTTGATGATAACGCAAACAGCTAAATTATTCAACTAATCTGCTTGCGATTTCACTTGTTCTTAGATGCTATTTGCCACTTTTAAAAGTGCCAAATCAAATAGGTAGTCTTTGTCATACTTTCCACTTTTAATCGCATAATCGGTCTCAATGAAAGTGATCATGGCCTGCTTCAAAAAAGAAAGAGAAAGTCTACGACTGTCTCGCAGGGCAAACTTCACCTGGTATGGATTGATCTTACGCCCCGACAGATCCGATAAACTCGTAACGATCTGGCTTTCAATCTGGCCTTCTTCTGACAGAATTTTAACCTGAGTAAACAGACGGAATTGTCCTAACATTATGGCGATTAATTTGATTTCATCTTCTCCTTGCAAGCGCAGATCTTTGACTAGATTGCTCGCCTGATCGATTTGGCGTTTGAGAATCATTTGGGTCAAGTCAAAAATATTGTCTTGTAAGGTCTTAGGAACCGCCTCTTCGACATCCTCCAAGGTAATCTGACCGTCTTCTTTATAGGCCTGTAACAAGGCTAGGTTCTTCTGTAACTCTCCAAAGTCATAACCAGATTTTAAGAGTAACTGATCGAGTGCATCCCCCACAAATTTCAAACCCAATTCTTGGGCCTGACTAGCGAAAAAGCGCTTCAATTCTTGGTCTTTAGGAGTTGCTGCTTCAATGATTTGAGCCTCTCGTTTTAAAAGTTTGACCAAACGTCGCTTGCTATCTAACTTTCCCTCAGCAAAAATCACCAATTTGGTCGACTCGGATGGCATTTCCAGATAGCTTTCAAATTGCTTTAGATCTTCATCTGTCAAAACACGTTTTTTGGCAGTCGTCAGGTCTAACAAGTGGTCCAAAATCACAATCTTCTCATCTGCAAAAAAGGGAAGGCTAACCAAATCTAGTTCCACCTCAGCATAGGGGGTTTCCTTCATATCAAAATAAGAATAATTGAGATCAGAAGAGTCGTAGGCAATCTTTTGTAAAATATCTTTTTTTAGCCATTCAAATTGTCCAACATCCTCACCGGTTAAAACAAGAATAGGCGGTAAGGTGTAAACCGTTAGATCCTTGATATCATTAATAGCTTGCATGATGTTCTCTTATCTCTATCCACTTAGTGCTGTTCGTGTTCAGCAGCCATTTTTTGCTCCAACGGTAATTTTTCACCAGACAAATCAGGTGTTGCTACAAAGCTTGGGATTTGTTCAAATAACCCACTTGTATAGGGATCAGCAGCTGGTCTTAACTGTGGCTCAGAAGCCACTTGAGTCGGATTTACGACTGGCTGTGGAAATGCGTTTTTGGCTGGAAACATCAAAAGGATGAGGAGAGCGACTGCCCCGATAAGCCAAATGAAGAGGAAGACTTCTAAAGAAGTCACTAAATAGAACAGAATTGGGCCAAGGTTCAAAAAGATCCACGACCAATGAATCCCTGCATCTCGCAAACGTCTTACACAAATCGCTTGGCTCGGTACAAAAATAAGAAAATAAAAGAAGACCAAGAAAGCAAGCGACCATAGAATAGGGAGGGCTTGTAAGTTAGAGAGTGGCAAAGAATCCTTACCAGTTTGATGCGATACATCCGCTACGATGAAAAAGACCCAGAGAGGCAATGAAATCAAAAAATTCCAGAAAAAAGCTAGCCAAAAATGGGCACGGCTGGTCCTACCTGAAAAGTCAGCATACTGGAGCCAAAATTGCTTAAATGCGTTCATATCATTCTACCTTTACATTAATTTCATCTTCTATAATAGCAATTTTCAACAGTAAAAGCAAACCTTCCCTTTCTTCTAGTGGACAGTCTCCAGCCTCCAATGATCCCAGCCAATCAATCGAATAGCCCCTCTTTCATCGGTACGAAGGTAAGAAATCGAACGCTTCTCCAATCGTTCCAACAATTCTTTATGGGGATGCTGGTAACGATTCTTCTTTCCAACTGAAATCAAGGCCAGTTGAGGATGTAATCGATCTAAAAAGGCGTCGCTCGAGGATCCTTTTGATCCGTGGTGTCCTACTTTTAAGACGTCTACTTCTAGTTGGGGATAATTGGCTAAAAGTTGTTTTTCTCCTGCTTCTTCAAGGTCCCCAGTAAAGAGAAATCGTTTTTGAAAAAATTGTCCATATAAGACGATCGAATCATTATTTTTCCCATCACCCACTCCATCAGGGGATAAGATCTCTAGATAACTCTCAAATATAGGTAAGTGATCGCCTCTGTTGACAACTTTGATCGAACTATGAAGCTGTTTCAACTGCTCTTGAAATTTGGGTTGGGTGAGGCTTCCCTGACTGATATAAATCGTTTGAATTGGAATTTGTCTAGCCACCTCAAGCATATCTCCCATGTGGTCCTGATCCGTATGTGTCACAACCAAGGCATCGATTTTTCCAACCCCTCGACTCTTAAGGTATGGAAGGAGGGTTTTCTCAGCATTGGCCGACTGATGACGCTCCTGCCACTTTTCTCCGCTCTTAAAACTGACACGTCCACCCACATCAATTAAGATTGTCCGGCCTTTCCAATCTCGTAAAAAGATGCTATCTCCTTGACCAATATCGACCATCGTAATCTCATTTTCTAAGGGATGCTTGGTCCAAGCAAAGACAAGAAAGATAGCACCTATACAAAGTAAGCGCAACCCTTTTTTCTTTCTAAGATCATAGAGGATCCCCAAAAGAAAGATCAAGCCAAGCAGAGCCAGCCCTGTCGGTTGACCAAATACTAGGGGAAGTGATGTTCCATCTGCGATCCAGCTGATACACGCCTCGATTAAGATAAAGACAGTATTAAAGATGGTCAAAGGTTTTAAAAAAGAGAATAGAAACAAAACGGTCAAACCTGGAAGCAAGACAAGGTCAAATAAAAAGGAAAAGATGAGGGTCAGGGGAATGGACCAGGGTTGAAAGACAGCAAAATAATAGGTTAAAAATGGCAATATCCCTAAGCTAATGCAACTACTTTCCAGTAGCACTTTTTTAAATCCAACATAGGAACTCGTATCTATCAGGGTCAAAATAAAGGCATAGGCACAACTTAAGACACCACCGGCTGTAAGGAGAAAGGAAGGCATAAGAACCATCAAAAACATGATTGTAACCGCCATATTCTCCATTCCAACAATCCCTTTTTGGGACAATAGTTTTTGCAGAAGGCTACGAACAACAGAGACTGAAAAGCCCGTCAAACCCGCGTAAAGAAAGGAAAGAGGATACATCAAGAAGTCTACCGTTTCTTGCAGCATTCCCAAGCGTAAGAGGATTTTTCGAATACCATTGATGAAAAATCCAACCTGCATTCCTGATAAGGCAAACAAATGGATAATGCCTAAGCTGGAATAGAGCTGGTCCATCTCTTCAAAATCAGTATCTAGATAGCCAAAGAGAAGTCCTGTCATATACTGATTCATTGGATGCGGAAAGTGTTCCTTGCTCCAAACAATAGCTTGGCGCCTTATTTGGGAGCACCAATCAAACAGATTCCAGGTTTTAGAAGGCACAACCGATCGAAAAGACTCGATAGTGATTTGATAATGAATCCCTTGCGTCTTCAAATAAGCACGGTAATCAAATCCTCGAAAATTTCGCTGACCTACTGGCTCTTCCATCCTTCCTTTATACGAAATATCCAAGGACTGCGTTTGTGATTGCCATTGTTTCTTTTCCTTTTCTGATTTCAACTGATAAAAGACCTGGTATGTGTTTCCTTGATCTGTTGCTCGAAAGCTCAGCGAATCACCATTGATCTTAATCGTATCTGGCAGTAAACGTAACTGAGCCGGTGGCTGAGACGCTCCACTTTTGGGCTCGTTTAGAAAACGCTGAATAAAAAAGAAGCCTGCAAAACAAACTGCCAGAACTGCAAGCTTAATCAAGCTTTGACGCTCATTTTTATATCGATTGACTAACAAGAATAGAGCGACGACAAGAATGATCTCCGTCTGAAATGAAGGTTGGTAGACACTGAAATACAAACACAGCAATAAAAAGGCTAAGTGAACCGGCGAAAAGGGAAGCTGCTTAATCCACCGTGAAAGCATCTTTTAATTTCTCCAGCGTTTTCTCACCTATTCCTGAGACATTTTTTAGATCCTCTACCGATCGAAAAGGACCGTTTGCTTCACGGTAGGCGATGATATCAGAGGCCCTCTTTTGGCCAATGCCTGAAACTGTCTGTAGTTCAGCCTCCGTTGCACGGTTCAAATGTACCTTTCCCGATTTCTCTGAACTTGCAGATGAGGGGGTTGGGCTCGCTGAACTCCCAGCCGCGGGAACATCTTCCCCTTCTTTTGCCACATATATTACAGCTTCATCCGTGAGTTTTTGTGCTAAATTCACCGATTGACTATTAGCTTCTGGTGTCATCCCACCAGCTTTATAAATCGCATCGTAAACCCGACTATTGGACCGTAATTCGTAAACTCCTGGTTGTTTGACAGCCCCCTTGACATCCACTGTAATAACCTCAGCTTCTTCTGACGTTGAAGTGGACGTCTTTTCTTCTTTTGAACTAGAGACCTGTGTTTTTTTCTGGGATGATGATACACTAGACGCTTGATAAAGATCTGGAACCGTCGAAGGACTTGACTTTGGCGGTTGAAGGATAAAATAGCCACCCACTAAAAGGCCAATCACTGCAATCCCTAAAAAGAGTTTGTATTCCTTGATTTTTTCAATCATAGCTTCCATGAAAATCCTCCTCTCACTTTTATTATTCGTAAAAATAAAAAAAACTGAGAAAATTTCTCAGCATTTTTACTTATTTTTCCGGTGTTTGTCTGGATCCCATACAAAGCTTGCGAGGTAACTAAAGAGCAAGGTCAAGATGCCCACGACTAAAACAACAGGAATCAGAAGGATTTTCAACAAACGAATCAAGATAAAGGGTTTTGTTGGGGTGTTGATCGCTTGGGCTTCAGCATCCAAACGATCAAACTCCTCTTGAACACGACGGGCAACTTCTGCTACCCCTTCGTCATTCATTTTTTTGATATCTGAAATATCAATTGGATGTCCAAAGTTCATATCAATGCGCTCACCAGTTGCCAAACCGTTCAGATCTCTTGGTCCAGTGTAAGTCACTGGCATGATACGGACCTTAGCCATTTTGGCAATGATGGCAACACCGCCTTTGACGTCTTGAGAATGACGGCTTCCACTTGGGAACATAATCAAGGAACGGTTGCTCTTCTTCAGCATATTAACGGGATACTTAATGGCTTCTGCCCCTGGATTTTCACGGTCAATCGGAAAAGCTCCACACATACGGATCCACCAGCCAAAAATACGATTGGTGAAGAGTTCTTTTTTCGCCATAAAAATAAACTGCTTGGGCTTGGTCGCAAAGGCCATATAAACGGGATCCCACCAAGTCCGGTGAGGAGATACCAGGATATAATTTTCATCACGATCTGGAATATTTTCCTTATGATGGTAATGGGCATTGCCATTTAAAACCCAAAGAATAAAGGCAACAAGGCCACGTAAGTAGGTGTAAAACATAGTTGTTCCTCAAATCCATTTCATTAATCTCTACAAGATATTCCATCATGTAAAACGTTCTTACTTATTATACCGTATCCTGATTTTGACCGCAAACCTTTTTGTAGAAAAAAGTCTCAGCAGGCCAATTCTAGATAGTCTTTTTCTCAAAAAAATGATATCATATTGTCTATGGAAACTATTGATTTGAAGGGGTTAACCCGAAGTGATGTCCGAAAAAAAACAGAACGCGGACAAACCAACAATTTTACAACGAATACCAGTACCAGTACTTGGCAGATCATCAAGCGAAATGTCTTTACCTTGTTTAATACCTTGAACTTTGTGATTGCAGTAGCTCTTGCTGCTGTACAAGCCTGGAGCAATATGGTTTTCTTTGCCGTCATTAGCTTTAATGCGATCACAGGGATCATGACTGAAATGCGAGCCAAACGAATGATTGACAAGCTCAATCTCATGAGCCGTGAGCTAGTGACGGTCATTCGAGACGGGGAGAAAGATGCGATTTCACCGGAAGAGCTCGTCCTTGGTGATTTAATCCTACTTTCTTCTGGGGAACAAATCCCGAGTGATGCCGAGGTCATGTCTGGAATTGCTGAAGCCAACGAAGCGATGCTAACAGGTGAGAGTGATCTGGTCTTAAAAGAGGTCGGTGATGAACTGCTTTCTGGTAGTTATATTGCCAGTGGTCAAGTCTATGCCCGTGTCAAACGAGTTGGGGCAAACAACTATGCCAACAAATTGATGATGGAAGCCAAAACCTTGAAGCCCATTAATTCGCGCATTCTCTATAACTTAGCGAAAATCTCTAGCTTCACTGGAAAAATTATCATCCCATTTGGTCTTGCCCTCTTCTTCGAAGCTCTGTTGATTAAAATGTTGCCCATCAAGGATTCCGTTGTGAATTCTTCCACAGCTCTCTTGGGAATGTTGCCAAAAGGAATTGCCCTACTGACGGTTACGTCTCTTTTGACGGCGGTTATTAAGCTCGGCATGCGCAAGGTTCTTGTTCAAGAAATGTATTCAGTGGAAACCCTGGCCCGTGTGGATACCTTGTGTCTAGATAAGACCGGGACTATCACTCAAGGGAAGATGACAGTCGAAGCTCTCCATAGCTTATCCGAGCATTTTTCTGAGGAAACGATCCAGGTCATCCTCTCTGCTTACATGCAAAATAGCGAGGACACCAATCCTACTGCTCAAGCTATTCGCAAGGCTTATGGGGAGTTGGAGCATGCTTATACTGCAGAAAACATTATTCCTTTCTCAAGTGATCGGAAATGGGGAGCTATGCATCTATCCAACCTCGGAACTGTCTTTCTCGGTGCTCCTGAAATGCTCCTTCAAGAAAATCCAACTGCTGTCGTCGAAGCACAAGGCCGTGGATCGCGCGTGCTCGTATTGGCACATAGTTCAGAACGGATCAGCATGCAGGAATTGAAACTGCCTGAAAATCTTGAAGGGATTGCCGTTATTGAGATTACGGACCCCATTCGTGAAGGGGCTTCAGATACTCTTGAGTATTTGCGCTCTCAAGGAGTGGATCTAAAAATCATATCCGGTGACAACCCTGTGACGGTTTCTTATATCGCTCAACAAGCTGGCTTCAAAAATTATGAGAACTACGTCGATTGTTCAAAAATTTCTGATGATCAATTAGTGGATCAAGCAGAAGAAACAGCTATCTTTGGGCGCGTGTCTCCTCACCAGAAAAAACTTCTCATCCAAACCTTGAAAGCAGCTGGTCGAACGACAGCTATGACTGGAGACGGGGTCAATGATATCCTCGCTCTTCGCGAAGCAGACTGCTCCATCGTGATGGCTGAGGGAGATCCAGCAACCCGTCAAATTGCCAATATTGTTCTTTTGAACTCTGACTTTAATGACGTTCCAGAAATTCTTTTTGAAGGCCGTCGTGTGGTGAATAACATTGGACGAATCGCTCCAATCTTCTTTATCAAAACGATCTATTCCTTCCTCTTGGCTATCATCTGTATTGCCAGTGCCCTCTTCTTTAACGTCAACTATTTGCTGATTTTCCCTTTCATCCCTATTCAAATCACCCTGATCGACCAATTCGTCGAAGGATTCCCACCATTTGTGTTGACCTTTGAACGCAATATCAAACCGGTTGAAAAACACTTCTTGAGACGTTCCCTTCTGTTAGCCTTACCAAGCGCCTTGATGGTCGTCTTTAGTGTCTTGTTCATTCGCCTTTGGGGAGCAAGCCATGGTTGGTCTGCAGCCGATATGTCTACTGTATCCTATTACTTACTTGGATCCATCGGTTTCCTATCCGTCATCCGTGCCTGCCTTCCACTAAATATCTGGCGAGCCCTCCTCATTCTCTTCTCTGTTGTAGGATTCTACGCATCTGCGGTCGTATTGAAAAACTTGATCGAGATTTCACTCCTTACAGCCACTACTTTCCCAGTTTATCTGGCATTGATGGCCATCTTTACAGGAGTCTTTATCCTCACAACGATTCTACAAAAATATGAATTTGATTAAAAAAAGTTGAGAGAAAAACTCTCAACTTTTTCTGTTCTGCCCACCTTTCCCCGAGACTCTTTTCATGCTATAATAGAGCCATGACAGATATCGAATTAAAAGACGGCGAGCGCGTCAACCAACTCTTTTCAAGTGATGTGAAAATCATACAAAATCGGGAAGTCTTTAGTTACTCCGTAGATAGCATCCTGCTCTCGCGTTTTCCAAAATTGCCCAAGCGAGGCTTGATCATAGATCTCTGCGCTGGAAATGGAGCTGTGGGACTATTTGCAAGTACCCGAACAGAGGCTCAGATCATTGGTGTCGAAATTCAGGAACGTTTGGCGGATATGGCTACCCGTTCAATTACACTCAATGGCCTGGACCAACAAATGTCCATGATCACCGATGACCTCAAGTATCTTCCCCAACATATCAAAGGGAGTAAGGTCGATATTATCCTTTGCAATCCCCCTTATTTCAAAGTTGATGAACATTCAAACCTCAATGAAAGCGAACACTACCTCCTAGCTCGGCATGAGATCACGACCAATTTAGATGAGATTTGCCATGTGGCCCAACGGGTCCTCAAATCAAATGGTCGCTTAGCAATGGTCCATCGTCCTGACCGATTCTTGGACATTGTAGAGACGATGAAGCGCTACAATCTTGCCCCTAAACGGATCCAGTTTGTCTATCCAAAAATGAGCAAAGAAGCCAATATGTTGTTGATTGAGGCGATCAAGGATGGCTCACTAGATGGCTTAAAGATCCTACCTCCCCTCTTTATTCACAATGAAGATGGCAGCTATACTGACGAAATTCATGAGATCTATTATGGAAACTAAAGCTTATATGTACGTCTTAGAGTGTGTGGATGGCTCCCTCTACACTGGTTACACTACAGACGTCGAAAAACGTGTCAAGACCCACAATGCTGGAAAAGGGGCCAAATACACACGGGCTCGCCTCCCCGTCACCCTCCTCTATCAGGAATCTTACCCCGATAAACCCTCTGCCATGTCTGCCGAAGCTCTTTTTAAAAAGAAATCCCGCCAGGCAAAGCTAAACTATATCAAAGAAAACCGTCGGACTTCATGATCCAACGGTTTTTCATTTACAAAATGTTAATACGGTATTGGTGAGTTCGCTGTTCTTGTGGTCGCAAGAGAATGACCCCTTTCTTGTCTTCGAAGAAATCCCCTTCTTCATCTGATGTTGGAAGTCCTGTCCAAGGCTCCAAGGCAATGAAGGGTCCATCGTTGCTACTTGACCAGAGAACCAGATGATCAAAATCAGAAAATGTAAATCCGATGCCCTTACCGGATTTTTTTGAGATGAGCTGGACAGATTTAGAGGCTAACTCATCCAAAATAATGGCATCCTTTTGAAAGAGTTCATGTCTCAATCGTAAGTGTCGGTCCTGATTAAAAAATGGCAGACGCTTCGATCGATTGATCAAACCGGTATCTGTATTCAAGAAGGGAATGCTGCAAGTTTCTTCTTGTTCAAATACCAATTCATAATCGTCATAAGTTTCATCTTCTAAAAGCGGGCAACGAAAGGCTGGATGACCCCCAATACAATAGGGTATGACTTGCTCCAGCTCAAGATTTTGCACACGATAAGTCGTACTGACTTCTTTTCCACTCAATTCATAAGCAATTTCCACTCGAAAATGAAAAGGGTAGTTTCGCAAACTTTCTGGGTTTGAGGTGATCGCAAAGACCAGACGATTGGGAGTATGTTCTTTGAGCTGAAATTCTCTCTTGCGAATCAAGCCATGTCTTGGTAGCTGCCCTGTCTGCTCTCCATTGTTTAGATGGTACTTTACTTGGCCATTTCGCACATTTCCACAAATTGGGAATAAAACAGGAACCTGTCCTGCCCAATACTTGGCATCACCTTGCCACAAATACTCCAAGCTGTCCCTATTTTGTATCGACTTTAGTTCTCCTCCAAATGACCTACATTTTAGTTGAAGAACATCATTTTTTAACTCAAAATCCATTACAGAATTCCCTTCTCCTGCTTGCTTTGATCGAAAAGCAAGACAACTATCTCTTAAAATCTATAGATTTTTAAAAAAATTTGAAAAAAACGTTGACAAAGCACAAAAATAATTGTACAATTAATATGTTAACAGAAATAATTAATTTTAGCAATTCCTAACTTCTGTTAACCGATCTTTTTAAGAAGTCATGGGTTGCATCCGTCCTTCTCGAAAGATTCCTCCTACATTTGGTCTCCTTATAAATATACAAGGGTGAACGATTGCTCAACCCTTGTATTTTTTTGTTTTCTAAAAAAGACGGTCGATCTGCGACCGTCGTCTTATAGGATTTATTTATCCCCTTTATTTCGGATGACAAAGCCGTTTTTCTTTTCATTTGAAGTACGATGTGGGCGTTTGTTTCCTTTTCCTTCAAAGTCTCGGCTATTTTTATTGGACTTCCGTTTGAAATCGCGGCGTCCACCATCGCGGTCTTCTCTACGGTTTCGATCACGGCGTTGGTCTCCACGGTAGCCATTTCCACGACCACCTTTGCCTTTTCCACCAAATCCACCAGAAGATGGTTTAAATGGTAATGGTTTTTCACGCGCAATTTCCACTTCTGGAAGGCTATCTGGATCTTGAACGGTTAAGCTCAAAATATACATCGCCAATTCTTCCGGAGTAAATTCTGCTGCCAGTTTGCGAGCATCTTTGCCAAACTTCTCAAAGTTGGTCCGAATGCTTTCATCCTCAAAGTCACGTTCAATTTTCTTCAAGGCCACATGTTTTTTAGCTTGGAAGGCTTCTTCTGCTGTCGCAGGTTTCATCCCCTTCATCCGCTTTTTGGTGAGGTTTTCAATAATTTGGAGATAGCCCATTTCATTAGGTGCGACAAAGGTAATGGACTGTCCTGATTTCCCAGCACGACCTGTACGACCAATCCGGTGAACATAACTTTCTGGATCTTGTGGAATATCGTAGTTGTAGACATGCGTCACACCTGAAATGTCCAAGCCACGCGCTGCCACATCCGTAGCTACAAGAACATCCAGATTCCCATTTTTGAAATCGCGAAGGACGCGCAGGCGTTTGTTTTGATCCAAATCTCCATGAATTCCTTCTGCTCGGAAACCACGGATCTTGAGACCACGCGTCAACTCATCGACACGGCGCTTGGTCCGACCAAAGACGATGGCTAGTTCAGGCTGTTCCACATCCATGAGACGGGTCATGGTGTCAAACTTCTCACCTTCTTTGACACGGATATAGTACTGATCTACTAATTCTGTCGTCAATTCTTTAGCAGCAATCTTGACATGCTCAGGCTCTTTCATAAACTGGACACCGATCCGTTTGATGGCATCCGGCATGGTAGCTGAAAAGAGCAAGGTTTGACGTTCCTCAGGAACACGGCTAATAATAGCTTCGATATCCTCTAAGAAGCCCATGTTAAGCATTTCATCTGCTTCATCCAGGATCAAGGTTTCAATGTGATTGAGTTTCAAAGCCTTACGCTTGATCAAATCCAGTAAGCGTCCAGGTGTTCCCACAACGATGTGCGCGCCTGACTTCAAAGCTTTAATTTGCTTTTCAATGCTGGACCCACCATAGACAGAACGGACTTTGACACCCTTACTACGTCCAAAGCGGAACAATTCTTCCTGACTCTGAACTGCCAATTCACGCGTTGGCGCAATGACAAGGGCTTGGATAACGGTATTATCCACATCAATCTTCTCCAAAGTTGGAAGACCGAAAGCCGCAGTTTTACCCGTCCCTGTTTGTGCTTGACCGATGACGTCTTTTCCCTCAAGGGCCAAAGGAATAGTTTGTTCTTGGATAGGGCTCGCTTCTACAAAGCCAGCTTTTTCAATTTCTGCTAATAAGGAAGCAGAGAGGTTAAATTCGTTGAATTTCAATTGTTTCTTCTTTCTAAAAGTGGTGCGAAGCCACTTTATCACACTTCGTTCAATGCATTGCATTGATGGCTCAGGAAGTCGCCTTCCTTGGTTTGCTGTCGTAACACTCATTTGAACAAAATCCAACTTTGCTAGGATTTTAATTAGCGAAAAACCGGATGCAGATAACGATTGCTCGACCAACCTCTATGCTAGAGCTTCAGGTGATTCCCATCCTGCATACAAAAAGTTCTTCCCTAGGTTTTTCTTATACAAGTTTACAACTTATCTAGTATAACACAATGCAGATACAAAAGATAGTCAAACGAAAACATTTTTATCGTTTGACCAATCTTTGCTAGTTGAAAGTGCGAAGGCTGGCTAAATGATACCGATTTAGAATCGCTATTTTACGGACTATTTTTCAAAAAACTTTTTATTTTAAACTATAATTTCTTTGTAAAAACTTTTATTTTTTGGCAGGTCCTACCTTGCGTTTTTACAAATAAATATGTATAATACAATTAGTATCTAAAATATTTCTGTAATAAAGAAATAGGATCCTTCTATTCATTCAACGATTTATTCTAAGTTCTAACTGATTTAGAAACCACTCAGTACTATTAAATCTACTCCTACTATTTCCAAGAAGATTTTGTACAGTCGATGAAACTACTCACACTGCCCCTTCTTTGGAGAGGAGGGCAGGTGTTTAGATACTTCCTATTTTTTCAGTGTATTTTAGATACGAGAGAGGCTCGGATTTCTCCAAGCCTCTTTTTTTTTATCTTTTTTTAACAATCCATCGCATGACTTTGGCGAGTAGCAACCATAAAATAAAGCTACACACGGATACATAAATCCAGGCATTTGGATCCTGCGTCAATGGAAGGGGAATATTCATCCCAAAGAAACCAGTGATCACGGCCAAGACAGCCAACAAGGCTTCAAAGATGGTCAGGGTGGTCAAGTTATCATTCAGATTATTGTTTAAGATATTGTTGTAAGAGCCAGACAGTTGTTGCAAGACATTGGAAATCAACTCGGTCATGGAAACCAGCTGATTGGCTTCGATCATGGCATCATCAAATTGTTCTTTTTCAATATCATCCATTCTCCGATAAATGGCATGCGCTTTAATATGTTCCAGCAACATCCGATTTTGTTTGGCTGCAGCAAGGAGGTACACCATACCGGTCTCAAGGTCGGATAGGGCATAGAGGTTCTTACTGGTTGTGGTTTTTCGAAGGAGGCGATTGAGGTCATCCTTGTGCTTATCTAAACGGTCTATAATCGGGTAATAGGCATTACTGATCATCTCAAGACCAGCAAAAAGCAACTTAAAAATGGACAACTCTCCATGAGCTTCCAAGTAGCTCATCATCTGTTCAATGATGTAAACATTTTCTTGGTTACTGATCGTGACCAGACGGGTGTCCTGAACGATAAAAGCCATAGGAATTGTTTCGTAATATTCCTTATCTTTTTCCAGGTTCAAGACATTGTAGATAAAGGTGATCGTCCCGTTTTCTCGATTGTAGTCCATATGCGCTCGTTCATTTTTATCCAGAGCGTACTCAATCGTTTCTTTGTCAATATCGTATTTCTTATAGAGATAGGAATTCTCTGTGATCCTATCTGAATCGATATTGATCCATTTCCGATCTTGACCCAATTGTTTATCGATAAACATGTTAACTCCTTTCCCTACTATTTATCAATGGTTTGGTGCAGCTGATTATTTAAAAACAGCACTGGCTAAAGCTTGCTGGATTTCAATGACGCTATTGTCACTCTTGAATTGCAAGATTTCTGAAGGCTCCACTGCAGAAGAGACCCAGATTTTTAATTCTGCATCTAAATCAAAATGACCAGAGGTTTCAACAGAAAAGCGAGAGATAGAGCGATAAGGAAGGGATTTGTAGGACGTTTTCTTCCCTGTTACTCCTTGTTTATCCACCAAAATCAAGCGATATTCTGTAAAGACAATGAGGTCCCGAATCAAGCTAAAAGCAAGGGTCACTTGCTCTCCCGGCACCAAGATATCTTCCAGATCTCTTTCCACCTTGTCGACATTTTTTTGAGAGGCATTGCCCATCAAACCTGCAAAAATACCCATGATTTTTTCCTCCACAACTTGTGCATTTTCTATCTTAATAACTATACCATATTTTTTGCGAGTTAAACAGTTGCGGGAACTTTTTTATATGAGACAAATTGTAAAATATAGTACAACAAAAAAACTCATAGCGTTTCATTGGTGTAAACTGTAAGTAACCACACAAACAGA
>OFDA01000090.1_pt1 | contig 79054 bp, 73 predicted proteins | sample 1520921 | NCBI WGS metagenome assembly OFDA01 (sample SAMEA2699028, study PRJEB24076) | metagenome
TACAGCCCTACTCAACTGTGCGGAGGTGGGACGACGAAATCGAATTCTAAAGAATGACCGATTTCTGTCCCACTCTCTTTTTAGTTACATGGTTTTGTCTTTGTCACGCACCACTAGTAAGTCAACCTTGGCGTGGCGAAGGATATATTCTGAGGAGGATCCGACCATAAGGCGTTCAAAGGCATTGAGTCCAGTAGCTCCAACCATAATCAGGTCAATTCCTTCTTTACTTGGGATATCATTTGCCAGGAGCACTTTTGGATTTCCCATCTCTACCACAGTGACTACATTTTTAACCCCAACATTTTGGGCGCGTTCTTTGTATCCTTGAAGGAGCTCTGTGGCTTCTTTTTGCAAGGCTTCGTAGACTTCGGCATCAAAGGTTGAGACGCTTTGTAGTGCACGGGTATCAATCACATGGGCAATGGTCAATTTGGAGCTATTCCGAAGAGAAACATTGACCCCCTTTTCAAAGGCCAACTCTGCTTCATGCGAACCGTCAATTGCGACCATAATGTTTTCGTATGTTTGAGACATAATCCTCTACCTCCTTATAGCTTGAAAACATGAATAGAATAGAAGGTAATCCTATTCCTAATACACTTATATTTTATCCCTTTTAGGACATAATGTAAAGGTAAAGTCGTGCTTTTCTAGTATATTTTTGCTGAATTTTTAAAGGCCTCAGATTGTACTCTCTCTGAACTAGTGGTATAATAGAAATAATTTCGTGAATCGAGGCATAGTATGAAAGAATACAATAAATCAAGTAAGTTGGAACATGTGGCTTATGATATTCGTGGCCCAGTTTTAGAAGAAGCCATGCGTATGCGGGCAAATGGCGAAAAAATCCTCCGTCTGAATACAGGAAATCCTGCCGAATTTGGCTTTACAGCACCCGATGAAGTCATCCATGATTTGATCATGAATGCGCGTGATAGTGAAGGCTACTCGGATTCAAAAGGGATCTTTTCAGCTCGGAAGGCGATTATGCAGTACTGCCAGTTGAAGAAAATTCCAAATGTGGATATCGATGATATTTACCTTGGAAACGGGGTGAGTGAGCTGATCGTCATGTCCATGCAAGGCTTGCTGGACAATGGCGATGAGGTCTTGGTGCCCATGCCCGACTATCCTCTTTGGACAGCAGCTGTCAGTCTAGCTGGTGGGAATGCGGTGCATTACCTTTGTGATGAAGAAGCAGATTGGTATCCGGATATTGAAGACATCAAATCCAAGATCACCTCAAATACCAAGGCCATCGTCGTTATCAATCCAAATAACCCGACAGGAGCGCTCTATCCAGATGAGATCCTGCTTGAGATCGTAGAGATCGCTCGTCAAAATAACCTGATCATTTTTGCGGATGAAATTTACGACCGTCTGGTCATGGATGGGGAAAAACACACGGCTATTGCCAGTCTGGCCCCTGATCTCTTTTGTGTCAGCATGAATGGCTTGTCAAAATCTCACCGGATTGCAGGTTTCCGTGTTGGGTGGATGGTTCTGTCTGGTCCAAAGAAACACGTGAAGGGCTACATTGAAGGACTCAATATGTTGTCCAATATGCGTTTGTGCTCGAATGTTCTATCCCAACAGGTCGTGCAAACCTCTCTTGGTGGCTACCAATCGGTGGATGAACTCTTGCTTCCAGGTGGCCGAATCTACGAACAACGCAACTTTATCTACAAGGCTATCAATGATATCCCAGGTCTCTCAGCGGTTAAGCCAAAAGCTGGTCTCTATATCTTCCCTAAGATTGACCGGGACATGTACCGAGTGGATGATGACGAGCAATTTGTCTTGAATTTCTTGAAACAAGAGAAGATCCTCTTGGTTCATGGACGTGGATTTAACTGGAAAGATCCAGATCACTTCCGGATTGTTTACCTCCCACGGGTGGACGAATTGGCTCAAATTCAAGAAAAAATGACCCGTTTCTTGAAACAATACAAACGCTAAGAAGAAATAAAGGTGGAAAACCGAAGGAATTGTCTTCAAATTCTGTTTGGTTTCCCTCCTTTTTTAGTAGTCTCTTTAAATTGTACACAATTGTAGAAAAAATAAATAATTTTCAGATAATTTGATTGAAATTCCCTCACTTATATGATATACTTTAGTCGACTATATGCGAGGTTTATTATGGCTAAATTATTAGAAAAGACACGTAAAATCACCTCTATCCTGAAACGGACAGATGAACAGTTACAGGCTGAGATGCCTTACAATGATATTGCTCAGCAATTGGCAGATATTATCCATTGTAATGCTTGTATCATTAACAGCAAGGGGACCCTTCTTGGTTATTTCATGCGTTACAAGACCAATAACGACCGGGTGGAAGCTTTCTTCCAAAACAAAAAACTACCAGAAGATTATGCCAAGGCGGCTAGTTTGGTCTATGATACAGAAGCCAATTTAGATGTGGATCATGATTTGAGTATCTTTCCGGTCGAAACCAAGTCTGAATTTCCTGATGGCTTGACCACCATTGCACCGATTCATGTTTCTGGGATTCGGTTGGGTTCCTTGATCATTTGGCGCAATGATAAACCGTTTGCGGATGATGATTTGATCTTGGTTGAGATTGCGAGCACCGTGGTGGGCATTCAAATGTTGAACTTCCAACGCGAGGAAGATGAGAAGAACATTCGTCGCCGGACAGCTGTCAATATGGCTGTCAATACCTTGTCCTACTCAGAATTACGGGCCGTCTCTGCTATTTTGAATGAGTTGAATGGCAACGAAGGCCAATTGACAGCCTCTGTCATTGCAGATCGGATCGGAATTACCCGCTCGGTGATTGTCAATGCCCTTCGTAAATTAGAGTCAGCTGGTATTATTGAAAGCCGTTCTCTAGGAATGAAGGGAACCTATTTAAAAGTGTTGATACCAGATGTGTTTGAGGAAATTAAGAAAAGAGAATACTAATGATGAAAGCGTTGATTTCCATTGATTATACCGTTGATTTTGTAGCAGATGATGGCAAGTTGACAGCAGGGGCACCTGCCCAAGCCATTTCTGAGACCATTGCACAGGTGACCCAGTTGGCCTTTGACCAAGGAGCCTATGTCTTTTTTGCCATTGATGGGCATGATGTTAACGATCCATTCCATCCTGAAAGTAAGCTTTTCCCACCTCATAATATCATTGGGACGAGTGGTCGTGATTTGTACGGCCCTTTAGCAGATTTTTATCGGGAGCACAAAGAGGATTCACGGGTCTTTTGGATGGACAAGCGGCATTATTCGGCTTTTTCTGGGACAGACTTGGATATCCGCTTGCGGGAGCGCCATGTAGATACGGTGATCTTGACGGGTGTATTAACGGATATCTGTGTTCTTCACACAGCGGTTGATGCCTATAATCTTGGCTATCAGATCCAAGTGGTCGCACCGGCAGTAGCCTCACTCACTCCTGAAAATCACCAGTTTGCCTTGAATCATTTCAAGCATGTCTTAGGGGCAAGCTTGGTAGACGACACACTAGCTGTATTAGATACAAAATAAGAAAACAATCTAAGGGAGGTCATAGACGTTTGTCTGGCCTCTTTTTTAGGGCTTAGAGATTGTCTTCCTCTCTTGAAAATGGTATTCTAATGGTAGCAATAAGGGGGAGTTATGAATAAAAAAGCTGTCGTATTTTCAGCAGATCTATCTTATATGGAAAAGTTGGAAACCGCTATGAAGTCACTGTGTGCCCATCAGGACCAGTTGAAAATTTATGTCTTAAATGAAGATTTACCAACAGAGTGGTTTACTATCATGAATCAGCGCTTGCGCCAGTTGGATTCAGAGGTGATCAATTGTCGGATGTCTCCTGAGCAATTCCAGTCCTTCTCACTTCCAAGTGACCATATTCACTATGCAACCTATTTCCGTTACGCTATTCCAGAGTTTGTGGAGGAAGAGCGGATCCTCTATCTGGATTGTGACATGATATTTACACAGGATTTATCGCCTTTATTTGAGGTCGATCTAAAAGGTTATGGACTGGGTGCGGTGGTAGATAAGCCAACAACGACGGATGGATTTAATGCTGGTCTCTTGCTGATCGATCGAGATTGGTGGCAGGAACATCAGGTCACAGAAGCTCTATTTGCTCTGACCAGGGACCACCATCAGGAAGTTTACGGGGATCAAGGAATCCTGAATCTTTATTTCAAAGATGCCTGGTGCCCCTTGCCCTGGACCTATAATCTCCAAGTAGGATCGGATAAGGATCAGTATATTTATGGAGACTTAGCTTGGTACGACTCCTTTCAAGGGGTTCCGGCGGTTGTCCACTATACCTCCCACAATAAGCCATGGACATCTAAACGGTTCAATCGTTTCCGTGAACTCTGGTGGTTTTATTATGCTCTTTCTTGGGAGGAAGTTTTGCTTCGAAAACCAATTCTCAAGCAAGATTTTGAAGATTTGGTGGGGACATATCCTTATCATGCTGCTATCTATACTAATACCGCAGATGTCCATGAGCTGGAGACTCTGTTAAAAGAGTTGCCGAATGTCGCCTTTCATGTCCTTGCTCATAGCCATTTTGGCTTTAACTTGGTACAATTAGAACGTTACCCCAACCTCTTTCTTTACCCCTCATTTGATCCGTTGACCAGTCGAAAGGTCTTGGGGAAATTGGACTTTTATCTGGATATCAATCCTTATGGCGAAGTGGATCAGATCACGGAAAAAATCAGTCAGAAAGGCCTCCCTATTTTTTCTTTTGAAGGGACGAATCATGTGAAGACAGGGGAAAATGTCGTCTTTGCGGATGATCAAGTGGCCCAAATGGTGGCAGCCATTCGCGATTATTTAAAGAGAAGCGAGAAGAATCATGCAAGCAAATGAAGTAGTGAGTATCATCATTCCCATTTATAAGGTGGAAGCGTATCTGAGGCAGTGTTTGGAGACGGTTACCCACCAAACCTACCCGCATTTGGAAATTATTTTAGTCAATGATGGTTCGCCAGATCACTCCGAAGAGATCTGTAAGGAATTTTTCAAACGAGATACACGCATTCGCTATGTCCGTCAGGAAAACGGTGGCCTATCAGCGGCTCGAAATACAGGAATTGAGTTGGCTACAGGAGACTACATCACCTTTATTGACCCGGATGACTGGGTGACAGAGGATTATGTAGAAGTCCTCTATCAAAAACTCAAAGACTACCATGCGGATGTTTCAACAGCTAACTACAACCTTTACGATGACAGTAGTAGCAAGTACTTGATCAAGGTGACGGAAGCGGATTATTCCGAGACCCTTTATGAGGGACGAGCCATTATGGATCAGGATGCTATCCAAGAAACCAGAGATATGGCCTGGGCCTGTGCGATGATGAAGCTTTATAAGCGCAGCTTATTTGAGGGCTTACGCTTTCCAGTTGGAAAAAATGTGGAAGACAACTTCCTCATGTACAAGTTGTTGTTAAAGGCTGATCGGGTGGTTCATACAGAGAAGTGCATTTATTGGTATCGAGTGGGCCGTAAAGATACCCTCTCACAAGTTTGGACAGAAAAGCGGGTGATCGATGAGATGGAAGCCAAACAGGAAAAATTAGCTCTCCTTGGGATGTTGGGCTATGATTTGACCTGGCACCGTTATATCTATAAAACACGTTTGAAGCGGGCCCTTGAAAAATTAGAGGAAGCGGGTCTTCAGGAAACGGAAACCTATGCGCGTGTGCGGATGAACCTCAGTCTGATTGAAAATATAAAGGAATAGGATGGCAACGGAAAGGAGCACTATGCTCATCATTGCAAAAGAAGAGACCCTGGAGCTGGCTCGTTTGGAAAAACTTCTACACCAACTCAATCAACCCTACCGGGTGCTATTGACCAATCTGGAAACCGATCTGGAGAAGGAAAAGGAAAGCCTGGCAACTTTCTTTACCCAGCAAGATCCAGCATCGAAAATAGGAGAGCCCTTATTTTTCAATGATTTGGAGGTTCCTGAATATTGGGAGCCGTGGACATTGGGAATCACGACCTATATTTTTGATGGAACAGAACGTCGGGCAAATGTGATTTTTCGGAAAGATGTCTTGTCTCGGACCGTTGGAAGAGTTGAGTGGTTTGGTCAGGGAGAAGAGATCGCAACTATTGATCTCTATAATCGCTATGGCTGGCGTAGTAAGCAAAGTTTGTTGGATGAAAGAGGTCAAGCCTATCTGGAGATTTACCTCAATCAAAAACAAGAAGAAGTCCTCCTCCACTTTGTCTCAGAAGGGACCTTTTTGCATCAAACCGTTAAGGGACGTGATCGGGTGTATGCCAACAAAGAGGAGCTTTTAAGAGCTGTTTTAGATAACCTTCTGCCTGAGGCAAAAGGCGTTCTTTTGATGGATAAGGACCTGCTTTCTTTTGTAGAACGGATAGATAAAGAACGATTGGCCTATTGTGGGAATTGGTCACTCGATCTAGCTGAGCTTACAGAGCATGTCGGCCAACTGATGGTTTTGGATGAGACTCTCTTGCCAGAGAAAAAAGAAGGCTTGATGGAGCTCTCAGGATTTGTGGACCTTGAAGGAGTCAGCTTTCATCCTCAAGCTCTGATCATGACAGCTTCGCAAGAAGTAAAAGGCTTATCCAACTTGGTTGATCAATTTCCACAAGTGACCTTTCACATTTCAGCCTTGACAACTATGGGACCTAAATTAACAGAGCTTGCTCCTTGCTCCAATGTTCGGCTATACCCGGGCATTTCAATGGATCAATACGAAGAGTTACTGGCAAGCTGTTCGCTTTATCTGGATTGCAACCAGGGAAAAGAAGTGCTCAGCAGTAGCATACGTGCTCTTGAAAATGGGCAACTGTTACTTGGCCTACAGGACACGGTGCATCAGGAAGTCTACAAAAAATTGATCACTGTCACGGAGACTGTAGAGGAGATGGAGTTGCAACTTGGAGAAATCCTAGCTCATCCAGAGAGTTTCCAAGAACGCTTGAAAGAGCAAGCCCACATCTTGCAGCTTCCCAAAAAAGAAGAGCTACGAAAACGATTTGAGTGTTTAGAGGGAGGCAGCCATGAGCATCTATACCTTTAATTTATTGGTGGGTTATGAGCCCAATGGGGTTGATGTGGCGCAAGCCTCAAGAGCTAAGCTACTTCGTGATTTAGGAGTGCAATCGACCTTTGTTTTTACCACTTGGCCAAGCCCTGAAAAATTAGCTTATTACCTTTCTTTGGGACACCGAGACGAGGAATTGCTTTATGCCCAGCTAGCTTTTACGGATCAAGAAAAGACGGTCCCTCAACAGACAGTTGGGGCCTTGCAAATGGCCTTGCAGTTGACTCGCCTAGATATCATCGAACAATCAGAAGAAAAAATTTGCTATCAGTTGGCAGACAATAATGTCTTGGTCTTTCATCTAGATCCCTACCACCCAGACTGCGTGCGCTATGTGGATTATCTGTTGGGGACCACGATCATCAAGCGAGAGTATTATGGTGCTTGTAAACTGGTGACGGAATATTTTCAATACGGAAGTGTGATTAGACGGACCTATCATGATCAGAATGGGCGGATCGCCTTTGAAGAAGCGAGACAAGGTGGACATTGGCTCTCTAAAATGGGGCCGGAAATCTTGACAAGCCAAACGGAGGTGATGCGACGATTTCTCTCGAAACTTTCACTAAAAAAGGAAGATTTAATCCTAGTGGATCGAGCTTCAAGAATGGAATTTGCTCGTCCCTTGTTGGAGCAAAGATCTCCAGCTAAGTTGGCTATGGTCTTTCATTCGGAGCACGAATTTGAAAATGGACAGCTCAACTACGAATATTATTATGTATTCAAGTATGCCCAGCGGTTTGATTTCTTTATCACAGCGACAGAGGTGCAAAAAGAAGTGTTGCAGCAGACGCTTGCCAAGCGAGATTGTCAAGAGCTTCCCATCTACACCATTCCAGTGGGTCATCTAGAGAAGCTGACAGGTTTTCTTGAAGGAAGGCGCCCTTTTAGTGTGTTGACAGCATCGCGTCTTGATCCAAGAAAGCGTCTGGATTTGGCCATTCGTGTCGTCGCAATAGCTCATCAAACCATGCCGGATCTTCGGTTTGATATTTATGGTAAGGGAGCAGAAGAGGACAATTTGAAGAATTTGATTCAAGAGCTTGGAGCGCAAAACTATATCCACCTACGAGGTCATGCGAATTTGGAGCAGATCTACCCTCACTACCAGGCTTATCTCACCACTTCTCAGTGGGAGACCTTTGGCTTGACCCTAATGGAGGCGACTGGAGCGGGTTTAGCCTTGCTTGGCTTTGATGCTCGCTATGGGAATCCGACCTTTATTAAAGATGGGAAGAACGGCTTTTTAGTGGAGTATAGTGAAAAGATCCCGGAAGCAGACTTGGTCAAGGAGCTTGCAAATAGGCTTGTAGAGCTTTTCCAAGGGGATGTCACTTCTTTCCATCAAGCTTCGTATGACCTAGCTTCTTGCTACCTCACATCCAAGGTCCAGGAAGTCTGGAAGCAGGCTCTCAAGGACATGGGGCAACTGGATGAAAAAGAAATCTAAACAGTAGAATCTGTAGCGACAAAAAAGTCCTACAGATTTTTTCTATCTCAAGCAAATTAGGCTAAATTATGGTAAAATAGAGGGTATTGAAAAATCATCATTTCACGAAAGGAAGCAAGATGAAAATTACGCAAGAAGAGGTAACCCACGTTGCCAATCTTTCAAAATTGAAATTCTCTCCAGAAGAGACAGCTGAGTTTGCGACAACCTTGTCTAAAATTGTCGACATGGTGGAATTGTTGGAAGAAGTGGACACAACAGGTGTTGCCCCAACAACGACTATGGCTGATCGTAAGACCGTATTGCGTCCGGATGTTGCTGAAAAAGGGACAGACCGTGACCGCTTGTTTAAAAATGTACCTGAAAAAGATAACTATTACATCAAGGTGCCAGCTATCCTAGAAGATGGAGGAGATGCCTAATGTCATTCAACCATAAAACCATTGAAGAGTTGCACGATCTCCTTGTTTCTAAGGAAATTTCAGCAACCGAATTGACCCAAGCAACGCTTGATGATATCAAGACGCGTGAGGAAGCCGTCAATGCCTTTGTGACAGTGGCAGAAGAAGCTGCCCTTGCACAAGCCAAGGCCATTGATGGAAAAGGAATCGATGCCGACAACCTCATGTCAGGAATTCCACTCGCTGTTAAAGATAACATCTCAACAGATGGCATCCTGACAACTGCGGCATCAAAAATGCTCTATAACTACGAGCCCATCTTTGATGCGACAGCAGTTGCTAACGCCAAAGCTAAAGGTATGATTGTTGTCGGAAAAACCAACATGGATGAGTTTGCCATGGGTGGATCTGGTGAGACTTCTTACTATGGACCAACCAAGAATGCTTGGGACCACAGCAAGGTGCCTGGTGGATCTTCCAGTGGTTCGGCAGCTTCTGTAGCATCAGGTCAAGTTCGTTTGTCTCTTGGTTCGGATACTGGTGGTTCTATCCGCCAACCGGCTGCCTTCAACGGGATTGTTGGTCTTAAACCAACTTACGGAACGGTTTCTCGTTTTGGTCTTATTGCCTTTGGTAGCTCTTTAGACCAGATTGGTCCTTTTGCTCCTACCGTTAAAGAAAATGCGCTCTTGCTCAATGCTATTGCTAGCGAAGATGCTAAAGACTCTACTTCTGCTCCAGTCCGCATTGCTGACTTTACTTCAAAAATCGGTCAAGACATCAAGGGCATGAAAATCGCTTTGCCTAAGGAATATCTTGGGGAAGGGATTGATCCAGAAGTCAAAGAAACCATCCTCAATGCGGCTAAGCACTTTGAAAAATTGGGAGCAACTGTCGAAGAAGTCAGCCTTCCTCATTCTAAATATGGGGTTGCTGTCTACTACATCATTGCTTCATCTGAAGCTTCATCAAACTTGCAACGTTTTGACGGGATTCGTTATGGTTTCCGTGCGGAAGATGCCAAGAACTTGGATGATATCTACGTGAACACTCGTAGTCAAGGCTTTGGTGATGAAGTCAAACGCCGGATCATGCTGGGAACTTTCAGTCTTTCATCAGGTTACTACGATGCCTACTACAAGAAAGCTGGCCAAGTCCGTACCCTCATCATCCAAGATTTTGAAAAAGTCTTTGCAGATTACGATCTCATCCTTGGTCCAACAGCTCCAAGCGTGGTCTTTGATTTGGATTCACTCAGCCACGATCCTGTTGCCATGTACTTGGCGGACTTGTTGACCATTCCAGTTAACTTAGCAGGTCTTCCAGGGATTTCGATTCCTGCAGGTTTTGCGCAAGGTCTTCCAGTTGGTTTGCAGTTGATCGGTCCGAAGTATTCCGAAGAAACGATCTATCAAGCTGCAGCTGCCTTTGAAGCAACGACAGATTACCATAAGCAACAACCCCTTATTTTCGGAGGTGACAATTAATGAACTTTGAAACAGTCATCGGACTTGAAGTCCACGTTGAATTGAATACAAACTCAAAAATTTTCTCACCAACCTCTGCTCACTTTGGGAACGAGCAAAATGCCAATACCAATGTGATTGACTGGTCCTTCCCAGGAGTCCTTCCTGTCTTGAACAAGGGTGTTGTGGATGCTGGTATTAAAGCTGCTTTGGCCTTGAATATGGATATCCATCAGCACATGCACTTTGACCGTAAGAACTACTTCTACCCTGATAATCCAAAGGCATACCAAATTTCGCAATTTGATGAGCCTATCGGTTACAATGGGTGGATTGAAGTGCAATTGGAAGACGGCTCAACTAAGAAAATCGGGATTGAACGTGCCCACTTGGAAGAAGATGCCGGTAAGAATACCCACAGCCCAGACGGTTTCTCTTATGTAGACCTTAACCGTCAAGGGGTGCCATTGATTGAAATCGTATCTGAAGCTGATATGCGTTCTCCTGAAGAAGCCTATGCTTATTTGACAGCATTGAAAGAAGTCATCCAGTACACAGGCATTTCTGATGTGAAGATGGAAGAAGGATCTATGCGTGTGGATGCCAACATTTCTCTTCGCCCATACGGTCAAGAGGAATTTGGTACCAAGACAGAGTTGAAAAACTTGAACTCCTTCTCAAACGTCCGTAAAGGTCTTGAGTATGAGGTGCAACGCCAAGCGAAAATCTTGCGCTCAGGTGGTGTCATTCGTCAAGAAACACGCCGTTATGATGAAGCCCACAAGAGCACTATTCTCATGCGTGTTAAAGAAGGAGCAGCGGATTACCGATACTTCCCAGAACCAGATCTTCCCTTGTTTGAAATCTCAGATGAGTGGATTGAGGAAATGCGTACAGAGTTGCCAGAGTTTCCAAAAGACCGTCGTGCTCGCTATGTAGCAGAGCTTGGCTTGTCTGACTATGATGCCAACCAATTGACAGCGACGAAAGTCACTTCTGACTTCTTTGAAGCAGCCGTGGCCCTTGGTGGAGATGCCAAACAAGTGTCTAACTGGCTCCAAGGTGAAGTCGCTCAATTCTTGAATGCAGAAGGTAAAACGCTTGAAGAAATCAAGTTGACACCAGAAAACTTGGTAGAAATGATTGCCATCATTGAAGATGGAACCATCTCTTCTAAGATTGCCAAGAAAGTCTTCGTTCATTTGGCGAAAAACGGTGGCGGTGCGCGTGAATACGTCGAAAAAGCTGGATTGGTACAGATTTCAGACCCTGAAGTCTTGATTCCAATCATCCACCAAGTCTTTGCAGATAATGAAGCAGCCGTAGCCGACTTCAAGTCAGGTAAACGTAACGCTGACAAGGCCTTCACAGGTTTCCTCATGAAAGCAACCAAAGGCCAAGCCAACCCACAAGTAGCCCTCAAGTTACTTGCCCAAGAATTGGCGAAGTTGAAAGATAGTGAATAAAAGAAATCAAACAGACATCGAAAGGTGTCTGTTTCTTCTTGACAAAGTTTGTGAAAAGGCTTACAATGGGGTTGTTGAGTTTCCTGAAAAGGAAATTGCGAATCATGGAAATATAAAGGAGACATTCACATGGCTACTATGAAAGCAGCTCGCTGGCATGCAGCAAAAGACGTTCGTATCGAAGAAGTCGAAGTACCTGAAGTACTTCCGCACCAAGTAAAAGTGGCGGTTAAGTTCACAGGGATCTGCGGAACGGACTTGCATGAATATTTGGATGGACCGATCTTCATTCCAACTGAAGAACATGTCTATTCTGGTCAAAAAGCACCGGTTACCTTGGGGCATGAATTCTCAGGTCAAATTGTCGAAGTCGGAAGTGATGTGACTCGAGTGAAAGTTGGCGATCGGGTAACGATTGAACCAATTTTGGCCAAACATAACTTGATCGGTGATTACAACCTTGATCCAAATCTGAACTTTGTTGGGCTCGCTGCTGATGGTGGTTTTGCGAAGTATTGTGTGCTTGATGGTGATCTTGTGCATGTGATTCCAGATAGCTTGAGCTATGAGCAAGCAGCTCTTACAGAACCGGCAGCTGTTGCGGTCTACGCTGTTCGTCAATCTGCTATCAAGGCTGGAGATACAGCAGTTGTCTTTGGTTTGGGGCCAATTGGTCTCTTGATCGTGGAAGCTCTTCGTGCAGCGGGTGCTTCAAAAATTTATGCGGTTGAGCTGTCTCCTGAACGCCAAGCTAAAGCTGAAGAGCTTGGTGCCATTGTGGTTCATCCTCAAGATGGTGAATCAGTGGTTGATGCTATCCATCGTTTGACAGGTGGTGGCGCTGATGTGTCTTATGAAGTTACAGGTGTTCCGGTCGTTTTAGGTCAAGCCCTGGCAGCAGTTCATAAAGCTGGTGAATGTATGGTTGTTTCTATCTGGGAACGTGAAGCCAGCATCAATCCGAATGAATTTGCCATCCAAGAAAAATCTCTGAAAGGGATCATTGCTTACCGTCACATTTTCCCTAAAGTATTAGAGTTGATGGAACAAGGATATTTCTCTGCTGAAAAATTGGTTACCAAGAAAATCAAGTTGGAAAATATCGTCCAAGATGGCTTTATTGAATTGACACAAGATAAGTCTCAAATCAAGATTTTAGTTGAGCCAGAATAATGGGAATTTTAGAAGGTATTGCATCCTATTGTTCTAGATTATCCTAGAATGGCTATGAGTTGAAAAGCCTTCATCATAGAAGAGTGGAACAGAAAGAATGTTGAAACATTCTTTCTGTTTTGCTCTTTTTTGAATCAAAAGAAAATAATCCATTGCAATTTTTCTGAAGTTTTGATATATTAAATATATCAACATTGATATAAAATATAGGCGTTTTGTCAGGAGGTGTCGATGAAAAAGAAAACGCTTACTCAAGATCAAGGAAAAGAGGATTCTTATGAACCATAAAATGTTTGAAAAACGTTGTCGTTATAGTATCCGTAAGTTTGCGATTGGGGCAGCATCGGTCATGATTGGGGCTAGTTTATTTGGTGTTCAACTAGCGCATGCAGCAGAGACGGAAGCTCCCACATCTGAAGAGGAAGTCATCCATCAGGTTGAGCCCTTAGACAAATTACCTGAGGATGTTGCCGCAGCTATTTCCAAAGCAGATCAAATCCCTAGCCCTGCCCCTTCTACTGAAGAAGCTACAGAACATCCAAAACCATCCAGTGAAACAGCGGATGCAACCCCGCTTGCACCTAAGGTGGAGACTCCTACAAGTCCAGCAGATTCTGGAAATGGAAAGGCTGAGGCTGCTACTCCGAAGCCTTCCTTAGATAAGTCTCTTGAACCAAAGCCGGATACAGCTGCAATACCTGACAAGAATGAGCAAGGAGGCCAAGCGGGTGCTAAGGAAGCAACCCCAAATACGACTAAGCCAGAGCTGACGAAAGACAAAGAAACTGAAGATCGGCTCTTACAGGAAAGAAAGCAAAATTTCAATAAAGACTGGTATTTTAAACTAAATACTTCAGGAGATTTTTCTAAGAAAGAGGTAGATGTTCATGATTGGTCTAAGTTGAACCTGCCCCATGATTGGAGTATCTATTTTGATTTTGACCACCAATCACCTGCGCGAAACGAAGGTGGACAATTAAATGGGGGGACGGCATGGTACCGCAAGACCTTCACTGTCAATGAAGCAGACAAGAATAAGGATGTACGTCTAACATTTGATGGGGTCTATATGGATTCCAAAGTTTTTGTCAATGGTAAATTCGTAGGAAACTATCCAAGTGGTTACAATCATTTTTCATACAACATTACCGATTTTCTAAATAAAGATGGTAGTGAAAATACGATTGCCGTTCAGGTTACCAATAAACAACCAAGTAGCCGATGGTATTCAGGAAGTGGGATCTATCGAGATGTCACACTGAGCTATCTGGATCAGGTGCATGTGGCTGAAAATGGCAATCACATCACCACACCAAAACTAGCAGAGCAAAAAGATGGAGCTGTTGAAACTCTTATCCAAAGTAAGGTCCAAAATACGGGCAAAGAGCTTGCCAAGGTATTCCTTGAACAACAGATCTTTACCAAGGAAGGAAAAGCTGTTTCTGAAGTGATTCGCTCCGTTACAAAGAGTTTAGCAGAACATGAAACGGCTGCCTTTAACCAAACCATCTTGGTGAACCAACCGACCTTGTGGACGACCAAGAGTTACCATCCTCAACTCTATGTCTTGAAAACCAAGGTTTACAAGGGAGACCAGCTGGTTGATGTTACGGAAGATACCTTTGGCTATCGTTATTTCAATTGGACGCCCAATGAAGGCTTTTCACTCAATGGTGAACGACTGAAATTTCATGGGGTGAGTATCCACCATGATAATGGTGCCTTAGGGGCAGAGGAAAACTACAAGGCGACCTATCGAAAATTAAAACTCTTAAAAGATATGGGGGTCAATGCGATTCGGACCACCCACAATCCAGCTAGTCCGCAGTTGTTGGATGCTGCTGCAAATCTTGGACTTTTAGTCCAAGAAGAAGCTTTTGATACTTGGTATGGTGGCAAAAAAACCTATGACTACGGTCGATTCTTTGACCAAGATGCAACGCATCCTGAAGCAAAGAAGGGTGAAAAATGGTCGGATTTTGACCTAAGTACCATGGTAGAACGAGATAAAAATAACCCAGCTATCATTATGTGGTCACTCGGAAATGAAGTAGATGAAGCCAATGGTAGTCAGCGCTCAATCGAAACCTTAAAGCGCTTGAAAGCAGTCATTAAGGCCATTGATACGGAACGCTATGTCACCATGGGTGAAAATAAATATAGCCGATCCTCTACGGGGAATTTCTTGAAACTGTCAGAACTACTGGATGCTGTAGGAATGAACTATGGGGAACGTTATTATGAGGCTGTTCGTAGAGCTCATCCAAACTGGTTGATCTATGGTTCTGAAACGTCTTCAGCAACACGTACGCGCGATTCCTATTTTGATCCGGCTCATATCCTCAGCCACGACAATCGCCCAAATCGCCATTATGAACAATCCGATTATGGAAATGACCGTGTAGGATGGGGACGAACAGCTACGGAATCATGGACATTTGACCGAGATCATGCTGGTTATGCTGGCCAATTTATCTGGACAGGTATTGACTATATTGGTGAGCCAACTCCTTGGCACAACCAAGACAGCACACCAGTTAAAAGTTCCTTCTTTGGTATTATTGATACAGCTGGTTTGCCAAAAAATGACTTCTATCTTTATCGGAGTGAATGGTACAGTGACAAAGAAAAGCCAACGGTTCATATCTTACCTCATTGGAATTGGACAGATGAAACCCTTCGGGAACGGAAGATTTTGGTAGATGGAAAGGTTCCGGTTCGGACCTTCTCTAATGCGGCAAGTGTCGAATTGTTCTTAAATGGACAATCGCTTGGTAAAAAGGAATTTACTAAAAAAACAACCGAAGATGGTCGCCCTTATCATGAAGGGGCAAAACCGAGTGAGTTGTACTTAGAGTGGTTAGTGTCTTACCAACCAGGTACCTTGATAGCGATAGCGCGGGACGAAGAAGGTCATGAGGTTGCACGAGATCATGTCACGACTGCAGGAGAGCCAGCCAAGGTTCGCCTGACCAAAGAAGAAGAGGTGATCACAGCTGATGGAAAAGATCTCTCTTATATTCACTATGAAATTGTGGATAGTGAGGGAAATGTGGTGCCAACCGCTAATCAATTGGTCTACTTCAATCTTCATGGACAAGGGCAAATTGTCGGAGTAGACAATGGGGAACAAGCAAGTCGCGAACGCTATAAGGCGCAAGCAGATGGAACATGGCAACGACGGGCCTTCAATGGAAAAGGAATTGTCATTGTGAAATCTACTGAAAAAGAAGGTAAGTTTACCCTTTATGCAGATGCTGCTGGTCTAGCGTCTGACAGTACTACCGTTACGACAGTTTCTGGTAAAAAAGACCATCGTCACTTTGTCGCTTACTCGCCTGTTCAAGCAACAACAGATGTCAGTACTAAGCCTGTATTGCCAACTACAGTTACGGCAATTTATAGCGATGGAAGTGTAGAAGAAAAGTCAGTTCACTGGGATCTAGCAGAAGACTTACTGGCGAGTGCTGGTCAAAAGAAAGTCCAAGGAAGTGTAGAAGGTCTAGAGGCTCGAGCTCAAGCCCTTGTAAAAGTTGTCGCTCTAGACAAGTGGTTACCTAAAGTGGTTACTGTTCCAGTTGGGACAAAACCAGAAGAATTGGATAAAAGTGTGACAGCCCTTTTGACGGATGGGAACCTAGTCGACACAGAGGTGGTTTCGTGGACCTTGAAAGATCCTTCAGCTTTGACAAAAGAAGGAGGAAGTACACAAGCAACAGGTCAGTTGGTCGGCGATCATCACGAAGTGACGGCTACTTTTACTGCAAGTGATAAGGAAAGCACTCCGAGTGTAACGGGAATCACGGTCGGAGACCGTCCGCTTGAAAACTTTGAACCTGAGAAGACCTATTATCGACTTTCTCTTCCTTATACGGCGACCACTCCAACTGTAGCAGCTCAAGCCAGTGGCTACCAAGTCACTGTGCAACAAGCTTCAGATAGCAACGATCATCAGGCTTCGATCTTCTTAAGTGCTCAGAATGGAGAATTAGTCCAAACCTACCTGATTCAGTTTGTCAAGGAAGCTCCAGCTTTGAAACGATTGGAAGTTCTGGTAGAGGGCAAAGATGATGCAACAGAAGATCAAGTCTTACCATATCGCGTCATTGGACACTATGAGGATGGTTCGCAAACAGAATTCTCAGCTTCAGATGTGCATATGGAGACCCAATCTTCTGATGGTGGACGTGTCGAGGTCAGCGGACAAAACTTACTTCTTTATAGCAAAGGTCATGTGACCTTACGAGCTCGTTTGGACCATCAAGCTGACACTACTGAGTCCATCGCTACCCAAATGGTGATCAAAGAAAATACAGCAGTCAAAAAGATTGTCAAATTGCATCCTGTCTCCATTTCAACAGACCTTCATCAGCAACCGAATTTACCGACACAAGTTGGGGCTGAATTTGACCAAGGCCTGCCACGCAAAGTTTCGGTAACTTGGAACAAGATTGATGATAAAGACCTCAGTTCTTATCACAGCTTTAGTCTAAAAGGTCATGTTGAAGGTACGGATCTGGAAGCTCTCGCTACTGTTACGGTAGAAGGATTGCAAGTGGCTGAAGACATTAGTCTCACCCTTCCAAAAGGGGAAACGGTTCAATTGCCAGCAACTGTTCGCGCCTACCATTCAAACGGTACGATCCTCTATAAAGATGTCGTATGGGATCCAGTCCCAGCCAACTTCAGCCAAACTGAAGGAATGCATGACATCACGGGTCACATAGTGGGTAGCACGTTGACGACCAGGGCGCATGTTCGGGTTTCAAGCCAGGTTGTTGCTGGAAAGAATATCTCAAAACAATGGACAGGCTCTCAACTACCTGCAGCCATTGTATCTAATACGGGTGGAGACGATGCTGCCAATGCCTTAAATGACTTGACGATTTCAAGAACCAATGCAGATGCTAAGAATCGCTGGACAACTTGGCAAACAGATACAGATAATGATTGGGCAGCTATTTTATTTGGAAATTCTGGGGATTTGACCAAGCGCTTTGTTGATAATCTTTCTCTAGATTTTTACACAGATGGAGCGATTGGCCTTCCAAAAGAGTATACCGTTGAATACTATGTTGGCAAAGAAATTCCAGATTTACCAAACGATGTCAACCATACCCAATCGGATCCCCATCATCCGTTTAACAATCCAGCCAATTGGAAAACCGTGGAAAATCTACAGGCTCCAAGTCAATTGTCTGCGACTCAAACCAACCATCTGACCTTTGATAAGGTTGAAACCTATGCTGTTCGAATTCGCATGAAGAAGGCTGATGGAACGGCAGGTGTTGGCTTGACAGAAATGACCATTTTAGGCAATCAGGTTCCAAGTGCCACAAATTCAGAAATTTCGATCATGGTGGATGGCAAGAAGCTGGACCATTTCAATCCAGAAGTGACGGATTATTATGTCTCTGAAACGACGAAGGCCATCACCGCAAGTGCTAGCCAGAATGGCTTAGTCACCATTGTTCCAGCAACCAGTCCAAAAGGGGCTACCCGTCTTATTTTGAAGGCAGAAGATGGGTCTATTCTGAAGGAATACCGGATCTTCCGCAATAATGAAAAAGAAACGGCTCTTCCTCTTGCTACAGAAAATGGTGCCATGGCTGTTAATATTGGTGATCCGATTACCTTGCCAGCAAGCATGAAGGTCTATTACCCAGCTCAAAGTGGTTGGGTGACAGCCAATCTTGCAGTATCATGGGACGCTCTTCCAGCACATGCAGGAGAACAAGAAGGAAGTTTTGAAGTTCTGGGCCATGTCTTGGGTACTGATTTGACCACCAAGATGCAAGTGACAGTCCTTACCAAGGGCCATCAAGTCTTATCTGAAAATACCAGCAACAACACCAGTGATTCCAAAGCTTTTGCTTCTACCACAAATGACACTCAAGCTGCTTCCCATGACCGTATTTTCTACATCAATGATGGACAATTGAATGAAGATGGCCGTTGGACCAACTGGTCGCGTACTCCAAAAGATCAAGAAACTTCTGTGGGTATTCTCTTTAAGAAAAATGGCCAAATCATTTCACAAACTGTAGGAGAGGTTGCTATTCAATTCTTTAGAGATAGTGGCACAGATGCCCCTGCAAATCTTGTTCTAGAAAGATATGTTGGCCCTGCTTATTCAGAACCAAGCACGATCTCTCGTTATGAAGAAGATAGCACCCATCCGTTTAACAAGTCAGAAAATTGGACAGCCATTCCTTATCAGGCATCTGGAGAAATTGTAGCCGGTAAACCGATCACCTTTACCTTTGATCCGATTCAAACGACTGCGATTCGTGCACGTATGACGCGTAAACCGACTACCAATGGTCTAGCTGTCGTAGAATTCACGGCTTATTCACCAAGAAAAGTAGAAGATACTGTGACCCCGACGGTTGCTATTTCAGTTGCTGGAAAAGCCCTCGAACACTTTGATCCGGCAGTAACAGATTATACATTGGATGTAAATGGTGCCAGACCACAAGTAACGGTTCAAACCACTGGCCATGGTGTTGCAAGTGTCATTGCTTCCACGAAGGATGATCTACCGACTCTTGTTCGCCTCCTATCTCAAGATGGTAGTCTGGTGAAAGAATACCATCTTCACTTCCAGACTCATCACCAATCCACTCCTCTAGAGGGAGATCAAAGTCTGGTTGTGGATCGTCCAAGTTTGGAAGTTAAAAAGACTCCGATTGCCTATGAAGAAGTGATGCGTGAAAATCCTGAGCTTCCTATCGGTCAACGGCGCGTGCTTGTAGAAGGAAAAAATGGGGAAAAAGTCGACTATTTTGCAGTATTAGGAAGCAAACGTACCCTTGTACATACAGAAACGACACCAGTTCAAAATCGCATCATCGAGATTGGAGTGAAACCTCTTGTAACTTCAAGTAAAGGTGAAGAGCCTGCTCCAGTCCTTGAAGTGCCAGAGTTTAAGGGAGGCGTCAATGCTGTCGAAGCAGCGGTTCATGATCTCCCAGCCTATACAGAACCTTTCGGTACAGTGGGTGAGCAAGCAGCTCCAGTCCTTGAAGTACCAGAGTTTAAGGGAGGTGTCAATGCTGTTAAAGCAGCGGTTCATGATCTCCCAGCTATGGTAACAGTAGGGAATGAAGTTACTCCAGAGCCTAATCAACCAAGAAAAGACGTTCGAGTCTTAGCGGATAAGGCTACAGGTGTTTGGGTAGCTGGGCTCTCAGATGACTTGGCAGCCAATCTTAAGCTTCAGGTTCAAAAGGTTCTGCGCCAAGACTTGGCAGGAACTCCTTACGACGCCTATCACTTGGCCTTGTTGGACCATGATAACCATGTGGTGACACCAAAGGGAGCGCTTTTGGTACACTTACCAATCAAAGGTCAGCTAAAAGCTGTGTATGCGATGAACCTTAATCAGACTCTTACAGAACAAAACGTAAAAGTTGTCGGAGATAGCTTGGAATTCACAAGCAAAGATCTGGGACTGTATGTGATCGTCTATCAAGCGTCTAGCCCTGAGATGGTGCCAATAAATCAAACACTTTCTGAATCCTTGAAACAAGGCGAAAAAGAAGTGAAGACAGGAACTAGCGAAAATCCAGCAAGTCTTCCAAAAACAGGAGATACAAGGAGTACGGCACTCTTCTTAGAAAGTCTTGGTCTTCTGTTTGCAGCCCATCTCCTCTTAAAAAAGGGAAAAGAAGATAAAACTTCCTAAGACGGCTGTTACAAATTTGTAGGCTATCATAGCAATAACCTCCATGGTGAAAAGATACCATGGAGGTTGTTTTTTCTCCTTTTTTCTGTGATGGTAAAAAAGTATAGGAATTTAAGAAAACGCTTGCATAATTTTTTGAGCATGCTATACTGATGGAGCATCAATCGTTTTAAAGAGAGATATGAGAAAAAAATCTTATGTAACAGGCGATAAAAAGATCGTCTATGTGATTTGAACTTTAAAATTAGCTAGTCTCGGCTTCTCTATGGGCCAGAAAGGGAAAAAAGAAGACTAATTTCTGCTAGTGAGGATGGTCTCATTTGTGTTACAATAAAGACAGAAGCATTCTAGGAGAAGTTATGTCGCCATCATTAAAAGGGACTGTGATGACCCTGATAGCAGGGATTGCTTGGGGCTTGTCGGGAGCTTGCGGTCAATTCCTGATGTCTCACGGTTTTTCACCCATAACCTTGACCACCATGCGCTTGGTCTTTGCAGGAGCAGTACTCATTATCTTTGCTTATCTAGCAGATAAGAAAAAAATGACCGCCTTTCTGCGCGATCCGTCTACCTATCTCCCTCTTTGCTTGTTTTCCTTTTTGGGATTATTGATGACGCAGTTGACCTATTTAGAAGCCATCGATGCCACAAATGCGGGGACAGCCACGGTCTTGCAGTACCTTTGTCCCATCTTTGTCCTGGCATATACCTGCCTCAAGGATCGCTTAGCTCCAACAATTTCTGAGCTCGTATCCATGGTGTTAGCCATTGCTGGAACCTTTCTCATAGCGACCCACGGCCGGATGGATCAGTTAGCGATTACCCCAAGAGGCTTATTTTGGGGCCTGGTATCAGCAGTTGCTTATGCGCTGTATATCATTCTGCCTATTCCATTGATTAGAAAATGGGGTAGTATGCTAGTTATCGGATGTGGAATGGTCGTGCCAGGAATGGTCATGCTACCTTTTACAGCTGGTCAGATCATACTGGGTCAGTACGGTTTGGGCAATCTATTCGGACTTGTTGGCTTAGTGATGATTGGGACCATCTTTGCCTATACCGTCTTTCTTAAAGGAACCAGCCTGATCGGACCGGTAAAAGGAAGTCTACTAGCTTCAATTGAACCAATTTCAGCAGTTTTCTTTGCCTTTGCTATTATGAAGGAGCATTTCTTTGCCCTTGATTTTATCGGAATGGCTATGATCCTCCTTGCGGTTCTGATCATTTCCCTCAAGGATCTCCTGCTTCAAAAACAAAAAGGAATCTTGTAAAACAGATCAGGCTGCCTTCAGTCAGTGAGAGGCTGGGACAAAAGTCCTAGCCTCTTCTTGTCTTTGGATTGTCGAGCAAGACGCAGTGGTTGAGTGGGCTCTACTAGGCTGATTTCATCAGCTTTTACAGCCCTACTCAACTGTGAGGAGGTGGGACGACGAAATCGAATTCTAACGAATGACCGATTTCTGTCCCACTCTCTTTTTACTTATCACTATGTAGCGTATACATAAGGGGGAAAACATGTTACAATAGAAAAAAGTTTAAGGAGATGATGATGAAAAAGATTTTCAAATGGAGCATCCTAGCCGCTGCAACTCTCAGTCTAGCTGCTTGTGGTGCAACTTCTCAAAAGAATAATTCCCAGCAATCTAAGACCGAAAAGTCAGCGGGGACCTCAGCATCCGACGGCCAAGTAGAAGTCAGCCTCAAAGGAGGCCTATACATTAAGCCACCGGTTTTCAACCAATCAGAAGATGGGACTTATTTAGCAGTTCAATTGGAATTTAAAAATGTCTCCAAGGACTCTGTGAATGTGTCGGATTCTGATATTACTGTCTATGACTCATCAAATAACAAGGTCAAATTGAAAACAGCTATCGCAGATCAAAGTGAGGCCTTTCAATTGCTCAAGAGTGATCAGTTAGCCAAGGATAAGAAAGTCTCGGGTTACATCGTCTTCCCTGCTGAAAAAGGAAAAAAATACGAAATTCAGTACGAGCGCAAAACTTATAGCTCAGATAAAAAATCTAAGCCACTCAAATTTACGGTTGATTCTTCCAAATACGAGAACAAGGTAGAAAATGCTAGCGTTTTGGCAGATGAGTACATCAATCAAGTCTACTTTAGCGGGCAACGAAAAGTCGACAAGGATGATCAATTCGTCTTGGGGACGGACTTGAAAAAAGAGCGCAGCGATTTTCGGGCCAAATTTGCATCGGACTTTACTCGTAAATTGCATGATTACCAATTCTCAAATGAAGAAGTGACCCAGTTTATCGATGCCTATGAAAAAGAAAATGCCAAGCGGGCAAAATTGACCTACACGGTGAAAGAGTACCTTCCTGATAGAGTGGTGATCAGCTTAAATCCTGAAACGGTCAGCATGGAAAAAACCATTCTAAATCATATGCAAACCTTCTACCAAGAGCATCGCAAAGACTATCCAAATATCATTGAAGCCAATCAAGCTCAGAACAAAGTTTACCGAGAAGAAATGATGGCTTCGCTGAAAGATCGTCCGCTCATTACACCTGACCGCTATGATTTCCAATTGACCTTTGTCAAAAAAGACGGCAAGTGGGAAGTGGAAAAAGCCTACAATAGTGATAGCTTTATGGAAAAATTTGAAGGAAACCTATCCTAACAAGATCAACACTTCTGGGACTAGATCAAGAAGTGTTTTTTTGTTATAGTTTCTAGCTATAACAAAGCCCAAAAAACAGGAATTAGACGGCACTACCGATTAGTGATAAAATAGTTTTATGTTTGAAAGGAGATGAGGCCCTGTGGCTTATTCTTATGAAGAGTTAGCAGAGATTCGCCACTACCTGCACCAGCATCCAGAATTATCGGGTCAAGAATACCAAACAACTGCCTTTTTACGAGAAAAGTTGGAGGACTTGGGAATCCGTGTTTTGGATAGTGGTCTGAAAACGGGTTTGATTGCAGAAATTGGGAAAGGCCGTCCAGTGGTGGCACTTCGGGCGGATATCGATGCTCTCCCCATTTTAGAACAAACAAACCTTCCCTACCAAAGTCAAAATCCTGGAGTCATGCATGCCTGTGGTCATGATTTTCATCAGACCAGCCTCTTGGGAGCTGCGGCCCTTCTCAAGGAAAAAGAAGTCCAGCTAGAAGGGACCATTCGCTTGATCTTTCAGCCGGCAGAAGAAATTTCTGAAGGAGCGTCTGCAGTTTTAGCGACTGGATTGCTGGATGATGTAGAAGGAATTATTGGATTTCACAACATTCCCCAGCTAAAGGCAGGAAAACTTGCCATCAATTCTGGCGCCATGATGGCTGGAGTGGAAAAGTTCAAGGTCAGTGTGACGGGCGTTAGTAGCCATGCCGCTAGACCAGACTTAGGAGTTGATACTGTAACAGCCGTGACAACCATGGTTCAGAATTTACAGTTGTTGATATCCCGAACGGTTTCGCCTTTTGAGGCAGCGGTTTTATCCATTACGCACCTAGATGTTGGTTCGACTTGGAATGTGCTTCCCAAATCAGGCTATTTTGAAGGGACGATTCGTTCCTTTAACCCCAAGGTGCAAAGAGACTTGAAGGAACGTTTTATTTCGATCATTAATCACCTAGCAGAAAGTTTAGGAGTTGATGTGGACTTTGAATGGGGGGTGACACCACCTGTCACCTATAACGATGTAGCATTGACCAAGGTCGTATGGGAACATTCACAGGGCATAGCCGACGTCGTTGTAGCGGAACCTTCTACTGCAGGAGAGGACTTCGCCTTTTATCAAGAGCGGATTCCAGGAGTCTTTGCCTTTGTCGGCTCCAACGGAGCCCTAGATGCCCCTGATCTGCACCATGATCACATGACCATAGACGATGCAGCCTTTCGGGTATCGGTTCCCTATTATGTTGAGAATGCACAAGCCTTGTTGCGATATTTTAAAAAATAGAAAGTGTGATAAAGAAAACCTATCACCTCTATAAAGAAAATATAATAGGCAAGTGGATTTGATTCTGATAAAATGGAAGAATAATCTTAGAATGGCATTTTGTGTGCCAATGACTAGTAAGGAGATCTTATGAATCTAAAAAAAATCATGAAATACTCTACTTTAGGTTTGGTTGCAGTCCTTGCAACTAGTGCTTTAGTAGCTTGCTCATCTGGAAAATCTTCTAGCGGCAAGAAAACCATTGAAATTGGGACGGTTGGAACAACCAAACCCTTCTCTTACGAAGAAAAAGACGGGAAGCTAACCGGTTATGAAATCGAAGTGTTGCGTGAAGTCTTCAAAGGTTCAGACAAATATGAAGTAAACTTTAACAAAACAGAATGGTCTTCAGTATTTGCTGGATTAGACAGCGACCGCTTCCAAATCGGTGCCAACAACATCAGCTACTCAAAAGAGCGGGAAGAAAAATACCTCTACCCAAATCCTTATGCGCGCAATCCCTTGGTCTTGGTTGTACCGAAAGATTCATCGATTAAATCTTTGGATGATCTAGGCGGCAAGAAAACAGAAGTCGTTCAAGGAACTTCGACTGCTAAGCAATTAGAAGACTACAACAAAAAACATGCGGACAATCCGACTGAATTGAAATATACGGATGGAACCATTCAAACCATCATGGCAAATCTTGCTGACGGTCGTACCGACTATAAGATCTTTGAACGGATCTCAGTGGAAGCGATTATCCGTGACCAAGGATTGAAAAACTTGAAAGTGATTGAACTTCCAAGCGATCAACAACCATACGTTTACCCAATCATCGCAAAAGGAGATAAAGACCTTCAAAAATTTGTCAACAAACGCATCAAGGAACTCTATGACAATGGAACCCTTGAAAAATTGTCTAAGAAATACTTCGGTGGGACTTACCTACCAGACGCTAAAGATATTAAAGAATAACATTTAAAGGAGAAATTAAAATGAAATTGAAAAAAGTTCTTGGTTTGACGGCTCTTGCCGCTATTGCAACGTTTGCTCTTGCAGCATGTGGTTCTTCAAAATCATCTAGCAAAGATGGTGAAACAACCGTTAAAGTGGGTGTCATGACTTTGAGCGACACTGAAAAAGCTCGTTGGGACCAAGTTCAAAAGAACTTGGATGACGCTAAAACAGGCATCAAATTGGAATTCACTCAATTTACAGACTACTCACAACCAAACGTGGCTGTAAAAGATGGTAGTGTCGATATCAATGCTTTCCAACACTACAACTTCCTTGATAACTGGAACTCTAAAAACGACAAGGCCCTTGTCTCTGTAGGAGATACCTACATCGCACCAATCCGTCTCTACTCTGGTACAGAAAATGGTAAAAACAAATACACTTCGATTAAAGAAATTCCTAAAGGTGGAACCATCGCTGTACCAAATGACCCAACAAATGAAAGCCGTGCCTTGTACGTCTTGCAATCAGCTGGTTTGATTAAATTGGATACCAAAGATGGAAAATTGGCAAACGTGTCAAACATCAAAGAAAATCCAAAAGACTTGAAGATCTCTGAATTGGATGCTTCACAAACACCATCTGCTCTTCCATCAGTAGATGCTGCAGTGATCAACAATACCTTCGTTCGTGAAGCTGGTGTTGACTTCAAGAAAGCCATCTATGTTGAAAAGAAAGATAACAACTCAAAACAATGGTACAACTTGATCGCGGCTAAGAAAGATTGGGAAAAATCTGATAAAGCAAAAGCTATCAAAGAAATCGTCAAAGCTTATCACAAAGACAATGTGAAAAAAGTAATTGAAGAGTCTTCAGAAGGTATGGACCAACCAGTCTTCTAAGAAAGAGATTCAAATGTATGAAATGAGGTGGAGAAGCAATTCTCTGCCTCTTATCGCGTATTAGGAGGAAGTCATGCCTGTTGCAACAGAAGCGGAACAAATCCGTAAATTTGAAAATGACGAAGTCGCTCAGCATTATTTTGAGGTTTTGCGGACCCTGATTTCAAAGAAATCTATCTTTGCTCAACAGATTGGGCTCAAGGAAGTGGCCAATTATTTAGGCGAAATCTTCACAGCTGCAGGTGCAAAAGTAGAAGTAGATGATAGCTACACAGCCCCCTTTGTCATTGCTAAATTTTTCTCCCCAAATCCAGATGCCAAGACCATTATTTTTTATAACCACTATGATACGGTGCCGGCTGATGATGACCAACCCTGGAGTGGGGATCCCTTTACCTTATCGGTTCATTATGGTACCATGTATGGTCGAGGAGTCGATGATGACAAAGGCCACATCACAGCTCGTCTCACAGCTCTTCGAAAATACATTCGTGAAAAGGGAGACTTACCAGTCAATATCACCTTTATCATCGAAGGAGCGGAAGAATCTGCATCAACCGACTTGGATAAATACTTGGCCAAACACAAGAAACACTTGCGTGGGGCAGACCTCCTAGTATGGGAACAAGGTACTCGAAACAACCAAGGACAGTTGGAAATTTCTGGTGGTAGCAAAGGGATCGTTACCTTTGATATGGTAGTGAAGAGTGCAGAGGTGGACATCCATTCCAGCTATGGTGGCGTGGTGGACTCTGCTTCCTGGTATTTGTTAAATGCTATCGCGAGTCTTCGTGACAAAGAAGGTCGCATCTTGGTGGAAGGTATTTACGATCAGATCCAAGAACCGAATGAACGCGAATTGGCCTTGATCGAGCAATATGCCAATAAGGGACCAGAAGACGTGGCGGAAACCTATGCTTTGACCCTTCCAATTTTGAAGGAGGACCGAAAAGAATTTCTGCGCCGTTTCTATTTTGAACCAGCCTTGAATATTGAAGGTTTTGGCTCTGGTTACCAAGGACAAGGTGTTAAAACGATTCTTCCGGCAGAGGCACGTGCTAAGATGGAGGTACGTTTGGTTCCAGGCCTAGATCCCAAGGATGTCTTAGAAAAGATCAAGAAGCAATTGAAGAAAAATGGCTATGATCAGGTCGAATTGGTCTATACTCTCGGTGAAATGAGTTACCGAAGTGATATGAGTGCCCCATCGATTTTAAATGTCATTCGGTTGGCCAAAGATTTCTATAGAGAAGGAGTTTCTGTTCTTCCAACAACAGCGGGAACAGGGCCAATGTATACTGTATTTGAGGCTTTGCAGGTGCCGATGGCAGCCTTTGGAATTGGCAATGCCAATAGCCGTGATCATGGGGGCGATGAAAATGTGAAAATCGCCGATTATTACACCCATATTGAATTGATAAAGGAGTTAATAGCAAGTTATGAGTAAAGCAATGATTCAGCTGGATCACATTGATGTGACCTTCCAGCAAAAGAAACGTCAGATCCAAGCCGTCAAAGATGTGACCATTCATATTAATGAAGGCGATATCTATGGGATTGTAGGGTATTCCGGAGCCGGGAAATCGACCTTGGTTCGGGTGATCAATCTCTTGCAAGTGCCTAGCGCCGGAACCATTACTGTGGATGGAGATGTGATTTATCAAGATCAGGTGACCCTAAAACCAGCTGCCCTAAGAGAGAAACGTCGGGATATTGGGATGATCTTCCAACACTTCAACCTGATGGCTCAAATGACGGTCGCAGAAAATGTGGCTTTCGCCCTCGAACATTCGAAATTAAGTAAAGAAGAAAAGAATGAGAAAGTGGCCAAATTATTGGAACTAGTTGGTCTAGAAGACCGTGCAGAAAATTACCCAGCACAACTGTCTGGTGGACAAAAGCAACGGGTAGCGATTGCTCGTGCCCTGGCTAATGATCCAAAAATCTTGATCTCTGATGAATCAACTTCCGCCTTGGATCCAAAGACGACCAAACAAATTCTAGCTTTGTTGCAAGAATTGAACAAAAAACTTGGCTTAACCATTGTCTTGATCACCCATGAAATGCAAATTGTCAAGGATATTGCCAATCGAGTCGCTGTCATGCAAAATGGCCAATTGATCGAAGAGGGCTCTGTTTTGGATATCTTCTCCAATCCGAAAAATACCTTGACCCAAGACTTCATCACAGTCGCAACAGGGATCGATGAGGCCATGGTCAAAATCAACCAACAAGCTATTGTCAAGAACTTGCCTGAGGACTCGATTTTAGCGCATCTCAAGTATGCGGGTTCTGTGACAGATACGGCCATCATCAATGATATATACAAACAATACCAAGTATCTGCCAATATCTTATTTGGAAATATCGAGATTCTCGACAACACTCCAGTTGGGGAATTGGTGGTCATCTTATCAGGTGAAAATCAAAATCTAGAAACTGCTAAAACAGAATTAGAAAACGCAGGCGTTGCAGTGACTATTGTGAAAGATGGGAGAAAAGCATGATTGAATTGATTCAAACCTATTTACCAAATGTTTATAAACTAGGTTGGTCTAGCCAATATGGATGGGGAACCGCCATTTACCTGACCCTGTATATGACCGTTATTTCCTTCATTATTGGTGGATTTTTAGGCTTGGTGACCGGACTCTTATTGGTCTTGACGCGACCTGGGGGTGTCATCGAAAATAAAATCGTCTTCCAAATTCTGGATAAGATTACTTCCTTGTTCCGTGCCATTCCCTTCATTATCTTGTTGGCCTTTATTAACCCAGTGACCTACTTGCTCTTGAAAAATACCATTGGCCCTACAGCAGCCCTTGTTCCACTTTCCTTAGCGGTCTTTCCATTCTTTGCCCGCCAAGTCCAAGTGGTCTTGTCCGAATTGGATGGAGGGGTGATTGAAGCAGCACAAGCCAGTGGGGCAACCTTCTGGGATATTGTCGGTGTCTACCTTCGTGAAGGGCTTCCAGATTTGATCCGTGTAACAACAGTGACCATCATTTCCTTGATTGGAGAAACCGCCATGGCGGGTGCCGTTGGTGCAGGAGGATTGGGAACCTTGGCTATTAACTACGGTAAAAATATGTTTAACAACGATGTGATCTTTGTTGCAACTCTATTGATTCTCATCCTCATCGTTTTGGTTCAATTTTTCGGCGACTTTCTTTCAAAGAAAATCAGCCACCGTTAGGATCAGTGTCCTATGAATAGATTAAATGTGAATCAGATGAAAGAAGTTGGAGTCTTCATTCTCCTCTATTTCCTAGCGATTGGACTGGGTGTTATCCTGAGCAATCTAGTCGATCACCAAGGAAATATGTTTTATGCTCCAGCCTTCTCAGCCCTCATTGGCGGTCCCGTTTACCGCTATTACCTGGAAAGAATCAAAGCAATTGGCGCTGTCTTTCTAGTTGGTTGCGTGATCGGATCCTTTTTCCTTTTTTCACGTCATGGTGCAGGAGCCTTTGTTCCAGCCTTGATAGCAGGGAGTTTTGCGGAGATGGTCGCATCAAGTGGTCGTTTTCGCTCGGGTTTGCGAAATGCCTTGTCTTTTCTTATTTTCGCCTTTGCGACGACAGGCCCCATTCTTATGATGTGGTTTTATCCGACAAATTACCGCATGTCTTTATTGGATCGTGGAAAATCGATAGACTACGTCAATCGGGTGATGGTATCACCTGATCTAGCAACCATCACTTGGTTTGTCTTCACGGTCATACTGGGTGCGGGTATAGGATGGGGACTATCTACTATCTTACTTCCATTATTGGACAAAAAAGGAGAAAAAGATGCACAATAATTTGCTCGTTCTTCAGTCAGACTTTGGTTTGGTGGATGGAGCAGTATCGGCTATGATAGGGGTTGCTTTAGAAGAATCCCCAACTCTTAAAATTCATCACTTAACTCATGATATTACCCCCTACAATATCTTTGAAGGGAGTTACCGTCTCTTTCAGACAGTAGATTACTGGCCTGAGGGGACAACCTTTGTTTCGGTCGTTGATCCTGGTGTCGGCTCTAAACGAAAGAGTGTGGTAGCCAAAACGGCCAAGAATCAATATATTGTGACTCCCGATAATGGGACCCTTTCTTTCATCAAGAAACATGTAGGGATTGTTGCTATTCGTGAGATTTCAGAGGTCAAAAACCGTCGGGCCAATACAGAGTTTTCTTATACTTTCCACGGGCGCGATGTCTATGCCTATACAGGAGCTAAGTTGGCAAGTGGCCATATCAGTTTTGAAGAAGTTGGACCAGAACTCAGTGTTGAACATATAGTGGAAATCCCAGTGGTGGAGACTGTTATTGGGGACAATCTTGTCAAAGGAGCAGTTGATATCCTAGATGTGCGCTTTGGTTCACTTTGGACTTCGATTACTCGGGAAGAGTTCAATCATTTAGCACCCGAATTTGGGGAGCGTTTTGAAGTGACCATCTATAACAATGACATGCTGGTTTACCAAAACCAAGTGACCTATGGCAAGTCATTCGCCGATGTGCGGATTGGACAGCCAATCCTTTATATCAATTCCCTCTACCGTGTTGGTCTTGCCATCAACCAGGGATCCTTTGCCAAGGCCTATAATGTAGGAGTTGGGGCTTCTTGGCATATCGAAATTAGAAAAATGGAAAATTAATAGGAGATAAAATATGAAACAAAAACAAGCTTTTTCAATTAAAGATGTTGTAGCTATTGGGGTTGGAGCAGCCCTCTTTGTCGTGATTGCTATGTTACCAATCCCTGCACCCGCACCGAATACAAGCATTCAGTTGCAATATGCCCTTCAGGCCCTCTTTAGTGTAGTTTTTGGTCCGATTGTTGGTTTCTTAATGGGTTTGATTGGTCATGCCATTAAGGATGCTATGTCAGGTGGTCTATGGTGGACTTGGATCATTTCAAGTGGTTTGTTTGGACTCTTTGTCGGTCTCTTCCGCAAGCAAATCGGTGAACTCAAAGGAGAAGTGACCAAGAAAGAATTGATTCTTTTTAATGTCGTTCAAATTGTATCCAATCTTGTGATCTGGGGCTTGATTGCTCCAGTTGGTGATATCTTGATTTACAAAGAAAGTGCCAATAAAGTCTTCCTACAAGGTGTTGTGGCAGGTTCCTTTAATGCTCTGACAGTGGCGATTGCAGGTTCCATTCTTTTGATTGCCTATGCTCGTACCCAAACAAAAGATGGAAGTTTATCTAAAGATTAATCGTAAATAAGAATAAAAAGCCTGGGAAACCAGGCTTTTTTTGGTTATCGAAAATATTTTTTACAAAATGTAAGATATATATTGCAAAATAGAAAATATAGTGTATAATAGAGCTATAAAAACAAGAAAGGAAAAACCTGTGGCGAAAAATCTCAAATTAAAAATGGCCCGGGTCGAGCATGATATGACCCAGGGGGATCTTGCAGATGCCATCGGGGTGACACGCCAGACCATTGGCCTGATCGAGGCAGGGAAGTACAATCCGACCCTCAGCCTCTGCCTTGCTATTTGTAAGACCTTGGATAAGACGCTGGATCAACTGTTCTGGGAGTAACAGTTTTAACAATAGAAAGAGGAAATAAATGAAACAAAAGAAAGAACCAATTGTAAAAGATGAGCGGACCATGCTGCTTGATGGAAAAATTGCAGGGGAACTTGTTCTAGGAATGACCTGCTTTATTGCAGTCTCGGCCTTTGTGAAAGCTAGTATCCTGGACTTAGACCTAGTAGCTTATATTCCGGAGCTCATTCTCTTGATTGTCATGGGAGCTTATGCCTTTGTGAGAAGGATTAGTTCAGGGATTGATGTTCGAGATATGTTAGAAAAAGATAGCTGGTTCAGCCGTCTTGGGTCAGGTCTAGTCTTTGCTGTGCTGATGATAGCCATGGATGTGATTGGAAAGCGAGAGGCAACAAGCTTTATCTTGAGTCCCAAGTATCTGGTCAAAATTTTATTAGAAATCGTCGTCTTTGCCATCTTGACTTATCTGCTTGAAAAACCACTTGCTCTTATCAATCGGAAAAAACAAGAGAAGATAGAGGCAGAGTTAGAGGATGAAGAATAAGGAGAAAGCAATGAGATTACAATTGCTGAACAAACAAATCATAGATGAACGAGAAGAAGGCTTAGCCAATAAGGCTGGAGCTGAGACGGCTGGTTTTCTGTTCCTTGCCTTAACTGTTTTTAGTGTGGGATCCATTTTTACGTCTAAGGTGGGGTTAAGTCCAATCATGGTGGTAGCCTTACTCATCGCCTCAGGATTTTATTATTCGGTTCGTTGTCAACGATTGGGTGTGAGATTTATCAATTATAGCTATCTAAATGTGATGGGAATTGTAGTAGTAACCTCTATTCTTTCCTTGTTCATCTGGGCTCAAAATTTTCAATTAAACCAGGTTGTCTATCACTCAAATCCCTTCCATTCAAAATTCTTACTGGTGCTACCTATTACCTTTTTACTGAATCTTCCAATTGTATGGGGGGTGAATTTCCTTGTGATGCTCCTAGCCAAAGTAGAGAAAAAACGCTATGAAGCCTATCTGGATCAGTTGGAAAAAGAAGAGTAGGAAGAAAAAACGAATAAGTTCCCTTTCATTGTTAAATCTGGTATAAGTTAGATTTTTCTCTCTCATAGATTTTGAAATCTGTTTTTTTCTAAAAAATGAGCTATAATATAAAAAATTGAATATAAGCAAAATGAGGTTTTGGATGAAAAATTTAGGCTTAGTTTTTAAAACAATGAGAAAATCAAGAAAGCTATCATTAGCCGAGGCTACAGGGGGACTTTTTTCCATTTCAATGCTATCTAGATTTGAGAATGGCCAAGCAGAAATGTCTGCCGAAAAATTGAGAGAATGCTTAGAAAATATCTACTTGCAAATGGGGGAATTTGAATTTATGGTTTCTGAATTTCAACCCTCTGAGATTGAAGAGCTGCATTGGAAGTTGACAAAATATCGCTCCCCCCTTCAAAAGCAAGCGTTAGAGATGCTACTAGCCGAACAGAAACAGAAATTTTTAACTAGTTCAAAAAAACAGTTTTACAGGTTAAATACAATATGGATTAAAGCAGTATTAGCAGCATCAATTGATGAGTATGAAGTTCCAAAGGAAGATGTTGATTTTTTAACAAATTATTTATTTTCTACTGAAATTTGGGCACGCTATGAATTACTCCTATTCTCAGAAACAGCTCATTTATTTGACAGTCAATTATACCTTTCCTATTGTCAAGAAATGCTAAAACGATCTTCGTTCTTTCGGCATAATAATCTAAATGACAATTTGATTCATACGATGTTAGTAAATGGACTTTTTCACGCAACTAAGGAACACAATTTTTTAGAAAGTACAATATTTGAACATTTACTTTCAGAACATTTTGCAGATACACGAGATGCATTTATGAGAATAATGGAGAAGATAGCTAGGGGGTATCATCGATTAGAAGAAGGTAATAGTAGAGGTAAACAAGAAATTGAACAAGGAATTTTAATATTTGAACAATTGGGATATTTTGAACAAGTTAATTACTTTAAAGAAGTTTTTAAAGACAAGTTATAAATTTGCTTATATTCAAAAAAGATGCGAAAGCATCTTTTTTTGATAGTCTAATAATAAAGGGATTAGAAAGGAGATTGCTTATGACTGCATTTGTTGAAACATTACACAAATTGCCGATTCATTTACTTATCAATGCATCGTTTTACCTTTATTGTGAAAAAATTGACCTAGAGGACTTTTATCCCGTTTGGAGACGATATCTGGAGGTGGTCGAATGAATCTTGTGAAAGAAAATCGATTTATTAGATATTCTATGATCGCAAATTTTTTTAACCAATTCGGTTCCTCTTTATATAATATTGTTTTCATTATCTATGTTGCAACGACGTTTCATTCTAAGTTATATATTAGTGTTGCAAATATAATTATCATGGTGCCCATATTTTTTCAACTTTGGATTGCACAAAAAGCAGATGAGACAGAATTGAAATCCAAATGGATCATTCGTATCGGATGGATTCAAGGTTGTTTCTTCTTCGTAATAGCGTTTCTAACTGGAAAGGTATCACTTTTTGCTTTTTCGATAATTTGTTTTTTAAATATCATATCGGATTGTTTATCTTGTTATCAAAGTAGTCTCTATACTCCAATTTTTAGTCATCAAGTCCATAAAGAGCAATTGCTTGAGGCTTACTCCTTGAATAATATTATAGGTTATATTTGTGTAATTGGAGGTCAAACTACTGGAGTTTGGATATTAAATGCGACGCATCAACAATTTAAAGTAATCGCCATTTTAAATGCGATCAGTTTTATCCTATCCTCTCTTATTTTTTGGTCCATAAAAGATGACTTAAGACACGGACAGGTCTTGAAATCTTCCGAAACTACATTTTTTAAGAAAATAAAAGCAAGTTACCAATTGGCGATTCAAACATTTAATGAGAATGAAAAAGTATCCTTTAGATGGATGTTTGTTTGTATTGTTCTCATGAATGTATTGAGTACAGCAATATCTCCGATTTTATTAATTTACTATTTAGATCATTCACTTTTTAGTTTCTCTTATGGAGAGAGTATCTTACTATTACAGATTGTTGGTCTAGTATTTGGAATTCTAGGAAATCTTCATCCAGAGGGATACTTTGCTCAAAAATCCTTAGTTTCAATCTTAAAAATGAGTACGGTAGTTCTTGTAGTTACAGGTTTCATTGGAATATTAAATTTACCCTCTATTTTTATTATTCTATTAAGTGGAGGAGATGCCTTCTTAACAGGAAAATTTAATCCAAAATTAAGTGCTTTTTGGGCCAAAAGTATTCCAGAAAATCAATTAGCTCAGGTACGAACGCTTATTTCCACCGTAGTAATGGCGGCAATTCCTTTAGGTACAGTTGTCTTTTCAGCGTTAGCATCCTACTCAGTAAAGCTGAGCTGGTTTGTATTTTTTGGAATATCAATGGGAGTAATGATTTCAATTGTGTCGTATAAAGGCAAAGAAGTTGATTAGGATTCGGTACTTAGCTTTTTTCAGTCAAATAAATTGCATTCGTTTTCTTGGGAGAGTATACTGGTATAGTTGAATGAAAAATTCTGATAATTTAATCTTAGAAAAGAGAATATTATGGCAAAACCTATTCGCGTATTACTCTATTACCTCTATACCCCCATTGAAAATGCAGAACAATTTGCAGCCGACCACTTGGCCTTCTGTAAATCAATCGGTCTTAAAGGCCGTATCCTAGTCGCTGACGAAGGAATCAACGGAACCGTTTCTGGTGACTACGAAACGACGCAAAAATACATGGACTACGTTCACAGCCTTCCAGGGATGGAGGACCTTTGGTTTAAGATTGATGAGGAAGAAGAACAAGCTTTCAAGAAGATGTTTGTACGTTATAAGAAAGAGATCGTCCACCTTGGTTTGGAAGATGATAACTTTGACAACGACATCAATCCACTTGAAACGACTGGTGCTTACTTGTCGCCAAAAGAATTTAAAGAAGCCCTTCTAGACGAAGATACAGTTGTCCTTGATACTCGTAACGACTACGAGTACGACCTTGGACACTTCCGTGGGGCTATTCGTCCAGATATCCGCAATTTCCGCGAATTGCCACAATGGGTCCGTGATAACAAGGAAAAATTCATGGACAAACGTGTCGTCGTATACTGTACTGGTGGAGTCCGTTGTGAGAAATTCTCAGGCTGGATGGTCCGTGAAGGCTACAAAGATGTCGGTCAATTGCACGGAGGAATCGCAACTTACGGGAAAGACCCAGAAGTTCAAGGAGAACTGTGGGATGGAAAAATGTACGTCTTTGACGAGCGAATTGCGGTTGATATCAACCATGTTGATCCAAGTGTTGTCGGAAAAGATTGGTTTGATGGAACACCATGTGAACGCTATGTCAACTGTGGAAATCCCTTCTGTAACCGTCGCATCTTGACTTCAGAAGAAAACGAAGACAAGTACCTCCGTGGTTGCTCACATGAGTGCCGTGTTCACCCACGCAATCGCTATGTAGAAGAACACAACTTGTCACAGGCAGAGGTTGCTGAGCGTTTGGCCCTTATCGGTGAGACACTTGATGGTAGCCCTGCTTAATCTGAACAAACAGTCTGAAAGCTCAGGCTGTTTTTTTATCCGAAAAGCGGGCTTGTCATACTTGCAAAGACCCTCCAATGGGCCGTTTTATGGTATAATAGAGAACCAGAAGTCCTGACGAAGAGGAGGGGAAAATGATTTTAGAAGAATTTGATACCAATCGAGAGGCGATTATCAATCCACACGATCTACACGATCCGATTGAAGGATTTCCAAAAGTAGCTGTCTCTTGCTTTTCAAGGGTGACCTTTGCCCGCCTGCTAGAAAACTACGATCATGAGGTCATTACAAGAACTTCCATGGCCAACTTTGAAGTCTTAGTCTATGGGATTAGGATTGGAGACCAAGAGATTGCTGTCTTTAATGCACCAGTTGGGGCTGCTTCTTGTGTGGGAATTATAGAGGATCTGATTCAATTTGGGATGGAAAAACTCGTTCTTTTTGGGACCTGCGGAGTTTTAGATCGAGATATCGAAGCGACCTCCATTATTATTCCAACAGCTGCTCTTCGAGACGAAGGGACTAGCTACCACTATCTGCCAGCTAGTGATGAAGTGGAAGTAAACAAGAAAACTCTTCCTCTCTTCCAAGCCTTTCTGGAAAGTCACAAGGTTTCTTATCAGTCAGGAAAAGTGTGGACAACAGATGCTCCCTACCGGGAAACCATCGACAAGATGAAGCGTCGAAAGAAAGCAGGAGCTATTTGTGTGGATATGGAATGTTCGGCCGTGGCAGCCTTAGCAGCCTTTCGGGGATTTGAACTCTGCCATTTCTTCTACGCGGCTGACCACCTCTCAGAAGAAAAATGGGATATCCGAACCTTATCTAGTCATGAGGATTTAGATGGCAAGGATCGAATAGCGGAGTTAGCTATCCAATTTGCACTCTTATGGGAGAAGGCAAACTAAATGAAAGAAGCAATGATTGAACTGAAGGATTTTTCCTTCCAATACAAGGCACAGTCTGAACCGACTTTGAAAAATCTCAACTTAACCATTTATAAGGGGGAAAAGGTCCTAATTGTTGGGCCATCTGGTTCTGGAAAGTCAACAATTGGCCAGTGCTTAAATGGGATTATTCCCAATATTTATAAAGGAACCAGTAGTGGGCAATTCCTCATTCAGGGAAAAGAGGCTTTTCATCTTAGTATTTATGAGAAGTCTCACTTGGTCAGTACGGTCTTGCAGGATACAGATGGTCAATTTATTGGTCTCAGTGTCGCAGAAGATTTGGCTTTTGCCCTTGAAAACGATATGGTGGAGCTGGGAACGATGAAAGAGCGTGTGCAGAGTTGGGCAGAACGCTTAGATTTGATGAAGCTCTTGGATCATCGGCCACAAGATTTGTCCGGTGGGCAAAAACAGCGGGTGAGCTTAGCAGGCGTTCTGATTGACGAGAGTCCGATTCTACTCTTTGATGAACCACTGGCCAATCTAGATCCCAAGTCGGGCCAGGATATTATTGATCTGATTGATCAGATTCATGAAGAACAGGGCACGACCACCATTATTATCGAACACCGTTTAGAGGATGTACTCTACCGTCCTGTCGATCGGGTTATCTTGATCAATCAAGGCCAAGTTCTCTTTAATGGTCAACCAGATGAGTTGTTGAGAACGACACTGTTGGGTGAAAATGGGATTCGAGAACCTCTCTATTTAACAACTCTTCGTCAACTCGGTCAGGATTTAGATCAATTGGAGCATCTGGATCGTCTAGAAGATATTGAGCTTACTGGTGTGAATCATTCCATTCCAGAAGCGACCTTTGCTAAAACTGATGAAGCAGAAGAACTATTGAAGTTGGAGCAGATTTCCTTTGCTTATCAAGAAAATCATCCGATCTTGAAAAATATTTCCCTCAGTATACCTAAGGGCCAGCGCTTAGCCATTGTCGGGAAGAATGGGGCAGGGAAATCAACTCTTGCTAAAGCCATCTGTGGCTTCATTACAACAGAAGGGCAATACACCTTTAGAGGAGAAGACATCAAGCAGGAGAGTGTCAAGGAACGGGCAGAGCGAGTCGGCTATGTCTTGCAAAACCCCAATCAAATGATTTCAACCAACATGATTTTTGACGAGGTGGCTTTAGGCTTACGCTTGCGAGGTGTCGCTGAAGAAGACATCAAAGAACGTGTCTATCAAGCGCTGAAGACTTGTGGCCTCTATGAGTTTCGTAAATGGCCGATTTCTGCTCTGTCATATGGACAAAAGAAACGGGTGACCATCGCTTCTATACTGGTTTTAGGACCAGAAATTTTGGTCTTGGACGAGCCAACGGCAGGCCAGGACCAGCGCAATTACACTGAAATCATGGAATTTCTAGATACCTTACAACAAAAAGGCCACACCATTGTCATGATTACCCATGATATGCAACTGATGTTAGATTATTCTGATCGTGCAGTAGTGGTGACAGATGGTCAGATCATAGCCGACCTGTCTCCTGCAGCATTATTTACCCGTCCAGATATTTTACGACAGGCCAATTTGAAAGAAACATCTATTTTTGCCTTAGCCAATCGATTAGGAATGGATCCCTTGGCTCTCACGCAATTTTATATGCAACAGAAAGGAGCAGGTCATGAATCATCGATTAGTCGGCTACCATGAGGGGAAGAGTTTTCTTCACCGTCTCTCAGGTGCGAGTAAGTTACTCTTTCTTCTCTTTGTATCTCTTGCGGCCATGTTGAGTTATGACACCAGGCTCCTTCTGGGAATTGGTCTGGGTGCCTTGGCCTTGTTCTCTACTGCCCACATTCGCTTTCGGGATATTTCTTTTGTACTTGGATTTGCTCTTGTTTTTGCTTTTCTAAATGTGCTTATGGTCTATCTCTTTGCTCCTCAGTATGGTGTCGAGATCTACGGGGCAAAAACGGTACTGATGAAGGGCTGGGGATCCTATAGTATCACCTCACAGGAGCTCTTTTATCTTTTTAATCTCGCTCTTAAGTATGTCTGTACCATACCTCTTGCTTTGATTTTTTTGATGACGACCCATCCCAGTCAGTTTGCTTCAAGCCTCAACCAAATTGGCGTATCCTACAAGATTGCCTATTCTGTCAGCTTGACGCTGCGTTACATTCCTGACGTACAGGAAGAATATCAAACAATTAAATTGTCTCAGGAAGCCAGAGGGGTGGAGTTGTCCAAAAAGGCCAAACTGATCCAGCGAATTAAAGGCAATTTGCAAATCATCTCTCCCTTAATTTTTAGCTCACTCGAGCGGATTGACAGCATTTCTACGGCCATGGAATTACGTCGCTTTGGAAAAAATAAAAAGCGAACTTGGTATTCTTACCAAGCCATGAAAGGGAAAGATTATGGGATGATTCTATCAGCCATAGCTGTACTGGTTTTGAGTATTGTCCTGATTGTTCTTAATCAGGGACGTTTTTACAATCCATGGAGGTCATGACATGTCAGAAACAATTTTAGTCACAGGTGCTTCAGCTGGTTTTGGCCAAGCAATCTGTCGTCGTTTAGTTGCAGATGGGCACCACGTCATTGGAGCAGCCAGACGTATCGAGAAATTACAGAAGTTACAAGAGGAGCTTGGAGAGTCCTTTTACCCCCTTCAAATGGATGTAACAGATCTTTCTCAGGTAGATCATGCACTTGCTAGTTTACCAGCAGATTGGTCTCAGATTGACGTTTTGATCAACAATGCTGGACTGGCATTAGGTCTTGCTCCAGCCCAGGAAGCAGAGATGGCAGACTGGTTGACCATGATTCAGACCAATATCGTTGGCTTAGCCTATTTGACACGGCAAATCTTACCTCAGATGGTGGCGCGAAATGATGGCTATATCATCAATATGGGCTCTACAGCAGGGACAGTTCCCTATCCAGGTGCCAATATCTACGGAGCTTCCAAGGCTTTTGTCAAACAATTCTCCCTTAATCTTCGGGCAGATTTGGCGGAGAAGAAAATCCGTGTCAGCAACATTGAACCCGGTCTTTGTGAAGGGACAGAATTCTCTTTCGTCCGTTTTAAAGGAGATGAAAAACGGGTGGAATCCCTCTATCAGGATGCACATGCCATTCAGCCTGAAGACATTGCAAATACAGTTTCTTGGTTGCTCCAACAACCCAAGCACGTCAATGTGAATCGCATCGAGATCATGCCGGTTTCTCAAACATTTGGACCTCAACCTGTTTATCGTGACTAATGCTCATTTCAACCAATACCTGCCGTGTTGGTTGATTTTTTATGTTTGTCTAATTTTTTGGTATAATAGATGGCAAAGTAAGGAGAATGAGATGTCAAGCGCTTTAGTCATTGGTTCCACTGTTTGTGATGTCATGGTCTATTTAGACCGTCTACCTAGTCGAGAAGGCGATGCCCATATTGATCATCAGCAATGGTCTGTCGGAGGGTGTGCCTTTAATGTTGTTAATATCTTGCATTTTTTGTCCCAAGACTATGAGTTTATCTCACCCGTTGGTTCGGGTATTTACGGAGATTTTGTAAAGAGTCACTTAAAAGAGTTGGGCATTACTTCCTCGATCTCATTAGCTGGTCCAAATGGTTGTTGCTACTGCTTTGTAGAGTCAGATGGCGAACGGACCTTCTTATCGGATCACGGTGTGGAGTATAGCTTCCAAGCAGAATGGCTCAAAGAGATTGCAACCGAACGGTTTGATTATATATATTTGTGTGGCCTAGAAGTAGAAGAACCAACCGGTCTTGCCTTGGTAGAGTCGGTTTCTCAATGCCAGGGACAGGTCATTTTCGCCCCTGGGCCAAGAGGACTCCTTATTCCGACAGAGCGACTGGAAGCGATCTATGATCTTCATCCAATCCTGCACGTCAATGAAGCAGAAGCCCTTGCCTTTTCTGGATGTGATGATATTCGGAAGGCTGCTGAGAAATTGCATCAACGAACGGGTCAATTGGTCATTGTGACCTTAGGTGAAAAAGGAGCGATTGCCTATGATGGCACCTGGTACCAAGCCGCGGGTCAACCTGCACAAGTCGTGGATACAGTTGGTGCTGGCGATAGCCATGTAGGAGGCTTTCTGGCAGCGCGCTTAAGAGGGTTAGAAATCGAAGAAGCCCTCAGCTTTGCCAATAAAGTCTCCAGCCAAATTGTCGCAACCAAGGGCGTTCACCTCACTCAGGAACAGTACCAAGCACTAAGAGCAGAACTGGCACAAAACTAAAAAGAGAGTGGGACAGAAATCGGTCATTCGTTAGAATTCGATTTGGTCGTCCCACCTCCACACAGTTGAGTAGGGCTGTAAAAGCTGATGAAATCAGCGTAGTAGAGCCCACTCATGCTCAACACTCCAAAGACAATAAGAGGCTAGGACTTTTGTCCCAGCCTCTTATTTGACTTTATCCGCTTAGCCCTTTGTATCTTAAATTACAAGGGGCGTTTATTGGGAATTCCTGCTTTTCTTGGGTATTTGTTGGGGGTTTCTTTTTTCTTTTCTACGATAGTGATATAGCGCGGATCCCCATTTGGCAATGCATACTGTAGATTGTCTTCCACCTTGCTAAAGAGCAGGTTAAGAGCAGTTTTTGCTTCTTCTAACTCTTCTGGAGCGTTACTGGCCTTGAGAGCGAGGAGGCGACCACCGACTTTTAGATAAGGAATGGTCAGCTCAGAAAGGACCTGCATCCGGGCAACAGCACGTGCAGTCACGACGTCAAATTGAGCACGAAAGGCCTTGTCTTGTGCAAAGTCCTCAGCCCGTCCATGGTAGAAATGAACACCATTCAAGCCTAACTCTTCAGCCAGCAGGTGGAGAAAGTTGATTCGCTTATTGAGGGAGTCGATAATAGTCACATCCAGCTCAGGAAAAAGGATTTTCATGGGAAGGCTGGGAAAGCCTGCACCAGCCCCAATATCCAAGAGACGAATCGGCCGATGTTCAATCAAACCCTGTATAATCGGTGCGATAGAATCATAAAAATGCTTGAGGTAAACCTCGTCCTTTTCAGTGATGGCAGTCAGGTTGATCTTTTCATTCCATTCAACGAGGAGCTCAAAATAGCGTTCGTATTGTTTTTTTTGATGTTCGGTTAACGGGTAGCCGAGATCGGCTAAACGTTCATAAAATTCTTCTGTTTTCATGGTATTATTTTACCACAAAAGAAGGGAAATTTGATATACTGGTAGAAAGAAATGAAAGGAATTCAATAAAATGACTTGGATTATTCTTGGGATCGTAGTGGTCCTTGTGTTATTGGTAATTGGAGTTTACAACGGTTTGGTTAGAAGCCGGATGCAAACTCGCGAGGCTTGGAGCCAAATTGACGTGCAATTGAAACGTCGGAATGACTTGCTTCCAAACTTGATCGAAACCGTCAAAGGCTATGCAAAATACGAAGGCGATACACTTGCAAAAGTGACGCAACTTCGTCAACAAGTCGCTCAAGCAGCATCTCCTGCTGAAGCGATGGCGGCCAGTGATGCTCTTTCCCGTCAAGTGGCAGGAATCTTTGCGGTAGCTGAAAACTACCCAGACTTGAAAGCCAACACCAACTTCATGCAATTGCAAGAAGAATTGACCAACACAGAAAATAAAATTTCTTATGCGCGTCAACTGTACAACAGTGTTGCAAGCAACTACAATGTGAAATTGGAAACTTTCCCAACCAATGTAATTGCTGGAATGTTTGGCTTTAAACAAGCCGAATTCCTTCAAGTGCCTGAAGAAGAAAAGGCAGTACCAAAGGTGGACTTTAGCGGATTAGGAGACTAATATGCTGTTTGACCAAATTGCAAGCAATAAAAGGAGAACCTGGATTCTCCTTATTGCTTTTTTCATACTCTTGGCTCTCATCGGAGCAGCTGTCGGCTATCTTTGGTTGGGCTCTTCTCTTGGTGGGATTATCCTCGCCTTGATCATTGGTGGAATCTATGCCTTTAGCATGATCTTTCAATCGACTGAGGTCGTCATGCGGATGAACGGGGCGCGTGAGGTAACGGAGGATCAAGCTCCTCAGCTCTACCACATTGTCCAAGACATGGCCATGGTAGCTCAGATCCCCATGCCTCGGGTCTATATTGTAGAGGATCCGTCCATGAATGCTTTTGCGACGGGTTCCAACCCTCAAAATGCTGCCGTTGCAGCCACGACAGGGCTTCTAGCGGTCATGAACCGTGAGGAACTCGAAGCGGTCATTGGACATGAAGTCAGTCATATCCGTAATTACGATATTCGTATCTCCACGATTGCAGTTGCCTTGGCCAGCGCTATCACGATGCTCTCTAGTATTGGTGGCCGGATGATGTGGTGGGGCGGTGGCCGTAGACGGGATGATGATCGAGAAGGTGGTAGTGGATTGGAAATTATTATCCTGATCCTTTCCATACTAGCGATTATCTTGGCTCCTTTAGCAGCAACCTTGGTGCAGTTAGCCATTTCTCGTCAGCGAGAGTTCTTGGCAGATGCCTCAAGTGTCGAATTGACACGGAATCCTCAAGGGATGATCAATGCTCTTTTGAAACTGGATCATAGTGAGCCCATGCAGCGACATGTTGATGAGGCAAGTAGTGCCCTCTTTATCAATGATCCAAAAAAAGAATCCGGTTTTCAAAAGCTCTTTTATACCCACCCACCAATTGCAGAGCGGGTGGCACGTTTAAGAAAAATGTAAAAAAAGGCTGGGCAGTTTTTGCCCAGCCTTTGATGCTTGATAGAGATAACTATAGGACGCAGTGGTTGCTTTGTCCAAGCACTACTTTGAGATGGGGGATAAGATTTTCCAAGAAAAGTTCCTAAGTCTTTGTTTCCTTTATCAGTAACCTCCAATAGTCTTACCGGTAATTTCAATTACGTCCACTTTTTTCTCTCATTAATTGGACATAACCCTTTGTTTCTATTTTTGAATTTAAAAACGAGAACTCTCCGCACATTTTATCATAAAAATGATTATAATCTTCTTGAGAAAAATCTCCTAAAATCTCTATTTCAAGATAAAATCCAAGACCATCAATTTTATCTAGATTAATCGTTTTATTTTCTAGAGCGTTATGATAAGTCTTTCTATATTTACTTATTGTGAAGACATTTGAAAAACCAGTTTGCAACATCTTCCTTACAAATTCTAATTTTTCAGACTCCAACTCTATTTCGCTTTCATTCCACATTCCTTGTTTTATCGTATCTTTTCTTGTGAAAATACATGATACATTGTCATCTTCTTGACGAATCCTGTATATAAAACTTCCTACCTCATCATTTTCAAATTCTCTTCCTTTTGCTTTAAAATATTCATCAACTTGTTTATTTTCACACTTAAATTTATATTGTTTTTCTAAGTATGAGATAGCCTTATTATAATCTCCCTCATCATTGAGTGCGAATCTAACTTCTAATTCATTCATTTATTTTACCTCTCAATTCTTCAATGGATGGGATCTCTTTAAATCCACTCAGTCTATAGTAAGCTGCTAGAGATGTTTTATAAACACAAAGCCTAATGCTGTAATTATCAAGCAAATTTTTTAATCGTATTCCATAAAAACATTTACTGCATCTGCATTTTCCCTAATTATATAATATATAAATATATCATACAAGTGTTTTTAAATCTATCTTACTAATTTATTTGCTAGACAAAAGGACGGTGCCGAAACCGAGAATGGCAAACATTCCCCAGGCAATAGGAAGGCTCCAGATAGCGAGACCAGAGAAGAGGGCTGTTCCAAGTGGCATAGCAAAGCTGACCATCAGTCCCAAAAAGCTAGAGGTAGAGGCTAATTTTTCAGCTGGCAATTTGCTCATTAAAAGACTGGAAACTTTTGGATTGATTTTTGCAACAAGATAACCGAGGAAAGTGACAAGTAGAAGGCAAAGGATATCCCAGCGAACCAGAATATTTGTGAGCCCAAGCATGGTTAGGCCACCTGCAATCCACAGTAGGATATGATGGAGCGATTGCTTGGAAAAATAGTCATGGGGCGTCAGACTAGCCCAGACCATACTGAGGATAGTGACAACTTCAAGGACGAGGAGGGACTGGCTGTAACTGAAGTGAAAGAAGGGATGATGGAGAAATTGAAGATTGTAAATTCCAGAAATGGATCCGCCCAAAGCATTGATGAAAACTAAGGATAGGAGAAGTCTTCCAAAGTTGTGAACCTCTTCATCTGCAAAAATAGTGGTAACATTGCGATACATGTCTCGACATTCTTGAAGAAAAGAAACTTTCTGACGAGCATCCACTTGAATCGGTTCGTGGGTCAGTTGACTGCGTCGGATGAAAAGACAAGTGGAAGACAGAAGAAATGCCAGGGCATTGATCGAAGCCACAAGTGCAAAATTTTGGTGACTGATAGCTAAAAGCCAGACTCCCAACGCTTGACCTGAAATAGAACAAACCATACTAAGCAGTTGATTGAAGGAATAGGCTTCCATCAGATCCTCACTAGGGATGTTCTTCTGCATAATGGGAAGTTGCAGCCCTCCACGGTAATCACTTAAACTATCTGACACAATATTCAAGAAGCAAACGATCGAAAAGGCCAGGTAACCCGGAATCTTCGTCATCAGTGCAATGAAGACAAAAAGGATAGCTTGCAGAAAGCCCATTCGGATCAGCCAGTCAGCTTTTTTAGCAGTGCGATCGGCCTTCATTCCAATGAAAATGGTGAAAAGACTTGGGATAAAAACAATGAGATTGGCGATCCCAACTGCCAGACTAGGGTGAGGCATGCTAGCCGCAAAGACCACAAAGACTAGGTTGTAAATCGCAGCACCAAGGGTATTCAAAAAACGTGAAAGACTCAGTAAAGCAAAGATGTGATTGCGAAATAAGAGTTTCATAAGCTTTTCTCCTTCTGTTTAGCAGAAACAATAACTTCTCTTAAACGGTGCACCACCTGCTTGAGAAGAAACAGTTTCTCTTCTTCCGTCAGTTCTAATTTTTCCTCTTTAACATAAAAACTAGTCTGTTTAAGGAAATAATGAAGGAGACGATTCTTTAGTCTGGTTATCATGCGGGGACCTCTTTCTTTTTTTGATGATCCTATTGTAACCCCTAAAAGCAAGAAAATTTACATGTTGCATATTTTCAACGAAAAGAGAGTGGGACAGAAATCGGTAATTCGTTAGAATTCGATTTCGTCGTCCCACCTCCGCACAGTTGAGTAGGGCTGTAAAAGCTGATGAAATCAGCGTAGTAGAGTCCACTCAACCACTGCGTCTTGCTCGATAATCCAAAAAACAAGAAGAGGCTATGACTTTTGTCCCAGCCTCTTCAGATTGAAAACAATGTTATCTCAAAAACTTTCCTAGGGTGAGTACGGACGTCATGGAACTTCTTAGAAGTTCCATGACTTAGTTTTGAACCCAAAGTTTCAAAACTCCCGAGTACTTGAAACATCAATGTTTCAAGTACTTTTCTCACAGCGGAAAGTTTCAGTGTTTTCTTGATTCATTTTAAAAATTGAAATTCATTGTTTTTCCTTTGCAGAATTCATTAAGTGATTCTACTTAAAAAAATAGTTTGCTACATCCTAAACACTCATAGAATAAATCTGTGAGTTTTCAGGATTCCTTGATCAATTCTTGCATACCCTGTTTGTAGTAGTTGGCACTAACCTTGCAATCAAGGATGGATAGAACCTGAATGGCCTGCTCCATCTTTTCTAGACCAGTTTCTTTTTCTCCCTTTCGATAAAGAAGTTCCCCTTTGGCATAGAGATAAACCGTCCGAAGGTAGGCTTCGTTTTCAGAGTAAAAGTGGTCCTTGATCAACTGATCAAAATAGGTTGCATCTTCAAATTCTTCTGAACTAATGGCTAGAAAAAAGCCATTGAGGAAAATAGAGTTGAGGGCAGGCAGAGAAGAGTCTAGGAGAAGCTTGAAGTCCTCCCGTTGGACCAATTCCTCTGTGTATTGTCGATAGAGCTGACTAGAGAAAAGAGGAGAGGTCAGTGAAAATAGGCTTAACTCAAAATTTCCCCAGACCATGACAGAGAAGAGGTAGTCATAGAGGAAATCTAGTTCCTCTTGGCTAGCGGCCAACTCTACCTCAGGATAGTTGCCAAGCATTTGGGCCTTGAGAATAATGCTGGCTAAGAAGTCTTCTTTTTTGTGATCTTTCTGATAGGCTAGCTGATAGCGTTGGTACAAGGCTTGATCGTGTTCCAAGCTCATGTTTTCATAGTGCTCTTTCAACAAGTTGGGAATAAAGGAGTGCTGATCAATCCCTGCTAGATGAGAGAACTCGCTGAGACTGGTTTTGATCTGTTGAAGGGCCAGAAAAAAACGTTGGGTCGTCAGGTCATTTTCTCCTCTTTCAAATCGAGATAGCATGGAGCGTGAAAATTCTCCACCTGTAGCTTCCTCTAAAGAGATGTGGCGACTTTCCCGTATTTGCCTAAAAACAGCTCCGATATCTTTCATCTTTTCTCCTCGTTTCAGCCCTAGTATAGTTCATCTCCAGCAAAGATTTCCGGTCAGAGAGCTTGTATTTTCTCTCTTTCGTTCTACATTTTTAGAATAGGATTTGCTGGCTTATTCATGATTATAACAAATTTTTGAGGAGACTTCTTGGTTGAAGGGACAGCTTCATGATATACTAATAGTATCTAGAAGATTTGAGGACAAAAGAATGAACTTATACACACAAGAAATCCGTAAAAATCCTGAAGGTCTTGCTTTCGACCAAGAATTGCTGCTGTTAGAGGAGCTACAAGGGCGCAATTCAGAAATTCTTGATGTTAAGGATATTAAAGCGACAGGACGAGTAGCCTATGATTCAGGGCTTTATGTCTTGGATTACCAATTGACCTACACCATCGTTCTGGCATCTAGCCGAAGCATGGAACCCGTTGAGCTTCAAGAGAGCTATCCTGTGACAGAGGTGTTCGCTGAGGACGCACAGTCAGAGGCAGATATCGAAGCCTTAGAAGAGGATTTGATCCTGCCAATCGAAGGGGGCAAGATTGACCTGAGTGAGAGTGTAGCAGATAATATCCTGCTCAATATTCCTCTCAAAGTCTTGACGCCTGAAGAAGAAAAAGGCCAAGGATTTCTGACTGGACATGATTGGCAAATCTTATCAGAAGAAGAATACCAAGCTGCACAAGCTGTCAAAAAAGAAGAGAATAGTCCTTTTGCAGGTCTAAATGGCTTGTTTGACGAATAATGGGACAAAAAAGAAGGAACATCCGTAAGAAGAATATCTTTTCATCTTCCGGAGTGTTTCTTTTTTGCTATCCCCAGCATCAAAAGGAAGCTAGAGGAGTGTCCAATCGTGATTTTCTACTTTCAATTGGAGCCAAAAAATGATAGAATATAGGCAAACTATAAAGAGGAGTGTCACATGACTAAAGCAAACTTTGGTGTTGTTGGTATGGCCGTAATGGGTCGTAACCTTGCCCTTAATATTGAATCTCGTGGCTATACAGTTGCCATTTTTAACCGTAGTAAAGAAAAAACAGAAGACGTGATTGCTTGCCATCCAGATAAAAACTTCGTGCCAAGCTATGATATCGAAAGCTTCGTAAACTCTATCGAAAAACCACGTCGGATCATGCTTATGGTTCAAGCTGGACCTGGTACAGACGCAACGATCCAAGCCCTTCTTCCACACTTGGATAAAGGGGACATCTTGATCGACGGAGGAAATACTTTCTACAAAGATACCATCCGTCGTAATGAAGAATTGGCGAACTCAGGGATCAACTTCATCGGTACTGGTGTCTCTGGTGGGGAAAAAGGTGCCCTTGAAGGTCCTTCTATCATGCCGGGTGGACAAAAAGAAGCCTATGACTTGGTGGCTGATGTTCTTGAAGAAATCTCAGCTAAAGCGCCAGAAGATGGCAAACCATGTGTGACTTACATCGGTCCTGATGGAGCTGGTCATTACGTGAAAATGGTCCACAACGGTATCGAATACGGTGATATGCAATTGATTGCTGAAAGCTATGACTTAATGCAACACTTACTTGGTCTTTCTGCAGAAGATATGTCCGAAATCTTTACTGAGTGGAACAAGGGTGAATTGGACAGCTACTTGATCCAAATCACAGCAGATATCTTGAAACGTAAAGACGACGAAGGTCAAGATGGACCAATCGTAGACTACATCTTGGACGCTGCAGGTAACAAAGGAACTGGTAAATGGACTAGCCAATCAGCACTTGACCTAGGTGTGCCATTGTCACTGATTACAGAGTCTGTATTTGCTCGTTATATTTCTGCCTACAAAGAAGAACGTGTTCATGCTAGCAAGGTGCTTCCAAAACCAGCTGCATTCAAATTTGAAGGCGACAAGGCTGAATTGATTGAAAAGATTCGTCAAGCCCTTTACTTCTCAAAAATTATTTCTTACGCACAAGGTTTTGCTCAATTGCGTGTAGCTTCTAAAGAAAACAACTGGAACTTGCCATTTGCGGACATCGCATCTATCTGGCGTGATGGATGTATCATCCGTTCACGTTTCTTGCAAAAGATCACAGATGCTTACAACCGTGATGCAGATCTTGCTAACCTTCTTTTGGATGAGTACTTCTTGGACGTAACTGCTAAGTATCAACAATCCGTTCGTGATATCGTAGCTCTTGCGGTTCAAGCTGGTGTACCAGTACCAACATTCTCAGCAGCTATTACTTATTTTGATAGCTACCGTTCAGCTGATCTTCCAGCGAACTTGATCCAAGCACAACGTGACTACTTTGGTGCTCATACATACAAACGTAAGGATAAAGAAGGCGTCTTCCACTATTCTTGGTATGACGAAAAATAATCTTGCTTTATGGTCAAACGAGTCCTACTAGTAGAAAATGAGAAGCAAATCGCTCGCTTTATCGATTTGGAATTGCAAAAACAAGGCTACCAAGTGGATCTCGCTGAGGATGGCAAGACCGGTTTAGCCTTGGTGACTGCAACCAAATACGATCTGATCTTGTTTAATTACGAGCTATCTGATATGTCTGGTGAAGCGTTCGCCCAAGAGATCGGTCGGATTAGGCCTGCCTCTGTTTTGATTGTGTTGGATAGACGCGAAAAAATTGCTGAGCACAAAGAGAGCATTCAGCAGTTTGCCGTTTCCTATATGGTCAAACCTTTTGTGATCAGTGATTTGGTGGATAAGATCACAGCTATCTTTAGAGGTCGTGATTATATTGACCAACACTGCAGTCAGATGAAAATTCCAACTGCTTACCGTAATCTGCGGATGGATGTAGAGCACCATACGGTCTATCGTGGAAAAGAGCTGATTAGCTTAACACGAAGAGAATATGACCTCCTAGCAACTCTGATGGGAAGCAAAGGAGCGGTGACACGCGAGCAGATATTGGAAAGCGTTTGGAAATATGAGAGTACGGGTGAAACCAATATTGTTGATGTGTATATTCGCTACCTCCGTGGGAAAATAGATCTCCCAGGACAAAAAAGCTATATCAAAACCGTTCGTGGGATTGGCTATGCCATGCAAGATGAATTGGATTAAATCCAAATTGATCTAAACATGTTCCTTGTGTGAGCACGGCTGGTAGTTGAAATAATCCAGTGGATGAGTTCAATCAGTCCAAGTGCCTGAAACTAAAAGTTTTCAGGCACTTTTTTTATGGTTGAGAGTTTTAATTAATCTCCTAAGGATAGAGAATTGTGATTTTTACGAAATTGTTTAGTGTAGTTTATCTCATAAAAAAAACAGTCGACGGACTTCTAATTCGGACCCGTTAGAGGTCTAAATTTTATGTATTTAGAGAAAACGTTTGCGTTAGTTCGCTAAGATCTCGACACCCAAATTTCCTCAAAAAAAGCGGTATCTTTTAAAGAAATTTAGAAAAAGTTAGTTGAAAGTGTTTACAATTTTTAAAAATATGGTATACTAGAAAGTAATTAAGCGCAAACGTTTTCTCAAGCCAAAGCCTTAAACAATATAAGGAGGTTGAATGATGAATAAAGGATCATTCAAAAGTTTATTTAGCTTTGAATTCTGGCAAAAGTTCGGTAAGGCCTTGATGGTTGTTATCGCTGTAATGCCAGCAGCCGGATTGATGATTTCTATCGGGAAATCTATTCCAATGATCAATCCAAATTTCTCTCCACTTGTCATTACAGGTGGAATCTTAGAACAAATTGGTTGGGGGGTTATCGGGAACCTTCACATCCTCTTTGCCCTCGCTATCGGTGGAAGTTGGGCTAAGGAACGTGCAGGCGGTGCCTTTGCAGCTGGTCTCTCTTTCATTTTGATTAACCGTATTACTGGTGCCGTTTTTGGAGTGACATCTGCTTTATTGACTCAAAAAGGTGCTACCGTTCATACACTTTTTGGTGGTTCGATTAAAGTTGCAGATTATTTCATTAGCGTTCTTGAAGCACCCGCTCTAAATATGGGGGTATTCGTAGGGATTATCTCTGGTTTTGTAGGAGCGACTGCTTTCAACAAATACTACAACTACCGCAAACTTCCTGAAGCTCTTTCTTTCTTTAATGGGAAACGCTTTGTACCATTTGTCGTTATCGTTCGTTCTATTATTACAGCTTTGCTTTTAGCAATCATTTGGCCAGTCATTCAATCAGGAATTAATGGTTTTGGTGTTTGGATTGCCAACTCGCAATCAACTGCTCCGGTCTTGGCGCCATTCTTGTTTGGTACCTTGGAACGTCTTCTCTTGCCGTTTGGACTTCACCATATGTTGACTATTCCAATCAACTATACTCAATTGGGAGGTACGTACCATGTATTGACAGGTGCTGCCAAAGGAACAACTGTATTTGGACAAGACCCACTTTGGTTGGCTTGGGTAAATGACCTTGTTAACTTGAAAAAGGCAGATCCTAGCCAATATCACCACTTGCTTCAAGCTTACACACCAGCTCGTTTCAAAGTTGGTCAAATGATCGGATCATTTGGTATCTTGATGGGGATCGTGGTTGCGATCTACCGCAATGTTGATTCAGATAAAAAAGAAAAATACAAAGGGATGCTCTTTGCAACAGCCCTTGCAACCTTCCTTACAGGTGTAACAGAACCAATTGAATACATGTTCATGTTTATTGCAACACCGTTGTATATCATCTATGCCTTTGTACAAGGGGCAGCCTTTGCAATGGCGGACTTGGTTCACCTTCGGGTTCACTCATTTGGTTCCATCGAATTCTTGACACGTACTCCAATGGCGCTCAATGCTGGATTGGCAATCGATATCTTTAACTTTGCATGGGTAACGGTCCTCTTTGGATTTATCATGTACTTCATTGCCAACTTCATGATCAAAAAATTCAACTATGCAACTCCAGGGCGCAACGGAAACTATGAGCAAAATGATGATGCAGCTTCAGGAGACGGTGCAGCAGCAGGTGCTACTACAAGCTCAGCAAGCTCACAAGTGATTAACATCATCAATCTTCTTGGTGGACGTGCCAATATCGTAGATGTTGATGCATGTATGACGCGTCTTCGTGTGACCGTTAAAGATGCTGAAAAAGTCGGTAATGAAGAACAATGGAAAGCAGAAGGGGCTATGGGGCTTGTCATGAAAGGACAAGGTGTCCAAGCTATCTACGGACCAAAAGCTGACGTCTTGAAATCAGATATCCAAGATGTACTCGATTCAGGCGAAGTCATTCCTGAAACACTACCTAGCCAAATGGCTGCCGTTCAAAAAGCGGAAGCAACATTTAAGGGTGTGACAGATGAAGTGCACTCAGTGGCAGATGGTCAAGTGATCACTATTGAAAATGTAAAAGACCCAGTCTTTTCACAAAAAATGATGGGAGATGGATTTGCAGTTGAGCCTGAAAATGGACATATCGTCTCTCCAGTCGCTGGTAAGATTACCAGTATCTTCCCAACCAAACATGCCCTTGGTTTGGTAACCGATAATGGTTTGGAAGTCTTGGTTCACATCGGCTTAGATACTGTTAGTCTAGAAGGAAAACCATTTGAGGTCAAAGTGTCTGAAGGCCAAACAGTGGCTGCAGGTGACCTTTTAGTAGAAGCAGACTTGGATGCTATCCATGAAGCAGGTCGTGAAACCACAACAGTTGTTGTCTTCACCAATGCGGATGCTATTAAGTCAGTCACAATCCAACAGACTGGTCAATTGGCAGCAAATGCGCCAGTAGCATCAGTAGAATTATAAGAGATTTCGGCAAAGAAAATGAGGTTGGGGCAGTGTTCCCGGCCTCTTGCCATTTCTCGTTTTTGAAAAAGGAGAAATCAGGGAATGAAATTTTTAACCTTAAATTCCCATAGTTGGATGGAAGAGAATGCTCAAGAAAAATTTGAAATTCTCAAGGAACAAATTTTAAAAGCTGAATATGATGTGATTTGCTTTCAAGAAGTCAACCAAGAGATGGCCTCTGAGGAAGTTGAAACAGATGGGTATTATCAAGCGTTACCTTCAGCTGTAGCCATTCACAAGGATCATTTTGTGCGGGTTTTGGTTGAGGAGTTGGCTGCTCAAGGGCTCCACTATTACTGGACTTGGGCCTACAACCATATCGGTTATGACCACCTAAATGAAGGAGTAGCGGTTCTTTCGCGTCAACCTTTGAGGGCTGAGGAGATCTTAGTATCCAATATGGATGATCCTAAGGACTACCATACCCGGCGAGTAGCAGTAGCTCATACGACGGTCGATGGGAAAGAAATTGCTGTTGCTAGTGTCCATCTTTCATGGTGGGACAAAGGCTTCCAGTTTGAGTGGCCACGCATTGAGAACTATTTCAGCCAAGTGGGAAAACCGTTTATTTTAGCTGGTGACTTTAATAATCCCGCAGGTCAAGAGGGCTACGAAACGATTTTGTCTAGTCCGTTTGTCCTTCAGGATAGTTTTATTGAGGCCAAAGAAACGAGAGGAACCTATACTGTAGGTCCAGGAATCGATGGTTGGACGGACAATCAAGTGCCTTTGCGAATTGATTATGTCTTTGTCAGCCAAGAATGGGACATTCAGAACTTACACGTGATCTTTGATGGCCAAAACCTACCACTGGTGAGTGACCACTATGGTCTAGAAGCCGTCTTATCTTTGTAATTCAAAAGGAGAGTCGATAGAAGCCGTTTTGTTTGAACACCTTCTATTCGAACTCTTTTTTTGCTGTATTTTAGGAGTTTTCGAGGCGAACCTTTGCTCCTCTTCTGCTTTCTTTACGATTCAATTTATGGTAAAATGAAGTGTTAAAACAGTTTAAGGAGGTAGCAAATGCGTTGTCCAAAATGTGGTGGAAGTAAGTCCAGTGTGGTAGATAGTCGACAAGCTGAGGATGGAAAAACCATTCGCCGTCGTCGGGAATGCGAAGAGTGCCACTATCGCTTTACTACCTACGAGCGAGTAGAAGAACGAACCCTGGTCGTTGTCAAAAAAGATGGAACGCGTGAGCAATTTTCTCGTGATAAGATCTTTAATGGGATCATTCGCTCGGCTCAAAAACGACCGGTTTCAAGTGATGAAATCGAGGAGATTGTGAACCAAATCGAACAAAAGGTTCGTAGTCAAAGTGAAAATGAAATTAATAGTGAGTACATTGGTTCCTTAGTGATGGATGAATTAGCAGACCTAGATGAGATTACCTATGTGCGTTTTGCTAGTGTTTACCGGAGTTTCAAGGATGTCGGTGAATTGGAGACTCTCTTGAAGCAAATTACCAAGGGAAGCAAGAAGAAAAAGGAAAAATAAATGAAGCCCAATACTCCTTTCGCATTTTTAAAAAATCAATCTCTGCCACCAGCAGGGCCTGCGCTGGAGCTGTATTATTTGCCAATTTTGGGAATGGAAACCATTTCGGTTTATCGCTACCTAGTGGCCAGTTATGATCAAGGTGAAAAGCAACACCTCTTGGCACAGATTCTCAATCATATAGATCTTGGCTTTCCTCAACTGCTACTAGCTTTTGACCGTTTGATTGCGATGGGCTTGATGGATATTTTTGAGGAAGAAGATGCACTCACTATTCAGTTGCATGCTCCTCTTGAGAGTCCGTCTTTCTTTTCAAATGCTGTTTATAAACGCTTGCTTGAAAAAAAGATTGGAGAGAAAGCTCTAGAAGAGTTACTTCCAGAGCATTCACTGGGGACCAAGCGCCAGGTGTCTTTCTCACAGATTTTCGGTCTGGAAGAAGGAGAGAGTGCAGTTGTACCAAGTAAGAAACAACCGTTTGATATGGAAATGTTCAAACGCATGATGCGTCGAGATGGCCTTCGCTTTGAAGATGAAGGAGAGGCAACCTTGGCTCTCTTTGCAATAGCTGAAGAACAACATTGGACCTGGTATGAGACTTATCTCCTTGCCAAAGAAACTCTTGTGGATCGGACCATTTCACCTAAACGAATGCGGCAAAAATTGGCCCAAGGAAACCAAGAAAATCCACGTCTGTCCTATAGTCGTCAGGAAGAGACAATCCTGAAGGAAGCCAAGCAAAAAACAAGCCTGCAATTTTTGGCTGAGATCAAAAAGGCCCGCAAGGCAACCATTACACAGAGCGAGCGCAAAACCTTGACTAAACTAGCTGAACTGGGCTTGCTGGATGAAGTCATCAATATTATTTTATTGCTGACCTTTAACAAAACCCAGTCGGCGAATCTCAATGAGAAGTATGCCTTAAAGGTGGGCAATGATTTTTCTTACCAAAAGGTCAATAGCGCAGAAATGGCTATTCTCAAGGTTCGAGAGCGCCAAGAGCAGGCGAAGAATCAAGGGAATAAAGGTGGAAAGGCGACATCTCCAAAAGATAGACCAACCAATGTTCCTAAGTGGAGTCAGCCAAACTACCAAAATCAAACCAGTCAAGAAGAAAAAGTGGATCTTGCAAAAGAGAAACAACGTCTATTAGAAAAATTAAATCAAGGAGGTGAGTAGATGGAAAGTGTCGGTCAAACCATGTCTCACATGAACCGTGCTCGTCAATTCAACTATGAGGATTTGGTGGCACAAATTTTAGCGGATCAGGAAGTTGCGGCTTTTATCAAGGAACGTTCCTTGTCTGAGCAAGAAATTCGTCGCAGTATTTCAAAATTTAATCAATACATTAGTGAGCGCAACCGCTTTTTGCTGGGAGATCCCGATTATATTGCTAAAGGATATAAGCCTGTCTTAACCATGAATGAGGGCTATGCGGATGTGGCCTATGAAGAGACCCCTGAATTGATTGAAGCCCAAAAACGAGCTGCGATTAACCAACGTCTGAACCTGATCAATCTACCATCAACCTTGAAAGAGGCAAGTCTCGCTAAGGTTGACCTTGATGACAAGGGACGCTTTATGGCCTTTGAAGAATTAGCCAATTTTGTAGCCAAGTATCCCGACTACCAAAAAGGGATCTACCTTTATGGTGATTTTGGGGTAGGAAAGAGTTACATGATGGCGGCCTTGGCCCATGATTTGTCTGAAAAGCGTCAAGCCTCTACCACCCTTCTTCATTTTCCTAGCTTTGTGATTGATGTCAAAAATGCTATTAGCTCAGGCTTGGTCAAGGAAATGGTCGACCAGGTCAAGAAAGCTGAAATTTTAATTCTTGATGATATCGGCGCAGAACAGATGTCGGCCTGGGTGAGAGATGAAGTACTGCAAGTGATCTTGCAACACCGGATGCAGGAAAATCTCCCTACCTTCTTTACCTCTAACTTTAATTTGAAAGAGCTAGAAGGTCACTTTTCGGCCTCGCGCAATGGTGATGAAACCTGGCAGGCCAAACGCCTGATGGAGCGCGTGAAATTCTTAGCTAAGGAAATCCATTTGGAAGGAGTAAACCGCCGATGAATGAAACCATCCGTTTAATGAAGTCTCATTTTTCTGTTCGTTGTTTTAAGGATGAAGCCATCAAGGAAGAAGATCTCAACGAAATTCTGACGGCTGGCCAGATGGCTTCTAGCTGGAAAAATTTTCAGTCTTATTCTGTGATTGTGGTCAAGAGCAAAGAGAAAAAAGAGGCTCTCTACGACTTGCTTCCTCAAGAAGCCATTCGTCAAGCAGCGGTCTTCCTTCTATTTGTTGGAGATTTAAATCGAGCTGAAAAAGCTGTCCATCTGCATGAGAAGGACTTCCATCCGGAAGGGGTGGACAATTTGCTGATCACTTCAGTGGATGCTGCCTTAGCTGCTCAAAATACGCTTTTAGCAGCAGAAAGTCTGGGCTACGGAGGTGTCATTATTGGCATGTTACGCTACTGTGCAGAAGAAGTCGCAACACTTTTTCATCTGCCAGATTATACCTATCCTGTTTTTGGGATTGCGCTAGGAGTCCCGAATCAAGACCATCCTGTGAAACCACGCTTGCCGTTGGAACAAGTCGTATTTCAGGAAGACTATCAAGAGCAGGATCCGTCTTTTGTATCTGCTTTTGATCAGGTGCAGGCTGATTATGCTGGCGCGCGTGCAACGGATAGTTGGAGCGAGCGGGTGGCAACTCAGTTTGGTCAACCTGAAGAAGCAACGACCAAAGCCTTGTTAGAAAAACACAAACTATTATAAACATTTCGTTAGAAGAAAAGAGGAAATCATGGCCCTACCAACTATTGCGATTGTAGGCCGTCCCAATGTCGGAAAATCAACGCTTTTCAACCGGATTGCCGGTGAGCGGATCTCCATCGTTGAGGATGTGGAAGGAGTTACTCGGGACCGCATTTATGCAACAGCTGAGTGGCTAAACCGGAAATTTAGTATCATTGATACTGGAGGAATTGATGATGTGGATGCCCCATTTATGGAGCAAATCAAACATCAGGCAGAAATTGCCATGGATGAAGCAGATGTGATCGTCTTTGTCGTTTCTGGTAAAGAAGGGATCACCGATGCCGATGAATATGTTACTCGTATTCTCTACAAGACTCATAAACCTGTTATCTTGGCAGTAAATAAAGTCGATAATCCAGAGATGCGCAATGACATCTATGATTTTTATGCCTTGGGACTGGGTGAGCCCCTTCCAGTATCCTCTGTCCATGGGATTGGAACCGGTGATGTACTCGATGCCATCATCGAAAATCTTCCAATTGAAACAGAAAAAGAAAACCCAGATTTGATTAAATTTAGCTTGATTGGCCGTCCAAATGTCGGGAAATCTAGCTTGATTAATGCGATTCTTGGTGAAGACCGTGTGATTGCAAGCCCAGTAGCTGGTACAACTCGGGATGCCATTGATACCCATTTTACGGATGCAAATGGTCAAGAATTCACCATGATCGACACAGCCGGTATGCGTAAGTCTGGAAAAGTCTATGAAAACACCGAAAAATACTCCGTTATGCGTGCCATGCGTGCCATCGATCGTTCAGATGTCGTCTTGATGGTGCTCAATGCTGAAGAAGGAATTCGTGAGTACGACAAGCGGATTGCCGGTTTCGCCCATGAAGCTGGTAAAGGCATGATCATCGTGGTCAATAAGTGGGATACTATTGAAAAAGACAACCATACCATGAAGCAATGGGAGGAAGATATTCGCGATCAATTCCAGTATCTTTCCTATGCTCCGATTGTCTTTGTGTCCGCTCTTACCAAACAACGTTTGCACAAATTGCCAGAGATGATCAAACAGATTAGTGAAAGCCAAAATACTCGAATTCCATCAGCGGTCTTGAATGATGTCATTATGGATGCCATTGCCATCAACCCAACACCTACTGATAAAGGAAAACGTCTCAAGATCTTTTATGCAACACAGGTTTCCACCAAACCACCGACTTTTGTCGTCTTTGTCAATGAAGAAGAACTCATGCATTTCTCTTACTTGCGTTTCTTAGAAAATCAAATTCGTAAAGCCTTTGTCTTTGAAGGCACACCGATCCATTTGATTGCCCGTAAACGAAAGTAGGGAAAAATGCGAAAAACAAATCGTTTTGTAAGATGAATTTTTGCCAGCTTTGTCTTTATTTTATTAACAGCTTGCCAGTCAATACGCCAAGAGAAGTATCAGGGGTCCTAGGGTAATGGGGATGAATCCGTTATTCTAACTATAAAAAATAAGGAAATCCTTAAAACGGAGTTCTGGAAAGAATTACCCGATATTGATGCTTCTGATTCATTATCATTTCATTCAGCGAAAGATAGTTTGCTTGAAAATTATGGTCAAATAAAGGGAATGGACTATTCTGTTGAAAAATCTAAGTCAGGCCATTTACAGATCCATGTAGTGACAGATTTTTCGAAATTAGATCTTAAAGCTTGGAACAAAGTTTTTAAGACGAATAAGAAATTGAAGGACTTAACTGACTATTCAAAAACTAAAAAACTATTGGAAGAAAATGGAGCTGTCAGAGCCCAATAAATTTTCTAAATATATTAAACAACGATAAAAAAGACTTTTTGTTGACTATAATAGGTTTTCAAGGAGACCTCTCTTGTTACGAAATCAGTTGAAAAGCTGGGACAATCTGGTCTCAGCTTTTTTTATCTAAAATGGGCTAAAATCCTTTCAAGATGATGACTATCTTTTCCTATTTTTCTATGGATATGGTATAATAAAGGGATGAATATAAGGTGGTAAACATGGCAAAATTAATTCCTGGGAAGGTTCGTTCACAAGGGAGCCTTCTCTATGAAGCAGGGAAAGTTTCCCTTCAGGAAGTGAAAGAGAAGTACCTCTATTTTCGAGTAGAAGACGAAAGTTTGCGCTATAGTTTAGATGATGAGGCGATCTTTTGTAGTTGTGCCTTCTTTCAAAAGAAAAAATTCTGTACGCATTTGGCAGCTGTTGAGGCTTACTTGAAAAATGACGACAAGGGGAAAACAGCTCTTGCCAGTCTGGAAGAAGATGCGAGCGCGACCGAAGAGACCCAAGAAAAAGTCTCTTTTGGCCGTTTATTTTTAGATCAAGTCCTTCCAAAAATTGAAAAAAAAGAAACCCGCTATGTCTTATCAGCCGTTGGACATGAGGATGATTTTTCTGGTCAATTTTTATGGAGTCTTCGTATCCGTCGTCTGCCAGACGAACGTTCTTACGTGATTCGTGATATCTTAGCTTTCTTGCAGACCCTTCAAAAAGAAGGACATTTTGCGATTGGTAAAAGCTACTATGAACCGATTTCTTACTTGGAATTTGATGAAGCCAGCCAAGATCTGATTCGTTTTCTACAGGGCTTGGTCATTGATCGTACGACCAAAGAGCAAGATTTTTTCCCTAATGCAGGACGTCATCTTTATTTTCCGCCTAGTCTCTTTGAAGAAGCTGTGGACTTACTAATGAGCCTAGACTCTTTTCTCCTACAATACAGCTTGTATGATTTTCAAGAAGTCTTTTTTCAAGATGTCCATGGTGACGAAGCTCTCTTTAACTTTCAAGTAGAGGATCATGGAGAATATTATGAATTGATGATTACGGAGCCTCAGGTTAAGGTGGTTGAAGCGGGGGATTATCTTTTTCAAAATGGGATTTTTTACCATTTGACTCCGCAACAAAGGACACTCTGGAAGGCGATCCAAGACTTGCCAATGGATCAGGATCAAAAGAAACGCCTGCATTTTGATCCGGCGGACCAGACAAAACTGGCCTATAGTTTAAAAGAGTTTAAAAAACTGGGTCCTATTCAGGTGCCGACCAGCTTTTTGATCCATGATTTTACGCCGGAATTCTATTTTGATTTGGCTCAGGATCGGACCATTTTATTGGATATGGTTTTTCGCTTTAAGGATCGTAGGGTGAGTTCGCGTGAAGAACTGCTAAACCTCCCTTATTCTAGTGATTTTGATAAGGAGCAAGAGGTCTTTTCAACTATGCTGGCTGCAGGCTTTACAGATGATTTTTCTTCCCAAAGAAGTTCGTTGTCGAGTGAGCAAATCTACCCCTTCTTTCACCAGCAAATTCCATCCTTTGAAGCGATTGGCGAGGTGACACTATCGGATCGCCTCTTGGAGCTCTATCAAGTCGAACGTCCTAAAATTGATGTCCAGACCAATGGTCGCTTGCTTGAAATTGGTTTTGATTTTGCAAGTATTGATCCGGCTGAGGTAGACCAGGTCCTAAAAGCTTTAGTGGGCCAAGAAGACTACTTTGTCAGCCATACGGGAAAGGTACTTGTCTTTGATGAAGAGACGAAAAAGATCAGCCGTTCCTTAGTCGAGTTACGGGCAAAAATGACCAAGGGTGGCAAACTGCAGACGCAACGAATTGCGGCCTATGAACTAACAGGATTATTAGAAAACCAAGCAAATGTCCATTTTTCTGAGGAATTCCAACACCTAGCTCATGATTTAACACATCCTGAAGACTACCCGCTCCCTCAGATGGCCATAACAGCCACTCTTAGAGATTACCAAGAAACTGGGATCAAATGGTTCTCTATGCTGAATCATTACGGCTTTGGTGGTATTTTAGCAGATGATATGGGGCTTGGGAAAACCCTCCAAACCATTTCTTTTTTGACCAGTATTGTCCAAGAAGATACCAAGATTTTGATCCTAGCGCCGTCTAGTCTCATCTATAACTGGAAGCAAGAATTCTCAAAATTTGCTCCTCAACTGGAGGTTGCGGTTGTTTATGGACTGAAACAGCATCGTGATGAAATCATTGCGACGAATCCGCAGGTCGCCATCACCAGTTATGCATCATTCCGCCAAGATGTGGAAGAATACCAAAAGAATCAGTATGAATACCTGATTTTGGATGAAGCTCAGGTCATGAAAAATGCCCAAACAAAAATTGCTCAACACCTCCGAGGCTTTGATGTAGCGCATGTTTTTGCCTTGTCTGGGACACCAATTGAAAATCACGTAGGAGAACTTTGGTCCATCTTTCAGATTGTCCTCCCAGGCCTATTTCCAGCGAGAAAAGAATTCCAAAAATTAAGCCCTGAGACCATTGCCCGCTTTGTCAAACCATTTGTGATGCGGCGGAAAAAAGAAGAGGTGCTCAAGGAACTACCTGATTTGATTGAAACCACTTATCACAATGAGTTGGATGAAGCTCAAAAAACGATCTATTTGGCCCAATTAAAGCAGATTCAAGATCGAGTAAGAACGTCAAGTGATGAAGAATTAAACAGAAGCAAGGTAGAAATTCTGTCTGGTCTCATGCGTTTGCGCCAAATTTGTGATACACCGGCCCTCTTTATGGAGGACTACCAAGGTGGAAGTGGTAAATTAGAAAGTCTGCGAGACCTGCTGGCGCAAATCCAGGATAGCGATCATCGTGTCCTCATCTTCTCCCAATTTAGAGGTATGTTGGACATTTTAGAAAAAGAAATCGTGAAATTGGGGATGACCTCCTTTAAAATTACAGGATCGACTCCTGCTAAAGAACGTCAGGAAATGACCAATGCCTTTAATAGTGGAGAACGTACTGCCTTTCTCATTTCTCTAAAAGCTGGAGGAGTTGGGCTCAATCTAACAGGTGCTGATACCGTTATTTTAGTTGATTTGTGGTGGAATCCTGCCGTGGAAGATCAGGCGATCGGCCGTGCCCATCGGATGGGGCAAGACCAAAATGTAGAAGTCTACCGAATGATTACCAGAGGGACCATTGAAGAAAAAATCCAAGAGCTTCAAGCTTCTAAAAGACACTTGGTCTCAACAGTTCTGGACGGAACGGAAACACGTTCCAGTCTATCTGTGGAAGAAATTCGTGAGATTCTTGGAATTCAACCGGAATAACTTGAAAAATTCTGTGAATAGTTTATAATAAATGGAGTGTCGAAAGGAAGAAAGCATGACAGAAAAATATTTTCCTCAGGTAGGGGATAATGAGGTAATGTTAACAGAGATGCCCCACATGAACCTCTATGATGAGACGGACTTGATCAGTAACATCACGGGAGAGTACGTGGATAAAAATTATTTGGAGTGGCAGCCAATTGCCCAAAATACCAAGCCTAAGCATCCCTATCATCAACCGCTAGAGGAGCCTCTACCAAAAAGACGTCCTGTTAGAAAACCGGATTTTAAAGAGCCGATAGATAAGAAAAGCCCAGCCAATCGCTATGCAGAAGAAGCAAGAGAGCGGGCGCGTGAGGATCTGAAAAAGAAACGCACGGCACCTTATCTGACTACAGATCCATCCTCTACAACGGCCAATCGAAAAAAACCGTTCATTTCAGAGCGCAAATCTACTCAACCAACGGCTCCTTTTCAAAAAGAAAACCCTGGTGAATTATTGAAGTACAGTAAACGGTTGCGACAAGACCAGCTGATCCTTGCCAATATTGAACCAGCCAAGGAAGAGGAAGTAGTAGATCCTACTGATAAGAAAAAAAATAATTACGACTTCTTAAAAACCAGTCAGATCTACAATCACGATCAAAAGAAGCTAAAACCTCAGCCAATCAAACAAGAATTGGATCTGACGCATCTAGATGAAGAATAAGGAGAGAACATGTCTAAAACATACCATTTTATTGGAATTAAAGGAGCTGGTATGAGTGCTTTAGCGCTCATGCTTCACCAAATGGGACATACTGTTCAAGGGTCAGATGTTGACAAGTATTACTTTACACAACGTGGCTTGGAACAGGCAGGGATTCAAATCTACCCATTTGATGTGAAAAACCTAGAGGGAGACAAGATTCTCATTGCCGGAAATGCTTTCCGTCCGGACAACAATGTTGAGATTGCTTATGCGGATGAACACGGTTTGACCTATAAACGTTACCATGAATTCCTTGGAGAGTTTATGCGTGACTTTGTTAGTATGGGGGTTGCAGGTGCACACGGCAAAACTTCAACGACGGGGATGCTCTCACACGTTCTATCGAACATTACAGACACCAGCTACTTGATCGGAGATGGGACTGGTCGTGGTTCTGCCGCAGCCAAATACTTTGTCTTCGAATCAGATGAGTACGAACGTCACTTTATGCCTTACCATCCAGAGTACAGCATTATCACCAATATTGACTTTGACCACCCAGACTACTTCACGAGCTTAGAAGATGTCTTTAATGCCTTTAACGATTATGCCAAACAAATCAGTAAGGGTCTCTTCATCTACGGAGAAGATAAGGAGTTGCGTCGGATTACCTCTGAAGCACCGATCTATTACTATGGCTTTGATAAGGAAAACAATGATTTTGTAGCGAGCAACCTTCTTCGTTCCACAACCGGATCAACCTTTAGCGTGCATTACCATGGGGAAGATTTGGGTCAATTCCATATTCCAACCTTTGGTCGCCACAATATCATGAATGCAACAGCTGTCATTGCCTTGTTGTACATTGCTGGCTTTGACTTGAACCTTGTTCGCGAACATTTGAAGACCTTCGCGGGAGTGAAACGCCGTTTCACTGAAAAGGTGGTCAATGGAACCGTCATTATTGATGATTTTGCGCATCATCCAACGGAAATTATTGCTACCTTGGATGCGGCCCGTCAAAAATACCCAAGTAAAGAGATTGTGGCCATTTTCCAACCACACACCTTTACACGGACCATTGCCCTCTTAGATGAGTTCGCAGATGCCTTGAACCAAGCCGACGCAGTTTATTTGGCTCAGATCTATGGTTCTGCGCGTGAAGTAGATCATGGCGATGTCAAGGTGGAAGATCTGGAAGCCAAGATTGTGAAACGCTCAGCCGTGATTACAGCTGAGAATGTCTCTCCTTTGCTGGATCATGACAATGCAGTCTATGTCTTTATGGGAGCCGGAGATATTCAAACCTATGAATACTCATTCGAGCGTCTCTTATCAAGCTTGACACATAGTGTACAATAAAAAAAGTGAGTCTGGAATCGCGTGATTTCAGGCTCACATTGCTGTCGGACACAAAAAATGAAGCCAGCATTTTCTAGTATTTGCTAGGGATTGAAAGGAAAAGAAAATGAAAGAAGACCTGACTATTCGACAAGCTCGTCTAGATGATTTGGATGCTATTGAGCGTATTGAACAGGAGAATTTTTCTGCAGAAGAAGCGATTGCACGCGAGATCTTACGAGATCACATTGAAGCCATTCGCTCAACTTTTCTAGTAGCAGAGAGCAAAGGTCAGATTTTAGGCTATCTAGAAGGTCCTGTTAGGCCGGAGCGCTATTTGATCGATTCCTCCTTTTCAGAGGTCGAAGATCTGAGTCATATCGAAAAAGGCTTTATTTCCATTACCAGTCTGTCCATTGCCAAAGAAGCCCAAGGATTGGGTGTTGGTAGGCTCTTGCTTGAGGCAATGAAGGAGATTGCCATCAAGGATGACCGTCAAGGGGTCAATCTAACCTGTCATGATTATTTGATTCCTTATTATGAGAAACACGGCTTTACAAATGAAGGACTGTCTGACTCTCAGTATGCGGGAGAAGTATGGTACAATCTGGTTTGGGAAAGGAAAAACATTGATTAACTAGGTGTTTTCAAGAAGAAGGGCGATTTGTATTGCTTTTCTAAATCTTTTAAGATATAATATTAAGGATTATGATGAGGGAGGTCAATTATTTGACTGATAAATCACAAGATAGTGAGAAGGTATTAAGCTTCAAAGAGCAGATCCTCAGAGATTTAGAAGAGGCCAACGAGCAGATTTTAAAGATTGAAAAAGAGTATGATCTACCAGATAGAAGTATTGAAACCCCTTCTTCACCGAAAGAAGATGAAGCATCCACACCGCCTCCAAAAAGAGAAGAAGTGGAACAACAGCCTGAGGCTAGTCCTGCTGTGGCTGATGAAAAAGGGAGCGAGCCGTCAAAAACGACTCTCAAAGAACCAAGTCAAAAGCCAGTAGAAGACAAACTATCACGCTCAACACGTCATCAAAAGAAAAAGAAACAAAATAAGATTGCCAAACGCATTGTCCGGACGGTGGTCACCATCTTATTGGTTGTGATTGTTGCGACCGGGATCTTTGCTGCGACTTATGTCAACTCAGCTTTGAAACCTATGGATAAGAATGCAACAGAGTTTGTGACGGTTGAGATTCCAGCTGGTTCTAGCAATCGTGAGATCGGAAGCATCTTAGAGAAAAAAGGTCTCGTGAAAAACGGCCAGTTCTTCAACTACTACACCAAGTTTAAGAACTACAGCAATTTCAAATCTGGTTATTTCAATTTGCAAAAGAGTATGGATTTAGAAACCATCATTCAAAAATTGCAGGAAGAAGGGACCAAAACCCCTCAACCTCCAGTTCTTGGTAAGGTGACGGTTCCTGAAGGTTACTCAATCGATCAGATTGCGGAAGCCATCACTACGGATGTCTCCACGAAGAAGAAAGGCAAGACACCATACAAGAAAGACGATTTCTTGAAGGCAGTCCAAGACGAAGCTTTTATTGAGAAGATGGTAGCGAAGTATCCTAAGCTCTTGGCCAATCTTCCAAGTAAGGATTCAGGTGTTCGTTACCGCTTAGAAGGTTATCTGTTCCCAGCTACATACAATTATGGGAAAGATACCAAAGTGGAAGATATGATCGAGCAGATGCTTGCAGCGATGGATCAAAAATTAAGTTCCTATTATGGTACACTTGAAAGCAAGAACCTCACCGTCAATGAAGTCTTGACTCTTGCTTCCTTAGTTGAAAAAGAAGGAGCAAACGACCAGGACCGCAAAGATATCGCAAGTGTCTTCTATAACCGCTTAAACCAAGATATGCCACTGCAAAGTAACATTGCCATTCTTTATGCGCAAGGCAAACTTGGTCAAAAAACGACCCTAAAAGAAGATGCAACGATTGACACAGAACTTGATTCTCCATTCAATATTTACAAAAATACTGGATTGATGCCTGGACCGGTTGACAGTCCTGGGGTATCAGCGATTGAAGCAACGGTGAACCCAAGTAAAACAGATTACTTGTACTTTGTCGCAAATGTTGAGACAGGTGAGGTCTTCTTTGCAAAGACTTATGAAGAACATAATAAAAATGTAGAAGAACACGTCAATAGTAAATTGACGCAAGCAAGTTCAAACTAGGAAAAGCATGTGGCGCGTCCACAGCTTTTTCATTCAAATATAGAAAGAGAAGAAACATGGCAGAAAAAACATACCCTATGACCTTAGCAGAAAAAGAAAAATTGGAACAAGAATTAGAAGAGTTGAAATTGGTTCGTCGTCCAGAAGTGGTCGAACGGATCAAGGTAGCTCGCTCTTATGGAGACCTCTCAGAAAACTCTGAATACGAAGCAGCCAAGGATGAACAGGCTTTTGTAGAAGGACAAATTTCTAGCTTGGAAACAAAAATTCGTTATGCTGAGATCGTTGATAGTGACGCTGTAGCGGTAGATGAAGTCGCTATTGGTAAAACCGTAACGGTTCAAGAAGTTGGAGAATCCGATCAAGAAGTCTACAGTATCGTAGGATCCGCAGGAGCGGATGCTTTTGCTGGGAAGATCTCAAATGAAAGCCCTATTGGACATGCCTTAATTGGTAAGAAAACAGGCGACGTAGTCACAGTTGAGACACCGGTTGGAAGTTACCAAGTGAAAATTTTGAACGTAGAAAAAACTGTGTAAGATAAAAAAGTAGGTTCTCGAGGAGAGCCTTCTTTTTTGGCTTTAAAAGAGAAGGGTCTCTTTGTGAGAGTGAGGATTCTTGTGACTGGCTGAACGGTATCAAAAAAGAGAGTGGGACAGAAAACGGTCATTCGTTAGAATTCGATTTCGTCGTCCCACCTCCGCATAGTTGAGTAGGGCTGTAAAAGCTGATGAAATCAGCGTAGTAGAGCCCACTCAACCACTGCGTCTTGCTCGACAATCCAAAAACAATTAAGAGGCTAGGACTTTTGTCCCACCCTCCTTTGTAAGCTACTAGAATTTAGTTGTTTATCCTATTTTCGATTGCGTTGTTTTCCTGCGTTGCGGTTGCTTTTTGGCTTGTGTTGGAGTTGTGTTGTCGCAGTTGGGGTAACGTCTTTTTTCACACGGTGACTGGTTGCTTTTGGAGGATTATTTTTGTATTCCTCAGCGACACGTTTGCGAAGATTTGGACGAATCAGGTAATTAACGACAAATTGTTGGATGATTTGGATGACCCCACCGACTACCCAATAAAGGGTCACTCCAGCAGTATTTAGAACAGAGAAGACAGCGATCATAATTGGACTCATCAGCGATGCTTTGCGCATGCTTTCCTTTTGAGTTTCATCTTCGATCCCATGAAGTGAGAGCACACTTTGAATGTAGTAGAGGACCGCAACGATCGCTGTCAAAAGCAAGCTGGGCTTACCAAGAGGAATTCCAAGGAAGGTCTGTCCAGCAATCCCTTTGGTGTGTTGAGCCGCAAAGAAGAGAGCTGAGAAAAATGGCATTTGGATCAATAGTGGCAAACAACCAATGCCTCCAAACATGCTGACTCCATTCTCCCGTTGGGCCATCATCAATTCTTGTTGAGCCAACAATTTTTCTTCTTGAGTTTTAGCTGTTTTCATCCGATCTTGGATAGGACCAAGGATCGGCTTTAAGTAGTTCATCTTTTCAGATTGGTAGGTTGCCTTCCACGATTGGTACAAGCCAAGTGGCAAGATAATCAAGCGGACAATCAAGGTCACAATAATAATGCCAAGTCCAAAGCCTAAGCCGAGGTTGTTGGCAAAGAATTTAATGGCTTCCCCCATTGGACGTCCAAGGACATTCCAGATGAATCCAGTTGGATTGCCAGTTTTACGATCGATGCCGACACACCCTGACAAAAAGACCAGGGAAGTGAGAGCCATCGTTGCCAGTAATACGAATTTATTTTTTTTCACAAATAGTTCCTCTTTTTAAAAATAATACTTCTCTATTCTACTGTTTTTTTCGAAAATACACAATAGGGCGATCGTCTTAATTTGTAATTTTGAAATTGGAGAAGTTTTCAAAATTTGCCAAATTAACATCCAAATAGGACACCTTTGAAAAAGGAGTTGGCCCTTTGCGGATTTCTTGAATGAATTTGGCCATTTGTTGACTGGTTTCTGCCTGAGCTAATATGCCAACCGTTCCATCATCGTTGTTCCAGACACGCCCTGTGATGCCACCGATCTCGAGAGCTAGAGCGTAGACACCCCAACGAAAGCCAACCCCTTGAACACGCCCTTGGGCAATCATTTTTACCTTTTGCATTTCTTTCCTCCTAGGCACAAAGAAATCCATCTGAAGCAGATTTCTTTGTGATATAATAGTCCTATGAATATTATAACGTCTAAATCCAATAATGGAATCAAAAATGCAAAAAAATTACATCAAAAAAAATATCGAACCGATTCCTACCTGATTGAGGGCTGGCATCTTTTTGAAGAAGCAGTGAACTATCAAGCCCCTATTCGGCAAATCTTTGTTCTAGAAGCGTTTTTGGATCGGGTAGAGGGGATGGATCAGGTGACAGTAGTGACACCTGAGATTTTGGAACTGTTAGCTGATTCTAAGACCCCTCAAGGGATTGTGGCAGAGATTGCTCTTGAGCCAACTCAGGTTCCTCAACAGTTGCAGGGCCGTTACCTTTATTTGGAGGATGTACAAGACCCTGGAAATGTGGGAACCATGATTCGTACAGCGGATGCTGCAGGCTTTGATGGTGTCATTCTCTCAAAGGCTTCCGCTGATATATACAGTCTCAAGGTCCTTCGCTCCATGCAGGGCAGTCATTTCCATCTTCCTATCTGGAAAATGGACCGAGCTGAGCTGTTTGAGCGTGCTTCCAAATCCAATACTCCGGTCCTTGCGACGACCTTATCGAAATCGTCAATCGATTATCGTCAGCTTCCTCAGATGGACCAGTTTATCCTGGTCATGGGCAATGAAGGAAATGGCATCAGCCAGGAAATGGCGGCACAAGCAGACCAGCTGGTTCATATTCCCATGCCAGGTCGGGCAGAGAGTTTGAATGTTGCGGTGGCTGCTGGAATTTTGATGTTTTATTTAAGGTTTTTTTGAGAAAAAGCAGTATACTGAAACTGTAAGGAAAAGTTGTTGGAGATCTGATTGGGAGAACTCATCGATGAAAGGTGGTTAGCTAATGCATTATGATCACGACAAAGAATACATGACCTACGTGGGACACTTGATCCAACACCCGAAGGTTCAAAAATTATCCACTATTCCCCACCATATTCATTCCAACCGCTTGGAACATTCCATTCATGTCAGCTACACCAGCTACAAGGTGGCCAAAAGATTTGGTTGGGATGCCAAAAGCGCGGCTCGGGGTGGTCTCTTACATGACCTCTTTTACTATGATTGGCGTGAGACCAAGTTTACAAAGAGCCACGCCTGGGTTCATCCACGCATTGCTGTAAGAAATGCGCGAAAGATTACAGAACTCAATGCTAGGGAAGAAGATATCATCGTTAAACATATGTGGGGAGCTACCCTTGCTCCGCCTCGTTACAAAGAGTCCTTTGTAGTGACCATGGTAGATAAATACTGGGCTGTTAAGGAAGCTTCAGAACCTTGGCGTAAAAAGATGGTCAAAAGGAGATTTTTTCACCGAAAAATGTTAAAATCGTAGTAAATAAATTTGAAAGGAAGTTTATTAGATGTATAATGACTCTATAATCCAAGAACAAAGTGGATTGAATGCTTTTTATAATAAAATCTATTCCTTAGTAGGGATTGGTGTTGGGATTTCGGCCCTTGTGTCTGGTCTTATGATGACCGTTTTTCAAGACTTTTTCGTTCAAATCCTGACAACTGCGCCAATGGTTTATTACATTGCTATTGCGGCAGAATTGATCTTGGTCTTTGTTGCAAGTGGGAAGGCTGTTAAAAACAGTCCGTCGGCCCTTCCAATTTTCCTGATCTACTCAGCTTTGAATGGATTTACTCTCAGCTTTATCATTGCCCAATACATGCAAGCGACTGTCTATAAGGCTTTCTTGGTCAGCGCCTTGATGTTTGTTGTCATGGGAGCTATTGGACGCGTTGTGAAAAAAGACCTTTCAGGTATGGGACGTGCCTTGATGGGCGTCTTGATCGGTGTGATCATCGCATCTGTCGTCAATATTTTCTTGAGAAGCTCTGGAATGGATTATATCTTGAGCATTATCTCCGTCTTCCTCTTTGCAGGATTGACAGCTTGGGATAATCAAAAGATCCGCTATGTTTATGATCAATCGAATGGTCAAGTCACTACAGGCTGGGCTGTTGCCATGGCTTTGGAACTCTATCTTGACTTTATCAACCTCTTTATCAGTTTGGTTCGAATTTTTGGAAGAAACGACTAATGAAGACGGATGAAGCTGGGGCAGTTGCCTCGGCTTTTTTTGTTCCCAAACTTGTGCTATACTAGTATGGACTAAACAATAGAAATGAGTGCTTATGAAAACACCCTTTGTAACCCGTGAACAATTAGACCAGTTGATCCAAGAATTTCCAACGCCTTTTCATCTCTATGATGAAGCAGGGATTCGTGAAACAGCACGAGCGCTTCACAAGGCTTTTGCATGGAATGAAGGCTTTAAAGAATACTTTGCGATCAAGGCCACACCCAATCCATCTATTCTAAAAATTTTGCAAGAAGAGGGCTGTGGAGTCGATACTGCCAGCTACGTTGAATTGTTAATGGCGGATAAGTTGGGTTTTAGTGGAAAAGAGATCATGTTTTCTTCGAATAATACTCCAGCCAATGAATTCGTCTACGCTCGTGAATTGGGAGCGACCATCAATCTGGATGCCTACGAAGACATTGCCTTCTTAAAATCAGTTGCCAGCATTCCAAAGGTGATTTCCTGCCGCTACAATCCTGGTGGAGTCTTTGAACTGGGAACCGATATTATGGATAACCCAGAAGAAGCGAAGTTTGGGATGACCAAGGAGCAATTGATCCAATCCTTTAAGGAGTTAAAGGAGTTGGGTGTGGAAGAGTTTGGGATTCATGCCTTGTTAGCTTCTAATACAGTATCCAACGATTACTATCCTGAGTTGGCGCGTCAGCTCTTTGAATTGGCAGTAGAAGTCGTAGAAAAAACTGGGGTTCACTTGGGCTTCATCAACCTATCTGGTGGTGTCGGGATTAACTATAAACCTAACCAACATCCCAACGATATTGCTGTAATTGGCGAAGGTGTGCACCGTGTGTTTGATGCCATTCTTAAACCTGCAGGTCTGGGTCATGTCAAAATCTATACGGAGCTTGGCCGCTTTATGCTGGCTTCTAACGGTCTTTTAGTGACGACCGTGACCCGTAAAAAGAAGACCTATCGGACCTATGTTGGCGTTGATGCTTCAGCTGTCAATCTTCTGAGACCAGCGATGTACGGAGCCTACCACCATATCACCAATATGGACCGTCCAGATGGACCAACAGAAGTGGTCGATGTTGTCGGTAGTCTTTGTGAAAACAACGATAAATTTGCCAAACAACGAGAACTCCCAGTGACGGAGATTGGAGATGTCTTGGTCATTCATGATACGGGAGCTCACGGCTTTTCAATGGGCTATCAATACAATGCCAAGCTGCGTTCAGCAGAAGTTTTGCTTCAAGAAAATGGACAGGCCCGTTTGATTCGTCGGGCAGAAAAACCAGAGGATTATCTGGCAACTCTCTATGGCTTTGACATTGAAAAATAAGCGATTGTCTGCTATAATAATAGTTATGTAAAAATAATGGATCGGAGAAAAATGTATGAATCTCTTTTTAGGAATTTTGTTGATTATTTTGGCTTTCTTTGGTGGAATGGTTGCAGGTATGTTCTTGCTTCGTCGTCAATTTGAAAAAGAATTTGCATCAAACCCCCGTTTGAATGTTGAAGCAGTTCGGACGCTTTTAGGTGCTAGTGGCCAACGTCCAAGTGAAGCAAAAGTTCAACAAGTCTATCGCCAAATTATCAACCAACAAAAATCTGCAATGGCGAAAAATAAGAAAAAATAAAGAGTGGGACAATCTCACGAGAATAAATGAGAGGGGCTTGGAGGAATTTCTTAGTCCCTCCTTTTGGAAGGAAGAGATATGGATAACCGACCGATTGGTTTTTTAGATTCTGGAGTAGGTGGCCTGACGGTGGTTCGCGAACTGCTCCGTCAACTGCCTCATGAAGATGTTGTCTATATTGGGGATTCGGCGCGCGCCCCTTATGGTCCTAGACCAGCAGAACAAATTCGCGACTATACTTGGCAGATGGTAAACTTCCTTTTGACCAAAAATGTGAAGATGATTGTCTTAGCCTGTAATACAGCAACGGCCGTTGTCTGGGAAGAAGTCAAGGCCAAACTCGATATCCCCGTTTTGGGAGTGATCTTGCCGGGAGCTTCTGCAGCCATCAAATCAACGACCCATCAAAAAATTGGAGTGATTGGGACACCGATGACAGTCTCGTCTGGAATCTACCAAGAAAAAATCCAACACTTAGCTCCAGATATGGAAGTCACCAGTCTAGCTTGTCCCAAATTTGTCCCCTTGGTGGAGTCGAATGAATTAACCTCCAGCGTTAGTAAAAAGGTGGTCTATGAGACCCTAAAACCACTAGTTGGAAAGGTTGATACCCTTGTTTTGGGATGTACCCATTATCCACTCTTGAAACCCATTATCCAAAATGTGATGGGACCATCTGTTAAATTGATTGATAGTGGGGCAGAGTGTGTTCGGGATATTTCCGTATTGTTAAATTATTTTGAGTTGAACAAAAGCCGTGAACTAGCGGGGCAAAACCATCGTTTTTATACAACGGCAAATGCCAATAGTTTTGCAGCGATTGCTGAAAAGTGGCTAGAGCGTTCAGTGAATGTGGAGCATGTGAATTTATGAGTGACAAACTATTTGAATACAAAGATTCCCAAGATTGGTATATTGCCCAATGGGGAGAAGATGCAGACTACAACCAATTTAGTCAAGTCCCTGCGGAAGCTTCCACTCTGTTAGACCAGCTGGAAGTTCTCTTTGAGAAGGATTCCCAAGGCTTCCCCCTTAATCTATCGGTGATGCGCTATGGATCAGCTTTTCGTTTCCTGACTTTTTTGACGGAAGTCTTAAATGAGGTCAAGGGAAGAGCTTTTGAGATTGTCCAACGTCAAGGGGCCTTGCTCTTGGTAGAAAAGGGCAACTTACTGTATGTTTATCTACCAAGTGAGGGTGTGAACTTAGAAGCTTTTTTAGGGCAAGATAAGGTGAAAGATACCATCCTCATTGCGACTCGTAATGAAGGAAAAACCAAGGAATTCCGTAATATGTTTGAAAAAATGGGCTTTGAAGTGGAAAACCTCAATCAACACCCAGAGCTTCCAGAAGTGGAAGAAACAGGGATGACCTTTGAAGAAAATGCCCGCCTCAAGGCTGAAACAATCGCTGAATTAACCGGCAAAACGGTCTTGGCAGATGATTCAGGCTTGAAGGTGGATGTCTTAGGCGGTTTACCAGGAGTCTGGTCTGCTCGCTTTGCGGGAGTTGGTGCGACGGATGCGGAAAACAATGCCAAGTTGTTGCATGAGTTGGCCATGGTCTTTGAATTGAAGGATCGTTCAGCTCAATTCCATACGACCTTGGTGGTTGCAAAACCTGGTAAGGAAAGCCTAGTAGTAGAAGCGGATTGGCCAGGCTATATTAATTTTGAGCCTAAGGGTGAAAACGGCTTTGGTTATGATCCTCTCTTTTTGGTTGGGGAAACTGGCCGTGCTGCTGCGGAATTAACCCTTGAAGAAAAAAATACCCAATCCCACCGAGCGTTGGCTGTTAAAAAGTTATTGGAGGTATTTCCATCATGGCAAAACAAACAATCGTAGTGATGAGTGACTCTCATGGAGATCGCTCTATAGTTGAAGCGATTAAAGAAAAGTACCTAGGGTCGGTCGATGCTATTTTTCACAATGGGGATTCAGAACTCAAAAGTGATGATCCTGTATGGGAAGACATTCACGTAGTGAGAGGCAATATGGACTTTTATGATGGCTATCCAGAACGCTTGGTCACCCAACTGGGACCGACACGGATTATTCAGACCCATGGCCATCTTTTCCAGATTAATTTCAACTTCCAAAAATTGGATTTATGGGCCCAAGAAGAAGAAGCCGACATCTGTCTTTATGGCCACCTTCATGTTCCAGATGCTTGGAAAGAAGGTCGGACCCTCTTTGTGAATCCTGGTTCGATCAGTCAGCCACGTGGTCCTATTCGAGAGTGCCTCTATGCTAAAATTGAGATAGATGATTCCAATTACAAGGTAGAGTACTACACGAGAGACCATGTATTGTATCCGGAATTAACAAAGGAGTTTAGCAGATGATCGCAAAGGAATTTGAGCGCTTCTTGCTGGCGCAAGAAGAAACATTCCTAACACCTGCCACAAACTTGGCGGTCTTAATTGACACCCATAATGTGGACCACGCCGTCTTGCTCTTAAGTCAGATTAGTTATAGTCGGATTCCAGTGGTTACTGCTGAGCGCAAGTTTGTAGGGACCATTTCTCTAACGGATATTTTATCGTATCAACTCCAACACAACATTCCTGAGGAGACTTTTGCTTCAATGGATATTGTGGATATCGCAAAAAAAGAAGTTGGGATCATCGGAGTAGACTTTAATCTGACAGAAGTCCTCCATAAACTGGTAGATGATTCCTTCTTATCGGTGGTGGACCAAGCAGGGATTTTCCAAGGAATTATCACGCGAAAATCCATCCTCAAAGCCATCAATTCGCTCATGCATAATTTTTCAAATGAATACGAGATGATTCCAAAATGAAAGAATTTATTGCAAGTTTTATCGATCAAAAAGAGCTGAGTGAAAATTCTCAGTCGGCTTATTTCTATGACTTGGACCAATTTATTGAGTCCATCCATGGAAAAGCGACACCCACGAATTTGAGAATTTACCAAGCTTCTATTAAGGATTTTAAGCCGGCTGTCCAAAAACGGAAGTTATCAGCCGTCAACCAATTCCTTTATTATCTATACCAAGAACACCATATTTCAGAGTACCATCGCCTTGTCTTGCCTAAAATTCATGTCGTCAAGACCCATGATCGAGAGTTGATGGATTTGACCCATTTTTGGGAGGAATCGACCAACCCTCAAGGACGTTTGATGGCTTTATTGATTCTTGAGATGGGCTTATTGCCAAGTGAAATTCTTCAAGTCAAGGTTGCAGATATTCAGATGGACTTTCATGTCATTCGAGTGGGCAAGAATGGTCAGAAACGGGTCTTAAAAGTTCCAGAACCTCTACTGGATGAGTTGCAAGTCTTCTTAGATGGGGTTTATCTCTTTGATAATAAAGGCAAATCCTACTCACGGCAGTGGGGATTTCGACAATTAGAGGCTTTCTTGATCGAAAAAGGCCACCAAGATTTATCCGCACAATCGATTCGCGAACAATATATTTTGAAGCAAAGAGAACTGGGTGTAGATCTCTTTAGTATTGCGCGTGAGCTGGGCTTAAAGACCATGGTGACATTAGAAAAATATAAATAATGGATATTAAAATTAAAGATTTTGAAGGGCCCTTGGACCTCTTGCTCCACTTGGTCTCCAAGTACCAGATGGATATCTATGAGGTTCCTCTGATTGAGGTGATTGAACAATATCTGGCCTATCTTGCGACTCTGAAGGCCTTAAAGCTAGAGGTAGCAGGGGAATATATGCTCATGGCTAGTCAGCTGACTTTGATCAAGAGCCACAGACTCTTGCCAAAGGTCGCAGAGGAGCTGGAGGAAGCAGAAGACCTGGAGCAAGACCTCCTTTCTCAATTGGAAGAGTACCGGACCTACAAACAATTAGGGGAATTGATGGCCTCTCAACACGAAGAACGGGCCCTCTATTATTCAAAACCCAAATTGGAATTGGTCTATGATGATACGGAATTGCTTCACGATCGCACTACAGTGGACCTTTTCTTGGCCTTTTCAAAACTATTAACCAAGAAAAAGGAAGAATTCCGTCAGAACCATACGACCATTGTCAAAGATGAATACAAGATTGAAGATCTGATGGACCAGCTGCGCCAACAATTACAGAATCAATCGCAAATTCTCTTGCAAGATTTGTTTAACAAAGCAGCTAATCTCCAAGAGGTGATCACCTTATTTCTTGCAACGCTTGAGCTGATTAAGATCCAAGAGGTGACAGTGGTACAAGATACTGCTTTTGGAGAAATTTACGTAAATAGGATGGAAGATGAGCAAACTAGCTGAAATTGAAGCACTCTTATTTGTAGCGGGTGAAGAAGGAATTACTACCAGACAAATCGCCGATATTCTGTCTTTGCCTCCTACGGGCGTGGTGCAAAGTTTAGATAAATTAAGCCAAAAATACCAGAAAGATGAAGAGACTAGTCTTTGCTTGATGGAGACGGCCTCTCATTATAAATTGGTAACAAAGGCAGACTATGCAATGGTTCTACGTGACTATTCTAAAACGCCCATGAACCAAAGTTTGTCCAGAGCTGCTCTTGAAACCTTGTCAATCATTGCTTATAAACAGCCGATTACTCGTGTCGAGGTCGATGATATTCGGGGGGTCAATTCTAGTGGTGCTATTGCCAAGCTTCTATCATTTGACCTGATTCGTGAGGATGGGAAAAAAGAAGTCCTCGGACGCCCCAATTTGTATGTGACGACGGAGTATTTTTTGGATTACATGGGTGTCAATCATTTGGAGGAATTGCCAAAGGTCGAGGATATTGAACTAGATCCAGTAGAAGGTCAATTATTTTCAGAGAGAACAGAGGAACTAGATGAGAATTAATAAATACATTGCCCATGCAGGTGTAGCGAGTCGCCGCAAGGCTGAGGAGCTGATCAAGCAAGGCTTGGTAACGGTCAACGGCCAAGTTGTACGAGAACTAGCAACCATCATTCAATCAGGGGATAAGGTTGAAGTTGAAGGAACTCCAATCTATAACGAAGAGAAGGTCTACTATCTTTTAAATAAGCCGCGAGGGGTGATCTCCAGTGTATCAGATGATAAAGGTCGAACTACTGTGATTGATCTCTTGTCTCAAGTTCCAGAGCGAATCTACCCTGTGGGGCGTCTAGACTGGGATACATCTGGTGTCTTGATTTTGACCAATGATGGTGACTTTACAGATGAGATGATTCACCCACGTAATGAGATTGATAAGGTCTATGTGGCGCGTGTCAAAGGCATTGCTAACAAGGAAAACTTGCGTCCCTTAACACGTGGAGTGACCATTGATGGGAAGAAAACCAAGCCAGCGACTTATGAGATTTTAAAAGTAGATGCGGATAAAAATCGTTCGGTGGTGCAGTTGACCATCCACGAAGGGCGCAATCACCAGGTCAAGAAGATGTTTGAAGCCGTGGGGCTCTTGGTGGATAAGCTCTCTCGGACCCGATTTGGAACACTGGATGTGACCGGACTTCGTCCAGGTGAATACCGCCGCTTGAATAAAAAAGAAATCAGCCAACTGCACAATCTAGCAGTGACTCGGTCGAAAAAAGCATGAAGAAAATCTTGATCGCCATGGTGAGGGGCTATCAAAAGTGGGTTTCACCCCTTTTCCCGCCCTCTTGCCGCTTTCAGCCAACCTGTTCTAATTATATGATCCAAGCGATTGAACGCTTTGGAGCAAAAGGCGTCCTGATGGGGATTGCGAGGATTTTGCGATGCCATCCGGGGACCGAGGCGGGACCAGATCCCTTGCCAGACCATTTTAGTCTGAGACGAAATGCTAAGTCAGGACAGAACGATAAAAATCAATAAAAATGAGGCTGGGACAAAAGTCCTAGCCTCTCAATTGTTTTTGGATTGTTGAGCAAGACGCAGTGGTTGAGTGGGCTCTACTACGCTGATTTCATCAGCT
>OFDA01000092.1_pt1 | contig 78323 bp, 62 predicted proteins | sample 1520921 | NCBI WGS metagenome assembly OFDA01 (sample SAMEA2699028, study PRJEB24076) | metagenome
CGCGGCGACTCATACAACTATACAGACCCCCAAACACCCATGCAACCCGAAAAAGGGTGAAGTAGGACACAAAATGAGTATTGAAGGGGCCCGAACACCCGCCCAAACACCAAAATACCTAGTCAGAACGTTTTAAGGATGCCCAAAAAATTTCTGAAAAATCTCAAAATCTGCGATATTCCCTCCCCGGAGCTCAAAACAGGGCCGAAACATCCCAAAACCCTCGCGAACAAAGACAAACCCAGAGCCAGAGGGCAGCAGAACGATATAAGAAGAGCCCCTCCTGACGGAGGGGCTCTTAGATATCTATCGAGAAGTAGCAGAGAAAGAGGGGGTGCTCCCCCACCGATTACTCAGCGGAGAAGCACCCCCTCTATGTATAAAAAAGTCAGAAGAGACTAGATCAGCTCTACGGCGCCCTGGTTCTTCTTACCGCGGCGAACCATCGCAAAACGACCGTGCAGCAGATCATCCTTAGAAATAGCTGCGTCCTCACCCTGAACCTTCACACCGTTCACCGAAGCGCCGCCTTCCTTGAGAATGCGACGAGCCTCAGAGTTAGACTTCGCAAAGCCCAGCTCAGTCAAAACAGAAATCATGTCCAGGCGGTCCTCGGACAGCTTAGCCGAAGGAAGCTCAGCCACAACAGACTCCAAAGTAGCCTCATCCAGAGCAGCGAAATCGCCCTTACCAAACAAAGCCTCCGAAGCAGCCACAGCCTGATCAGTTGCCTCAGTACCGTGAACCAGCGAAGTCACCAGGTATGCCAGAGTCTTCTGCGCCTCACGCTTAAACGGTTCCTTCTCAACCTTCTCCGCAAACTCAGCAATCTCAGCACGAGTCAAGAAGGTGAACACCTTCAGACGATCCACCACATCCGCATCCGCAGTGTTCAGCCAGAACTGGTAGAACGCGTACGGCGAGCACATCTGCGGGTTCAGCCAAATAGCGTTACCCTCGCTCTTACCGAACTTGGTGCCGTCAGAGTTAGTAATCAGCGGAGTACCAATAGCGTGAACGCTCTTACCCTCCACCTTACGAATCAGCTCGGTACCGCTGGTCAGGTTACCCCACTGATCAGAACCACCGGTCTGCAGGGTGCAGCCGAAACGACGGTTCAGCTCCAGGAAGTCCAGACCCTGCAGAATCTGGTACGAAAACTCGGTGTACGAAATGCCCTCATCAGAGTTCAGGCGCTTCGCAACAATCTCCTTCTTCACCATGGTGCCCACGCGGAAATGCTTACCAACATCGCGCAGCAACTGCAGAGCGGACATCTGACCGCTCCAATCCAGGTTATTCACCATGCGAGCAGCGTTCTCACCCTCGAAAGACAGGAAACGCTCAATCTGAGCACGCAGAGACTTAACCCACTCAGCAACAACCTCAGGAGAGTTCAGCACACGCTCAGACGTCTGACGCGGATCACCAATCAAACCAGTGAAACCACCCACCAGACCCAGTGGCTTGTGACCAGCCAGCTGCAGGCGACGCATCACCAGCAGCTGCACCAGGTGGCCCAGGTGCAGCGAAGCCGCGGTCGGATCATAACCCGTGTAGAAAGTCAGGGTCTCCTCACTCAGCGCCTTCTCCAGGGCAGCCTCATCAGTGCTCACATGCACCAGACCACGCCACTTCAGCTCCTGCCAAATATTCTCGAAGGTATCGTCGTTATGCTGCGCGTTGAGGATCTCGGCAGACATGCTTCTCCCATTCACAAGGTAACAACGCCCAAAGGCGCTCGAACAAAATATGTAACAAGCCTAGCACCGCACCAGCACAAACGCTCAGAACAAGCGCCCGGCGGCGGATGCAAGGATACGGCTACAGGCCCGCAGGCATACGCGAACCCACCATGTGCAGGCGCTGAGTCGGACGAGTCATCGACACGTACACATCACCCACAGCACCATCAGCATCATCAATCAGCTGCTGCGGCTCAACAATCACCACAACATCAAACTCCAGACCCTTCGCCTCCCACGGGGTCAGAACCAGCACCTGATTCTCCAACGCCGTCTGCGCGGTACCCGTGCGATCGGCGTGCGCACGAGCCACGGCCCGGGCCGTCTCAAGGTACAGGCTCGGCGGGCAAATCACGCCGATAAGCGCGCCGCCGGACTGGGCAACCTCATCGCTCACCACGGACACGGTTTGTTCCACCACGGCATCGGGGGTGACCTCATGAACCAGCGGAGGCCACTTGCCCTCACGCACCGCACGAGGCGCAGACACCTCATAACCAGCAGCCTGAGCAACCGACACCGCCGCCTCAGCAATCTGAGCCGGAGTACGGTAATTAATCGTCAGTTCTTCCAAAGTGAAACGCTCCTTCACAAACGGCTCCAATGCCTGCGACCACGAGGATGCAGCCGCAGCAGAAGAAGCCTGAGCAATATCGCCCACAATCGTAAACGACTTCATCGGGCAACGACGCATCAGCAGACGCCACTGCATGGGTGAGAGCTCCTGCGCCTCATCCACCACAATATGGCCATACGCCCACGTACGATCAGCAGAAGCCGCAACCGCAGCAGTCATACGCTCGCCACGAACCTCATTCATCATCGCAATCTGCTCAGGAGTAATCACGCCATCAGCGCCAATATCCTCCAGCGACTGGTGAACATTCTCCAGCGCTTTCGTAGCGTTCTCAAGGTTCGCGCGATGCTCCGCCGCAGCACGAGCCGCCGCAGCCGCACCGGTCACCTTCGAAAAATCACCCAGAAGCTCAGCAGCTTCATCCAACAGGGGGACATCGGCCTCGGTGAAGGGAGCGTCCGCCGGGCGAGCCAGCAGAGCACGCTCAGCCTTCGACAACTCACGAGTCGCAGACTCCAGATAGTGCGGCTTCGAAAACAGCGAACGCAACAGAGTCTCCGGCGACAGCGGCATCCACGCCAGATTCAGGGCGCGGCGCACATCCAAGGAGGCGCGCACATCATCCTGCAGGTACGGGCGCTCCACCACGCGGCCCGCCGCACGATTCAGCTGCGCATCCAGCTTAGCCGTCAACTCCTTCAACAGAATCTTCACGAAGGTCTCGCGAGCCTCGTTGTGCGGCTTGCCGGTCGAGCGAGCGCGAGAACGAGCCGAACGCACCATCTCGGGAGTCAGCTCAACATCAGTACCCTCAACATTCAGACGCTGAACCTGAGCCGGCACCTTCTGACGATCCGCCACGGCACGCTTAATAACCTTGACCATGCGCAAATCGCCCTTCAGAGCGGCCACTGCACGGTCTTCCTCAGGCACAGCACGCAGACCCGGATACAGGGTCGCCAACGAAGACATCACCACGCCGGTCTCACCCAGCGACGGAAGCACACGCTCGATATACCACATGAACGAATTCGACGGACCAACCACCAGCACGCCAGCCTTCGACAGACGCTCACGGTTCGAATACAGCAGATACGCTGCACGATGCAGCGCCACAGCAGTCTTACCGGTACCGGGGCCACCCTGCACCACACGCACGCCCGGCAGATCCGAGCGGATAATCGCATCCTGCTCAGCCTGAATGGTCGCCACGATATCGCCCATGCGGCCGGTACGCTTCTTATTCAACGCCGCCAGCAGAGCGCCCTCACCGTGCAGGGCCTCCGAATCCTCCAGCATGGCCTCATCGAAGACCTCGTCCTCAATATTCGCGACAGTGCGGCCCTCAAGCATCAGATGGCGGCGGCGGCGCACACCCATCGGCTGGAAAGCAGTCGCCTGATAGAACGTACCCGCCTCGGGGGCGCGCCAGTCCATGAGAAGGCGACGCTGATTTCCGTCGGTAATGCCGATGCGTCCGATGTAGCGCACCGCATCAGCACCCTCACGGTCCATGTCCAGACGACCGAAAGTTAAACGAGAATCCACGGCGTTCAGCTGAGCCAGACGATCCTCGTAATAGGTCGCGAAAGAATCGCGCTCCGAACGGTTCTGGTGCCCGCCCACCGCCTGGTTCTTACGCACATCCGCCAACTTCTGAGCGGTCTCTTCGCGTAGCTCATCCAGACGAGCGTACACGCGGGACACGTACTCACGCTCAGCAGCCATCTGCTCGGCAAATAGCTGCTCAGCCATCGAGGATTCCTCGGGCCGGTGGGACTGGGATTCAGATGACACGCAAGCTCCTTAAACATCGTGCGTCTCAGTGCGGCACCGTGACCGGTACCTAAAAATACGGGTCACTATTCTACAGGATGGGCTCTCGAGCCCAGAAATATGACGGCTCTCAAAGAGGCCGGCCAGACGACGAGGTGCCCCTCCCGAAAACATCGGAAGGGGCACCTTTGACTCTGCCTTCTACAGCAGAAAGAAGTAGTGCGGAATCCGCTATCAGGCCGCAGCCCAGAACCGCTACTCAGAAACCAAGCTCAGAGTCTCAATACGATAGCCGGACAGCGCCTCGCGGCCACCCAAGCCGTCTAGCTCCAGCAGGGCCGCCACACCAGCCACTTTAAGCTTGGCACGCTCCACGAGCTTCACCGCCGCCTCCAAGGTGCCGCCGGTCGCCAGGATATCGTCCAGGATTAGCACACGGGTACCCGGCGCAAAGTCGCTACAGTGAATCTCGATAGCCGCAGTACCGTACTCGAGCGCGTACTCCTCACGGTAAGTCTCGCGGGGCAACTTGCCGGCCTTACGAATCGTCATAATGCCCTTGCCCGTAGCGTAAGCCAGGGCCGATGCCAGCAGAAAACCGCGGGCCTCCACACCGGCAACCACATCAAACTCACCCTCAAACCGGTGCGCCAGCTCATCGATGCAGGCCTTAAACACCTCAGGATTGGCGAAGAGAGTCGTCACATCGTAGAAGAGGATGCCCTCGTGCGGGTAATCCTGAATCGTGGCACAGGCCGCGGGGATGCGCTGTTCGATGGGGGTAGCCTCAGAAGCGGGAACGCTCATGCTCTCTCTTTCGTGGGGTGGCGTCGGGCCCGAACGGCCCGGAATCGTCTGCTGCGGCACAGGCCGCCTAGAGAATTCTACTCTGTTCCTGCCCTTTTTTCCTCTACACACCCGCCGGTCACCCGCATTAGTCGGCGTCGACGTGAGATTGACGCGAGGTTCACGTACAAAGCCCCGGCCGCTTCCTCAGGTGAGGAGGCCGGGGCTTTGGGGCACGGGAAGCATCGGAGCTTAAGGCTCCTCGTTCTTAGGACCCGGTGTTCTTAGGACTCCGCCAGCTTCGAACGCAAATCCCTCTTCAGAATCTTTCCGGTCGGTCCCAGAGGCATCGCATCCACCGCCACGTAGCGACGCGGGTACTTGTAGGCCGCAAGGCGAGTTCGGGCCAGCGCATTGAGCTCCGCCTGCACCACACCCCAGTCGGCTCCAGCCCGCAACACCACGACGGCCACAATCTCCTCTCCCACGCGCTCATCCGGCACGCCCAGCACCGCTACAGACTGCACCGAATCATGGGTGTACAGCACATCCTCAATCTCGCGCGGGTACACCGAGTATCCGTTGCGTAGCACCATGTCCTTGATGCGGTCCACGATAAAGATATTGCCGTCGGCATCAACGCGAGCCACGTCACCGGTTGCAAACCACTCACCGTCGAACACGCCGGCGGTTGCCTCGGGATTATTCCAGTAACCGAGCATCACGTTCTCGCCGCGCACCCACAGTTGGCCGCTCTCCCCCGTCGGGCGCTCAACGCCCGCCGAGTCGCGCACCTGAACCTGCACACCGGGCAGGACGCGACCCACCGAGCCCAGCACCATGCCGAAGGCCGCCTGGTTGAAGGAGACCACGGGCGAGGTCTCGCTTAGGCCGTAGCCCTCGTACACGGTGCAATCGGCCAGGTTCTTCCAGGCCTCATGCACGGGAGCAGGCAGAGCCGAACCACCCGAAATGCCGAAGCGCACCATACCGCGGAGGCGGGCGCAACGCTCCGGGTGCTCAGCCATGAGGGCCGCAAGAGAAATATACATACTCGGCACAGCCGCCAACACCGATACCCCAGCCGACTCAACCAGGCTCAACGCGTGATCGGGCGTAAAGCGGGGAAGCAAAGCCACCGTCGCGCAAGCCGCAAAAGCCGCATTCATCGATACCGTCTGGCCGAATGCGTGGAAGAGAGGGAGGCCGCCAAAGATGACGTCCTCGGCGGTGAAACCAAAAACCTCCACACAGCTACGGGCGTTCGAGAGGATGTTCGCGTGGCTGAGGGTCGCTCCCTTCGGGTGGCCGGTCGTACCCGAGGTGTACAGGATAACCGCAGGATCCTGCACCTTCACCGCAGCGGGTGCCAGCGGACCATCCACCCCGTCAAAGGGCGCCAAGGGGGATGCGGAGGGCTCAAAAATTTCACACCGCACCGAACCGTTCTTCACCGGCACCGTCGAAGTGGCTTCCTGCGCCAGACGAGTGCCCGCAAAGGCGAAGAGCACCTTCGCGCCGCTATCTTCCAGATGGTACTCCAGCTCCGCGCCCGACAGCAGAGGGTTGAGCGGCACACAAATCGCCCCGCGCGCAGCAATACCGTAGTAGAGGGCAGGCATCAGCGGCACGTTCGGCATGGACAGGGCCACCCGGTCGCCAGATTCCACACCCAGGGCCCCCAGATACCGTTGTACCTCGGCCGCTGCGGAGGCCAATTCGCCATAACCGATGCTCAGCAACGAGGAAGGATCGGAGGCATCACCCCCCACAGGCAACGCGAGCGCAGCCTTGCGCGGGGAGGCCGCGCTCGCCTCCACCAGAATTGAGGCGATATTATTCCGTGCCGAAGGCTCGGCCTGGGAGGGGTCACGGAGTGTGGAAGTCATCGTTGAGTTCTCCTGCGGTGTTGTTCGTATCGTCTTCGTCTGTCATTTAAAGCCCTCATGCGGGCTCTTGGCATCCAGGTTCACTCACCATGAGCCGGACACACAACGGGGGTGCATCCGGAGCCACCGATTCATTCATCGGGAAGGCCCAGGACACACCCCTCACACATTACTGGGCTACCGACCAGTCCAGGAAGCTTTCAGCCAGCGCAGCCCCGCCACTGGGGTCACGGGTAATCACTACTACGGTGTCGTCTCCAGCAATCGTACCCAGGACGGCGTCCATGCCGCTCTGATCAATCGAGGAGGCCATGAACTGAGCCGCCCCCGGAGGAGTACGCAACACCGTGATGTTTGCCGAACCCTCAGCGGTAATCAGCAGCTCCTTAAACAGGGAAATCATGCGGGCGTCCGGTGCGGTACCACCACCACGGCGCGCCGGATAGTTCGGGACAGCATAAATCAGGCCAGCGCCCTCATCACGGATACGCTCGGCCCCAATTTCAACAAGATCACGGGAAAGGGTGGCCTGGGTAACCTTCATACCGTCGTCGGTCAGGTACTGCGCCAGTTCAGCCTGGGAACGTACACGTCGGGTCTGCAGCAATTCAACGATGCGGGCCTGACGCGCGATCTTGGTCGAGGGGAAAGGCATGTTATCTCTTCTTCCTACGGTGCCAATCACGAGTGCGGACCTTCCCATCCGTCGGCGGAACGGGTAGCGTCCTCTCTACCCAAGATAATACATATACACATAAATATGCGTCATAAATATGGATTATTCTCATATTTATAGGGGAATCCGCCCCGTAATCTCACAATATGTACGCCCCAGCCGCCGCATCGCGCCTCGCAAATACGCATCCAAACGTATAACCTCACGAGTTATGCATAGAGCGGAGCTTCCCGAAACATAGCGAAAGCCCGCTCCCCGCACCGGCCACGCTCATCACGTACCTGCGCAGGAGGCGGGCCCCCACAAAATCATTTGAACAGACGAATCGGTTAGTCCTCGTTATCCACCAGACCGTCCAAGTCCTCGTACTCCACGTTACGGGAACGACGGTTCAGCCACACGGCAAACACCATACCGCCCAGCAACACCAGAACCGCACCGATAATACTTGCAATGCCAGCCACGCGATGACCGGTCACCTGCCCCTCGGTCACGGGCTTCAACGTGCCCTTCTCGGCGGTGTAAACAACCTCAAGCTGGCCGTTATTTTCAACCAGCAAGCCGTCCACCTCACGCGGGAAGTCAGTCGGGACGTCACCTGTCTGCGACCCACGGAATTCCACCGTAGCGCTGGAATTGACCTTGTACTTATCCTTCAGATTCGACACGTAGGTCTTGCCATTGAGCGCATCGTCAGCAGGGAGATTGCCCTTGTACCGTGCAACGTTCTCCTTGGTAATCAGGTCGGGAGTCAAATCCTGGTAGGTTCCCTGCATCACCCAGCTATGACCGGCATAGTTAGCATTCGTATTCACCCAGGCGAAGGAACGCACACCCACAACCGCCAGAATAATGGCCAGGACCACCGCGACGATAGCCGAAAGCACCGACAGCCAGTTCACACCGGGACGCTCCTCCAGCTCATCCTCGCTCATCGCAAAGAGGGAGGCGTTTTCCTCATCGTCGTCATACTCTTCGTAGTCGTCATACTCTTCGTACTCAGCATCAAACTCATCGGACTCCTCGTAGCGGAAATCCTCGGAATGATTAGTTGCAGAATCTTCATTCTGCAAACGGCGATTATGTGAGCTCTCTCGGTTAGCCATTATCTCTCCCTCAAATCGTCTACCTTCTAGGGTACCCATTACCGCGAAGCATCACCAATAAAAGAACAAACTCACACTTTATTCTTTACCTGACGAGGCCAAACACGCAGATTCAAATACCAAATCGGCGGATGCGCCATCAGCACTACAGGTGCAGGCGTTCACGCAAACGGGGTGAGAGCCGAAGCCCCCACCCCGTCAACATCGCTCAGCCTCAACTAGACGCGAGCCTCAGCGCCCAGCTGCTCAACAGCAGCCGCCACAGCTGCCTCTCGAGCGGCGGAAGCTTCATCCGCAGTCAGAGTGCGATCCGGTGCACGGAAACGCAGCGCGAACGCCAGGGACTTCTTCGACTCGTCAATGCCGGTACCGCGGTAATCATCGAACACACGGATATCCTCCAGCAACTCGCCAGCACCCTCGCGTAGCACGCGCTCCACCTCAAAAGCGGGCACATCGCGGTCCACCAGCAGAGCCACATCCTGGGTTGCCGCCGGGTAGGTCAGCACCGAAACAGCCTGGTGCACCTCGACGCGGTGCGCAAACAGGGCCGAGAAATCCAGCTCGAAGGCGCAGGTACGCTCCGGCAGGTTCAGCTCCTGCAACAGCTTCGGGTGCAACTCACCGGCAAAACCAATGCGCTCGCCGTTCGCGTCCAGCACCTCAGCCACGCGGCCCGGATGGAACGCGGAATGCGCGCCGTTACGCACGGTAATCGGCGCAGATACGGCATCAGCCACCAGACGCACAGCATCCAGGGCATCACGCCAGTCATAAGGACGCGGAGCCGCACCGGGCATCACCTCGTGCTCGGCACCGGAGAACAGGCCGGCAACGAACGAAGGCTGCTTCGGGATACCGGCGTTCAGGTCCGCCAAAACCTCATCCGAGGGGCGGACACCCAGCGGCGGAATAGAGTCAGAGCCCAGCTTCTCACCCGGGATAAACACGTGGCCGGATTCGAAGATGGCCAGGTTCTTGAAGCCGCGGGAAAGGTTACGCTTGAGCACCTCAACCAGGCCGGGCAGCAACGAACGGCGCATCCAGCCCTCGGCCGAAGAAATCGGGTTCTCCAGGCGAATCGAGGGCACCTCGGTCACGGGGTTCTCGGGGGTGCTGACCCACGGAGCCGACCACAAGTTGTTCGCCTCAGCCGCGACGAAGGGGTAGGCGAAGACCTCGGTCAGACCGGCGGCGGCCAGCGCGTTCAGGGCGCGGCGCTTACCTGCCTGCTCCGGGGTGTAGCCGCGGCCCGCGGGAGCCACCGGCAGGGTCGCGGGGATGTTCTCGTAGCCGTCGATACGGGCGATTTCCTCGGTCAGGTCTTCCTTAGCGCGCAGGTCGGGGCGCCAGGAGGGAACAGTCACCAGGTAACCGGACTCGGTGCGCTCCATCGAGCAACCAATCTCGCGCAGGCTCGACTCAATCTGCTCCGGGGAGTAGTCCACGCCGATGCGGCCGGCGGTGTACTCGGCGGGCAGCTCGATGACGACCGGCTCGTAACCGAGGGTCTCGTCGGTGACGCCCGGCTCAGCCTGGGCATCAGCCAGCTCGACCAGCAGCTCAACCGCACGCTGAGCAGCAGCAGCCTGAATCTGCGGATCAACGCCACGCTCAAAACGCTTCGATGCCTCAGAAATCAGCTTGTGGCGGCGAGCAGTACGAGCCACCGACACCTCATCAAAACGAGCAGCCTCAATCAGGATGCGGGTGGTCGAGTCGGTCACCTCGGTCGAGGCGCCGCCCATAACGCCAGCCAGACCAATCACGCCCGAGTCATCGGCAATCACGATGTCCTCGGGGTGCAGGGTACGCTCCACGCCGTCCAGGGTCACCAGCTTCTCGCCGGCCACCGCGCGGCGCACCACGACTTCGCCCTGAACCTTATCGGCATCGTAGAAGTGCAGGGGCTGACCGGTCTCCAGCATCACGTAGTTGGAGATGTCGACAGGTAGCGACAGCGAACGCACACCGGCCAGACGCAGACGCGAGGACATCCAGGTCGGAACCGGAATCTCGGCCTTCACGCCGGAAACCTCGCGCATCACGAAGCGCACGCAACCCGGGTTACCGTGAATCGGGGCGTCGTCGCGCAGGGCCACCGGGTGGCCGGAGGAGTTCGCCTCGGGAGCGCGCTCACCGTAGGCAAGCACAAAGTCCTCGAAGGGAGTTCCGGTTGCGTGGGACCACTCGCGGGCGATACCGCGCAAGGAGAAAGCGTAACCGCGGTCCGGGGTCACGTTCACCTCGGCAGCCTGGTCGTACAGGCCCAGCAGTTCCATCGCGTCGGAGCCGACCTCGGGGTCCAGGCCCAGGGTCGAGAGCACCAGAATGCCGCCGTGATCATCACCAATACCCAGCTCGCGGGTCGAGGCAATCATGCCGGCCGACTTGTGGCCGTAGGTCTTGCGGGCGGTAATCGCGAAACCACCGGGCAGCACGGCACCGGGCAGAGTCACGACGACCTTGTCGCCGGGCTTGAAGTTGTGGGCACCGCAGATAATGCCCTGAACGCCGGAGGGCTCGATGCCCTTGCCGGTCAGGGTCTGCTCCTGGCCCTCCGGAACCACACGCACCTGGCACCAGTTCACGGTCTTGCCGTTGGAGTGGGTCTCGGGTTCCATCGAGAGCACCTGGCCTACCACAATCGGGCCCGACATCTCGTCGGTGGGGCGGTGAACGTCTTCTTCTTCCAGACCAACCTTCACCAGGGTTGCCATCAAATCTTCAGCCGAAGCATCCTCAGCTACAGGCACGAACTCGCGCAGCCATGACAGGGGAATACGCATAATTTAAATCTCCATCCCGAACTGCTCAGAGAAACGGATGTCGCCTTCGACCATGTCGTGCATGTCGGCGACGTTGTTACGGAACATGAGGGTACGCTCAATACCCATACCGAACGCAAAGCCCGAGTACTCCTCGGGATCGATGCCGGCGGCACGCAGCACGTTCGGGTTCACCATGCCGCAACCACCCCACTCAATCCACTGGGGGCCACCCTTGGCGTTGGGGTGCCACAGGTCCAGCTCAGCGGAGGGCTCGGTGAAGGGGAAGAAATTCGGGCGCAGGCGAATCTTAGCCTCTTCGCCGAACATGGCACGGGCCATGTACTCCAGGGTTCCCTTCAAGTCGGCCATAGTCAGGCCCTTATCCACGGCCAGGCCCTCAATCTGATGGAAGACCGGGGTGTGGGTGGCGTCCAGCTCGTCGGTGCGGTACACCTGGCCGGGGCACACGATGTACAGGGGCAACTCGCGCGAGAGCATCGAACGCATCTGCACCGGGGAGGTGTGGGTGCGCAACAGCAGGTGAGCGTTCTTCGGCTCAACGTAGAAGGTGTCCTGCATTTCGCGGGCCGGGTGGTCCGGCTTAATGTTCAGAGCGTCGAAGTTGTACCACTCGGACTCCAGCTCGGGGCCGTCGGCAACCTCCCAGCCCATGCCGACGAAAATGTCGGTCAGGCGCTCCTGCATCAGGGCGATGGGGTGGCGGCCGCCCAGGGAACGGCGCGAGGATGCGGCTGACATATCCACGGTTTCCTCGGCCAGGATGCGGGCCTCACGCTCAGCCTCCAGCTCCTTGGTGCGAGCCTCAATAACCTCGGTCAGTGCGGCGCGGGCCTGACCCAGCAGTTTGCCCACGGGGCCCTTGTGCTGGTTCTGAAGGTCGCGCATCTGGCGGTTAGCGACGCTCATGATGCCCTTCTCGCCAAAGAAGCTCAGGCGCACCTCCTTGAGGCTGTCAAAGTCTTTTGCCTTCTCGCGAATCTCCTGCTTGGCGCGCTCTCGCTCGGCCTCAAATGCCTCACGAACGGCGTCCAGACCCTTTTCGGGGTTGTTCTCCAGGACCTGCGCAATGTTGGCGAGGACCTGAGCCGGACCCTTCGGGCCCTCGTGTTCCTGCACGGAATCGGTCATTGTCACTCTTCTCTGCGTACCACCGGCGCGTTGAGGCCGGTCGGCTGGTTGTCACTATGGGGCTGCACCGCGGAACCGCGAGAGCTCACCAAACTACCTCAGGCACGGCGGGTACCGAGCGGGTCAGGGGCGGAGCATCCCGGTAGGGTCTGCGGGCGCATATCCTACCCATTTTAGACCAGAGAACAATGCGAAAGCATCAGAGCGCCCGGATAGTCCATCCGGGCGCTCTGATGCTTTGATAAGGCGTGGCGCCAACAGGGTCGCGCATCCCGCGGCGACATATTCACCAAACGGGTCATCACGGCAACAACTGTTAAGCCAGCATTTCCTTGACCTCGGGGTCGAAGGACGCGCGAATCCACAGCACGTTAGCGATAAACCATGCGGCGTACAGCGGCACAAAACCGTAGCGCTGAGCGTCAATCACGTTGCCAATCAGCGAGAGAATTGCGACGAAAGCACCGAGAATCGCGAAAATCAGGCCGACGGTCAGGCCCTGGCGCTTGCCCTTCTGAATCGTGACGTACACCCACGTGTACACGATAGCCGAGCCAATGAGCAATCCCAGACCGCCCACGATGCCAAACTCCGGCAGGCCCTTCAACGGAGACAGATTGTCCGGCGCGAACGAGGAAATGATGCCGTGAATAAAGCAAATCAGCGCGGAGACAATCATAATCTCCTGCAGGTGCAGAATCTTGGGGTGCTTAGTCGGCGAATGGAACAAAATTCCACCAGGTTTGGAGCCACCTTCCTGAATGTAGATGGCTTGGGTATCCGATGGTACCGCGTCGGAACGGTACGCATTCGGGTCGTACGGAGGTTGAGCAGTCATCATTGTCTCCCAAATTGGATGTGATTTCTCCCTCAATACTACCCGGTTGGTAAGAGGTTTCCAAAGAAAACACCCGTGTCGAGCTCACACATGGCTACGTGCCGGCGAACCTCCCATCGAAGGGTTCGCCGGCACGTCGCACAGTATCAGAGCATCAAACCAAGCCTATCCACGCTGAGCAGACCTAGCTAAAAAGGCCCGAGCAGATGTAGTCGTTCTCGTCCTTCACCCCGGGCGGTACCGCGAAAAGAGCGTTACCGGTATGGCGCAGGTACTCACTCATCGCATCTGAAGCGGTCATCTTACTCAGCATCGGAATGAAATGGGTACGCGGATCACACACGTAAGCGATGAAGAACAGACCCGCATCCAGGCGTCCCAACTCATCAGCGCCATCAGTGTAGTTGAAGCCACGACGCAGAATCTGCACACCCTGGTTCTGATCCGGATGCATCAGACGCACATGGGAATCCTCAGGAATCAGGGGGCCGGAGCGACCCATCGCCGAAAAATCGGGCTTGGTGAACTCATCACCGCCAGAGAGCGGAGCACCGGTCGTCTTGGTACGGCCCACAATCTCCTCCTGCTCACGCAGTCGGGTGCGGTCCCATGTCTCAATCTTCATACGAATGCGGCGCGCGGCCAGGTAGCTACCGCCCTCCATCCACGCCGGGCTGTTCGCCGAATTCTGCGAGGAGGTCCACACGTGCTTCTTCAGCAGGTCCGGGTCCTCAACCTTCAAGTTGTTCGTGCCGTCCTTGAAGCCGAAGAGGTTACGCGCCGTCACCTGCGTGGTGGTCGTGGAGGCGGTACGCCCGAAGCCCAGCTGCTGCCAGGCCACCACGGCGCGGCCACCAGCGATGCGAATCAGGTTGCGAATCGCGTGAAAGGCCACCTGCGGGTCGTCCGCACAGGCCTGGATGCACAGGTCGCCGTCGCTACGCTGCGCCTCCAGCGCGTCCCCGGTCATATGCGGGATACGCACAAGCGCCTCGGGTAGCTTGCTGGCGAAGCCGAAGCGGTCCTTATCATTTTCGTCGACAAAGAAGCTACGGCCCAGCCCAAAGGTGATGGTCAGATGTGCGGCGGAGAGATCCATAGCCTCGCCCGTATCCTTAGGCGGTGCCTCGTAGGAGCGTTCCTCCCCCACGACCTCGCCAGCCTGCATCTTTGCGGAGGCCTTCGTCCACTCCTGGAAAAGGGAACGAATCTCTTCGCGGTCGGTGGTCTTCAAGTTCAGCGCCACGAAGTACATGCGATCCTGCACCTCGGTGGAGATACCGCTCTGATGCTCACCGTAGAAGGGGTGAGAGTCGTTCGAGGCGCCCGAAGCCGAGTTCGAGGCCGAGGCCTGGCTGTGGTTGTTGGAGGCTGGGCTGGCGCATCCGGCGAGCGCGCCTAACGTCCCCAAGGCTCCGGCGCCAGCAAGTGCTACGCCCAACGCGCCGCGACGGGTGGTACCGGCGGTGCGGGAAGTCTCGTAGTGTGCCTCCGGGGTTATTTCAGTGGTATGGGAATTGCGGTCGGTAGGCATGGGAAGCCTTTCTTCTGTGCTGTGGTGAATATGTGAGAGCGCGGTAAATCTATGGGAGAAACGGAGCCCATAAAGGCCCCAGCCGGGCGGGGGCTCAATGCTCCCCCACCCGGTTACAGGTAGCGCATCCGTTTTAGCGGGCCGCTACCGTACGATGTGCTACTTCGCCGCGGAACCGGTGACGACCTCGGTCATCTTCGAAACCGGCTCGGACAGAGCCTCTACAGCGTCGGACAGCTCGCGGACCTGGTCCTTGGTCAGCTCGTTGTACAGAGTGTAGCTGTCACCCTTCTTGTACTTGTCGAGCAGCTTCTGTACGGCCTCAAACTTCTTCTCGATGTCCTGAGCCAGCTTCGGGTCCTTCTGCTTCAGAATCGGCAGAACACCCTCGTAGGCCACGCGGGCTCCATCAATGTTGCCTTGGAAATCCGAGAGGTCGGTGTGCGACCAGGTCTCTTCCTCACCGCTGATCTTGGTGTTGAAGACCTCGTCCAGCAGTTCCTTCGAGCCGTTAGAAATCTGGAATGCCTCAAGCTTGAAGTTGGAGGAGTGCACCTCGTCGTAAAGCTTCTGGGTGTCTTCCACCAGCTTCTTGGCGACCTCCGCGCGCTGTTCCTTGGTCAGCGGGTTGTACTTCTTCCCGCCGTTATTTTCGGCGGTCGGCTGCCACAGGTCCTTCTCAATCTTGTGCCAGCCGGTCCACTCCTTACCCTCTTCAATGTCTGCCTGGCGGGCATCCAGTGCCGGGTCCAAATCGCCGAAGGACTCAGCCACGGGCTCGATGCGTTCGTAGTGCATGCGAGCTGAGGAGTACAGGGCCTTCGCCTCGTCGTCCTTACCGGCGGTGTATAGCTCAGCAAACTGTTCAGTCTTGGTCTTCAGTGCCTCGACCTGGTCCTTAACGTAGGCGGTGTACTGGGTAACTGCGGTGTCGCGCAGGGCCTGTTCGTCGGCGGAAATCGAGGGGGCCTTCTCGTTCTTGGTCACGGTGAAGTCACCGCGGATACCGTCGCCGACCATGCCGGGCTTGCAGGCGGTTTTGTAGCTACCCTCGGGCAGTTCCACGGTCAGGTCGCGGTTGAGGTTCGGGCCAATGTTCTCCACCTCGGAGACGATGCGCAGGCCGTCAGCGCCAAGCACGTAGAACTCGTTGACCTTGGTGCCCTCGTTCTTAACCTTGAAGGTCACGGTGCCAGCCTTGACGGTGGTAGCCGACAGCTTGCAGGCGTTGTCGCTTGCGGTGACGTTAATGGTGCCATCGGAGGATGCGGCGCCCGAAGCGGAGGACGCTACGTTCTGGTTGTTGGGGGTGCAGCCGGTCAGGGCGAGCGCACCGACCGAGAGCAGTGCACCTGCGGAGGCGAAAGTCTTACGCATGGTTTCTCCTTATTGTGTATGTGTTGGTGACAGTTCTTTGTCGCACCTTGAGGGGATATTTCTGGGGGATGATTGGTGAGCCATTCGGGCTCATGCAGGCTCATCCAAGCGGGTTAGCTCTAGCTCTGAGAACCTGAGGCTACTGTCTTTTCAGCTTCAGGCTTCTCCACCGGCTTCTTAGCCGAAGCCTTCAGACCCGGACGCTGCGCGCGGATGAACAGCGGCATCACGATACCCATGTACAGGATCCAGGCACCGGCCTCAAGCCAGGTGGTGGTCGAGGACAGGTTGAACACTGCCTTGAGCAGGGTGCCCACAAAACCGCTCGGGTCGATGTAGTGGTAGGACTCAAACGCGGTGTTATTGAGGCCAGGCAGGATGCCCGACTCCTGCAGGTCGTGAATACCGTAGGAGAGCACCCCGGCCGCCACAATCACCAGGAATGCACCGGTGATAGTGAAGAAACGGGAGAGGTTGATGCGCATCATACCGCGCATCATGGCCCAGGCCATGAGGATGGCAACCAGGATACCGACGAGAGCGCCGAGCATGGGGGTTGCGTTCGCCTCCTGGCCGGCGGTGCGGGTGGCCGACCAAATGAACAGGGTGGTTTCGAGACCCTCACGGCCTACTGAAAGGGCGGCGAGCAGGATGACCGCCCAGGCGCTGGTCTGCGCGGCGTCCAGCTTTTCCTTGAGTTCGGCAGAGAGCAGGCGGGCGTTTTCTGCCATCCAGAAAATCATCCAGGTGACGAAGCCGACTGAGATGATGGACAGAGAGCCGCCGATAGCTTCCTGTGCCTCGAAGGTGAGGGTTTCGGGGCCGAAGGTGAGTAGCGCCCCAAAGCTGAGAGAGATGATGACCGCGACCGCCACGCCTAACCACATGGGTGTGAGCAGGTGGGTTCGCTTTGTCTTGCGGATGTAGGCCAGGAGGATTCCGACCACCAGGGCCGCTTCAAGGCCTTCGCGTAGGCCTATCAGAAAGTTTCCGAGGAAGGCTCCCCAAAAATTCATGTCAGTATCACCAAATCAACATATTTTTTTACCCTAATTGACTTCTTAAGAGTACGGGGAAAATGGTGCGTTTGACGACACTACTGAACACTCTGTCTGAGCGGCTCGAAGGCCAGCCGAGCCTTCACCCACATCAAAGCCCTCCCACTAATACAAGCTGTCAGCATATCTTTACAGCAGATGAATACATAACTGACTATAAAGATAGGTTAGACTTAGTTTTAGGTTATGCTTCACGCATAAAAATACACGTGGGGTGGGGCTCCGCATCGGAACCCCACCCCACGTGGACTTTTAAAAAAAGCTGAGAAAAATACTATTCGAACGAAAATATTACGTCACATGAACGCCATTACATTCCGCCAAGACGCCGCGACGACTACCTGAGCAGCCTCCGCCAGTGAAGCGCTCACCCTTAGCTTTCGCCCGTCCCAAGCCGACCGAGCTGACGCAAGAGCGCCTCCACAATCGGAAAGTCAGCAGGAATCCACGGTAGCGCCAGAATCTCAGCGGCCTCCGCAGCCTCAAGGATTCCCTCCCCCACCGGAGGAAGCGGCATCCACCGCAGAGCGCTGTGGTCCTCCAGAGTCTCCGGAGTACCCGAAAGAATCTCAGCGAAGAACACACGCATCGCCAAACGCTCATTCAGGCGCCAACCCTGCGGGTACGCACCGGGCACCTCAGCGCCCAGACGCGCCTGCACACCCAGCTCCTCTGTCAGCTCACGCACCAGCGCCTGCTCACAGCTCTCCCCCGGTTCAACCTTACCGCCCGGAAACTCCCACAGGCCGGCAACAGTCTGCGGGGCAGAACGCTGAGCCACCAGCATACGGGTCGGCGCCTCCAAAGAATCAACAATGGCGGCACCAACCACCTGAACCTCAAACGAGGGCGATACTTCACTCATCTTTATTACCTTCTTCTACGCCTTCTACCCATTCCATCTGCTCATCGTTCATATTCGAAGCCTCAGTGACCTCACGGCGAATGGTAGTGCCATCATTGAGCAGAATCAGCAGACGGTTACCGTTCTTGAACTCCATCAGGAAGACATCCTCAAGTTCAACCTTCGCCGCACGCAACTGCAATCGCACCCAGTCCTCGGTCTTGTGAGCATCCGCAATATCACGAATGACCAGAGTGCCCTTCACAATCAGAGCAAAGTTCGGAACACCGTCGCCCTTACGAATCACGCTCAGCGCACCATTCGGCTCAATCTGAGCGAACTCAATCTCTTCCAGGTCATAAATACCCTGCGCACGCAGGTCAGCAATCAGACGCATCGGGTCAAGAACCACATCGGACTGCTGAAAGCTCTTAATATCGATATCACCGTCGGTAATGACCGGCACACGCTGCTCACGCACCGCCATATGCAGAAAACGAATCTTCGTCGTCGCCACATTCAGCAACTGAATCATGCACAGCGTAAACACCATGTAGATGACAAAGTAGAACAGGCTAATCTGCGTGCTGTACAACACGCCACCGAACACACCACCGATGACAAAGTTACCGATGGTATCAATCGGGGTCTGGTGCCCCGCCTGAGAACGGTGAGTCAGACGCAGGTACACCAAAAGAATGATCAGGCCAACGAAAATCTTTAGCAAACCATCAACGATCATCTCAACGGTCATAACAAAAATCTCCTAGAGCTAGGCCCGGAAAATATCCGGTTCCAAATAAATGATGCGTGCCGCAGGAACAGCCTCACGAATACGCACCTCTGCCGCATCGATCTCATCAGCCACGGCACAACCGGTGTCAGCATCGTGAATACGAATCTTCGCCGCCACCAAAATCTCCTCGGGGCCCAAATGCACGGTCTTAATGTGAATAATTCGACCGGAGTCGCCATCCTCAATCGCCGCACGAATCTTCGCCAAATCCTCGGGAGAAGCAGCCTCACCAAGAATCAAAGACTTCATCTCCACGGCAAGAAAAACCGCGATGAAAACCAACAGAATACCGATAGCCAAAGTGCCGAAAGCATCCCACAGACCGTTACCGGTCAGCAAGGTCATGCCAACACCAACCAGGGCCAGTAACAGGCCAACCAGCGCGCCCGCGTCCTCAAGCAGAAGCACCGGAAGCTCCGGGTTCTTCGAGGTGCGCAGGAAACGCAACCAGCTCTGCTGCCCCTTCAAGCCGCCGGATTCCTTGACCGCCACGCGGAAGGAATTACCCTCCAGGAGAATCGAACCCACCAGCACGGCTACCGGAACCCACTGCCACTCAGTAATACCGTGCGGATTATGAAGCTTCTCGAAACCCTCATACAGGGCGAACAGACCGCCCAGTGCAAAGATGATAATCGAGACGATGAACGCGTAAATGTAGCGGTTACGGCCATAACCGAACGGATGCTCTTCATCGGCCTGCTTGCGGGAGGCGCGACCACCCACCAGCAACAGCAACTGGTTACCGGAGTCAGCCAGCGAATGGATGCCCTCGGCCAACATCGAGGAAGAACGGGTCAGGGCAAAAGCCAAGAACTTCAGGATGGCAATACCGATATTCGCCCCCAGGGCGGCAATAATCGCTCCGGCTCCTGAATGACCGGAATGACTGGATTGAGACATAGTTACCTTTCTGCAGGCCGCACCAGCCCGAAAGGCACAGAACCAACGGGGGCGACGCTATTCAAAAGTCTGTGAAAAAGCCCGCGGTGGGCACGACTAAAACCTCGGCCGGTACAGCCCCGGCGAACACAGCTCGCCGAAGGGCCGCATCGCGAAGTGATTAGCCCAGGAAATTAGCTCAGAGTGGTCGAGCGCTGCGCCATCGCCGAGGCGTACAGGCAGACCGCCGCAGCGGTACCCACGTTCAAGGACTCCGCCGAACCGTACACCGGCACAGCCACTCGCATCGTAGCGGCCGCCTTCTCCTCAGCGTTCAAACCCTGCGCTTCATTCCCGAAAAGCCACATCGTCGGCTTGGACAAATCAAAATTACCCTTCACGCCTGACGGAGCGCTCGCCTCCACACCCGCGCGACGAGCCGCAGTGTACTCCGCCAGCTCCTGCAGGTTCACCGCACCGTAGCCGTCAGCAGCCAGCACCGCAGTCCCCTGAGACTTCACGTCCTCCGCGAAGTCCTCAAGCTCCACGCCCTGGATCACCGGCACATGAAACAGCGAACCCGCGGTGGAACGCACCGTCTTCGGGTTGTACAAATCCACCGAGCCCTTGGTGGTAATCACCAGGTCGGCACCGGCAGCATCCGCAACACGCAGAATCGTGCCCGCGTTACCGGGGTCCTGAACGCGAGAGAGCACGGCAATCAGCTTCGGGTTCAACGCGCCCTCGCCCCACAGTAGCGAGAAGGAGGCGTCCACCATGAAGGAAACCGCAATAATACCCTGCGGACTTACCGAATCGGCCATAGCCGCCAGCACCTCTTCGGTCACCACTCGCATGAAAACGCGGCGGCCCTCCTCCGGGGTGGGGGTGCCGTACACCCGCTCCAGCAGCTCAGCAATATCCTCGTGACGGTCGAACGCGGCCTCCGTAACGTACACGGCATCCAGGACGGGGCTCTTCAGGTGAGCCTTCAGAGCCTCACGCACAGCCTGCGGCCCCTCCACCAGGAATTGGCCCTTCTTCGTGCGGGCCGAGCGGGTGCGAAGCTTCGCAATATCACGCACACGGTCAGCCTGCGGGTTGGACATCACAACGGGAGTACTAATACGTTCAAAAAAATTCACCCCTTAAGGGTACAGGCAAAGCAGGACACAGCAGATGCCCGCACGGGACAAAAAGCCCCTCGAAGGATGCGAGAAACCTAACACCGCCTTGCGTCATGATACGGGCGGTGCAGATACAGCAAAAGCGGCCGTCCACACCCAACGGTGCGGACGGCCGCTCATGATGCTTGAGTACCGATCCCGGGCCTAGATTCCCGAGGAACGGAACGCACAACCTAGGCTAATTAAGCCTTGGGAGCCGAGGTGTCCTCGGGCAGGTTGTTCTTAGCAATCTCAACCAGTGCGTTGAAGGCAGCGGGCTCGTTCACGGCCAGCTCAGCCAGCATACGGCGGTCAACCTCAACACCAGCAGCCTTCAGGCCCTGGATGAAGCGGTTGTAGGTCAGGCCCTGTGCGCGGGAAGCAGCGTTGATACGCTGAATCCACAGGCGACGGAAGTCACCCTTCTTCTTACGACGGTGGTCGTAGCTGTAAACGAGCGAGTGGGTGACCTGCTCCTTAGCCTTACGGTACAGGCGAGAACGCTGACCGCGGTAGCCGGATGCACGGTCGAGAATAGTACGGCGCTTCTTGTGCGCGTTAACCGCGCGCTTCACACGTGCCACGTGTGTCTCCTTCGTCTTATGTCCTGAACAGCTCACATATCACGCTGAACAGGAGCGAGTCTTTAATCAGTGCGCACCCCTATCGGTGCGCCAGGTGCAGAGCGTAAGCGGTGCTTACTTACCCAGCATCTTCTTGACAACCTTTGCCTGGCCGCCGGTAACGATCTGGTCAGAAGCCAGACGACGGGTCAGACGAGAGGACTTGTGCTCCAGGTAGTGGCGACGGTTCGCCTGCTGGCGCTTAACCTTGCCGCTACCGGTGAGCTTGAAGCGCTTCTTAGCACCAGAGTGGGTCTTCTGCTTCGGCATAGCTGCCGTTCTCCTTACATTTATCCCCCGCCACAACGGCGGGGTAGCTTAGTGGGGCTACGTACGCGAACGCATCAGCCCCAAGGACCAAAGGTGAGGCGTCTCTTGCGAGGAGCCTCGGAACCGGCACCGGGTGAACCCGCTCAACCACCCAACGGTGGAGGCGCGTGCCCATCCTAAAGTGACGACCCGGTTCCCTACTCGGCGGAAGCCTGTGCCTTCAGCTCGGCAGGCATAGCGTCTGCCAGAGAGTTGGTAACGGGCTTCGCCTTGGTCGTGTCAATACGCTCGCGACCCTTGCGACCGCCGGCGCCCTGCTCACGGCGAGCCTCTGCCTTACCGCGAAGCGGAGCCAGAACCATCACCATGTTGCGGCCATCCTGACGGGGGCGAGACTCAACGGTGCTCACCTCAGCCAGCTCAGCTGCCAGACGCTCCAGCAGACGCACACCCATCTCGGGGCGCTGCTGCTCACGACCGCGGAACTGAATCATTGCCTTGACCTTGTCACCACCGGAGAGGAAACGACGAGCGTGTCCAACCTTGGTTTCGTAGTCGTGGGTATCAATCTTCAGGCGGAAACGGATCTCCTTCAGAACGGCGTTTGCCTGCTTCTTGCGGGATTCACGAGCCTTGATCGCGGCTTCGTACTTGTACTTGCCGTAATCCATGAGCTTGCACACGGGCGGCTTCGCGTTCGGGGCAACCTCGACCAGGTCGAGTTCGGCGTCCTCAGCCAGGCGCAGAGCGTCCTTCAGAGGGACAACGCCTACCTGCTCGCCACCGGGGCCGACGAGTCGGACCTCGGGAACGCGGATACGATCGTTAATGCGTGGTTCGCTAATGACTAGCTCCTGTGCTCTGTGGGTTTCCCCGTGAATACTATCCGTTGCGGGCGCTAAAAAAGCCCCCGCAGTTACACAAGCGGAGGCGCAAACCAGCGTACGCCGAAAACGGCGGACGAACCCATTCACCTTAAATCCCAGGGGAAACCTGCGACGGCCAATCGGGTGGGAGGGACGCTCCACTTGCAAACTGTCTACAACCATACCCCAGAACCGCCCGAGGGCGCAAGGGGTACTACCCCATAAACGTTGCGTGACGAGTCACCACGCGAGACCGCATCGGGGAACATCATATAGGGCAGTATCGCGAGCCCTAAGACCGCAGGGTGAACGCATTTACCGAAATAAACGAAATATGAGATTCTAGGGTTATGAGCACTGAAAACAATAGCTTCCGCTTTACCGCGGGAGAAGAAACCCCCGTCCACGGTCACACCGAGCTCACCGAAGAGCAGGTCGAGGCCGTTAACGAGCAGCTGCGCGATATCGCAGATGTTCCCGCCATCGAAATCATCAGCTCCGCCGCCATCCACATGATGAGCGCCGCGGCTGTCAAGTGCGGCCTGGCTTCCGACGAGAACGCCGACGATCTCAAGGACCTCGACGAAGCGCGCAAGCTCATCACCGCTCTGGCAGGCCTGGTCACCGCCGCCGCCCCCGAGATTGGTTCCCAGCACGCAGCACCCCTGCGCGACGGCCTGCGCACCCTGCAGCTGGCTTTCCGCGAGGCATCCCCCTTCCCGGATGAGCCCGGTATGGGTCCCGGCGAGAAACTGACCGGCCCGGTCTACTAAACCACCCGGTCCACTACGCCATATCCGGCTTACTAAGCTCGAAGCCCCGACTCCATCGAATGAAGGAGGCGGGGCTTCGTCGTTTCTATACATGACATGAAGGCGCAGACAGCCACCCTATCGGGAGCCAGCAACCTTAAGAGCCTGCTCAAAGCTAAAGTTTCCCGCATACAGCGCCTTGCCCAACACCACGCCCTCCAAGCCGGAAGGCACCATGGCACGCAACTTCTCAAGATCGGCCAGCGACGCCACACCACCGGACGCCACCACTCGACAGGCAGTCTGGGCCAACACCTCATCCAGCAGTTCCGCGCCGGGACCCGCCAGGGAACCATCTTTACTAACATCGGTCACGATGTAACGATACACGCCCACCGAGTCAAGCCACCTCAAAGCTTCGGGAACTCCGGGGCCCGACCAGTCGGTTCCGCGGGCCACCGTCACCCAGCCCCGTTCGGGGTCGTAACGGGCGTCAAGCCCCAGAGCCAAAAGATCAGAATCCGCGTAGCGGGCCAGGGTGCCCTCCAGCCAGGAGGAATCCGCCAGCGCCGCACTGGTCACGTTCACGCGATCGGGATTGAGGCTCAGGGCCCGCTCCAGGGATTCGGCATTGCGAACACCCCCACTCACCTGAACACGCACCGGTTTGCCACGTTCAGCCGCGCAGGCACGAACGGCGGTGACAACCTGCGCCAGAACCTCGGTGTTAGTACCGCGCCCAAAGGCTAGGTCAAGGTCGACCAAGTGAATCCAGTCGGTGCCAGCTTCCACCCAGGTGAGCGCCGCCTCCACCGGATCGAGGCGACGCTCACCACCGGACAGGGTGCCGCCCACAGGGCGCACCGCATAGCCTTCAGAAATATCAACAGCGGGCAGAAGTTCAAGAACGGGTGCAGACATTAGTTACCTCCCGCAACAGTAGCTGAGTCGCCGGAAGACAGGCGACCGGTCACCGTCAGGGATGCAACCCAGCGGCGCATAAATTCCGCGCCCAGCTCACCGGAGACCACCGGGCAGAACTGCACAGCGGTCAGCGGGCCGTTCTCCACCGCAGCAATATAGGGAGGTTCGGTTGCCGTCCAGCTCACCGAAGGCGGAGCGATGTAGTCAATGCTCTGATCAAAAACCCACTCAAAAACACCATGCTCAGACTTGAAACGCGCCTCCCCCTCAAGATCTTTGAGCAACTGACTGTCGGGCGAGGGGGATAGTACGGAGGAGCCGGGAACCAGGTCCCGAGTGGACAGCTCCACGCTCTCGCCGGGCCACTCCCCCATGCCCTGAACCTGCACACTGCCCAGCTGCGGGTGGTTCACCGCGACGCTTTCAAAAAGACAACTCAGAGCGGAGCCGGCCGCGAGCACAGGACGGCCGCCGGCCACGCGGCGCCCAATCACACGCTCAGCGTCCTTGGCCTTTAGCTCATCGTATGCCTCGAGGGATCCGGCAGGACCGGCAACCACCATGCCGTCGGCTTCACGAAGCTGGTACGGGTCGGCAGTAACAATGACCTCCGCGCCCGAATCCCGAAGAAGCTTTACCATGGCGCTGTGAGTTCCGGGGTCCCCTAGAACGGCGACCACGGGGCGCGGCGAGGAGACAGCACCCTGACGGGGATGAGAGGACGAGGATATGGGCATCGCATGTTCCTTGGGTAGTGCGGTAGACGGTTTGTCGTTAATTCACAATCTGCTAACGGGCGAGCCGAGCGCCCTCATGCGCCTCGGTAGCTTAGCCTAGTGGCGCGGCTGGGGAACCTCGAGGCGCTGACCGACATCGACTGCAGTGCTTGTCAGTGAGTTCAACTCCATAATACGCACCACGGTATCACGGGCATCACCGCCGGGATTCACCGCCTGAGCGATGTCCCATAGTGTCTCACCGTGCTTAACGGTCACCGTGGCTTGGGTGGCCGCGGCGTTCTCGACACGCGGGCCGAAGGACGGACCGAGGAAGGTAACGGCACCCAGCACCACGAGGGCGGCCAGGGTTAGCAAGGGCAGCCCCTTCAAATTGTGCAGGGGATTGAAACGTTCCAGCCGAGAAGACAGGAAACGAAGACCCGAAATAGCAGAAGGAACGAGGCCCGCAAGCGGGGAAGACGTGTCCACGCCCTGCTCGGCGGGGCGCCCCGAAACGGAGCGTTCATTCGCCGGAGCGGAGGGGGTTGAGGGCTGAGAATCCGTTGCACTGGGAGAGACACGGCGGGCGGACATCAGGTAAGAAGAAGGCTGAGGGGCGGATGCACGACGGGAGGAGCCTCGAGCGGCGCGCGCGGACTGCCGTGCGTGCGCGGGGTGAAGTACCACCAATCCTTCCGGAAGGGTAACAGATGCAGAGGCACGGTGAGGAGCCAAAGAAGCTGCAGTCATAATTGTGGTTCCTTTCTCTCCAGCTCACTCCCGCGGCGATCCGACGGGGGTGAACAGTGCCGACTCTCTCTAGACTCGGCGGGTGAGTTGAGTGTGGTTGTTCGCTTTCTGTGGGGGCCCAGTGAAGGAACGTTCGAAGAGTCGCCCCACGGGCTCAATCTTCAGAGCCCTCCTTCAACTGGAGAGGGCCGGCCGGTTTTCCGTTCGAATACTCTCGAACATTCGACACCTCCACCCACACCCCCATAACAGAATGGGTATTCGAATTGCATCGGAAATAATCCATCATCGCCCGAAATTCGGGTGGATTTTCCATTTAGTCCGAATCCATGTTCTAAAGTCTAGCAGATACATACTAAAAATTCCTGCGGTTTCGAAGAAAAAATCTAGTATATTTGTTTGAATTTGTCGGTGAAGTGTTCTACACTGATGTCAAGAGATGTTCCACACGCTCGTGATGAGTTCCATCATCGCGGGGCGTCACCCATGACGGATATAGATTCTGGTTTACCCCTGACGAGATAAGGGGTCCTACTCGCCTATACCGTGCGATATACGTCACCGCGGAACAAACATGTGGACGACCCATCCGTGCTCCGGCGAAGGTACGTAGCCTTCGACGACACAAACCGAAGGAAAAGATATGGCAACAGCACCCCGCCCGGCGCTGACCGCGCGCCAGCAGAAGATTCTTGACGCGATCCGCACCGAGATTGAACAGAAGGGCTATCCGCCGTCCATGCGCCAGATTGGCGACATGGTGGGTCTTGCTTCTCTCTCTTCGGTGACCCATCAGCTTGGCCGACTCGAAAACATGGGCTACATTCGCCGCGATCCCAAGCTCCCGCGTGCCATTGAGGTGCTCGATGAGAATGGTGCCGGCATCCACACTCCCCTGCCTGAGCTTCCGAACTTTGAGGTCGGCGAGGATGACCTTGTGCCCGTCCCTCTCGTCGGTCGCATCGCCGCAGGCGGTCCCATTACCGCCGAGCAGTCCGTGGAGGATGTGCTCGCTCTGCCGCGCCAGCTGGTTGGCAACGGCAAGCTCTTCATGCTCAAGGTCAAGGGCGATTCCATGATTGACGCCGCAATCTGCGATGGCGACTGGGTCGTCGTGCGCGAGCAGCACACCGCAGATAACGGTGACATCGTGGCCGCTCTGCTGGATGATGAGGCCACCGTGAAGGTCTTCCGCCAGGTTGATGGCCACACCTGGCTCATGCCGCGCAACGCAAGCTATGAGCCGATTATGGGTGATCGCGCCACCGTCATGGGCAAGGTCGTCTCGGTATTGCGTAGCCTCTAATTCCCCGCTCTTCGCGAGAGCATCATGGGGTGCTATGCCTCCCGGCGCCAACGCCCCAATCTGGTAGCTACGTCCTTTGAGACTTCAGCGCTTCCAAAGCCCATAACGAACAAAGCCCCCGGCACTCGCAAGTTTGCGAGTGCCGGGGGCTTTTCTCTGACTCTACGGGGAAATAGCCCTGCGGGGAAAACGCGCCGCCCGCTCAATACACAATGGCCCGCTCAGCACACGTCGGGTCGAGGCTATCTATCAATAGATTCCGAGAGGCGGGCCAGCGCCCCCACCACGGCCTGCTTATTCTGCGTGGGCCACATCGGCGGCATAGCCTTCATCAGGTAGCCACCGTAGCGCTTCGTCGCAAGTCGCGAATCCAGAACCGCCACAACTCCGCGGTCGTCTACCGAACGAATCAGGCGACCCGCGCCCTGCGCCATGCGGATAGCCGCGTGATGCGCCGAGACGGCCATGAAGCCGTTGCCGCGGTGACGGTTCACCGACTCTGTACGAGCCTGCGCAATCGGGTCATCCGGGCGTGGGAACGGGATGCGGTCCATCACCACCAGGCGGCAGGAATCGCCGGGGACGTCCACGCCCTGCCACAGGCTCATCGTGCCGAACAGGCACGAGTCGACGTCCTCGCTAAACTCCTCCACGAGGGCCTTCAGCGAAGACTCACCCTGCAGAAGAATGTTCAGGTCACTGTGCTCACGCATGTACTCGGCGGCGCGCTCGGCGGCGCGCTTCGAGGAGAACAGGCCCAGGGCGCCACCTTCTGACGCTTCACACAGCTCGCGAAGTCGCTCCAGCTGGCCCTCGTGCACGCCAAATCCCGGAGGCTTCAGGTCCCCAGCAACGTACATGATGCCCTGTTTGCGGTAGTCGAAGGGCGAGCCCACGTCGATGCTCGTCCAGCGGGGAGCGCCCTCCCCCTGCAAACCGAGGGCACCGGCGGCAACGTCGAAGGAATCACCCACTGTCAGGGTCGCGCTCGTTAGGATCACGGTGCGGTCGGCGAACAGGCCATCGCGCAGCTGCAGGCCAACGCTTAGCGGGGCGATATTCAGGGTTGCCGGGTCGGTATCGGAGGCAGCCACGTAGCGGCCGTTCTCCCAACCGCCCTGACGCGAAACCCACAGCACATCCTGCTCAGCCGAGGCTTCCAGGATGCGGTTGCTCACCTCGTGCACCTCCGAAACGCGGGAACGGGCCATCTGCAGGCCTGCGTCAACTTCTTGGCCGTCCGGTTTCGTGTCGGAAAGTGCGGCGCGGGCCGCATCGTTCACAGCGGACAGGGCCGTAAGCAGGCGACCATCCAAGCCCTTCAACAGGCCCTCAGGCAGGCCCTCCAGCGCGGTTTCCAGGGTTCCGGCGGCCATCTCCAGGGCGCCGGAGTCGGCCTTAGAATGTTTCTTCACGCCTCGGGCGGCGCGGTGAACCATCGCAACCGTCAAAGAACCAGACACGGCACCGGTCACGCGGTCCACCAGCTCGTGGGCCTCGTCAATGATGACGGTCTCGTGTTCGGGCAGAACCTTCATGCCTTCGAAAGCGTTAATTGCCAGCAGGGCATGGTTCGTAATGACAATGTCAGCCTCAGCGGCGCGGCTACGCGCCATCTCGCTGAAGCATTCCTCCACCAGAGGGCAGCGGCGGCCCAGACATTCGGCGGCCCTCACCGACACCTGCGCCCACGCGCGATCGGACACGCCGGGCTTGAGCTCGTCGCGGTCACCGGTCTCCGTACGGTCAGCCCACTCGCGCAGGCGCACGACCTCCTCGCCCACACGGGAGGTCGAAGACGGCATGTCGAAGAGGGCATCCGGCTCGTCTTCGGGGTAGCCACCCTCCAGCTTGTGCAGGCACAGGTAGTTATTGCGGCCCTTGAGCAGAGCCACCTGCGCTTGAGATTCCGGGCGCGGCTCCAGCGCTTCCAAAAGACGCGGGATGTCGCGGTTCACGATCTGCGCCTGCAGGGCAAGGGTCGCCGTCGCTACCACAATTGGCTGGTCGGACTCCCCCACGCGTGCGAGGGCCGGGACCAGGTAGCCCAGAGACTTACCGGTGCCGGTACCCGCCTGAACCAACAGATGCCTCTGCAATTCGAGGGCCTGCGCCACGTGTGCTGCCATGGTGCGCTGGCCTTCACGTTTCTGCCCACCGGTGGCCTCCACAACCTCGTCGAGCAGGTTCAGGACGTCCTTAGCGCCGGGCAGGGTCTCAAGCTCCTGCCCGGTGAATCGGGTACTGTCGGTTGTGGATTCTGGGGCGGCCCCGGAGGCGTTTTTGGGCGCGCTGGTGCATCCCGTCGTCTTCTGCGTCACGTTGACCGGTTCCTAGTGAGTCTCGGCGGTATCGGCCTCGGCTGTGAGGGCGCGGGCCTCAGCCAGCTCCTCTTCCAGGACCTCCAGCAGGTCGCCCTCCAGCACGTACTCGGCCAGATCCGAGGCGACATCTTCACGGACCAGAGCAACTACGAACGTGCCGTCCGACACGAAATCGGTGCTCTTAATTTCGGCATCCCACTCGTGTAGGCGCGAAATAATCTCACCGTGGTTGTAAGGAATCAGTAGCTTGACCTCAATCGAAGGGCGCGGAATCGTGTCCGCAATCTTCTGCTTAAGCTCCTCGATGCCCTCACCGGTACGCGCCGAAACAATCACATGCTCCGGCTCGCGCTGACGCATACGTTCCAGCACGAACGGGTCGGCGGCGTCCGCCTTATTCAGCACAATGATTTCGGGGATGTGGCGGGCATCCACCTCGGCGAAGACCTCGCGGACCGCGCGAATCTGGCCCTCCGGGTCGGGGTGCGAAGCATCCACCACGTGCAGGATCACGTCGGCGTCCGCAACCTCCTCCAGGGTGGAGCGGAACGCCTCAACCAGCTGGGTCGGCAGCGAACGCACGAAGCCCACCGTGTCGGAGAGGGTATAGCCGATGCCGTCGGGGGTCTGCGCCTTACGGACGGTCGGGTCCAGGGTTGCGAACAGGGCATTCTCCACGAGCACGCCGGCATCGGTCAGACGGTTCAGCAGGGAGGACTTACCGGCGTTCGTGTAACCGGCAATAGCCACCGAGGGCACGCGGTTGCGGCGGCGGTTCAGACGCTTCGTCTCACGCGCCGGAGCCATCGCAGCGATTTCACGCTTGAGCTTGGCCATACGAGCGCGCAGGCGGCGACGGTCCATCTCGATCTTGGTTTCACCGGGACCACGCGAACCGATGCCTTCACCGGAGGCGGCACGGCCACCGGCCTGACGGGACAAGGACGCACCCCAACCACGCAGACGCGGCAACATGTACTCCAGCTGAGCCAGCTCAACCTGCGCCTTACCTTCGCGGGACTTAGCGTGCTGAGCGAAGATGTCGAGAATCAGGGCGGTGCGGTCAATGACCTTGACTTTCACAATGTCTTCGAGGGCACGACGCTGAGAGGGAGCCAGCTCGGAGTCGACAATCACGGTGTCGGCGCCGGTGGCCTCCACGATGTCCTTGAGTTCCAGGGCCTTGCCGGAGCCGAGGAAGGTGCCCGAATCGGGCTTGAGGCGGCGCTGAACCAGGCCGTCCAGTACCTCGGAGCCTGCGGTCTCGGCCAGCGCGGCCAGCTCACGCAGGGAGTTCTCGGCGTCCTCAACGGTGCCTTCGGTCCACAGGCCGGCCAGCACCACGCGCTCCAGGCGCAGCTGGCGGTACTCGACCTCGGTCACGTCCTCCAGCTCTGTGGAGAGGTTAGCTACTCGGCGCAGGGCGCGGCGCTCGGCGAGGTCTTCCTGGTCTCCATCGAACTCGGAGTGCTCGCGCTGAACATCGGAAATTTCACGCGCGCGGGTGTCGAGCACGCGGTGGCTACCGCGCGTCGGCGCGCTCTCGTGATGCGCGGTGCCCGCGGCATCGTAGGTGGTCAGTGAGGGGGCGGACTGGGAGCGGCCCAGAACGCGGTCCACGGTGCGGCGTAGCTGCTCGTCGCTCGGCAGCTTCTCGGCCTCGGATACGGAATTATTCTTAGAAGTCATACGCCTTCCATTCTACCGCCGTTGCCCCGCTCGGGTAGGGGGTTTGGTCACCTGTGCGCTCAGGGCGTGCAGGCGGGCACGGCGGTGTGCGGGCCATGAGCGTCAGGCGTGATCGGGGCGCCGTTCGGCCCCGGAAGCCGGAGGGCGCGGGCCGCCCGGTACACTGGATAGCATGAGCGAGCAGCATTACTTTTCTGAGATCCCCGAGACGGAGTTCAAGCCCCGCCCCGTGCAGGTGGAGCTGGCAGGCCGCAAGGTCACCGTCACCACCGCCAACGGCATCTTCAGCCCCTCCGGCATCGATAAGGGCACGGCCATCCTGCTTCAGGAGGCGCCCGAACCCCGCGGCGAGCGCCTCCTTGATATCGGCTGCGGTTGGGGCCCCATCACCCTGACCCTGGCGATGCTCGCCCCGCAGGCTCAGGTGCACGCCGTGGACGTCAACTCCCGCTCCATCAGCCTGACTGAGCACAACGCCGCTGCGCTCAGACTACCGAACGTCACCGTGGGAACCCCGGACTCAGTGGACCCCGAGCTGCGATTCGACACCATCTGGTCGAATCCGCCAATTCGCGTAGGCAAGGAGGTTCTACACGAGATTCTGCTGACCTGGTTGCCACGCCTGGCCCCCGAGGGGGAGGCATACCTGGTGGTGCAGAAGAACCTCGGCTCCGACTCACTGCAGAAGTGGCTGGATGCGAAGCTGGACGAGCTGTACCCAGGCGAGTTTGAGGTGTCACGCTACGCAACGGCGAAGGGCTTCCGTATTCTGCAGGTGCACCGCTACGAGGACTAAAACCTGTAGCGCAGATTGCTAAAAAACATAAAAGCGGCGGGTGTTTTCTGACAACAAGTTCAGAAAACACCCGCCGTTTGTCTATATCAAGTCTCTACCTAGGACTGTTCGTTATCGCAATACGACGGTCGCAACCATCTGCGCCGGACCAGCCAAGACAACATGCTCCAGGTCGTCCGGGCCCAGCACGAAAGTCACCGCGAGGGTACCGCCGGGCACGTGTACGAGCCATTCGTCCGGTGCTTCCTCGCCGCCCCAGAAACGGGTCGCCGCAGCCGCCGCACACGCGCCGGTACCGCAGGAGAGGGTCTCGCCCACACCGCGTTCGTGCACGCGCATACGGATAGCGCCCACGTGGGTGCTACCGTCGTTTTCCAAATCGACCGGAACCACAAATTCGACGTTCGTGCCATCTGCGGGCACGGGGTTGACCTGCGGCTGGCTGTGCAGGTCCAGGCCGTCCAGCTTGCCCTCGGAGCCGAGCATGACCACGGTGTGCGGGTTGCCCATCGAGATGGACAGGCCAGCACGCGGAGTCTTCAGGCCACGTGCAGACACCAGGCTGTCCTCGCCTCCCTCACGGGCGGCGTCACCGTGAATAAAGCTCCACGGGCCCATATCAATCGCGTAGCCTTCCTCGGTACGGGCGACGGTCTTCACGCCGGCACGGGTACCAATCTGCACGGTCTGGCCAATCTCAAGCTCAATCAGGCCCTCGGTGCGCAGGTACTCTACGAAGGCTCGCACGCCGTTGCCGCACATCTCTGCGATAGAGCCGTCACCGTTGCGGTAGTCCATGAACCACACAGCGTCAGGGTATTCCTCGAGGAGCTTCTGACCCGCGCGGGAGGCGGTGCTGTGGGCAGCACGAATGAAGCCGTCCGCGCCGATGCCGAAGTGGCGGTCGCAGACGCGGGCGACCAGCTCGGGGGTGAGGGCAATCTCTGCGTTTTCGTCCGTCACGAAGACGAAATCGTTACCGGTGCCGTGACCTTTGGTGAGGGTCAGGCCTGCCAGCTCGCCCCAGATGGAAGGGTTCTCGCTCATATGCTGTCCTTAAAGTTGGTGACCAGTCCGTCAATGATTTTACCGCGCCGACCGGTTCGAAGGGGTATCTGTTTGGCTACGGCTCGTTATTGTGGCTTATCGGGTACCTCCTCGGATGATGGCTTCCGCCTCATCTGCAAGGGTGGGTGAGAGCGCATCCAGCCAGTGCACACGCGGGTCCGCACGGAACCAAGTCAGCTGGCGGCGCGCAAACTGGCGGGTAGCAATCGTTGTATCCTCAATCGCCTGCTCCACACTGTAGTCCGCATCCTCAAGGGCGCGAGCGAACTGCGCGTAACCAATCGCGCGGGAGGCGGTCTTCCCCTCCTGCAGCCCCTGCTCGTTCAGTGTGCGAATCTCATCGAGCAGACCCTGCTCGTGCATCAGCTCCACGCGGCGGTGCAAACGCTCGTGCAGCAGGGCACGATCCATATCCAGACCAATCTGAATACTCTCAGTCACGTACTCGCGCACCGGCATGAACGCCGAGAACGGGCGGCCCGTCACCTCGAACACCTCCAGGGCACGAATAATGCGGCGCTCATCCTTCACGCGCGCTGCCGACTCCGGGTCTACCTCCGCCAGGCGGGCATGCAGAACACCAATACCCTCGGTACGCGCCTGCTCCTCCAGGCGCTCACGCACCCGCGCATCCGTGCCGGGAAACTCCAACTTATCCAGGGCGGCGCGCACATACAGGCCGGAACCACCCACCAGAATCGGGTAGCGGCCACGGCCGCGAATCTGCTCAATCAGCTCACGGCTACGCTTCTGAAACTCCGCCACGGACGCCTCATCCCGCACATCCATAATGTCCAGCAGGTGGTGCGGGACGCCGCGCATCTCCTCAGCGGTGACCTTCGCGGTACCGATGTCCATGCCCCGGTAGAACTGCATGGAGTCGGCGTTAATGCACTCGCCGTTCAGGCGCAGAGCCAGCTCGATGGCGAGCGCGCTCTTACCGGTACCGGTCGGGCCCACAATAGCGATAACGGGCAGAGTTTCGGAGATAGTCATGCGCCCCATTCTACCGGTTCCCTCACCCCCACTCGCGGTGAGGATAAGGGCCCGAAGAACAGGGCGCATGATTCGTTATAGGTTTTAGGGGCGCAGACCGATGGTCGGCATACCCAGACCCACCGGCGCACCGGGCACCTGGGTGGTGCCGGTACCGCAAGAGTCAGCCTGGGAGCGGTCCCACGCGTCACCGGCGCGGGTGCGGCGTAGCTGGTACTGCTCGGCGGTCGGGTCAGAAATCAGGTGGAAGGAACCAGCCTCGGTAATAGGCACGGTGACCATGTCGCCGGGGCGGGGAGTCTCGCAACCTTCGGGCACCGAGAAGTGCACAAGGCGCTGGTCCGGGCCACGGCCCGAGAGGCGGTGGGTCTGCTCGGCCTTACGACCGGCCTCCGCAACCACCATCAGCTCAACGGTCTTACTGAGCTGCTTGCGGTTCTCTTCACCGGCGATGCGGTCCTGCAGGGCAATCAGACGCTCGTAGCGTTCCTGCACGACCTCCTTCGGGATCTGGTTCTCCATGGTCGCCGCCGGGGTGCCGGGACGAATCGAGTATTGGAAGGTGAATGCGGAGGAGAAACGAGCCTGCTCCACAACCTTCAGAGTCTCCTGGAAGTCCTCTTCGGTCTCGCCGGGGAAGCCCACAATAATGTCGGTGGTAATCACGGCGTTCGGGATGCGCTCGCGCACCTTGTCCAAAATGTTCAGGAACTTCTTGGAGCGGTAGGAGCGGCGCATGTCCTTAAGCACCTTGTCGGAGCCGGACTGTAGCGGCATGTGCAGAACGGGCATAACGTTCGGGGTCTCGGCCATCGCGTCGATCACGTCGTCGGTAAACATAGCCGGGTGCGGGGAGGTAAAGCGCACGCGCTCCAAGCCCTCAATCTCACCGCAGGCACGCAGCAGCTTGGAGAACGCCTGGCGGTCGCCGAACTCCACGCCGTAGGAGTTCACGTTCTGGCCCAGCAGGGTCACCTCGATAGCGCCGTCGTCGACCAGCGCCTGGACTTCGGCAAGCACGTCGCCGGGGCGGCGGTCCTTCTCCTTACCGCGCAGGGACGGCACGATGCAGAAGGTGCAGGTGTTGTTGCAACCCACGGAGATAGACACCCAGCCGGAGTACACGTGATCACGTTTGGTCGGCAGAGTCGAGGGGAACACCTCGAGAGATTCGAGCAGCTCCGCCTGCGCCTCGTGGTTGTGGCGGGCACGCTCCAGCAGGGCCGGCAGGGAGCCGATGTTATGGGTACCGAAAACGACGTCCACCCAGGGCGCCTTCTCGATAATGGCGTCCTGGTCCTTCTGCGCCAGGCAGCCGCCCACGGCAATCTGCATGCCCTCATGGCGGCGCTTGACGGGGGCCAGCTGGCCGAGGTTACCGTAGAGGCGGTTGGCGGCGTTTTCGCGCACCGCGCAGGTATTGAAAACAACCAGGTCGGGTTCGACGCCCTCCTCAGCACGAACGTAGCCGTTAGCTTCGAGCAGACCCGACATTCGTTCGGAGTCGTGCACGTTCATCTGGCAGCCGAAAGTGCGCACTTCGTAGGTGCGGGGGCTGGTTTCGGTGGTCTGGGCGGAATCGCTGAGGGTCGAAGTCATGCCCTATAGGGTATCCGATGGGAGATAATGGCTCTATGCAGGTTTCCCTTAGTAGTGACATTTCGCGTTTTTCACCGAACGATTCTTCCGGCTCTTCCGATGTCCCCGCGCAGCAAGCGGAGGCTCCCAAGGCGCTGAACCCGGAGGGGGCCGCCCCCGAGGCCGAGCGCTCCCCTAGCGGCGAGGCCGACCCTACCGGCAACGCCCTCGACGAGGCCCTCATCCAGGAGGCCATCACCCTCTACACCCCCGTGCCGCCTCAGGCGAGCGCAGACTCCGCCGCGATGCGCCGCAATCTCTCGCGCATGCTGGCCTGGGTAAGGGGCCTGGAGCAATCCGGCGGCCGCGACCTTGCGAACGTACGGATCCTGGGAACCGGCATGCGCTCGGTCGTGGTGCGCGTGAACTTTGATGATTCCGGCCCCGCGGAAGCCGCCGAGGCCCTGCCCTCCTCCCTGATTCTTAAGCGCTACCGCCGCAAAGATTCCACGCAGAACGCCGGCGGCTTCGGCTACCTGCGCGAACGCTACGGCCTGCCGGCCCTCAACGAGCAGGTGCTCGGGCTCTTCCCGCGGTTCTACGGTGCCGACGCCGAACTGCGGGTTATCGCGCTCGAGGATGTCAGCGCCGGGACCGCCGAGGGCGAGCAGTACTCGGTCGCCCACGCCCTGCTGGAGGGCACCGAACAGCAGGCACTGGACGCGCTGAACTACTACATTGAGGCGTACCATTCCCTTGCCGCCAGCGGCATTATGGGTGAGGCGGTGGAGGATTACCGCCTGAACCTGGCGCGTGCCGACCGCAAGGCACAGTTCCCGGGCGCTATTGCCTCGCCGGGGTTGGCCGAGCGCGGTTTGAAGAAGCTGTACGGTGTGGCTGATGAGGCACGCACCCCCGAGCACGATGCTGACAGCCCAGCTTCCAGCCCAGCCGCGCATGAGGACGCGCCCATTCTTCCCGCCGCGGTGGAGGAACTCTCCTTCCGCTTCCGCCGCGTTCTGCAGCCCTTCTTCACCAAGCGTCCGCCCGTTCCTGAGCAGTTCAAGCTCAACCGTGGGCGCGTCTACATGCTGTCCTCGGGCGATTTTTCGCCGCAGAACGTGCTCATCGGCCCGGCCGAGGACGCGCCGGTGCGCATCGTTGATGCTGAAGGTACCTGCCTGCACCACCGCGGCTTCCCCTTCGTCGAAGCTATGTTGGGCTTCCCCTCCTCGCCGGAGTACCCGCGCTATCGGGTGGACCGCCAGCGGGCCCTACCGGCGCTGTACTCCGCGCTCTTCGACGACGCTCCGCTCGAGGCGCACCTCGCCGAGGATCTCGCGGTGTGCACCGCGATCACGGTGTGCGTGCTCGTGGAGCTCTACTCCGCTTCCCCGCGCGCGACCCTGCTCCCGATGATTCGCCGCGAGGGCGCGCAGCTGATGCGCCTGCTCCTGCAGATTTCGGGTTCTCAGGATGCAACGCTCGCCGAATGTGCAGAGCGTCTGGACGCACCCGAGTAGGGAGCGACTATAGGCCTTTGACAGGGCGCTTTATGGCTTGAAAAAGAACAAGGGTGAGCCCGCCACAGAGTATGTCTGTAGCGGGCTCACCCTTTTGTTCCTCATAGCGCGGAGCGTACCCGCACAGTCCTCCTGCCAATCTCTTATCGAAGGCCTCTACCAGAGGTCATCCTCCGCGCCGTAGGCAGCGAGTTCCTCACGAACCACCGACATCGACACCGAGGAGGAGTACCCGCGGCGAGCCAGCATCCCCAGCAGTCGGCGGGTGACCCTATCCTTTTCAGCTCGGTCGCTCAGATTCATACCGGGGCGCAGCTTCTTACGCACCAGCTCGGCGGCGTCCTCACGTTCCTGCTCGTCGGTGCGCTGAGCAAGGGCGTTCTCCGCTTCTTCACCGCGCACCCCGCGTTCAGCGAGCTCACGGCGTAGCGCGGCGCGGGAGAGCTTCTTGGTGCGGCTCTTCTGCGCCACGAACGTTTGGGCGTATTCGGCATCGTCAATGAGTTTTGCAGCCTCGAACTTATCGAGCAGCGGCTCGATGAGCTCCGCCTCGAAGCCTTCTGCCTGCAGCTTCTTACGCAGCTGACCTCGGGTTTTTGCCGAGTACGCCAGCTGGTTGTACACAATGGTCTTGGCGCGCGTGTAGGGGTCTGTTTCTTCCGCGGCGCGGGCGGCACGCACCTTATGTTTCCAGGAGGGTTGCTGCCCACCCATCCCCGCGGAGCCGTTCCCGCCGTTTCTCGGCGCGTGAGCCTCAGAGGCTTGAGAGCCTCGAGAGGCGGCCGGGCGCTTGCCGCTACCGATGCCCTGCGCCTCTTCCTCGGCGATGCCTCGAATAAAGGCTTCCTCGGCCGCGGTGAGCTTCTCGTTCAAGTTGCTTCCCTCCCTGAATAGGTTGCTCCCCGAGCCGCGGCCCGAGGGGCTCTTTCGGGTTTCCTCGTCGTCGCTCCGAGCCCCGAAGGCGGGCGCGTAGGGCGAGCGCTTCTGCATCTTTTCCCGCTGCGCCGGGCTCATGCGACGGAATCCGCGCTTGTAGTCGGTGTTCTTGGAGGCACGCGAAGACTTGCGTTTCTTCTGCTTATCCCGCTGAGCTGCTTGCCTCTCAATTTCTTCTTTTTCTTCGGCGGTGAGCCCCGACCCGATGGATGCGGCACCGGCCCGGCTCATGCGACCGGCCGCCATGGGGCGCGGTTCTGCGCCTCCCGGCATGAAGGCCCGCACGGGAGCTTCATCGATGGAGACGGCTGGCAAGTTCGGGTCCACTCGCAGGCTGCGGCGCGGCGAGCCCTCGGAGGATTCTTCGGCCCCTTGCTCCGCTTCCCCACCCGGTACGGGTTCGAAGGGCGCCGTGGGCACCGGAAAGTAGCCCGGGTAGTCGCCACCGTTATCGCGGGCGATGCTTTCTTCAACAAAGCCGTGGGCCGCCGGATGCCAGTCCGGGAACTCCTCAGCGGCTACCGGATCCGTAGCCCTGTTCCGCACCCATTTCGTAGGTGCGTGTCCCTTAGACACAGATGGTTCTGGTACAGGTTTTTTCGATACAGGTTTTTCGTGCGGCAGCGTAGCGGGCGCGGGGTCCAGAACAGCAGGAGGCGCCTCCCAGGTAAGGGTAGGCTCCGCCAGGGGTGCGGGCGCTTCGAAGTTGAGCGCCTCGAAGCCTCCTACCTCAACCGGAGGGGCAGCAGGCTCAAAGGAAACAGAGGCAGAGAAGTCAGAGCTCTCGAAGGCTGAACCCTGCAGAGCTGAGGAACCGAAGTGCGGTTCGGTCGCCTCCAGCGCCGTGAAACCGGCGTCGCCGTCACGCGCGCTATTTTGCTCGCGCTCTTCGTGACTACTCTGTTCAGTCATGCTCAGTTCCTCCTCTCCTTCGTTGGCCCCGCCGGAGCCCGTGTGCCTCCAGCGGGAGGCGCTCCCCCATTGTATCGAGCCGCATCGCACTCGGTTCCGGCTTAAACGGCAATCGCCGCGCACCGTGCGAAAAGCACAGCGCACGGCGATTACCACGCGTTGTCGAGCGGGCCGCACATCCTATCGGGGACGGGCCAGGGTTTAGAACTCCTCAGCCAACTCGTCCAGCGGATCGTTCTCGGTACCCTCGACCTCTGCGGCCTCCTCGGTGGGCTCCTCCTCGATGATGCCCAGCTTCACCAAAACCTTGTACTGCAGTTCCTCGGTCAGCTCGGGGTTATCCTTGAGCAGCTTACGAACGTTCTCGCGGCCCTGGCCCAGCTGCTCACCGTCGTAGGTGAACCATGCGCCGGACTTCTTGACGATGTCGTTCTCCACGGCCAGGTCGAGAATACCGCCCTCGACGGAGATGCCCTCACCGTAGAGAATGTCGAACTCGGCCTGCTTGAAGGGCGGAGCCATCTTGTTCTTCACAACCTTGGCGCGGGTACGGTTACCAATCGGGTTCGCGCCGTCCTTCAGGGTCTCGATACGGCGAATGTCGATACGCACCGAAGCGTAGAACTTCAGGGCCTTACCACCGGTGGTGGTTTCGGGCGAGCCGAAGAACACGCCAATCTTCTCGCGCAGCTGGTTGATGAAAATCGCGGTGGTGCCGGTTGCGGAGAGGCGACCGGTAATCTTACGCAAAGCCTGGCTCATCAGGCGGGCCTGCAGACCGACATGGGAGTCACCCATGTCGCCCTCGATTTCGGCGCGGGGCACCAGCGCGGCCACGGAGTCAACCACCACGATGTCCACGGCGCCGGAGCCGACCAGCATATCCATGATTTCCAGGGCCTGCTCACCGGTATCGGGTTGGGAGACCAGCAGCTGATCGATGTCCACGCCCAGCTTAGCGGCGTAAATCGGGTCGAGAGCGTGCTCGGCGTCGATGAACGCGGCCACGCCGCCGGCCTTCTGCACGTTAGCCACGGCGTGCAGGGCCACGGTGGTCTTACCCGAAGACTCGGGACCGTAAATCTCAATCACGCGACCGCGGGGCAGACCGCCGATGCCGAGAGCGGCATCCAGGGCAATGGCACCGGTAGAGATAACCTCGGTGGTAGTGGTTTCCTTATCGCCCAGGCGCATCACGGCGCCCTTGCCGTAGTTCTTATCAATCTGTGCCATGACGGCTTCAAGTGCCTTGGCGCGACCCTCTTCGGGAACGCGAGCTACGCTCTGAGACTTGGTGCTCTTAGCCACGTTAGTACCTCGTTCTTTGTGGTGTCAGTGATGACGTCAATAATGTTTCTAGGATTCGGCGGGGCTCGTCGCCCGGGCTTCTCGCCTGCCGGTTCCTTCTGAGACTACTCTAGGGTCACGGCCTGACAGGATAAGGCCATTTTCACGATTTGTGGAAAAATCCCGAGGATTCTTCGAAAAATTCTCGATGTGGAAAAGTTTAGCACGAATCGAACAAAATTACGAGGTATTTTCGAATACCTCGCATAAAATTTCGGCAAATATTTTCGAATATTCGAAACCCGCCGAGGCCGCCTCAATCGGCGTGTGCTCACCTTCCGAACTCTGGAGCTCACCGTAACCCGGCAGCCATGGGTCCCCGCAACCCGTCCCCGTGGCATCTCCACCGCGCCCCAGCACTCACCGAGCTAACGCAACGGCTCCTTATCCGGACCCCAGCGGCGCTCCTGCGGAATCTCCTGTTCCTCACAGACGGCAAACCAGACCGTCTTCGGATTGACTCCGGCATCCAGCGCCTCGGCCGCCGTCCGGTGCTCCAGGGATCCCAGCACCAAATCCCGGGCCAGCACCGGGGCGTACCCAGCACCAAATTCGTGCTCCATGAGCGCCCAAAACTCGCTCAGCTTCATCACATCCTCCTTCATCTCACCCAGCGGCAAAGCGCCCATGCCCACCTGCGGAGCGCCCACCCCGGACTCTTCATTCTCACAATTCCGTCTCGTCATACGCTCGACAAAGAACCGATGCCGCACACCCTTTCGGGGTGTACGGCATCGGCCCAATAGCGGTGCGGTGCTCCCGCACCCTCACGTCTTAGAGGGAGACGTAGTAGTCGTTCTTGTAGCGCTCGGACAGCTCAGCCGGAACGGTATCCGGAATCTGAACGCCCTCAGCGACGGCCATACGATCGGCAACCTCGCGCAACATCTGGGACATCGGGATGTCCAGAGCCTGGCAAATCCAGGCCAGCAACTCGGAGGAAGCTTCCTTCTGACCGCGCTCCACTTCACTCAGGTAACCGAGGGAAACACGGGCACGCTGCGAAACCTCTCGCAGAGTGCGGCCCTGACGCTGACGGACATCGCGAAGCACCTCGCCAATAGCCTGGCGGAGGGGGACAACTCGTGCCTCCTCAATCACCGGGGCCACCTGCTGAGGGGTCTCGTCAATTTCCTTCCACTTCGTAATACCGTTGATTGATACGCGCTGCTTAGCCATGAGCTTCTTTATCACTTTCCTGAGTAGGTCTTCCCGACGTGCGGGACTGTACAGAGTTAAGCCTAACCGATTTTTAGGATGCGAGCTACAAAACTCGCTATTTTCGTCATCTTCTTCAGGCTCGTATCTATTCAAACAGACCAAGCTATGTGTTTATTCCCTTGAAGCTGGGAGAAGACTGGGAAATTCTTTGAAATGTAAAATATTTTCCCCGAGTCCTCTCCCATACCTTCCCCCAAAGCTTCACGGGCACCGCACCAGTCACCTTGCGCGCCGCCGGGCTACCACAGGGTCATGTCACAGAGCCGTTTGCAGGGTCGAACCTTAGAGGCTCTCCCTCAGAGAGCCCGAGGCGCTCCCCCGTACCGCGCGAGCCAGCAGCGCAATCGCATCCGCGGAGGCCGCCGCGCGAACCTGAGCGCGATCGCCGTCGTAGTGACGTTCGAACACCTCGCAGCCGCCCGGGGCGTGCACCCCGATAAACACGGTGCCCACCGGCTGGCCGTCCGCCGGGTCGGGCCCCGCCACGCCCGTGGTCGACACCGCGTAATCGGCACCGCACACCCGCGCCGCACCGGCCGCCATCTGGGCCGCCACCTCCGGGTTCACCGCGCCCTCGGTCGCAAGCAGCTGAGCATCCACGCCCAGCACCCGCGCCTTCACCTCATAGGCGTAAGAAATCACGCCGCCGCGGTAGTAGGCCGAGGCGCCGGGCACCGTGCAAATCGCGCCACCCACGTCCCCGCCGGTCAAGGACTCAGCCGTGGCCACCTGCACCGGACGTTCCTGGGATGCGCACGCCCACACCGCATCGCGTAGCAGCAGGGCCGCCGCCTGCGGGGTACCCGAAAAAACCTCGGCGCGCGCCAGCTCGGGCGAAGCCGGCTGACCGCCTTCGTTCAGAAGAGGAACCATGATTCATCCTTTCCCGGCGGCCGGAACGACCCGACCGCCCGTTCACGCACCCGCTTCTTCCACGAGCGCCCCGGTGTTCGAGCGCCGCCACCGCTCGCCCCGGATACAGTTCGGGGGAGCGGCACAGGCCGCTCCCCCATCAACGTCTATTGAGCGCGCTGTTTCTGCGCGGCCTGGTTCTGCAGCCAGGTGCGGCGCAGGTTGTAGGCATCGCGCACATACACCAGGCCGGTCCACACTGTAATCGCCGTGACCGCACCCATCAGCACCCAGCCCGGCACCAGCCAGCCCAAGCCCAGCTGGCCCAGCGGCAGGAGCATCAGCACCAGCGCCACGGTCTGCAGCACCGTCTTGATTTTGCCGCCCATACTAGCGGCCATCACACCGTACTTGATGACGAACAGGCGCATCACCGTAATGCCCCACTCACGCAACAGAATTACGATGGTCACCCACCACCACAGCTCGCCCAGAGCCGAAAGCACAATGAACGCGGCTCCGGTCAGGAACTTATCGGCAATCGGGTCGGCAATCTTGCCGAAGCTCGTGATGAGGTTGCGGGAACGCGCCAGATAGCCATCGGCCCAGTCCGTGAGCATGGCAAGAATAAAAATAATCCACGCCAGCCAGCGGTGGGTCGGGTCATCGGCACCGAAAGTACCGCCGCTAACCAGCGCCACGATAAAGAAGGGCACCGCGATAATGCGCAGAACCGTCAGCACGTTGGGAACGTTCCAATTCGACGTGCGAGGCTGCACCACCCGGACCTCATCGGTGGGGGCTGGGGTGTGAGCGTCGCTCATGGGTGCTCCTTAGAGTCGGCGGGCTCGGCGGGTGAGCCCGATGTCATGGGTTCGTTCGAGGCGGGCCATACACCGCGCGAAGCGCGAGCACAGCCCCGTCAGATAGCGGCACTGAAGGGTATCGGGAACGCACAAACGCCCCGTACGTCCATTATACGGGTGCCTCATCGGGCACCGCCGAACGTACTGGGCGCTTGTGGATAACGCGTGAGCCTAGCGGCCCGTCAGCTGCCAGGCATCCTCCGAACCCTCGTCATCGGATTCGTCGTAATAATCCGTGACGGGCTCCCCCGGGTCCACCGCGTTCGCGTACGGGTCGGCCGCCGGTGGCTCCTCACCGCGAATACGCGCCAGGGTCGCCTGCAGGTCATCCGGACGGACCAGCACCTCGCGGGCCTTCGAACCCTCCGAAGGGCCCACCACTCCCTGCGACTCCAGCAGGTCCATGATGCGGCCGGCCTTCGCGAAGCCCATGCGCAGCTTACGCTGTAGCATCGAGGTCGAACCGAACTGCGTGGTAATCACAATCTCGGCCGCCTGCAACAGATCATCGAGGTCATCGCCGATTTCCTCATCAATCTGCTTCTTCGCGGCAGACACCATCACGTCCTCGCGGTAGATGGTCGGGGCCTGCTTCTTCACGTGCTCAACCACGGCGTGAATCTCAGACTCAGACACCCACGCACCCTGAACACGCATCGGCTTCGAGGCGCCCATCGGCAGGAAGAGCGCGTCACCCTGACCAATCAGCTTCTCGGCGCCGGGCTGATCCAGCACCACGCGGGAGTCAGTGACCGAAGAAGTCGCAAACGCCATACGGGACGGAACGTTCGCCTTAATCAGACCGGTTACCACATCCACCGACGGACGCTGGGTCGCCAGCACCAGGTGAATACCCGCCGCACGCGCCAGCTGCGTGATACGCACGATGGCCTCTTCCACGTCACGCGGAGCGACCATCATCAGGTCGGCCAACTCGTCCACAATCACCAGCAGGTACGGGTACTCGTGAATCGTGCGCTTGCTACCGGGCTCCGGCTGAACCTTACCCTCGCGCACCGCCTTGTTGAAATCGTCCACGTGCTTGTAGCCGTAGTGGGCAAGGTCATCGTAGCGGGCGTCCATCTCACGAACCACCCACTGCAGGGCCTCGGCGGCCTTCTTCGGGTTCGTGATGATGGGCGTAATCAGGTGCGGAATACCCTCGTAGGCGGTCAGCTCCACGCGCTTGGGGTCGACCATCACCAGGCGTACCTGGTCCGGGGTCGAACGCATCAGAATCGAGGTAATCATCGAGTTCACGAACGAAGACTTACCGGCACCGGTCGCACCGGCGACCAGCATGTGCGGCATCTTGGCCAGGTTGGCCAGCACGAAGCCGCCCTCAACATCCTTACCCACGCCCATGACCATCGGGTGGTGGTTGGCGTGAGCCTGCGGGGAGCGCAACACATCGCCCAGGGCCACGGTCTCACGGTCCGTATTCGGAATCTCAATACCGATGGCGGACTTACCGGGGATAGGCGAAAGGATGCGCACATCCGGGCTGGCCACCGCGTAGGCGATGTTCTTGCTCAGCGCCGTCACACGCTCCACCTTCGTGGCCGGCCCCAGCTCAATCTCGTAGCGGGTCACGGTCGGTCCGCGCGAGAAGCCGGTCACGTGGGCATCCACCTTGAACTGCTCCAGCACGCTGGTGAGGGCCTCGACCACGTGCTCGTTAACCTCGGAGGATTCCTTGGCAGGCGGGCCGGAAACCAGCATCTCCTCCGAGGGCAGCACGTAGGCGCCGCGGGAGGACTGCACGACCTGCTCGCCGCGGGCTTGCTCGGTAGTCGCGGTCTGGGTGTTGTTCTGCAGGGGGCGGGATAGACCACCAGCGGGACGTGCCGCTTGCTGCGACGCGCCCTGGCTCGCACTCTGGTGCGCGCCCGCCGAATGCATGCGGGTCGGAATCGGGGCTTGATCCGCGGTAGCACCTCGGCCGGCCTCCTGAGCGGATGCACCCGCGGTCGGAACCACATCGTGGGGCCTGGTCTGCGGGGTGGACTCGGAGGGAGTCTGCTGCGAGGAGTCGGCGCTGAAACCGTCGTAGGCCTCAACATCGAAGAGAGGCTCCTCCCCCGGGATGCGGCCGTGCACCACCGCCGCACGCTGCACCTGTTCCAGACGGGCGGCGGGAGCCTGAGAGGCCTCCACGTCAAAGAGATCGGGACCGTTCGAAGCCGCGGCAGGAGCCTGGTTCAGACGACCAGGCAGACGGCTCAGGCGGTTCGGCTTGGAGCCGGTACGAGCGCCCGGAGCGGAGGTGGCAGGCTGCACGGGCATCTGGGTGGTCTCGGGGTGGGCGTCGTCCACCACAGCGTTCACGAAGGCCTCGTCACCAGCGTACTCATCGAGGGGACCGTCGTCGCCCTTGGAAGCGCCAAAGCCCAACCAGCCGCGCAGACGCGCCATCAGGCCACCGCCCGTAGAAGAGGATCGGGCCGGCTTTTCATCGTCACCGTACAGGTAGCTACGGTCGTGCTCCTCGGCGTTCAGATCCACGGTCTGGGTTGCATCATCCGAAGAGGAGCGCTCACGGGTGGTACCGTTGGGCTTCTCACCCAGGGCCAGACCCACCAGGTACAGGGTGCGAGGCACAACCTGGCGGATTGGGGTGTTGGTCATGACCATCAGCCCGGCGAGCGCCAGCAACAGGTGAATCAGAATCTCCACCGCCGTAATACCCCCGCTCAGACGAACGATGGGGGTACCGAGGATTACTCCCGTGACGCCGCCTCCGGCCCATACGGCCTCGAAACCGTCCGCGAAGGTCGGGTGCCCAGCATGACGGGCGAAGAAGAGGGAAGTGGCAATCAGCAGAAGCAGAGACCCCAAAGTCACCCGGTTATTACGTTTGACCTGGTCGGGGCTCCGGAAGACGCACCAGGCGAGCACAAAGCTGAGCACCGGAATCAGCAGGGCGCCCTGACCGAAGATACCGCCGAGCATCGTGTGCCAGGCGTCCAAAGGTGCGCGCAACAGGCCGAGAGAGGTGTGGGCGCGCCAGTTGTACCACTCAACGCCAGCACTGATCAGGCCGAAGAGCAACAGTACAAGTGCTCCGCCGTCACGACGCTGTTCGGGTTCCAGGTCGGTACGTGCCGTGCCGATCGAACGCACCGCCCCGCCAATGGCATGAGCGATACTCAGCCAGACGGAGGCGATGGCGCTGGCGATAGGATTCGTCGCCTCGGCACCGCGACGGGCACCGCCCCTCGAGGAGGTGGTGCGCTTGCGGGTGGTTTTCTTTGACTTAGCGGTCGTACTACGACCCTTCGTGGTCCGTGGAGCCATACCTTTTAGAGTATCAACCTTCCCGTTAATCTAACGATTTCTTCGTCATCCGCGAGCGCCAGGGCTACATATGGGGCGTCGAGCACTGGCGCTACGCCAGCCGAAAACCCGCTGAGCCCAGCCCGCCCGGATGCACAGGAGGCGAGGCCGACACTCGGTATCGACCCCGCCCTTACATTTCGGGCAACCCGTTTCAGGTAACCCGTTTCAGCCTCGGCTCGAAAGCCGATGCCACCTACAGGAGGCGGCCGCGCTGATATTTAGTTCTTAGCGTCCGGAGAGGTGCTCTCGATGACCACGGGCACGATCATAGGCTTGCGGCGCAGGCGGCGAGAGATCCACGCGCCGATGGTGCGGCGCACAATCTGCTGCAGCTGCTGCACGGTGTGCACCTTCTCGGGTGCGCGGTGCAGCGCGTCCTCCAGCGCGGCGGTAATCTTCGGAACAATCTCGTCAAAGACGGCGTCGTCCTCCGCAATACCGCGGGCATGGATATCCGGACCGGTCACCACACGCTTGGTCGCGCGGTCAATCGCGGTCACGATGGACACGAAGCCTTCCTCACCCAGGATGCGGCGGTCCTTCAGGTCGCTCTCGGTCACCTCGCCGACGGAACGGCCGTCAACGTAAAGGTACTCGCAGGGAATCTCGCCGACTACGGTGGCCACGCCATCGCGCAGATCCACCACGGTGCCAGACTCGCAGAGCAGCACATTCTGTGCGGGAATGCCGGTCTCGATGGCCAGGTCACCGTTGGCAATCAGGTGGCGCACCTCGCCGTGAACAGGCATGACGTTCTTGGGCTTAAGGATGTTGTAGCAGTACAGCAACTCACCAGCAGCCGCGTGACCGGATACGTGAACCTTCGCGTTGCCCTTGTGCACCACGTGAGCACCCAGCTTCATGAGGGCGTTGATGATGCGGTACACGCTGGTCTCGTTACCGGGAATCAGCGAAGAAGCCAGCACCACGGTGTCGCCCGGCTCAATCTGAATCTTGTGGTCGCCGTTGGCCATACGCGAGAGCGCCGCCATGGGCTCGCCCTGCGAACCGGTGCACATCATCACAATCTGGTCGGGGCGGTAGTCGTCGACCTTCTTCAGGTCCACGAGCACGTTGTCGGGCACCTTCAGGTAGCCCAGCTTCTCGGCGATGGTCATGTTGCGCACCATGGAGCGGCCCACGAGCACGACCTTGCGGCCGCGTTCGGCGGCGGCGTTCAGCACCTGCTGCACACGGTGCACATGCGAGGAGAAGGAAGCCACGATGATGCGGCCGCGAGCGTCACGGAAGACGTTCGAGAGCACCGGGCCGATGTTTTTCTCGGTCGGGGTGAACCCGGGAACCTCGGCGTTGGTGGAGTCCGGCAGGAACAGGTCCACGCCCTCCTCGCCCAGGTGGGAGAAGTGGCGCAGGTCGGTCAGGCGACCGTCCAGGGGCAGCTGGTCCATCTTGAAGTCACCGGTGTGCAGAACCTTGCCGGCCTGAGTGCGGATGAACACGGCCAGCGCATCCGGAATCGAGTGGTTCACTGCCACGAACTCGCACTCGAAGGGGCCGAAACGCTCCACCTGGTGCTCCTTCACCGCGAGGGTGTAGGGCTTGATGCGGTGCTCGGCCAGCTTCGCCTCCACCAGCGCCAAGGTCAGCTCAGAACCGACCAGGGGGATGTCGGGGCGGCGACGCAGCAGATAGGGAACCGCGCCGATGTGGTCCTCATGGCCGTGAGTCAGCACCATGGCAACCACGTCGTCCAGACGGTCAACAATGTAGTTGAAATCGGGCAGAATCAAATCCACACCGGGCTGGGACTCTTCGGGGAAGAGCACGCCACAGTCAACAATCAGCAGCTTGCCGTTGATTTCATACACGGTCATGTTACGACCGACTTCACCCAGGCCGCCCAAGGGCACCACGCGCAGGGTGTCCTTCTTCAGACGGGGCGGGAGGGGAAGATTCGCTTCAAAGACGCTCATCGTATGTCTCCTCTTTCTATTTTTCTTACTGTCTGTGTCGTGATTCATTCGAGGAGCCTAAGCGCCGAGCCTCTGCAAGCGAGCCTGCGCTCATCTCCTCGTTCATCACGGGAAGTCTCATGGAATACGTTCCGGAGCGGATTTCACTCCGAATCTGGGTTCCGAGGTATTCCGAAGTTTCCGCGGGTGATGTGGCATGTTTCTACTGCCTAATTAGTGCTGTACCGCGGTGGGTCAATAATCGTTTAGAACCCCTCGGGAAATACACCAGAGCGGACCCCTCGCCGTCAAAACAGCGAGGAGCCCGCGTATGGGGGCCGCGTTCTAGGTGTACCGAGGGGCACACGTCACGGTAGATATCGCCGCTACGAGCGGCCATCAATCACCGTATGGGCGGCCAGAAATCTCTTAACCTGCTTCACGCTGCCCGAGCAGAACAGCCCGGACGCATAAAAGAAGCTGGATAAAAGTTTATGCGTTTTTTAGAGTGTGAGCAAGGCTCGAGGTCATCAGGTCCTCGCGCATAGCGGCCAGCACCTCCGGCTCGGAGAGCACGTGCGGCAGGCGAACAACAGGCTGATCCAGCACGCCCTGCCACGCGAGAATCTCCTTAGCGGCCACGCAACCAGGGGCGCGACCCATGGTGGCGCGCACAATCGGAGCCAGCTCCAGGTGCAGACGCTGCGCCTCCACGAGGTCCTGAGCCACCACTGCATCAATAAGGGCGCGGAAAAGATGCGGAGCAACATGCGCAGTCACCGACACCAGGCCGACAGCACCCATTGCCATCCACGGCAGGGTCAGACCGTCATCACCGCTGTAGTAGTGCAGGTCAGTGGTTGCCATGACCTCGGTTGCGGCACCAAAGTCAGCCTTGGCGTCCTTCACAGCAACGATGCTGTCAATTTCTGCCAGGCGACGGTAAGTTGCAGGAGCAATCGGGATGCCCGCACGGCCCGGGATGTCATAGAGCATCACGGGAGTATCGGTGGCCTTAGCCACGGTAGAAAAGTGAGCGTACACACCCGCCTGGGTCGGCTTGTTGTAGTAGGGGGTCACGACCAGCAGACCGTCCACGCCGACCTTCTCAGCGCGGCGGGCCAGCTCAATAGTGTGCGCAGTATCGTTTGAACCCACACCAGCAACGATCTTAGCGCGAGAGCCGACGGCGTCCTTCACAATCTGGAAGACGCGTTCGTTCTCGTCGTCGGTCATGGTCGAGTACTCACCGGTGGTACCGCAGACCACCAGTCCGTCGTGACCATTATCGACCAGGTAATTCGCCAGGTCCGCCACCTGTTTTTCGTCTACGGAGCCGTCCTGAGCGAAGGGGGTGACCATCGCGGTCAGCAAACGACCAAAAACGGGTTCAACAAAGGTACCGGGGTTAGATAGGTTCTCAGACATACCTCCAGGTTACCCTCGAAATACAGATTTTTACCGCATACCGCATAAATTTTCATATAGTGTCGCGCAACACTTATTCGCCTGCGCACCGCTGTGAACCCTAAAGCGCCTTTTCCACGCAGGCACCAGCCTGACACCCCGAAACTAATACGCCAGTGGCCGCGCTGAGAACTCCCCCAGCACGGCCACTCAACCGTCGGAAACCCTACCGTTCCCTGCGTTATTCATAGTTACTCTTAGCGCATTTCCTTCGCAGCCCTACCCGAACGCAACGACCACGCGTTACGCATCGCCGCGCGGGCACGCTTACGCTCACCCACCGCGTCGTACATACAGGCCAGGTTGAACCAGGCCTTCCAATCCTCCGGGCTGGCCTCCACGGCCTCAGCAAAGGACTCAAACTCCGCCGTAGCAGCCTCCCGGTCCACCTTACCGCTCGGAGTGCGCGGCAGGTGATCCTCCGCCAAATCACCCGAATCAGACAGCTGCTGAGCCATCATCTGAATACGCGTACCAAAGAGAATCTCACGCACCAGGGCCCATGCGCCAAGCACGGGTAGCAGAATCATGCCAATCCCCAGCACCACGCCGGCCACCGAACCCGAAAGAAGCAGAGACATGCCGCGATCGGCCGTGTACACCAGGTACAGCACCAGCAGCGTGCAGGTCAACGCGGCGAAGGTCTTGCCGAACCCGCCAGCATCCACAGTCACAAAGACCGCGCTGAAAATCAGCACACCCAGAATGAAGGCGCGCACCACGATGGGAAGCGGCAGAATGAGCACCGTCAGCACCAGCAGAACGCACGCGCACACCGTCCACAGACGTAGCGAAGTCCACCACGGGCCGCGGCTTCGAACGGCGGAGGAAACCGGCGAACCCTCGGAAGAAGTCTGTTCAGACATCAGGCCTTCCTAAGACAAATCCATGTAGGCGTCCAGCCCCACACTCAAACCAGGATGCGCCGCAACCTCGCGCACGCCCAACAACACACCCGGCATGAACGAAGCGCGGTCAAAGGAATCATGACGAATCACCAGCTGCTGGCCGGAATCACCCAGCAGAATCTCCTGGTGCGCCACCATGCCGCGCAAACGCACCGCATGCACATGCACACCGTCCACCACCGCGCCGCGCGAACCCAACGGATCGGATGTAGTGGCGTCCGGACTCGGACCCACGCCGGCCTCGGCGCGTGCGGCCGCCACCTTACGGGCGGTGTGCACCGCGGTGCCCGAGGGAGCGTCCACCTTGTTCGGGTGGTGAATCTCAATAATCTCGACCGAATCGAAGTAGCGGGCTGCCTTGGCCGCAAACTCGGTGGCCAGAATCGAACCGATCGCGAAGTTCGGGGCAACCAAAACGCCCACGCCGGGGTGCTCACCCAGCAACTCACGCAAAGATTCCAGGCGCTCGGGGGTCCAGCCGGTCGTGCCAACCACCGCGTGAATCCCGTGCTCAACCGCGAAACGTACGTTGGCTTCGCTCGAATCCGGAACGGTCAGGTCAATCACAATCTCGGCGCCGGAGTCGACCAGTTCCTGCAGGTCATCACCGCGACCCAGGGCCGCGACCAGGTCCATGTCCTCGGCGGTGTTGACGGCGCGAACCGCCTCCGACCCCATACGGCCCGCGGCTCCAAGAACCGCTACCTTCCAAACCTTCTCGCTCATACGTTATCCGTTCCTTCACTTCTGATGTAACAGGTTTTTTGCTGACGGGTTCTCCCCAGGGCAGTGCACCCCATCATTTGGGTGGCGCGTCGTTTAGGTGGCCCGTCGCCATTTCTTCCCTTCCATTATCCCCGATGCGTTAGCGTACTCCCCCCCATGGGTTCCTTGTTGGAGGCGTCTTCTGCTCTCTCAGTTACCTCACTCAGAAAATCCGCTCGGGCCTCCGCCCCTTCGGGCCCCACCCAGGCGCTGACGTGCTGGCTTTTTGCGCCATATACACAATCCGGTATGTCATCTAATGGAAGCAAACCTATAATAGGTTGGTATTTTATTTTCAACCCGTCCCTCGGAGTACACAGACCGCATGAAGTCCCTCTTTACCTCCTCTGTACGCCCATATGAAGCGAACCGGCGTTATATTCTGCCGGGTCTGGACGGTTTGCGCGCCATCGCCGTGCTCCTGGTCATCGTGTACCACTTCTGGCCCACGGTCCTGCCCGGCGGCATGATCGGCGTGGATATCTTCTTCGTCATCTCGGGTTTTCTTATCACCTCGCTCCTGTTGCGCGAAGGCGCCCTGAACGGCCGCATCGCGCTCGGTAGCTTCTGGGTACGTCGCGCCCGCCGTCTGCTGCCGGCTATCGCCCTCATGATTCTCGTACTGGGGCCCGTAAGCCTCATCGTCGGGGGCGATATTCAGGTTAATCTGGGCCGCCAGCTACTGGGCGCAGCAACTTTCTCGTCCAACTGGATCTCCATCTTCGCCGGAAACGACTACTTCGCACAGACCTCCCCGGAGCTCTTCACGAACTTCTGGTCCCTTGCCGTCGAGGAACAGTTCTACGTTCTCTGGCCCCTGCTAATTGTTGCGTCCGGCCTGCTATTGGGCCGCCGCTGGCGGCATTTCAGCGCCATCATGGTGCTGGGAATTCTTACCTCCCTGGGTGTGGCCGCTTTCCTGCTCATGAATGGCACGCCTATCAGCCGCATCTACTACGGCACCGACACCCACCTGTACGGCCTGCTACTGGGTGCTCTGCTGGCCTTTGCCCGCCCCTGGTCGCTATACCCGCCGATGGGGAAGAAGGCGCTGTACCGTGTGGCTCAGCCCTTCGGTCTGATTGCGTTCACCCGAGTGATGGTGAGCTGGCTGAGCCTCTTCGCGCTCATCCCCTACGCAATTCTCGTGCCCGAATCTGCACCCGGTGCAATCCCCTGGGGTCTGTTCGGCGCCTCCCTGCTGGCCCTTGGCGTGATTCAGGGCATGCTGCCCGATATGCTTGCCGGCGCCTCCGAGGCTCTGCGCCGACTGCTGAACTTCGCACCCCTACGCTGGGTGGGTGAACGCTCCTACGGCCTGTACCTCTGGCACTGGCCGCTGGCCGTGGTCATGCACTACGTGCTCGGTGCCGACCGCTCCCCACTGGTGAACGTCGGCGTGCTGGTGGCGACCTTCGCCATCGCTGAGATGTCCTACCGCTGGATTGAGACCCCGATTCGACGCCGCGGCTTCCGCGAAAGCGCTAACCGCGTTATCGCTTCCTTCCAGAACGCCACCGTTAAGGCTCTGCCCATCGCGCTGACCCTGCTCGTGATTGCGGCCGCCGGTGCGACCGGCGTGGCCGTGCGCACCGCGCCGGCCATGACTACCGCCCAGCAGTCCGTTGAGGATGGCAAGCGCGCCGCGGCCGAACGTCTGAAGGCCCGCCAGGAGGCTCGTGCCAGCGCCTCCGCGAGCGCCTCGGCCGCTGCCAAGGATGGAAAGGATGCGAAGGTCAACGCCTCCGCAAGCGCCTCGGCCTCCCAGGAGGCCACCGGCCCTATCAACTCTTCGCAGGTGACCGTCGTGGGTGACTCCATCGTGGTGGCGGTCTCCCCCGATCTGTACGACAAGATGCCCGAGGCGCAGATTGACGCGGCTGAGGGACGTACCATCGCCAAGGCCCTGCCCATCATTAAGACCATGGGTGCCAGCGGCCAGATTCGACAGACCCTGGTGCTGTCGGTGACCGCGAACTCAACCATTCTGGACGGTCAGCTCGACGAGGTTCTGGCGGCCATGCCCGCCGATTCGAAGCTGGTGCTGGTGACCGGTTACGGCCCGCGCAACCTGAGCTGGATCGAGTACTCGAACACGAAGATTCACGAGTTTGCCTCCCAGCACTCCGATCGCGTGATTATCGCGGATTGGAACTCGGCGATTCGCCAGGCTCTGCAGACCCAGAGCGGTCTGCTCACTTCCGACGGCGTGCATCCCGAGGCGGCCGGCCAGGAGCTTTACGCCCGGGTCGTGGAGCAGGCCATCGCCAAGGCGCAGAAGAAGTAGCGGCGTTGCAGACAGTCACGCGCAGAAACCGCATCGAACCAGTCACGCTGGCCCGGTGACGTTGGTCGGAGCAATGCCTGGGCGGTTCTAACGCACTGAAGACCCGCTGAAGACGCGCTGAAAGGCCCGTTGGTCACTCTCGTGAGAGTGACCAACGGGCCTTTCGATTCCGCATGGGCTTTATCTCAACCGGCGAGGGACTGATGCCCCCGCACGGGCCGAACTAACGTACGATGGTCGTAATCATCTGCTGCTCGCCCAGGAACGCGGCAAGCTCGCGTACCTCTTCGAGGGAGACCGCGCGAATCTTCTCCAGCAGCTCGTCGGTGCTCGTGAACTGGCCGGAATCCATCTCCGCGCGGCCCAGGCGGGACATGCGCGAACCGGAGTCCTCGCTGCCGAGCACGGTGGAGCCGGCCAGCTGGCCGCGCACCTTCAGCAACTCCTCCTCGGTGATGCCGGCGGCCGCAAGCTTATCGAACTCGTAGCCCATGACCTCGCGCACCTGCTCGGTCTTGGCGGGCAGGCAGCCCGCGTACATGCCGAAGTAGCCGGCATCCGAATAGGCGCCAGAGAACGCGAAAGTGCTGTACGCCAGGCCGCGCTTCTCGCGAATCTCCTGGAACAGGCGCGAAGACATGCCCGCACCAAACGCACTGGTCAGCACGCTCAACGCGTAGCGGCGGTCATCGCCCGCGATGATGCTCGGGCAACCCATCACGATGTTGGTCTGCTCAAAGCCCTTCTGAACCTCTCGCAGCTCGCTCAGCGGCACGATGCCGCTGTCGGTACGCACACGGCGCGGTGCCGGGGCCACACCCTCCCGCAGGTCCCAGCCGTAGCGGGTCAGGGACTCCAGCACGAGGCGAACCATAGTGCTGTGCTCCAGGGAACCGGCGGCGGAAATCACCAGACGGTCCGGGGTGTAGTAGCGCTTGTAGTGCTCCCACACGGCATCACGCGGGACCGCCTGAATCTCTTCGGGCGTGCCGCCGATGGGGCGTCCGAGGGAGTTGTCGCCCATGAGCTGCTCCACGAAGTTCTCAAAGGCAACATCGGTCGGGTCGTCCTGATCCATCGCGATTTCCTCGAGGATCACGCCGCGTTCCTGCTCCAGGTGGGCTGGGTCCAGCAGGGCGTTGGTCACCATGTCGGTGATGACGTCCACGGCCATGGGCGCGTCGTCGTCGAGCACGCGCGCGTAGTAGCAGGTGTGCTCCTTGGCGGTTAGCGCGTTGGATTCGCCGCCCACCGCGTCGAAGGAGGAGGCAATGTCCAGGGCGGTACGGGTTCCGGTGCCCTTGAACAGCAGGTGCTCCAGAAAGTGCGTGGAGCCGAGCATGCCGGGGGCCTCGTCACGCGAGCCCACCCCTACCCAGAAGCCGATGGACACGCCGCGCGTGCCGGGCATCTTCTCGGTGATGACGCGCACGCCACCGGGCAGGATGGAGCGGCGCACCTCGTTGCCGCCCGCACCCTCGTAGATGAGGCGGCCGTGCTCGTAGTTGAGCTCTTCGGCAATCGCCTCAAGCTCGACGGGCAGAGAAATAGACATAGAGAGAAGAACCTTTCAACAGGTACGTCTGAAGGTAAGCTTTCCTGCCCTATTACCTGTAGGCAGTCTCACAGTTGATAGGGCGGAAAAGCATCAAAAGATACAGGGCAAGCACAGCGAAGGGGCGTCCGGTGCACCCGGCGGGGAGTGAACCGCGCCGGGTGCGCCGAACGCCCCTCATCACTTAGCGGGGGTTACGACTACTCGTCGTCGCCGCCCTCAACGACCGGTGCGAGCGAAAGCTTGCCGCGGTCATCAATCTTGGTGATCTCCACCTGAACCTTCTGGCCCACGGAGACAACGTCCTCAGCGTCAACCACGCGCTTGCCGCCGTTGAGCTTACGCATCTCGGAGATGTGCAGCAGACCGTCCTTACCGGGGGTCAGCGAGATGAAGGCGCCAAAGTCGGTCACCTTCACCACGGTGCCCAGGTAGCGCTCGCCGACCTCGGGAACCTGCGGGTTCGCGATGGCGTTCACGGCGGCGCGGGCAGCCTCGGCGGAGGGGCCGTCGGCTGCGCCAATGTACACGGTACCGTCGTCCTCGATGGAGATGTCGGCGCCGGTGTCTTCCTGAATCTGGTTGATCATCTTACCCTTGGGGCCGATAACCTCACCGATCTTAGCAACGGGGATCTTCACGGAGATAATGCGCGGTGCGAACTCGCTCATCTCATCGGGTGCGTCGATGGCGCTGGTCAGCACATCCAGGATGTGCAGACGAGCCTCGCGGGCCTGGGTCAGTGCGCCAGCCAGCACGGAGGCGGGGATGCCGTCGAGCTTGGTGTCCAGCTGAATAGCGGTCACAAACTCGGAGGTACCTGCCACCTTGAAGTCCATGTCGCCCAGTGCGTCCTCGGCGCCCAGGATGTCGGTCAGTGCGGCGTAACGGGTCTCGCCGTTCACCTCGTCAGACACCAGGCCCATCGCGATACCCGCGACGGGTGCGCGTAGCGGCACGCCGGCGTTCAGCAGGGACAGGGTCGAGGCGCAGACCGAACCCATGGAGGTCGAGCCGTTAGAGCCCAGCGCCTCGGAGACCTGGCGGATTGCGTATGGGAACTCCTCGCGCGAGGGCAGCACCGGCACGAGAGCACGCTCAGCCAGGGCGCCGTGACCGATTTCACGGCGCTTGGGCGAGCCCACGCGGCCGGTCTCACCGGTGGAGTACGGCGGGAAGTTGTAGTGGTGGATGTAGCGCTTGGACTTGACCGGGTGCAGGGAGTCCAGCTGCTGCTCCATCTTGAGCATGTTCAGGGTGGTTACGCCCATAATCTGGGTCTCGCCGCGTTCGAAGAGGGAGGAGCCGTGCACGCGGGGCAGAACCTCAACCTCGGCAGTGAGCTGACGGATATCGGTCAGGCCGCGGCCATCGATGCGCACCTGCTCGGTGAGGATGCGCTGACGCACGATGTACTTGGTCAAGGCGGCGAATGCCACGGAGACCTCATCAGCACGCTCTTCGAATTCCTTACCTTCGCCGGTCAGAGCCTCCATGAGGTCTTCCTTCAGCTCGGCTGCGGCGGCTTCGCGCTCCTGCTTGCCGGCGATGGAGTACACCTCGACCAGGCGGTCTGCGGCGAATTCCTTCACGGCCGCATCGACGTCCTCGCCGTGGCCGCCGAAGAAGGGCAGTTCGAGGGCGGGCTTGCCGGCGCGGGCAGCCAGGTCAGCCTGGGCCTTGCACAGGGCGGCGATGAAGGGCTTAGCAGCCTCCAGACCCTGGGCGACGACCTCTTCGGTGGGGGCGGTCTGGCCGTCCTCCTTGATGAGCTTCCAGGAGTTGTCGGTGGCCTCAGCCTCGACCATCATGATGGCTACATCTTCGGTACCGTCAGCCTTGGTGACGATGCGACCGGCCACAGCCATGTCGAACACGGCGTTCTCGAGCTGGGAGTACTTGGGGAAGCAAACCCACTGGCCGTCAATCAGGGCCACGCGCACGCCACCGATGGGGCCGCTGAAGGGCGCGCCGGAGAGCGAAGTCGATGCCGAAGCCGCGTTAATCGCGAAAGTGTTGTAGATTTCGTCCGGGTTGTAGGTCAGGACGGTCACGACGACCTGCACCTCGTTGCGAATGCCTTTGGTGAAGGCGGGGCGCAGCGGGCGGTCAATCAGGCGGGCAGCCAGAATGGCCTCGGTGCTGGGGCGACCTTCGCGGCGGAAGTAGGATGCCGGAATCTTACCGGCTGCGTACATGCGCTCTTCCACGTCCACGGTCAGCGGGAAGAAGTCGAAGCCCTCACGGGGGGACTTACCGACCACGGTTGCGGAGAGCAGGGTGGTCTCGTCATCGATGGTGACGAGCACCGAGCCGTTAGCCTGCTTGGCGAGACGGCCGGTTTCAAAGCGCACGTGGCGCTTACCGTAAATGCCGTTGTCGATTTCGACTTCGGCAAACTGGATTTCGGGACCTTCCACGGTTCCTTCTTTCTCTTGGTCAGCCGGTGCGTAGCGCACGAGTCGGCCTTCGATAGGAAACCACGGCACCGCTCCCCCGCCGTCGTTACGCCGGTTGAATCCGGCGGTTCCGGGCAGAGTTCCGCACCGTACGCATGTGCTGAGGGGGTGTTATTCCGTAATTCGCTACCGAGGACCGCGGCGTGTGCGCTCGCGGCTGGTTTTCTATCATGGTTGGTGGGGCACCCCACCGGACGGTCTGGGCCGTTTAGCCCGCGACCGGTTGAGGCGAGCGCCCCCGAACGCGGCAGTACGGACGTGCCGACGCCCCGCGCCTCCCGAAGAAGGTGAAGAACATCTACAGCACGTCCGCACACACCGCCTCAAGGCGATTAATCACCACAAAAGCGTCAAGACGCTCCCGTTTTATCGGCGCAGGCCCAGGCGCTCGATCAGCGAACGGTAACGCTCGATGTCGACGCTCTTCAGGTAGCCGAGCATGTTGCGGCGACGACCAACGAGGATCATCAGGCCACGACGGGAGTGGTGATCGTGCTTGTGGAACTTCAGGTGCTCGGTCAGGTCAGCGATACGACGAGACAGAACTGCAATCTGAACCTCGGGCGAACCGGTGTCGCCCTCGTGGGTTGCGTATTCCTTGATGATTGCCTGCTTGACAGCGGGATCCAGTGCCACTTTTTAACTCCTAGAGTTAGTACCGCATACGTCCCGTACGGACGGTTGCCGCCGGGTGGTGGGCTTACGCCCTGTACTGCACGTCGTCTACTGCGGACTGCAGACGCGTTCTTCCCATTCTACGCTACCGGGACGCTTTCGCGGAAGGGAACGCAAAAGCCCGGCGGGAGGTAGCTCATCACACTACCGGCCGCCGGGCTCAGCCCGGATTTAGCGTTCGCTCTTGGTGCGCACCACCACGAGGCGGTAGTAGCCCAGCAGGAACAGGCACCAGATTGCGCCCATCACCAGCGCCAGCTGGGTGTCGGCGAAGAAGCCGAAGAGCACCACGATAAAGACCATAAAGGCCAGGGCCGCGTAGCTCAGCCACAGGGGCTGACGCACCGGCTGGGGGTCAGTATCAGCGCCGCTCCGCTTGTAGGCGATGTGCGCCAGCAGAATCATGACCCATACGAAGACCGTGGCGAAGGTGGCCAGCGAGGCAACCACTTCGAATGCGTTCTCGAAGAGCACATTCACAATCACGCCAACCGCCATGACCAGCACCATGAGCAGGGTGGTCATCCAGGGTGCACCGTTCTTGGTGACCTTCGCGAAGGACGAGGGGGCCAGCTTCTGCTTGGCCAGGCCGTACATCATGCGGCCGGCACCGTACACGTCGGCGTTCAGGGCAGAAATAGCGGCGGTAATGATGACCACGTTCAGGATTGAGGCAGCCGCAGGAATACCCAGACCCTCAAAAATCTGCACAAACGGCGAGTTCGCCTTCGAAACCGAATACCAGGGGTACAGGGACATAATGACCGAGAGGGTCAGTACGTAGAAGATCAGGATGCGGAACGGCACCGTGCGAATCGCCTTGGGAATCGAGGTGCGCGGGTCCTTCGCCTCACCTGCGGCAATACCGATGTTCTCAATACCACCGAAGGCGAACATCACCACGGTAAAGCAGGCGAGGAAGCCGGTAAAGCCGTTCGCGAAGAAGCCGCCGTCCAGCGACCAGAGGTTCGTGACTGAAGGCGCCACCGAATCATGCGCCTGCACACCCACGAAGAGCAGAGCGATGCCACCAACAATCATGGCAACAATGGCACTGACCTTCACGAGCGTGAACCAGAACTCTGTCTCGCCGAAGGCCTTGACCTTCGCCAGGTTGATGGCGAGCAGAATCAGCAGCACCGAGACAATCCAAATCCACGAGGGGCTGTCCGGGAACCAGAACTTCATGTACACGGCGAAGGCGGTCACGTCCGCGACGGCCACCAGCGCCATTTCGAGGGCGTAGCTCCAACCGGTCACAAAGCCGGCCCAGCGGCCCAGGTAGAGGGTCGCATACTCGGAGAACGCGCCGGAGACAGGGTGCGCCAGGGCGAGCTCGCCCATCGCGCGCATCACCATGAACACCGCCGCGCCGCCGATAACGTATGCAAGCAGCACGGAGGGGCCCGCCAGCTGAATCGCGGAAGCAGAACCGTAGAACAGACCCGTGCCGATGGCCGATCCGAGGGCGATGAACATAATGTGGCGCAGGGAGAGGCCTCGCGAAAGCTGTCCGCTCTCAGAGCCGCTCAGCGTTGCCGATGCGTCCGGGGTGGAAACCGGGTTGGTTTGTACCATTTTTCTTTACCTCGTGGGGTTTGCCCGCTTGTGGCGGGGATGTCTTGCGTGTTGTGGGCGACGTCGTACACGGTTCGGCAGGCATCGCAATATTCACTCCCCATCGAGCGATAGGGCGTTGCGCAGAAAGTGTTGCCCTCGCGCATCGCCCCGGCGCATCCCCACCCAGCCTGCACGGCGGGGGGGAATACAAAAGACGGCGGGAAGGCATCGTTGCCTTTCCGCCGTCTTTTCTTCAAAGACTACTTCTGTCGCTTACGTCCAATGACGATGGAAGACAGAGCGGTTACAGCAGTCACAGTGTAGACTGCAGGCCACGCGCCAAGTTTCTTGGCGAGCGGATGAGCGGCGCCGAACGCGCCCATGTATACAGCGGTGAGGAAGGTAGCACGGCCTGCGCCAGCCTTACGCTTCCAATTCTTGTAAGCCACAGCACCGCACAGTGCCAGGACAGCACCACCGAGCGGACGAATACCGGTACTGGATGCAACCTTGTAGCCACCGAGCAAACCGGTGACGGAGGCGAGAGTCGGGCAGAACTTCACGACGTACTCCTCTGTGAGAGCGATTAGTTTATTCAAACATAGTACTCCACGACACACAGAATGTATATTCACCGCGGCTAATATTTCTGCATTTCTCGCGGGTCGGGTACAAAAAGTGCCGGGGCGCAAACCCATCGGTTCACGCCCCGGCACTTCATATAGCAAGCTCAGATGTTCATCTCGCCGTAAGTTGAGGAGCTTTAGAGCGCCAACTGCAGCGCCTCCAGCTGCGCCTCAGTCCACAGCTCAGCAGCCAGCTGCAGAGCGTATCGAGCCGAACGAGGAGCCACCACATCCACGGAGAGATGGAAGTCCTGGTCCGCCTCCGGGCCGCACAGATCCGACACGCAACGCACACCGATAAACGGAATCTCGTAGTTGTGGCAGACCTGCGCAATAGCAGTGGTCTCCATGTCAGTGCTGATAGCACCCTCGAACGCCTCGCGGGTGTCCTTCACGTTGTGGTCGGTCACGAAGGAGTTGCCGGCCAGCATCTGGCCGCGGCGCACCTCCCACGGGCTCTCAGCCTGCTCACGCACCGGCTCCAGTGCGGCGAGCGCATGCTCCAAAGCATCCTGCCACTCATCCGCCTGACCGTCGTAGCTTTCGGGCATACCCGGAACCTGGCCGCGTGCGTAACCGAACGCGGTCGCATCGGCGTCAGTGTAGGTGTAGTTCTCGCCAATCAGCACGTCGCCCACATTAATGCCGCGAGCCAAACCGCCGGCGGTACCGGCGCTAATGACACCCAGGCAATTCGAGGAGTAGCTAATCGCCTCGGTGACGGCACTCGCCGCATTCACCAGGCCAATCTTAGAGCGGACCAGCAGCAGAGGCACCTGGTCCTCCCCCACCTGCAGGTAGCGCGGGTGGAACTGTGCGGCGCCCTCGGTGAAGGAGGGCTGCAGCTCCTCGGTAACCTTCAGGAAGGGTGCGAGCTCCTCATCCATAGCCACCTGAATGATGATGGCGTTGGACATGCCGTCCATCAGCTCAAACATGCTGTTGAAGGCCTCAGCCGGATCGAAAGTGTTCGGGTCAAAGTCCACCGGGTTGAAGGCAGATGCGAAAGCCTCGGGAATCTGCTCGCTCACTACGCCATCACCTGCGCCCACTCGTCGCGTGCAGCCAGGAACTCGCGAGCCGCAGCCTGCGCACCCTCGAGGGTGTGGTTGGCACCCCAACCGCACTGCACCTCGTTCGCCGCCGGAACCTCGGTGGCGTTGAGGATATCGTTGAGGGTTGCCTCCAGAATCGGGAAGAACTCCTCAGGCTCCAAGCCCAGGGTCAGCGCGTAGAAACCGGTCTGGCAGCCCATCGGGGAGAAATCAATCAGACGGTCGGTGTGGTTACGCATGTGCTCAGCGCTCAAGTGCTCGATGGAGTGCACGGTCGGCATTTCCAGGTGCGCGGTGTTCGGCTGGGTGAAGCGGATATCGTACTTGATGAGGGTGTCGCCACCGGGCAGCACCTTACGGTCGGCGATGCGCACGTAGGGTGCCTTAACGGCGCGGTGGTCAAGGTTGAAGGATTCGACGTTCATTTTTTCCATGACTCTATCTTCTCTTAACTTTGCCGCTTCGCGTCCCCCTGTCTCACGAGGGGCTGAGAACGCTCGAGCATCGACTCCCTGCGGATACAGCAAACCCCGGTGGCAGATGCGAAACCTGCCGCCGGGGTTCATACATTCCGGGCGCGGGGTGGCGGATGTGACCCGCGGCCTACGCCTCGGGGTTCTCAGCCTCAGAATCCTTCGTCTCGGAGTCTTTCTCGCCCCGCACGGAACGCTCCGGCAGACGGTAGGTCTTGGCGTCCTCTGCCAGCACCTCGCGGGTTTTCACCACGTCATCATTAATCTGATCAATCAGCGCTTCCACCCCGGTGTAGGCGACCATGGGGCGCAACCGCTTCACAAATTCGATGAGCACGTGCTGACCGTACAGGTTGAAGTCCTCCACACGCTCCTTCGGGCGGTCAATCACGTGCGCCTCCACCTGGCGATGCTCAATACCGTCAAAGGTCGGGTTCGTACCCACCGAAATAGCGGAGGGATGACGGGTACCCGCCTCATCCACCAGCCAGCCGGCGTACACGCCGTCCGCGGGAATCAGGCCGCGGGCCTCCAACTCCAAGTTCGCGGTCGGGAAGCCCAGCTCACGGCCACGCGCCAGGCCGTGCACAACCTCACCCGCCATCATGTGGTGGCGGCCCAGAAGCTCAGTCGCGGCCGGCATATTGCCCTCCAGCAGCAGCTGGCGGATGCGGGTCGAAGAGCAACGAGTGTTCTCATCCACCATGAGGTCCTCCACGACCACAACCTCGAAGCCGTACTTCTCTCCCAGCTCACGCATCGTGTTCAGGTCACCAGAGTTATTGCGGCCGAAGCGCACGTCGTCGCCAATCACCACGTAGCGGGCGTTGAGGCCGTCCACAAAGGTGGTCTTCACGAACTCCTCTGGGGTCTGCTGCGCAAACTCCAGGCTGTAGTGCAGCAGCAGGTAGTCCTCCAAACCCAGCAGGCACATGTAGTGGCGGCGAGCGCCCTGGCTCATGATGTCGTGGTGAGCCACCTCGGGGCGGTGCACCTGAACGGGGTGCGGGTCAAACGAAACCGCGATGGAGCGCAGACCGTGCTCCTCAGCGAGGGACACCACGCGTGAAATCACACGGGCATGCCCACGGTGCACGCCGTCAAAGTTGCCGATAGTCACGACCGAGGGGCCATAGCCGGCGGGGACGTCGCTCAAAGCGGTGTAGAGGGTCACGGGCTCTCCTGAAAAAGATAAACGTACCTCTCCATCCTAGACCACGGGCGGCAGGATGAAGAATTAGAAGGCATTCATCGCTAGAGAATGGAACGGGGGCTCAGCAAACGCCCCGAAAAAGCCCGGGAAGAGCCCCCTCTCGGAGCCCCTCCCGGGCACGGGCGTATCACGCACCTACTTGCGGCCCTTGGCAGCGGCGGCAGGCTGGGTTCGGGATGCGTTAAGCATCTCCTGACGGATCGCGTTGGACTTGTTAATCCAGCCGTACCACACCAGCAGGCAGGGCGGGATGACCAGCTCGGTCACCATCAGCACGATAAGAATCCAGTTCGGGGTGCCGAAGTTCACCCAGGACAGGATGCGACCCACGCCGCCTAGGAACACCACCAGGCACGAGAAGGCCAGCATGTTCACCCACTTGAACTTAAGAGCAATGAACACGAAGGAGAGGCCTACACCCACGTAGGTCGAGGCGAAGAAGACGTAGTTCGACTGCACCGAGGGGTTCGCGAAATCGGTCGGGGCATCAGGTACAGCCTTCACACCGCCGAAAACCTGCCACAGGCCGTAGGCAATCATAAACAGACCGTACAGAGCCACGGCGGCGCGGAAGGCGGCGCGGTTCTGGGGCTTTGCGGCCTCCTCGATGGTCTGGGGGCGGGCGAACGCCTCACGGGTTGCCTTCTTTTCTGCCTTCTTATCGGCCTTCTTCTCAGCCTTGGTGGCGGTGGGCTTTGCGGAGGCCGAAGGGTTCACACGCACGCCCTCGGGGGCCTTCGATGCCGAAATATTGGTCTCCTGGCCGAAGGCACCGGCGGCATCCTCCACCTGGGGAACCGGGGCAGTGTGCGGCTCGGTCTGCGAGGTCTGCTGCGCTACTTCGCGTTCCGTGGCCTTTTCTGCGGCGGCCTTCGATACGTTACGTTCGGAGGGCGTCAGGTTCTCGCTCATGTTCTCTCCTTGAGTCGGGCGCCCCGCGCGGGGCGCCTGTGAGTGCTTGTCTGTGTGTAGGGGCCGGGGCCCCGAGTATGAGGAGGGGGCTTCTCCGGTGAGCGGGGAGGTCCCGAAAGGCAGGCTATCCGATAAGTGCTCTAGGATAAAGTGCTCTAGGATAAGCTTCCTAGTCGAAGGAACGGTTCGCCTCAAAAACCAGCACCGGGGCGGCCTGCACCTTCCCGCGCTGCTTCTTGTTCTCCAGCAGGGCCACCAGGGTACCGTCAGGGGCGAAACCGGCCACAATACCCTCAACGCTGGCGTGCTGAATCGCGCCCTGATCATCGGCGCTCGCGTGGGTGGAGCGCTTGACCACGGTGCCATCGCCGCTGGGGGCGATGCGACGCCCGTAGGAGATGTCGCTCGCCTCGGCCGCACTGAGCTCGCGGGCCCCGAAAATACGGCGGGCGGCCTCTTCCAGAGGTAGCAGGGGCAGGTCATCGAGGGGCCCCTCGCAAGCCTCGCGACGTGCAGTCAGCTCGGCCAGGTCGGCCGCATCCTGCAGGTGTACCGCACCCACGCGGGTTCGGCGTAGCGCCGTCAGGTGCCCGCCCGTTCCCAGGGCCTTACCCAAATCGCGGGCCAGGGCACGAATGTAGGTACCCGATGAGCACGAAACCGTAACCTTACAGTCCACAACGGGAACCGAGGTCTCTACGCGCTCCCCCTCGCTCCGGAGGTCCTCGACAACGTACTCGGCGAAGCCGGCAGTCACGGAATGTACCGTGAACTCGTCTATGGTCACCGGGCGGGCGGGAAGCTTGACGTCCTCGCCACCGCGCACGCGCGCGTAGGAACGCACTCCGTTGATCTTGATGGCAGACACCGCAGAGGGAACCTGCATGATGTCGCCGCGCAGGCCGGCCACCGCCTCCAGGATGCGCGCACGCATCTGCTCAGGGTCAACGGCGGTCAGGGCCTCCACGGCCTCGGGGTGGGCGGCGGTGTGCTCGCCTTCGGCGTCCTCGGTCAGCGTCTCGATGCCCAAGCGAATCGTGGCGTCGTAGGTCTTGTCCTGGCCGACCAGGTAGGTCAGCAGCTTCGTCGCCTTGTTCACGCCCAGAATCAGCACGCCGGTCGCGGCCGGATCCAGGGTACCGGCGTGGCCGACCCGCCGAGTTCCGGCGATGCGGCGCATCCGCGAAACCACGTCGTGGCTGCTCATCCCGGCGGGCTTATCGATAACCATCAGGCCCGAGGGGCCCTGGGGCTGCTTCTTGGCCACTTAGGCGTCCTCGTCCGCTTCGGCCTCGTCCTTCTTGTAGGGGTCGGCGTCGCCAGCGTACTGCGCGCCCTCGGCGGCGGCGGCCAGCTTGGCGTCGCGCTCGCGGGTCTCACGTAGCAGGGACTCAATGTGGAAGGCGTTCTCGGGCACCTCGTCGGCCACGAAGGTCAGGGTCGGGGTCAGGCGCGCGGTGATGTTCTTGCCCACCTCCGAACGCAGAATACCCTTGGCTGATTCGAGGGCCTTCTTGGTGTTGGCGGCGTCCTCTTCGGAGCCGAGCACGGTGTAGTAAATGGTTGCGTGCTGCAGGTCGTTGGTCACGCGAGCATCGGTGACGGTCACGAAGCCGAGGCGGGGGTCCTTCACTCGACGCTCGAGGGCCTTCGCCACGATGACCTTGATGCGGTCGGCAAGTCGTGCCGCGCGGGCTGCGTCAGCCATGTGTCTCTCCTTGTCTGCGGTTGATGGGGGCCGCCCGATTCCCGGTTGATTCCGGTTGTTAGTTCCGAAGCATTCCGAAGCGGGCTGGGCGGGATACCTCAAGATGTCGGCACCTCGAGGCTGTAATGCTAGATACAAAAATTCTAGGGGTTGAGGGCAGGATGCGGAAAGCGCCCGCCCCCGCTCCCCCGCTCGTGGGCCTCCGGTCACGAAACCGGGTACCTGCGGGCGGGGTGCGGGTCACGGGCGCATCGGTATGGGAGCCTTAGACGCGCGGCTTCTCGCGCATCTCCCAGGTCTCGATAATGTCGCCTTCCTTGATGTCGTTGAAGGAGCCGAGGCCAATACCACACTCGTAGCCTTCGCGGACCTCGGTAGCATCGTCCTTGAAGCGACGCAGCGACTCGATGGTGAGGTTGTCCGCCACCACGGAGCCGTCGCGCACCAGGCGTGCCTTGGCGTTGCGCTTGATGATGCCGTTCTTGACAATCGAACCTGCGATGTTGCCCCACTTGGAGGAACGGAAGACCTCGCGAATCTCTGCCGAGCCGAGCTCCACTTCCTCGTATTCGGGCTTGAGCATGCCCTTGACGGCCTGCTCGATGTCTTCGATCGCACGGTAGATGACCGAGTAGAACTTCATCTCGACACCCTCGCGGTCGGCAAGTTCTGCCACGCGCTCTGCCGGGCGGACGTTGAAGCCGATGATCACCGCGTTGTCCACGGTTGCCAGGTTCACGTCGTTCTGGGTAATAGCACCCACACCGCGGTGGATGACGCGCAGCTGAACCTCGTCGCCACCGGCGTCGATCTTCATCAGGGACTCTTCCAGCGCTTCCACAGCACCGGAGACGTCACCCTTAATAATCAGGTTCAGGGTATCCATCTTGCCCTCGGCCACGGCGGCGTCGAAGGACTCCAGGGTGACGCGCTTGCGACGCTTAGCCAGCTGGGCGTTACGGTCGGCTGCCTCACGCTTCTCAGCGATCTGACGAGCGGTGCGCTCTTCCTCGGTGGAGAGGAAGGTGTCACCTGCGCGCGGCACGGTGGACAGACCCAGCACCTGCACGGGGCGGGACGGACCAGCTTCCTTCACGGCCTGGCCGTTCTCGTCGAACATTGCACGAACACGACCGTGAGCCACACCGGCCACAATAGCGTCACCGACGCGCAGGGTACCGGACTGCACCAGGACGGTGGAGACCGCACCGCGGCCCTTGTCCAGGTTGGCTTCGATGGCCACGCCGCGGGCTTCCTTGTTCGGGTTAGCGGTCAGCTCGAGCACGTCGGCGGTCAGGGTGACTGCCTCCAGCAACTCGTCGATGTTGGTACCGTTGCGAGCGGAGACGTCCACGAACATGGTGTCGCCACCGTACTCTTCGGGAATCAGACCGTACTCGGTCAGCTGGCCACGAATCTTCTCCGGAGACGCACCTTCCTTATCGATCTTGTTCACAGCAACCACGATCGGCACGTTAGCTGCCTGTGCGTGGTTCAGTGCTTCGACGGTCTGGGGCATAACACCGTCATCCGCTGCGACCACGAGGATTGCCACGTCGGTGACCTTCGCACCGCGGGCACGCATAGCGGTGAACGCCTCGTGACCGGGGGTATCGATGAAGGTAATCGCGCGGTCTTCACCCTCAACGGTGGTGTGGACCTGGTATGCACCAATGTGCTGGGTAATGCCGCCGGCCTCACCCTCAATGACGTTGGTGTGGCGGATGGCATCCAGCAGGCGGGTCTTACCGTGGTCGACGTGACCCATGACGGTCACAACCGGGGGACGAACCTCAAGAACGTCCTCGCCCTCAGCCTCAAGCTCTGCCTCGAGGTTGATATCGAAGGACTCGAGCAACTCGCGCTCCTCATCCTCCGGGGAAACAACCTTGACAACGTAACCCAGCTCAGCACCCAGCAGCTCGAAGGTGTCCTCATCGAGAGACTGAGTCTGGGTAGCCATCTCGCCCAGGTGGAAGAGCACCGTAATCAGCGAGGCCGGGTTTGCGCCAATCTTCTCAGCGAAGTCCATGATGGATGCGCCGCGACGCAGACGAACCTCGGTCGAGCCGTCGCCGCGAGGAACAACCACGCCACCGGGTGCCGGTGCATTCAGCTGCTCCTGCTCGTGGCGGCGAGCTGCCTTCGACTTGCGGCCCTTACGCTTGGAACCGCCGCGACCGAAAGCGCCCTGGGCGTTACCGCGACCGCCGGGGCCGGGACGACCCGGACCGCGGTTGAAGCCGCCGTTACCGCGACGTGCGCCGCCGCCGTTACCGCCACCGTTGTTGGAACCGGATGCGCCGCCGCCCACGTTGGATACCTTCGGCATCATCGAGGGGTTCGGGCGTGCACCACCGGACGGACGCGGTGCGCCGGGACGTGCGCCACCTGCGGGGCGGGGACCGCCGTTACCACCGGGACGTGCACCGCCCGCGGGACGGGGGCCGCCGTTACCACCGGGACGGGGGCCGCCGTTGCCACCGGAGCGCGGGCCGCCGTTGCCGCCGGAGCGTGCGTTGCGTGCCGGGCGGGGACCGCCGGAACGCTGGGAATCGTTGCGCTTCATGCCCTGCTGGGGTGCGAAGGGGTTGTTACCGGGGCGCGGGCCGGGCTTGGGGCCGGGCTTCGGAGCGGCGGGCTTGGGGCCGGGCTTCGGAGCGGCCTCGGGGCGGGCCATACCCTGTTGCGGGGCGAAGGGGTTGTTGCCAGGGCGAGGGCCACCGGGCTTGGGTGCTGCAGACTTTGCGGCCGGCTTCGGAGCGGCCGGCTTGACGGCGGGCTTCGCTGCGGGCTTGGGAGCCGACTGTGCGGCTGCAGGCTTGGGTGCTGCCGGCTTTGCGGCGGGCTTCGCGGCCGGCTTCGCTGCCTTGGCCTCTGCCGCGGGGGCGGACTGCTTAGCGGGGTACTCCGCACGTAGCTTCTTCAGCACCATGGGGTTCAGGGTGGAGGAGGAGCTCTTAACGAACTCGCCCATCTCCTTGAGCTTGGCGATAACTTCCTTGGAAGGTACGCCTACCTCTTTAGCAAACTCGTGTACTCGAGGCTGAGCCAAATTTTCTCCTATCCCGGTCCGCACCGGGATAGGTGCGGACTCTAATGTGTACGGGGTGCGCACCGAGAGGCGCGCCAATTCGTGAAGTTACCGGTGGGTGAGCACGGGAAGGTACTCATTTCGCGGCACTCATTAGATATCCATCAGTTTTCTGACTCGCTTTCAGATAAGAAGTCGTCAAACTCGTTGACTAACAGGGGCTATACGGTGCCGGGTGTGGCTTCTGGCGAGGACTCGCGCGCCGTCAGGACGGCTCGAATCTGCTCGCAACAGGCCTTCAGCGCGGCGGCGGGTACCGCCCTCTTGAAGGCGCGGGCCAGGCCGTTCTTCTTCTCAAGAGCGGCCACGCACGCTTCGCTCGGATGAATCCAAGCGCCTCGCCCGGGCATCGTTCCCGCGGTATCGGGCAGATAACGCGGGGTGCCGGCCTCCTCGGAGGCGGGCTGAACGCTCGCGATACGCAGCAGGTTTTGCCGTTCGTCGCGAGTGCGGCACCCAACGCAGGTGCGAATCGGGTGTTCCGGCTGAGCAGAGGCGTCGCTGGGGACCGCTTTGGTCACGGCTCTGCCCTCCTTAGATTCTGTCGGAGCCCGATACGGTGTGCGTTTAATGCCTGAGCCGGAGCGAATCCAGGGCGCGCGAGAGCGTCCGGGGTGTTCCGGCACATCTTAACAGTGTATCCCGTTTTTGAATCTTGTGGGTAAAAATGTGAGACAGGCGCAGGGTGCGGGGCCTCCCCCGGTACCCTGCGCCTGCCGCTTCTCCCGCGTTTCACGCGGATGGACGCTGGTATGCCTTACTCGGCGTCGGTTGCTGCCTCTGCCTTTTCGCCAGTCTGCTCGGCGGCGGCTTCCTCGGCAAGGCTACGTGCCACGCGTGCAGCGACCTCTTCCTCGGCACGCACCTGGGCGTACTTCGATTCGGAGAGAATGTCGATGCGCCAGCCGGTCAGCTTCGCGGCCAGACGGGCGTTCTGGCCCTCGCGGCCAATGGCCAGGGAGAGCTGGTCATCCGGAACCACAGCGCGGGCGGAGTACTCGCGCTGGTTCGCGATAATCACCTCGGTCACCTTGGCCGGGGACAGGGCCGAAGCAATGAAGGTAGCCGGGTCGGGCGAGTAGTCGACAATGTCAATCTTCTCGTCGTTCAGCTCGGCGGCCACGGCACGCACGCGGGCACCCATATCGCCGATGCAGGCGCCCTTAGCGTTGATAGTCGGGTTCTTCGCCGAAACGGCAATCTTCGAACGGTGGCCGGCCTCGCGGGCGATGGAGTTAATGGTGACCAGACCCTCGGAAATCTCGGGGACCTCGTGCTCAAACAGGCGCAGCACCAGGTTCGGGTGCGAACGAGAAACCACGATCGAAGGGCCCTTGGGGCCGCGGCGTGCCTCTACCAGGTAGGCGCGCAGACGGGTACCGTGCGGGTACTTCTCGCCGGGTACCTGCTCGTTAGCAGGCAGAACAGCCTCCACGGTGCCCAGATCAACCTGAACCATGCGAGGGTTGTTACCCTGCTGAACCACACCGGACACCAGGGTGCCCTCGCGGTCCTTGAACTCGCCCAGCACGGAGGCGTCCTCGGCGTCGCGCAGACGCTGGGACAGCACCTGGCGCACGGTGGCAGCAGCGATACGGCCAAAGTTGTTCGGGGTGTCGTCGAACTCATCGATCTTCTGGTTGTTCTCATCGAGCTCCGGGGCGAGAATCACGAACTCGCCGGTGGTGCGGTCGATGACGGCACGCGAACCCTTGATGGCCCCGGGCTGCTTCAGGTACGCGAGCAGCAGGGCGTTCTCAACCAGGGTGAAGAGCTCCTCCATGACGAGAGAGCGCTGCTTCGCCAATGCGCGCAGTGCGCCCAGGTCAATAGTTTTAATATCCTCCACGCTTTTCAGCCTTTCCCAGTTAGCACGGCGCCGGGACGCTCTCCGCGTCCCGGCTCCCGAACGGTATATACCCGGCACGGAACAGCCCGTGCCCGGAGCTTTAGTGTCTCTATTCTACCGGTTCAACCGGAGAATTGAAGTCAATTTCGACATGTGCAGAACCGATATTTTCCCACGCAACCAAAGCCGGTTCGTGGTACGACTCCTTCTGCCCCTTCTTGGTGTTCTTCTTCCGCGCCAGGACCGGACCCTCGTCCTGAACCTCGAGGAGGCGGGCCAGATACTCAGTGCCGTCGGGTGCGGTGACTGCAACCAAGCGGGTACGGGCACGATCCCAATGACGACGTTCCTTCAACGGGCGGGTTGCACCCGGCGAGGAGACCTCCAGCTCGTAGGGGAAGAACTCATCGTTGACATCCGCACGATCGAGAGCACCCGAAATCGCACCGGAAATCTCCGCGAGAGAATCCAACGACAGCGAATCGGTACGCTCAGCGGTGTAGTCCACCGTAATCTTCACGGTACAGTTCGCCGCCGGACCCGAAATCTTTAGACCCTCCAGCACGAGCGAGAACTCCGTAAGGACGGGGGCAATCGCCTCGGCGACCTCCTCCTCGCGAATCGGTCGGGTGCCCACACGCACTGGCGCCTCCACCACCGGCTCACGCTCGGCGCGGGTGCGCGAGGTATTCACACCGTTCGCAACGCGGGATGCGGCGCGACGAGCGCGCGCATTGGGGGCGCTCTTCTTGGTTCCGGAACGCTTCGGCTTATACGCCACAGCTACTCCCCCTTGACCTCTGCGATGACCTCAGCCTCCGCGTTCTCAGCGGAAATCTCGCGGGCCTCACCGCTACGGCGGTCCTTCAGCTCCAGCACGCCGTCCTTGAAACCACGGCCAATCACCAGGATGGTCGGAACACCCAGCAGCTCGGCATCGCCGAACTTCACGCCGGGACTGGTCTTGGGGCGGTCGTCCAGCAGAACCTGCACGCCGGCGGTCTCGAGGGAGGCGCTCAGCTCATCGGCGTAGGCGTGAGAAGCCTCGTCCTTACCGGTAACGACGATGTGCACGTCAGCCGGTGCCAGGTTGCGCGGCCAAATCAGGCCCTTCTCGTCGTGGTTGCCCTCGGCGATGGCGGCCAGCGCGCGAGTCACGCCCACGCCGTAGGAGCCCATGGTCACGGTCTGCAGCTTGCCGTTCTGGTCCAGAACCTTCAGGCCCAGGGATTCGGCGTACTTGCGGCCCAGCTGGAAGATATGGCCCATCTCGATGCCGCGGGCCGCCACCAGCTCGCCGGAGCCGTCCGGCGCAGGGTCGCCCTCGCGCACCTCGCAGGCCTCCAACACGCCGTCGGCGGTGAAGTCACGACCGAAGACCAGGTTCACCACATGTTTGCCCTCGGCGTTAGCACCGGTCACCCAGCGGGTACCGCGCACCACGCGTGGGTCCACGAAGAAGGGGATGCCGGTTGCGGAAGCCAGGGCCTCCTCGTCCTCGGAGTGCGCGCCGAGCAGGGGCGCATCCAGGCTCAGGCCGGGGCCGATGTAGCCCTTGACCAGGTGCGGGTAGGCCTTCAGGTCCTCCTCGCTAGCCGCCTCAACCTCGACCTCGCCGCCGATACCCAGCAATGCACCGATGTTAACCTCGACGCGGCCCAGGTCCACCGAGCGGTCACCGGGAACACCCACAGCGAAGACCTTACGCTCGCCGGAGGGGGTGATGACGGTGCCAAGGAAGCACTTGAGGGTCTGGGAGGCGTCCAGGGTGCCCTCGAGCTTCTCAGAGTGCAGCTCGTTCATGCGCTCGACGAGAGTCTCGATGGTCGCGGAATCGGGGGTGTCCACGACGATTACCGCCGGGGTAGATTCAGTAATCTCGATTTCCTCGGGAACCACGGTGGTCACGGCCTCAACGTTTGCCGCGTAGCCGCCGGCCGAACGCACGAAGGTGTCCTCACCGATGGGAGTCGGGTGCAGGAACTCCTCGCTACGGGAGCCGCCCATCGCGCCAGACTGAGCGGTCACAATAACAATCTCCAGGCCCAGGCGCTTGAAGATGCGCTGGTAGGCGGCGCGGTGAGCCATGTACGCCTCGTTCAGGCCCTCGTCATCGATGTTGAAGGAGTAGGAGTCCTTCATGACGAACTCGCGGCCGCGCAGCAGGCCGGCACGGGGGCGGGCCTCGTCGCGGTACTTGGTCTGAATCTGGTACAGGTAAACCGGCAAATCCTTGTAGGAGGAGTACAGGTCCTTGACCAGCAGGGTGAACATTTCCTCGTGAGTGGGGGCCAGCAGCATGTCGGCGCCCTTACGGTCCTTGAGGCGGAAGAGGTTATCGCCGTACTCGTCCCAGCGGTTCGTGGCCTCGTAGGGCTCGCGGGGCAGCAACGCAGGGAAGTGCACCTCCTGCGCGCCGATGGCTTCCATCTCTTCACGGATGATGTTCTCGACCTTGCGCAGTACCTTCAGACCCAGAGGCAGCCAGGTGTACACGCCGGGAGCGGCGCGGCGAATATAACCAGCGCGAACCAGCAACTTGTGGCTGGCGACCTCGGCATCTACGGGGTCCTCGCGCAGGGTGCGCACGAAGAGATTGGAAAGGCGAAGTACCACGATTCTCCTTGAAAAGGTCGGTAGGTGAAGTCTGGGTGCCTCTCGCGCGGGCGGCACGCCCGCCGGAGGGCACAGTCGTCTTTAATTCTATAGCGTTTTCGTAAAGCCCGGGAACGGCGGTAGGATGCCCCGCAACAGCCCGAGCGGCTAATTCTCAAAAATGATGGTCGAAAACCGGCCAATCGGCACCCAGCCGGTACCGCTGTACAGAGCCATTGCCGCCGTATTGTAGTCGTTCACGTAGAGGCTCAGGTGCCTGTAGCGGCGCTGCAGCACCTGCGAGGCCGCCGCGAAGAAGGGCTTTGCCAAGCCCAGGCCGCGGTAGTCCGGGTGCATCCACACGCCCTGCACCTGCGCGGTGTCAAGGCTCGCGATGCCCGCATCCGCCTTAAAAATCACGCGGCCGGAGGCATCCGTCACGATAGCACACCGCTTCGCACGAATCAGCCCGTGCAGGCGGGCGCGGTAACCATCACCGTATCGGGCAATCGGGTCGAAGCCCACCTCCTCAGTGAACATGGCCGCCGCCGCAACCAGCAGCTGCCCCTCATCTTCCACCGTGGCCAGGCGTGCATAGCCCCTACTCTCGACCGGACGGTCAAGCTCCAGCGGATCCTGCGGACGCGGCAGACTCACCGGCAGATCCGGCAGGGGCGCCTCATAGAGGCCGGAGAGGTCCTCCTCCGGGGGCAGGTAGAGCAGTGGTTGCACGGGCCGCTCCGAAAGCACGCACAGACGCGGATCGTAAGCATCGCGCAGGCTCGGCTGAATCATGTGTAGCAACGGAACACTCGAGGTAGGCTTCTCCGTCTCCTCTGCCATCTGCTGCATCCGCTCCCACAGGGGCATCACGTAATCGCTCTCACCAAAAATCGAGTCCATGCGCGCCCCCACCTGCAACAGCAGCTGAGCCAGAGCGTCACGATGCAACGCCCCAACGCTCCCCTCAGAGGTGCAATCACTGCTGCCGGGAACCTCCTCGTACGCACAGCACAGCCGCACCGGCACCACATTCGAGCCCACCAGAACCACACAGCACAGCGTATCGCCGCGAGCACACCCCACGAACCCCTGATAGTGCTGCAGGGGGATGCGCGGGGCAGACTCAGGCAACGGAACAGCCACGTAATGCTCAATCGGGTACAGGTTCGGGATCGGGTCCCCGAAAAGAATATCCTCCAGGCCGTCACGCCAGTGGGTGTCCAGGACGAACACCTGATGCTTCAGCGGGTCGTGCGGCTCGGGAGGAGGCGGGGCCTTCTGCGAATGCCGCGGCCTGCGGCGAAAAAGAGAGCGGGAGAAGAAATGAGTGAACATGAACAAATACAGGTGAGAGTGAGCGGATATACGCGCCCAAAAGCGCGTACTCCAAGAATACGCTGTCGCCGCCGGGCAAAGCATCTTCAACGGCTGGGTTTCCTCTACGGGACGAAGAAAACAGCCACGATGAAGAAAAATAGCGAAGGCGCCCTCGCGTGGAGGACGCCTTCGCGTGCAAGAGTTTTAGGGTTGGGGGCTAATCGATTAGCTCACCGACACCGCGGGGGAACCCTCGGGAACGTACTCGCCCGAAGCCTCCATCTCGGCGGCGATGCGGGTTGCCTCCTCAATCAGAGTCTCAACAATCTGATCCTCGGGCACGGTCTTAATCACCTCACCCTTCACGAAAATCTGACCCTTACCGTTACCGGAGGCAACGCCCAGGTCGGCTTCGCGAGCCTCACCCGGACCGTTCACCACGCAACCCATCACGGCCACACGCAGCGGAACCTTCATGTGCTCCAAGCCCTTAGTCACGTTCTCGGCCAGCTCCCACACGTTCACCTGTGCACGACCACAGGAGGGGCAGGAAACGATGTCCAGCTTGCGGGGGCGAAGGTTCAGCGACTCCAGAATCTTCGAGCCCACCTTCACCTCCTCCACCGGAGGAGCAGAAAGGGACACGCGAATCGTGTCGCCAATACCCTCAGACAGCAGAATACCGAACGCCACCGAGCTCTTAATGGTGCCCTGGAACGCAGGACCGGCCTCGGTCACGCCCAAGTGCAGGGGCCAGTCACCGCGCTCAGCCAGCTGGCGGTACGCCTCCACCATCACGATGGGGTCGTTGTGCTTCACAGAAATCTTGAAATCGTGGAAGCCGTGCTCCTCAAAGAGCGAAGCCTCCCACACGGCGGACTCCACCAGAGCCTCCGGAGTAGCCTTGCCGTACTTCTCTAGCAGACGCTTATCCAGCGAACCAGCGTTCACGCCGATGCGCAAAGAAACGCCGTGGTCCGAAGCCATCTGCGCGATTTCCTTGACCTGGTCGTCGAACTTACGGATGTTACCCGGGTTCACGCGTACAGCGCCGCAACCGGCCTGAATAGCGGCGTACACGTACTTCGGCTGGAAGTGAATATCAGCAATCACCGGAATACGGGACTGCTTAGCAATAATCGGCAGAGCCTCGGCGTCCTTATCAGTCGGGCAGGCCACACGCACAATATCGCAGCCGGCAGCGGTCAGCTCCGCAATCTGCTGCAGGGTCGCGCCAATGTCGTGTGTCTTCGTGGTCGTCATCGACTGCACAGAAATCGGAGATTCAGAGCCAACACCCACGGAACCCACCTTGAACTGGCGGGTTTTACGGCGCGGCGACAGAACCGCGGGAGCGGGCTTCGGCATACCAAGGCTGACCGACAAGGTTTTCCTCCATACATGAGATGTGAAAGACGGTTATGCGTCTTTCTTTCAGCTTTTTATTGTGCCACTGACGCGAAAGAAACCACTAATACGGATACCCTTACCGCGCGTAACATCACATCTTTGAGGCAGTGCAAAGAGAGCAAAACATCTCCCTTAGAAAAGGGTGATTGGTTTGACGACGTCGGCGATGATCAGCACCACCGACATCAGGATGAACGCGCCCGCCACCACGTAGGTCAGCGGCAGAAGCTTCACCGGGTCGAACGGGCCCGGATCCTTACGCCCAGTCAGGCGCGCGAAGAAGCGGCGCGTTCCCTCCCAGAGGGCGCCCAACACGTGGCCGCCATCCAGGGGCAGCAGCGGAATCAGGTTGAACGCGAAAAGCATCAGGTTCATATTCGCCACCAGGGAGACAAGCATCGCGGCCTTCGACTTCACGTCAATGCGGTCGGTAGCCGTCACCTCACCGGCGATACGGCTCACACCCACCACCGACACCGGCGACTCGGCGCTACGCTCACCACCGGTCACCAGGGTTACGGCCAAATCCCACACGCGTTGCGGCAGCGAAAGCATCGAGGAGCCCACCTTGCCGAGGGTATCCCCCACAATCCCGGGCACCTCGGTAATGGAACCGGGCACCAGCTCACTCGACGGGGAAATACCCACAAAACCGCCGCGGGTCGTCGCAATCGAACCATCAGCAGCACGCGCATACTGGCCCTTACCATCAGAAACCGGGCGGACCATCTCAACCGGAGTCACCGACAAATCCAGACGCTGACCGTTACGCTCCACCGTCAAAGTACTCGGGTGAGAACCCGCCGCACGAATCGCCGAAGACACAGCCTCCCACGAACCCGTCGACGCACCGTTCACAGCAACCACACGGTCACCCACCTGCACACCAGCAGCCTTCGCAGGCGACGGGGTGGACTTATCGGTGCACTCGCCATAGCTCAACGAATCGTGGGTCACGCTCACACTCGGCACGCACTCAGACACCGCCGACACCTTATTCGTCACCTGCGCCGTACCGAAACCACACACCAAAATAGCCGTGCAGACCACACCGATCAGCAGGTTCATGGTCGGGCCGCCCAGCATAATCACCATGCGCTTGAGCACCGGCAACTTATAGAACAGGCGGTCCTCATCACCGGACTGCATGCGCTCGGCGTCCGCCGCACGAGCCTCCTCAGCCAAAGACGCAAACGGGCTGGTACTGCCCGAATGGCCCTCCTCATGGTGCTCCTTCACCTCAGCAGGGCTCGGCGGGTACATACCAATCATCGAAATGTAACCGCCCAACGGGATCGCCTTGAAGCCGTACTCAGTCTCGCCGCGGCGGAAAGAGAACACGGTCTTACCGAAGCCAATCATGTACTGCGGGACGCGCACATTGAACAGCTTCGCGGGCACCAGATGCCCCACCTCGTGCAGGGCAATCGAGACGGCAATAGCGATTGCCATGAGGATAATGCCCACAGCGTACAGCAGGATTTCCACGCTTTTTCTCGTTTCGGTTCAGGGATACGAAGCTTCTAGGATACTCGCTCAGCCTGTGAAGGCGCCCTCCCCCGCTTTATGGATGGGCTGGCTGGGTGGGGTTTGTCTGAGATAAATAGAGGGAGGGGCGGTGCTCGTCCTCGTTCCTACAGGGGCACCCGCCCTCGCTTCGCTTCGGGCACCCTGATGTCACTTTCGGACGACACCGCCCCTCCGCGCGCCCAAGCACTGCCAGGGCGAGCCGGTGCACCTTCCGAAAGCGACATCAGGGTACCCTCTCGGGTGCTCTCCGCAGCGAAGCAAGGAGAAGCGGAGCACCCGAGAGGGTGGGTTCCCCTGCAGGAGCGCAGGAAGGTGCGCACCG